>Ga0154759_1128_pt3 | contig 15593 bp, 10 predicted proteins | sample Rifle2008BG16ft_FD_105767 | JGI IMG/M metagenome (GOLD analysis project Ga0154759, IMG submission 105767) | Candidatus Aminicenantes bacterium RBG_16_66_30 | reverse complement strand
TCAGCCGCAGGGATTTCATCAAGGGTGTCGGCCGCGGAGCCCTGGGCACGGCCGTCCTGGCCCCCCTCCGCGGCCAGACGATCGCGACGAAGAAAGGGCGGGTCCCGGTCTACGAACGGAAGACGATCACCCTGACCGTCAACGGCAAGAAGATCGACCTCGCCGTCGAGGCCAACGAGACGCTCCTAGACGCCCTCCGCGACAGGCTCGACCTCACCGGCGCCAAGAAGGTCTGCGACCGGGGCGAGTGCGGCGGCTGCACCGTCCTCCTCGACGGCGTCCCGGTCTACGCCTGCATGACCCTGGCCGTCCGCGCCGACGGAAAGACCGTGAAGACCGTCGAAGGGCTGGCCAGGAACGGCAAGCTCCATCCCGTCCAGGAGGCCTTCATCGAGAAGGACGGCTACCAGTGCGGGTTCTGCACGCCCGGTTTCCTCATGACGACGTCGGCTTTCCTCGAGAAGAATCCCGCCCCGTCTCTCGACGAGATCAAGCAGGCGCTCTCCGGGAATCTCTGCCGCTGCGGCAACTACGCCAAGATCTACGGCGCGGTCGATGCCGCGGCCAAGAAGATGAAGGGGGCCTGAGATGAACAGCAAGGATTACATCGCCGAGGCCCGCGGAGGGACGACGCGGCAGGCGGCCAAGCCGAAGCCGCAAGCTCAAGCGCAGGCGGCAGCGGCGCAGCCGGCCGCGCCGGCCAAAGCCCCGGAATACAAGTACATCGGCAAGCCGACCGCGCGCGTCGACGGCCGCGAGATCGTCACCGGCCGGGCCAAGTACACGCACGACATCAAGCTGCGCGGCATGCTCATCGGCAAGATCCTGCGCTCGCCGTACGCGGCGGCCGAGATCGTTTCGATCGATCTCGCCCCGGCCCTGGCCCTGCCCGGGGTCATGGCCGCCCTCAAGCTCGCCGAGGGCAAGGTCCGCTACGCCGGGCAGCAGGTCGCGGCCGTGGCCGCGGTCGACGAGAGGACGGCCGAGAAGGCGTTGGGGCTCGTCAAGGTCGAGTACAAGACGCTGCCCTCCGTCGTCGATTGGGAACGGGCCCGCGACGCGGCCGCGCCGCAGGTCCGCGACGACCGGCCCAACGTGGGGAAGCTCAACGAATACGCGCGGGGAGACGTCGAGAAGGGCTTTGGCGAGGCCGATGTCATCATCGAGCACACCTACCGGACCGGCTTCGAGGTCCATAATCCGACCGAGACCCACGGCAGCGTCGCGGCTTGGGATAGCGACCACCTCACGGTCTACGATTCGACGCAGAACATCCACGGCGTCCGCGACGGCCTGGCCCGGGCTATGAAGGTCCCGGCCGCCAATATCACGGTCATCAAGAACTACATGGGCGGCGGCTTCGGCAGCAAGCTCGGCGCCAACGACTATACGGTCGCCGCGGCCAACCTGGCCCGCCAGGCGGGCCGTCCCGTCAAGGTGCTGCTCTCGCGGCGCGACAACGCCGTCTGCGTCGGCTACCGGCCGTCGTCGTCCCAGACCTATAAGATCGGCGCGAAAAAGGACGGCACCCTGACCGCGCTCCAGCTCACCAATATGGCCTCGGGCGGCGTCGGGGACGGAGACGACGTCGCCGAGCCCGCCGTCGACATCTACCGGTGCCCGAGCTGCAAGGTCTTCGAGGAGACGGTCTATACGAACACCGGCGCTTCGCGGGCCATGCGGGCCCCCGGTCACACCCAGGGCGCCTTCGGGCTCGAAGGCGCGATGGACGAGCTGGCCGCGGCCCTCGACATGGACCCGCTCGAGCTCCGGCGGAGGAACTATTCGACGAAGAACCTCGGCGACACGGGAATGCCCTATTCATCGAAGGGCCTCGACAAATGCTACGAGCTCGGGGCCAAGGCCATCGGCTGGGAGCGGCGCAACCGCAGGCCGGGCGAAGGCGGCGGGACCGGCCCGCTGCGGCGGGGCATCGGCGTCGCCACGAGCATCTGGTTCGGCGCCGGTGTCCCGGGGACCCTGGCCGACATCGTCCTCTACCCGGACGGGAGCGTCGAGGTCATTTGCGGGACGCAGGACATCGGCTGCGGGACACGGACCCACATGGCCGTCGTCGCTGCCGAGACGCTGGGGCTCGAGCCCAAGGACATCACGGTCAAGCTCGGCAATTCCGACTACCCCTGGGCTCCGGCCTCGGGCGGCAGCCTGACGACGCCCTCTGTCGCGCCGGCCATTCGCGACGCGGCCCTCAAGGCGGTCGAGCGCCTCAAGGCGGTCGCGGCCGCCCGGCTCAAGATCGAGGCCGGCGACATCGTCATGGCCGACAGGAAGTTCGCGTCGAAGAGTGACCCGGCCAAGGCGGCGCCGTTTGCCGACGTCTATCGCGATCTCCGCCGGGAGACGGTTTTCCATGGCGAGCGCGGCGCGATGCCCATGGACCAATTCGCCTTCAATACCTTCGGCGCCCACTTCGCCGAGGTCGAGGTCGACGTCGAGACCGGGCGGATCCGCGTTCTCAAGTATGCCGCGGCCCAGGACAGCGGACAGATCGTCAGCCGGCTCACGGCCGAAAGCCAGGTCGTCGGCGGCATCACCCAGGGCCTGAGCGCCGGGATCTACGAGGAGCGGGTCATGGACGACGCGACCGGGAACCCGGTCAATCCGAACCTGCGCGACTATAAGATCGCGACCGCGCTCGACATCCCGGAGATCACGGTCCTGTTCGCCGATGTCTTCGATCCGCGGATCAACAACCTCAGCGTCAAGGGGCTGGGCGAGCCGGCGCGGGTGCCGAGCTCGGCGGCCATCGCCAACGCCGTGTACAACGCGATCGGCGTCCACGTCCGCGAGATCCCGATGACGCCCAAACGCGTCCTCGAGGCCCTCAAGAGAAAGGAGGCCGCGTCATGAGAGACTTCAAGATCGCCGAACCGAGAACGGCGGACGAGCTGGCGGCCCTGCTGGCCGAGTCGACGGAGAGCGCGAGGCTCATGGCCGGCGGAACGGACCTCGTCGACGAGCTCAAGAGCGGCGTCGCGACGGCGGGGCTCGTCGTCGACATGGACAAGGTCCCGGGACTGCGCGGCATCACGGCGGAAAAGGGAGGCTTGAGGATCGGGGCGATGACGCGGGTCGTCGAGCTGGCCGAGGACGCGGCCGCGGGACGGGACTACCCGAGCCTGAAGGAGGCGGCCCTGTCGCTGGCGACGCCGCAGCTGCGCAACGCCGGGACGGTCGGCGGGAATCTGTGCCAGCGGCCGCGCTGCTGGTATTACCGGGATCCGCAGGTCGTGTGCCGCAAGAAGGGCGGCTTCAACTGCTTCGCCTACCAGGGCCGGAACAAGTATCACGCCATCTTCGGCGGGAGCGGCTGTTTCATCGTCTTCCCGTCCGACCTGGCCCCGGTCCTGATCAGCCTGGGGGCCCAGGCGACGGTCGGGACGGCGAAAGGCGACAAGGTCGTGCCGCTCGGCGATTTTTACGCCGGGCCGGAGGTCGACGTGACGCGCGAGAACGTCCTGGCCAAGGGGCAGTTCCTGAAGAGCGTCTGGGTGCCGGGCCCAAAGCCCGGGCAGAGAGCGGCTTACGTCAAGTTGAAAGAGCGGTCCACATGGGACTTCGCCCTCGTATCGGCGGCGGTCGCGGGCGTCGTAAAGGATGGCGCCTTCACCGAGATCGCGGTGGTGATGGGCGGCGTCGCGCCCGTGCCGTGGCGGCTGAAGAAGGCCGAGGACGCCCTGAAGGGCAAGGCCGTATCGAAGGCGGTCATCCGGCAGGCGGCCGACGAGGCCCTGAAGGACGCGGTGCCTATGCGCGAGAACGGCTACAAGGTCGACCTCGTCCGCGCGGCGCTCGAGCGGGCGGTCCTGGCCGCCATATAAGCGGCCGAGACGATAGATCGGCGTCGGCAGCGGAACCGGCATGAACTACAGCTACCCGAAGCTCCTCGAGATCCTGATCGAGGGTCAAAGGCTCGTCCTGGCGACGATCGTCGAGGCGGAGGGGTCGGCGCCCCAGGTCGTGGGGGCGTCGGCGATATTCTCGGAAGCGGGGCTCGTTGCGGGGACGGTCGGCGGAGGGCTCCTCGAGGCGAGGGTCGGGGCGGCGGCTAGGAAGGCGCAGAGCGACGGGAAGGCACGGCTCGTCTCCATCCGCCTCGACGCCGATCCGTCAGATATGGAAGGGGCGATCTGCGGAGGAGCGGTCCGGGTCCTCGTCGATCCGGGCGTCGCTCGGGACCGGTCGGTCTTCGAGAAGGCCCTCGAAGGCGGCCGCACGCATCGGCCCGGCTACCTGACGACCGGGATCCGGACGATCGAGGGAGACATCGTTTCCGTGAAACGGAATTGGCTGGCGGCGGACGGCTCCTCGCATGACGAGTCGCCGGATACGGAGATGGGCGACTTCCCGGGCGAGGCAGGCTTTGACGAGACTGGGGGCTTGGTCTGGCCCTATCTCTTCAAAGGCGAAAAGGGGCTGACGTTCGTCGAATTCGTCCAACCGTTGCCGCGTCTGATCATCGCCGGTGCGGGACACGTGGGCCGGGCCGTCGCGAGGATCGGCAGGCTCCTCGACTTCAGGGTCACGGTCATCGACGATCGGCCCGAGTTCGCCAACGCGGAGGGGATCCCCGAGGCCGACGAGATCATCGTCGGGGACATCGGCGAATCGGTCGGGAACATCGAGGTTTCCGCCAGCAACTACTTCGTCATCGTCACCCGGGGTCATCAGAAGGACGCCGAGGCCCTGCGGGCCGTGATCGGCCGGCCGGCGGCTTACGTCGGCATGATCGGCAGCCGGAGCAAGATCAACATCATGCGGAGCGAGTTCCTCGAGAACGGCTGGGCGACAGCGGAGGACTGGGCCAAGGTCCACGCGCCGATCGGCCTCGACATCGGATCGAAGACGGTCGAGGAGATCGCCGTCAGCATCGCCGCCGAGCTCGTCCTCGTCCGGAGCAAGCGGAAGGACGCGGGGCGGGGGCAGCCGTGATCTGGGCCGTCGTCCTCGCGGCGGGAGAGTCCCGGCGGATGGGGACGCAGAAGCTGCTCCTGCCGTTCGGCGAGACGACGGTCGTCGAGGCGGTCGTCGCGACGGCCCGGGGATCGCGCGCCGACCGGGTGATGGTCGTGTTGGGATCGGACGCGGGCGAGGTCCGGAAGAAGCTCGAATCGAGCGGCGCCGCGTTCACCATCAACGAAGACTACGCGCGGGGCATGCTCTCGTCGGTCCAGGCGGGGTTCAAGGCGCTCGGGGGGGACGCGGAGGCCGCCGTCGTCATGCTCGGCGACCAGCCGTTCCTGCCGGCCAAGGTCGTCGACGCGGTCATCGAAGCGTATCGGACGAGCGGCAAGGGCATCGTCATTCCCGTCTGCCGGGGCCGGCGCGGCCATCCGGTCCTCGTCGATATGAAGTACCGGGACGAGGTCCTCGGGCTTGATCCGGCCGACGGCCTGCGTCAGCTCATGCGCGCCCATCCCGGGGATATCCATGACGTCGAAGTGGAAAACTCCAATATCCTCCGGGACATGGACACGCCCGAGGACTACCGCGCCGCCCTTCCCCGAAGATGACCCTTTCTTATTGACTCTCCTCGCGCGAAGGCCTACCATTGAGGCAGCAGGGGTAGATGCCATGATCGATAAGAAGGGGGAGGGACCATGTATGCCCGCATGCTGAAAATGCAGGTCAAAGCCGAGCATATCGACGAAGCCGCGCGCGTCTTCGCCGAGGAGATCGTCCCGAACTGCCGGGCTCAGGCAGGCTACTGTGCGGCCTATTTCCTGATCGACCGCAAGCTCGGCGAATGCGTGCCGATCACGGTCTGGGAGACCGAGGCCGACATGCTGGCCACGGAGGAGAACCGGTTCTTCCAAAGCCAGCTCGTCAAGCTCCTTGGCTTCTTCCGCCACGGTCTCATCCGCGAATCCTATGAGGTCGCGGTCTGCGACCGCAACCTCTGACGTTTGACGCCCCACCGGGGTTTGGCTATGCTGGGCGGGATATGCCCTTCCCCGGAGGTCCCCCCGCCATGAGAAAGTCCATCGCCCTGGCCGCTCTGATCCTGGCCCTAGCCGGCGCCGCCCTCACGGCCCCCGCGACCGTCAAGGTCGTCAAGTCTCCCGCCGATCTCCCCGGCCCGTTCGCCGGCATCGCCCGCGAGGGCGACATCTTCGTCTCCGACGGCCGCTTCGCCGCCGTCATCGCCGCGACCCCCCGGCCTCTCTGGAGCACTATCAACTATGGCCATCCCGACGTCGCCGGCTGCGTCGCCGCCTTCCTCCCCGCCGGAGCGTCCGCGCGCCCCGAGGCCCAGGTCGGCTATCCTTATATCAGGCTTAACGGGAAGGCCCTCATCGTCACGACCTCGTCCGTCCGGCCCGAGGGTGCGGCGGTCGTCGCCCGGGCCTCGGCACAGGCTCCCGACGGCTCCCGCCTCGACGTCCTTGTCCGCTACACCTTCTCCTTTGAATCGGGCCGGATCGACGCCGCCGCCGAGATCCGGAACGCCGGGAAGGCCGAGGTCAAGGGCCTCAGCGTGAGCCTCGGCGCTTCCGCCTGGCAGAGCTATAACTTCAGCCCGTACAACGCCAAGTCCTTCCCCTCGCTCAACTTCCGCGTCTACGAGCGGCCCGATCACGCCCTGGCCTGGCTCAACCCCAATCCGGTCGAGACGTCCGACAAGCCCCTCCCCGGCTCGCTCCGCCCGGGCCAGGTCCATCGCCTGTCCTATTCTTTATTCGCGGCCGCGGCGCTCCCCGACCTCCTCGACCGGCTCTATCGCGCCGTCCGCCTTCCGGCCGTCCGGGCGATGCTCGAGCTCAAGAAGTTCGACGGCCCGGCCGAGGTCATCGTCCGAGAGCCCGCGACGGGCGCCGTCTTCTACCGCACGTTCCTCGACAAGCCGATCCCCCTCGTCATCCCCCTCCCCGCCGGCACGTATGAGGTCCAGGCCAACCTCTTCCCGGCCGTGGTCGTGAAGTCCCTCGTCGCGAGCGCCGCCAAGGACGCGGCGGCGAACGCCTGGGCCCTCGAGGCTCCCCCGCTCGGCCACGTCCGGGTCGCCGTCGCCGGCCGCAGGGGCCGCCATGTCCCGGGCAAGGTCTCGTTCATCGGCCTGGCCCCGACGCGCTCGCCGTATTTCCTGCCCGAGGATCCCATCGTCACGGGCCGGAGCTGGGAGACCCTCAAGAACGCCGTCTACCCTCCGGCCGGCGGCGCCGAGGTCATGCTCCCGGCCGGCACCTATCTCGCGACCTCGTCCCGCGGCCCCGAATTCGCCGTGGAGACGCGCGTCGTCGAGGTCCTCGCCGGCGCGCCCGCCGACCTCCGGTTCACCGTCGACCGCGTCCTCGAGACGCCCGGCCTCGTCTCGGTCGACACCCATATGCACACCCAGTTCTCCGACGGCTCCGTCCTCATCCCGCAGCGCCTCCGGAGCTCCGCCGCCGAGGGCGTCGATGTCGTCGTCTCGGCCGACCACAACATCGTCACGGAGTACCGGCCCGAGCTCGAGCGCCTCGGCCTCGCCGGCGAGCTCGCCGTCATCACCGGCAGCGAGGTCACGGCCCGCACGGGCAGCATCCACTTCAACAGCCTCCCCGTGGCCGTCCGCCCCGATGAGCCGACGAAGGGCGCGATCAGCGTCCGCGACGAGACGCCGGCGAAGCTCTTCGCCCTGGCCCGCCAGAAGAACCCCGGTTCGCTCGTCCACCTGAACCACCCGCGCTCGGGCAGTCTGGGCTATTTCAACAACTACGACCTCGACCCCGAAAAGGCCGCCTTCGCCAACGCCCTATTCGATCTCGATTTCGACGTCATGGAGGCCTTGAACGGGGCGAGGTTCGACCAGGACAATCGCAGGTCGATCGAGGATTGGTTCCATCTCGTCAACCGCGGCTATCCCATCCGCATCGTCGCCTCGTCGGACGCCCACGGCGTCGACGGCGGCGAGACCGGCTACGCCCGCACCTACGTCCTCATGACCGAGCCCGTCGCCGGCGCGCTCGATGAGAAGGCCCTCGTCGCCGCGCTCAAGAGGGGCCGGGCTTTCGTCTCCAACGGACCCGTCGTCGCCGTCCGGGCCGGCGGGAAGGCGACTTTCGGGGATATGGTCGCGGCGAAAAAGGGCCGGGTCGACCTCGACATCAAGGTGACCGGCGCGCCCTGGCTCGACGTCTCGGAGGTCCGGCTGGTCGTCAACGGCGAGCGCCGCCCGCCCTTGACCATCAAGGGCGCCGACGGCCGGACGGTCAAGTTCCGCGACCGCGTCCGCGTCGATATGCCCGCCGACGGCTGGGTCGCCGTCGAGGTCCTCGGCGGACGACCGCTCTACCCCCTGATCCAGCAGCGCTCGGGCGACGGCAGACCCGAGGGGGCCGCCCTTCCCTACGCCCTGACCAATCCCATTCTCGTCGACGCCAACGGCGATGGCCGCTCCGACCCCGTCTGGCCCGAAAAAGTCGTCATCAAGTAGTCTTTTGTGCTATAAAATCCGGAGAGGTATGCGCCTTATGACCACCAAGAAAGCCTTTATCATCGCCGCGGGCCTGCTCGTCCTCTCCATATCCGTTCCCGCCGTCCTCGCCGCCCCCGCGGATAGCGCCCAAGTCCCGGCCCAACCCGCCACCCTCGCCCCCGCCACCAACGGCCTCACCGCTCAGGGCGACGCCCTCTACGTCGAGCGCGCCGTGCTGGCCAAAGCCAAGGAGGCCCGCGCCAAATACGAGGCCGCCCTCACCGCCGGCGAGGACGCCTTCGAGGCGAGCTGGCGCCTCGCCCGCGTCTGCTACTGGATCGGCGATCACACCGGCGCCAAGGACCTCAAGAAGACCATCCTCCTCCAGGGCGTCGAGCATGCCAAGAAGGCGGTCGAGCTCAACCCGAAGCGACCAGAGGGCCACTTCTGGCTCGGCGTCTGCTACGGCGTCTACGGCGAGGCCAAGGGTGTCCTCAAGAGCCTGGCCCTCGTCAAGCCCATCAAGGAGGCCATGCGCCGCGTCCTCGCGATCGACCCCGCCTACGACCGCGGCGGCGCCGACCGCGTCCTCGGCCGCGTCTACCATGAAGTCCCCGGCTTCGCCGGCGGCAGCGAAAAGCTGTCTCTCGAGCACCTCCTCAAGGCCGTCGAATATGGCCCCCGCGTCGGCCTCAACCTCATCTACCTCGCCGACACCTACATCTCCCTCGACCGCGTCGACGACGCCCGCAAGACCCTGGAAACCATCCTGACCATGGAGCCCCTGCCCGACCTCCTCCCCGAGACCGCCGAAGAGCGTGAGCAGGCTCGCGAGAGGCTCGAAAGGAAGCCTTTCAAGAAAAAATGACGGTCCGGATCCTCTTCGAGACCGACGATTTTCTGGCCGCCGACAAGCCCGAGGGGGTCCTCTCCGTCTCCCAGGCCGGCGAGGGCGGCCTGCCCGAGCTCCTCCGCGACCGCTTCCCCGGCAAGCTCTATCCTGTCCACCGCCTCGACCGCGGCGCGAGCGGCGTCATCGTCTTCGCCAAGAACGCCGCCGCCCACCGCCACCTCAACGGCCAGTTCGACCGCCGCGAGGTCCGCAAGACCTACCTCGCCCTCGTCGACGGCGTCCCCTCGTCCAACCGCGGCCAGATCAACGCCCCCCTCCGCGAGTTCGGCTCGGGCCGCACGGCCGTCGATCCGAAGCGCGGCAAGCCCTCTACAACCGAGTGGAAGGTCGCCGAGCGCTTCGACGGCGCGACCCTCCTCCGCGTCAGCCCGTCGACCGGCCGGCGCCATCAGATCCGGGCCCACCTCTACCACGTCGGCCATCCCATCCTCGGCGACCTCCGCTACGGCGACCGCGCCCGCCAGGAGGGAACGCCCCGCCTCATGCTCCACGCCCTGTCCCTCGAATTCTCTCTCCTCTCGGGCGAGCGGGTGACCGTCGAGGCGCCCCCGCCTCCCTCCTTCGAAGCGGTCCTGGCCGGGCTCCGGACAAAAAAGAAGACTTTCGAACAAAGGAAGACCCCATGAAGCGAATCGCCTCCCGCCCCCTCGCCCCGATCGCCGCGCTCATCGCCCTCGCCGCGTCACTCGTCCTCATATCCTCCGCCGCCTCCGGTCAGGTCGCCAAGAAAAAGACCTCCCTCCGGCCCGCGGCTGACGGCGCGAAGGCCTTCGCCCACATCGCGTTCCTCGCCTCCAACGACTTCAAGGGCCGCAAGTCCGGGACGCCCGAGTACCGCCGCGCCGCCGAATACGTGGCCGCCGAGATGCAGAAGCTCGGTCTCAAGCCGGGCGGCGACAACGGCACCTGGTTCCAGGAGGTCCCGTTCAAGAACTGGAGCGACTTCGAACAGCCCATCCGCCTCGAGATCGTTTCGCCGTCCCGCCGCGTCTATTTCGCCGGCCGCGGCCGCGACTTCGCGCCCGTCAGCGGCACCGGCTCCGGCGCCGTCCGCGGCGGCCTCGTCTTCGCCGGCTATGGGGTCGTCTCCGAGAAGGACGGCTGGAACGACTACGCCGCGGTCGACGTCAAGGGCAAGGTCGTCCTGCTCCTGCCCGACCTTCCCGCGGACCTCGCGGAGGATTCCAAGACCGCCTGGACCTTCGAGAAGAAGGTCAAGACGGCGGCCGAAAAGGGCGCCGTCGGCCTCATCGAGATGGACCTCTCGACGCCCGGCCAGCCCCGTCAACCCGGCCAGCGGCAGCGCGCGGGCGCCCTCCGCGCCGGCCAGGCCCCCGCCGGATTCGTCGTCCTGAGGGCCGGCCGCGATTTCCTCAACGACGCCTTCTACCTCGTCGGAAAAAGCTGGCGCGACCTCGTCAGCAAGACGCTCCGCCTCAAGCGATCCGCCACCCTCGATCTCGGCGTCGAGGTCGAGATGGAAGCCCGCTTCGTCTCCGGCGAGCGGACGGCCCCGAACGTCATCGGCATCCTGCCCGGGACCGAACCCAAGCTCAAATCCGAGGCCATCGTCATGGGCGGCCACCTCGACCACCTGGGCGTCGGCGTCGACGGCTGGATCTATCCCGGCGCGGACGACAACGCCACCTCGGCCGCGGTCATCCTCGAAACGGCCCGGGCCCTGGTCGCGGCGAAGTTCAAGCCGGCCCGGACCATCGTCTTCTGCTCCTGGGCCGGAGAAGAGATCGGCCTCGTCGGCTCCCGCTATTACACCGAACACCCCGTCTTCCCTCTCGACAAGACCGCGCTCTACATGAATATCGACATGGTCGGGACGGGCGATTCGGACCTTCTCATTGGGGGCATGACCGAGTTCGCCGAGCTCTTCGAGATCGTCAAGCGAGGCCTCGACGCCGCGACGATCGCCAAGCTCAAGCCCCGGCCGAACTACCGCGGCTCGGACCACACCTCGTTCTGGGCCAAGAACGTGCCGGCCATCAGCCTTCGCACCGGCGAGGTCCTGACCGAAGGGCTCGACGACGAGCACCCCGAATACCACCAGCCGGGCGACGGGCCCGGCATCATCGACCCGGACCTCCTCCGCCTGGCCGTCCAGTATCACTGCGACATCCTCTGGCCCCTGGCCTCGAGCCGCGAGAACCTGCTCGACCCCGTCCACCGGACGCTCTTCCTCCACCGCGACGCCGCGGTCATCGACATGCACTGCGACACGATCTCCCGGTTCATGGCCGGCGAGGACCTGGCCCAGGACCTCCCCCGGGGCCACATCGACATCCCCAAGCTCGAGCGGGGGGCGGTCGACCTCCAGGTCTTCGCCTGCTTCGCCCCGCCGCCCGGGAACGACCTCGAGAAAGCCCGATCCTCCAACGGCGTCTTCGCCCAGATCGAGTCCGTCCACAAGCTCGTCGAGAAGAATCCGGGCAAGCTGGCCCTGGTTACCTCGGTCCAGGAGGCGGGCGCGGCCCGCAACGCCAGCAAGACCGGCATCCTCATCGGCATCGAGGGCGGCTACGCCATCGAGAACGACCTCGTCCTCCTGCGCCAGTTCTACAAGGCCGGCGTCCGGCTGATGACCCTGACCCACTGGACGGCGACGGACTGGGCCGACGCCTCGGGCGATCCCCAGCCGTCCCACGGCGGCCTGACGGATCTCGGCGAATCCGTCGTCGCCGAGATGAACCGGTTGGGCATGATCATCGACGTCTCCCACGTCCACGACGAGACGTTCGCGGACGTCCTGCGCTTGTCGAAGGCGCCCGTCGTCGCCTCGCACTCCTGCGCGCGCGCCCTGGCCAGCCACCACCGCAACCTCAGCGACGACATGCTCAAGACGCTGGCCGAGAAGAACGGCGTCGTCGGCATAAACTTCTGGCCGGGCTTCCTCCAGGACGGCTACGAGGCGAAGCAGACGGCGATCTTCGAGAAAACGGCCGCCGATCACGGCCTGCCCGCCGATAGGGCGGCCATCTTCCTGGCCGGCCCCGCCGTCCGGGACAAGTTCTACGCCGATTTCCGGGCCCGTTGGGCGGGGATCAAAATAACGCTTCCCCCGGTCGACGTCAAAACGGTCGTCGACCACATCGACCACGTCGTCAAGGTCACCGGCGACGCCGACCACGTCGGCCTGGGCTCGGATTTCGACGGCCTCAGCGAGACCGCCTCGGGCCTCGAGAACGCCGGTCTGCTCCCCAACATCACCAAGGAGCTCGTCCGCCGCGGCTACAAGGCCGAGGACATCCGCAAGATCCTCGGCGGGAACTTCATGCGCGTCTTCGGCGCCGTCGAACGGGCCAAAGAGGCCGCAAAATAGGGACTGTCCCCGGAGGGGACTGTCCCTCTTGGATAGAAGGGGACATGTACTTGTACGTGTCCCCTTTCTTCCATATAGAGAAGTCCGGGCCGCGAGGCCCAAGGAGAGACGGGACATGACGAAAAGACGCCTTGCCCTCGCCATCATCATCCTCGCCGCTGCCGCGGGCCTCGGCGCCCAGCAGCCCGCCGGGCAGCAATCGCCGCCCCCGCCCGCCCAGCAGCCGCCGCCCCAACAGGGCCCGCGCGAGATGCGGCCGAACGTCATGCCGCGGACGCCGCTCCCCCAGGACGTCCTCGACCTGCTGGCCAACGAGATCTCGGGCCAGATCATCTTCAACAACGAGGTCAAGCTGGCCGGCGCGCCCTGGCTCAGGGAGGCGCGCGAGTTCAAGGAAGGTTTCTACGAATCCGAGGCGATCGCCGCCCTGGCCCGAAGCTACGGCGTCGCCGACGTCCGCATCGACCGCTTCCCCCGCGACGCCCAATTCGATTACGCCGTCTCCGGCGAGTTCTGGACGCTCAAGCCCGAAAAGAAGCTCGTCGCCCGGCTCGAAGCCGACCCGGCCCTCATCGCCGGCGCCCCCGCCGAACTCGACCATACCGGCGACCTCGTCTACATCCCGCCGCTCGGCGCCGAAGAGATGAAGAAGTGGCAGGCGGCCGGACCCAGGCAAGAATATGCGGGCAGGGTCGCGCTGATGTGGGGCCACGCCGGGCAGGAAGCGGCCAAGGCCCTCGACGCGGCCGGTGTCGCCGGGGTCATCTCCTTCGCGTCACGCGAGCGCTACTTCGACCCGAACCAGGTCGTTTACAGCCGGGGCTCTTACACAGGCCTCAAGAACCTGCGCTTCGGCTTGACCGTGTCCTGGCGGCAGTGGTCCGAGCTCCTCGAGGACGTCGAGGCCGGACGCGCCGTTACCGTGCGCGCCGTCGCGCGGATCGAGAAGCGCCCCGACCGCTTCGAGAACGTCCTTTGCACCATCCCCGGCGCCGAGCCGGACGGAAAGGGCGTCATCTTCTCGGCCCACCTCTTCGAGGGCTACACCAAGCGCGGCGCCAATGACAACATGAGCGGCTGCGTCGTCCAGCTCGAGATCCTGCGCGCCCTGACCCGGCTCATCGGCCAGGGCGCCCTGCCCCGGCCGCGGCGCACGATCGTCTTCCTCTGGCCCCAGGAGATCTCCGGGACCTACGAACAGATCAAGCGGACCGACGGCTTCGCCGACCGCTTCAGCGTCAACATCAATATGGACATGGTCGGCGAGGGCCTGCGCAAGAACAACTCCGTCATGACCATGAGCGAATGCCCGAACTACCTGCCGAGCTATCTCGACGGTCTGGCCGACGCGGTCATGAACTACGTCTGGCGGACCAACGATATCGTCTACACCAGCGACTCGCCCCGCGGCCGCCCCGGGGGCCAATACCTGCCCCGGCCTCTCTGGGAGAAGAACGGCTCGCTCGACGCCTTCCGCTATTTCACTCACGAGGCGACGGGCGGGAGCGACCACGTCTGCTTCAACAACGCCTCGGTCCGCATCCCCGGCATCGAGTTCTTCACTTGGCCCGACCAATGGTACCACGCCGATACCGACACGCCCGACAAGTCCGACCCAACCCAGATGAAGCGGATCGCCTTCATCGGCGCAGCCACGGCCTGGTCGGCGGCGAACTGCGACGACGCGGTCCTTCCGGAGCTCCTCAGGTCCGTCTCGGCTTTCGGCTACGCCCGGGTCGGCCGGCGCGAGCTTCCCCGCGCCCTCCAGATGGTGACCGAGGCCGAGTCCAAGGACCTGGAGAAGGCCATGAACCGGGCCCTCGGCCTGACGGCCTTCGCGGCGGCCCGCGAGAAGGGCGCTGTCGAGAGCGTCCGGGAGGTCTACTCGGGCTCGGACAAGGCCCGCGCGCTCGTCGCCGCCCAGACGAGGCAGTGGGAGCTCTACAGCGCTTCGCTCGAGCGCCAGGTTCGCGAGTTCGCCGCCTACCGCGCCGCGGCCCTCAAGATCAAGGCGCCGGCGGTCCGGCCGATCACATCCGAGGAGAAGACGGTCGGCGCGGCCGTTCCCGCCCTCGCTCCCGGCATCAAGGGCCGGGAGTTCTCTCTCGAGAGCAGCGAGCGCTACAGGAAGTACGCGGAAACGCGCCCCGACGCGATCAAGGGATTGAGGCTGACACCGCCCCAGCGGCGCGTCGCTCTCAATTACATCGACGGCCGGCGGACGCTCACGGAAATTCGGCGTTCCGTCGAAGCCGAGATGGGGACGGAGATCGCGTTCAAGGACCTCGCCGCTTACGTCGACGTCCTCAAGGCCGTCGGCTGGCTCCGCTAGGGGCACCTGATCCGTTCCCTTGAGGCGAACCCCGGTTTCTGATATTCTGGCCGTCTGAATCGCGATCCATGGACCCGGAAAACCAGACCAAGATAGAATTCGAGGCGCCGGCCATTCTCGACCGGGGCCGTCACCGCATCTCGCGGCGCGACATCGATCCCGACTGCCTCAAGGTCCTCTACCGGCTGAGCGGCCACAACTTCGCCGCCTACCTCGTCGGCGGGGCCGTCCGCGACCTCATGCTCGGACGAAGACCGGCCGACTTCGACGTCGGCACCAACGCCCATCCCAACCAGATCAAGAAGCTCTTCCGCAACGCTTTCCTTATCGGCCGCCGCTTCCGCCTGGCCCACGTCCGGTTCGAGGGCGGCAAGATCATCGAGGTCTCGACCTTCCGGAGGAAGCCGGACGAAGAGGAGCTCGCCGCCGAGCGCGAGGAAGAGGCCGCCCGCGCCGCCGAAGCCGCCCGGGCGGAGGAGCGCAACGAAGAAACCGACCAGATGGGGTCAAACCTACCTTTTGCTGTAAAAGGTAGGTTTGACCCCATCTTGGATGGCCATCGGGGCGAGCCGGCGCCGGGCGTCGAACCGGAACGGGA
>Ga0154759_1043_pt1 | contig 16058 bp, 11 predicted proteins | sample Rifle2008BG16ft_FD_105767 | JGI IMG/M metagenome (GOLD analysis project Ga0154759, IMG submission 105767) | Candidatus Aminicenantes bacterium RBG_16_66_30 | reverse complement strand
CGTCGGCTCGTCGACGTAGACCTGCTGGAAGCGCCGCTCCAGCGCGGCGTCCTTCTCGATGTGCTTCTTGTACTCGTTGAGGGTGGTCGCCCCGACGCAGCGGAGCTCGCCCCGGGCCAGGGCCGGCTTGAGCATGTTCGAGGCGTCGATCGCGCCCTCGGCCGCGCCGGCGCCGATGATCGTATGGAGCTCGTCGATGAAGAGGACGATGTCCCCGCCCGATTCGCCGATCTCCTTGAGCACAGCCTTGAGCCGGTCCTCGAACTCGCCCCGGAACTTCGTCCCGGCGACGAGGGAGCCCATGTCGAGGGCGAGCAGGCGCTTGTTCTTGAGCGATTGGGGCACGTCGCCGTTGGCGATGCGCTGGGCCAGGCCCTCGACGACGGCCGTCTTGCCGACGCCGGCCTCGCCGATGAGGACGGGATTGTTCTTGGTCCGCCGCGACAGGACCTGGATGACCCGCCGGATCTCGTCCTCCCGCCCGATGACCGGGTCGATCTTCCCCTGGCGGGCCAGGGCCGTCAGGTCGCGGGTGTATTTCTCGAGGACCTGGTACTTGCCCTCGGGCTCGGGATCTGTCACCCGCTGCGAGCCGCGGACCGCGGCCAGGGCCTTGAGGACCGCGTCCTCATCGACGCCGTTGGCGCGCAGGATCCGGGAGGCCTCGCTCTTCGGGTCCTTGAGCATGGCCAGGAAGAGGTGCTCGGTCGAGACGTATTCATCTTTGAGCTGTTCGGCCTCTTTGCGGGCCGCGTCGAGGATCTGACGGAGGGCCGGGCCCAGGGTCGTCTCCCCTCCCCCGCGGACCTTGGGCAGGCGGCCGAGCGCGGCGTCGACGTCCGCGCGGATCTTCGCCGCCGGCGCGCCGATCTTGGCCAGGATGGCGTTGACGATGTTCTCGTCCTGACTGATGAAGCTCGCGAGCAGGTGCTCGGGCCGGATCTCCTGATGACCCTTCTCCTCGGCCAGGCCCTGGGCCTTCTGGATAGCTTCTTGGGACATGACCGTGAACTGTTCCCAGCGCATCGGACGAACCTCCCGTCGCGGATATCCTATCTATTAAAGACCCCCGGCGAGAGGCTGTCAAGGCGCCGCGCGGCGCGCCCGCGGCGCCCCGGCCATCCCCCTTGACAAGCGCCGAAAAATGCATATTTATGTCTGTAGGAGTGCGCGTCATGGAAGAATTGGAAGTCACGAGCTGGCTGATGCTCGACGCGATCAAGAAGTCGAAGAGCGCCGAGATCGTCGAGACCGTCGGCAACCTCCAGACGGGTCACTCCAAGTCCGTCTTCTGCATCATCGAGGAGGACTACCTCGAGCTCTGCTACAGCGACGCGGCCGCCAACACGATCCGCCGCTTCGAGGACCGCGACGAATTCGACGAGGCCCTCGAGGAGCGCAAGGAGGACCACGGCGAGGCTCTGTTCGAGAATAACGGCGACAAGGATCTCGACGAGGACGAGGACGAAGAGGAGGGCGAGGACCTCGAGGACGGGTTCTCCGTCGAGGACGAGTCCGAAGTCTATTGACCGGTGGGGCCGGGCCCGAGCCGGCCTTTGAGTCCGGCGAGGATGTTCAGGGCGTCGAGGGGGGTCAGCGACGCGACATCGAGCCCCTCGATCTCTTCCTTGAGCTCGCGGAGGAGGGCCGCCTCGCGGTCCTCGGCGAAGAGGAAGAGCTGGTTGCGGTCTCCGGGGGGACGGCCGTGGCTGGCCAGGCGGGGCAGGCCTGTTTCGTCGAGTTCCTGCTTTTCCAGGTTGAAGAGGATCTCCCGGGCCCGGTCGACGACGTCGCGCGGGATGCCGGCCAGCTTGGCCACGTGGATGCCGTAGCTGCGGTCGGACGGTCCCGCGACGATCCGGCGCAAGAAGACGACCTCGTCCTTCCATTCCCTGACGGAGACGTGGAAGTTCTTGATCCGCGGCAGGGTCAGGGCGAGCTCGGTCAGCTCGTGGTAGTGGGTGGCGAAGAGGGTCTTCGGCCGGACCTCCTCCCGCTCGTGGAGGCGCTCGGCCACGGCCCAGGCGATGCTCAGGCCGTCGAACGTGCTCGTGCCGCGGCCGACCTCGTCGAGCAGGATCAGGCTCTTCGACGTGGCGTTGTGGAGGATCGCGGCCGTCTCCAGCATCTCGACCATGAAGGTCGATTGGCCGACGCTGAGGAAATCCATGGCCCCGATCCGGGTGAAGACGCGGTCGACGAGGCCGAGGGCCGCCGATTTGGCCGGGACGAACGATCCCATCTGTCCGAGCAGGACGATGAGCGCGGCCTGGCGCAGGAAGGTCGACTTGCCGCCCATGTTCGGGCCCGTGATGATCAGGATCTGGTTCGCCGCGGCGTCGAGCTCGAGGTCGTTGGGGACGAAGGGCTCGGCCTGGCTCGTCTCGATGACCGCGTGCCGCCCGGCCTCGATGCGGATCGCGTCCCCGTCGTCGATGGTCGGGCGGACGTAGTCGCGGCGGGCGGCGCATTCGGCCAGGGCCAGGAGGACGTCGAGCGCGGCGACGTCGGCGGCGATCCTCTGGAGCCTCGAGGTCTCCTTGGCCACGGCCTCGCGGACCTCGAGGAAGAGCCGGTGCTCGAGGAGGCCGATCCGCTCCTCGGCGTGGAGGACCTTCTCCTCGTATTCCTTGAGCTCCGGCGTCAGGAAGCGCTCCGCATTGACGAGGGTCTGCTTCCGCATGTAGTCGGCCGGGACCTGGGGGAGATGGGTCTTGGTCACTTCGATGTAATAGCCGAAGACCTTGTTGTAGCGGACCTTGAGCGAGCCGATGCCCGTCCGCTCGCGCTCCCGGCTTTCCAGCTGGGCGATGAAGGTCTTGCCGGAGCGGCTGACCGAGCGCAGGTCGTCGAGCTCGGCGTTCCAGCCGTCCCGGATGATGCCGCCCTCGGTCAGGAGAAAGGCCGGCTCGTCGAGGACGGCCCGGCCGATGAGTTCGGCCACGTCGCCCGCATCGTCCCAACGGTCGGACATGGCCTTGAAGAGACCGGCCGAGAGCGAGACGAGATCGCGGCGGACATGCGGCAGGGGGGCGAGGGACTTCTTGAGCGCGACGAGGTCGCGCGGGTGGGCCGCCCCCAGGGCGATCTTCCCGGCCAGGCGCTCGAGGTCGAGGACCCCCCTGAGCGTTTCCCGGAGCTCCCGGCGGACGACGGTCGCGCCGAGGGCCTCGGCGACGGCGTCCTGGCGGGCGACGATGGCGGCGACGTCGCGGAGGGGCCGCAGGAGCCAGGCGCGGAGGAGGCGCCCGCCGGGCGCGGTCACGGTGAAATCGATGACGTCGAGAAGCGTCCCCTTGAGCCGGCCGTCGCGGAGGTTGCGGACGAGCTCGAGGTTGCGGACCGTCGTCGCGTCGAGGACGAGATGGCCGGCCGGATTGAGGTACGAGATGCGGTGGACGAGCGCCAGGGAGTCCTGGCGGACCCGCTGGACATAGGCGATGAGGGCCCCGGCCGCGGCCACCGCGCGCGGCTTCTCCTCGAGCCCGAAGGCCGCGAGCGACCGGGCGCCGAAATGCCCGAGGACGACCCGGGCGGCCTGCGGCGGATCGAAGAGCCAGCCTTCGGCCGGACTGAGCGAGGCGCCGGCCTCCCCGTCGGCGGTGAGGACGCGGCGCAAGGCGTCATCCGTGCCTTCGGGATAGAGGACTTCCTTGGGCGACGCCTTGAAGAGCTCGTCGGCCAGGACCTTGGCCTCGGCCCAGGTCCCTTCGAGCGTCCGGACCTCGCCGGCGGCGAGATCGACCAGGGCCAGGCCCCAGCCCGAGTCCTCGAGGGCCAGAGAGGCGATGAACGTCCCCTCCTTGGCCTCCTCGGTCTCGACCTCGACGGCCGTTCCGGGCGTCAGGACCTTGATGACCTCGCGCCGGACGACCCCCTTGGCCGCCTTGGGGTCCTCGACCTGCTCGCAGATGGCGACCTTGAAGCCCGCGCGGAGGAGCTTGGGCAGGTAGGAGGCGACGGCGTGATAGGGGACGCCGCACATCGGCACCTTCTGCCGGGAGGTCAGGGCGATGTCGAGGACCGGGGCTGCGACCTTGGCGTCCTCGTAGAACATCTCATAAAAGTCCCCGAGCCGGAAGAACAGCAGGGCGTCGCGATGGAGCTCCTTGATGCGGAAGTACTGCTCCATCATCGGGGTCAGGGAGGTATCGTTGGCCATCGGCGAACCCTCACTATACCCACGGCCCGGGGCTTTTGCAAGATTGACACTCGCGCCGGGACTGGTGTAATCTCGGGCCGTGAACTTCCCCAATTACTTGAGCCTGGCGAGGATCTTGGCCATTCCGGCTCTTGTCGCCATGATGCTGGCCGGGTTCAGGGGCCACGAGATCGTCGCCCTGGCCATCTACGTGTTCGCCACGCTGACCGACGCCATCGACGGGTGGATCGCCCGCCGGAAGGGCGAGGTCACGGTCCTCGGCCAGCTCCTCGATCCGACGGCCGACAAGCTCCTCATCGCTTCGGCCCTCATCTGCCTCGTCGATCTCGGCCTCGTCCCCTCCTCGGCGGCCATCATCATCATCGGACGGGAGATCGCCGTGACCGGGTTCCGGGCCATGGCCTCGTCCAAGGGGATCAACATCCCGGCCTCGGCCTTCGGCAAGGCCAAGATGGGCAGCGAATCCTGGATCCTCGGAGCCCTTGTCCTAGGCCCGAATTATCTGGGGAAGCTCATCATGGGCGGGGCCAAGGTCGGGCTGTGGCTGGTCGTCGCCCTGGCCATCATCTCCGCCGTAGAATACTTCATCCGCTTCGGCCCCCAGGTCATCTCACAGAAGGCCGAATAGCGCCGCCCGCGCCCTTTCCGCGCCCTCCCCGTCCTCGACGTTGTGCAGGACCGGCGGCTTGGGCCACGTCCGGCCGATGCGCTTGAGGAGCCCGGCGAGGACCTTGCCCGGCCCGCATTCCACGTAGGCGTCGACCGCCAGGTCCTTCAGAACGCCCATGGACTTCGTCCACAGGACCGCCCGGCTGACCTGGCGCTTGAGGGCGTCCCGGGCCTCCTCCCCCGTCCGGATGAGGCGGGCGTCGACGTTGGTGACGATGGGAAAGCGCGGGTCCGCGAAATCGGCGGCGTCGAGGTCGGCCGCGAGCCGCTCTTCGGCCGGCTTCATCAAGCGCGAATGGAAGGGCGCGCTCACCGGCAGGACGACCGAGCGCGGCGCCCGGATCGCGGCCAGGGCCTGCTCGACCGCGGCCTTCTCGCCCGAGATGACGATCTGGTCGTCGCTGTTCCAGTTGGCGATCTCGACCACGCCCGCGCGGACGTCGCCGAGCCGCCGTTCGATCTCCTCCCCCGGGACGCCGAGGACGGCGGCCATCGCGCCGACGCCGACCGGCACGGCCTCCTGCATGTAGCGCCCCCTCTTGTGGACTAGGAGGACGGCGTCCTCGAAGCGGAGGGACCCCGCGGCGACGAGCGCCGAGTATTCCCCCAGGCTATGACCGGCGGCCACGGCGGGATCGCGGCCGAGTTCCCGGCACGCGGCCGTGCTGACGACGAGCAGGGCCGGCTGGGTGTTCCTGGTCAGGCGAAGCTCTTCTTCCGGCCCTTCGAAGCACAGCTTGGAGAGCGGGAATCCGAGGACCTCGTCGGCCCGTCCGAAAAGCTCCCGGGCCTCGGCGGAACGCTCGAAGAGGGCCTTGCCCATGCCCACGGCCTGGGAACCCTGGCCGGGGAAGAGATACGCGACGGTCATTTCAGCCGGTCCTTCTTGATCTGGATGTCGGCCCGCTTCCTGAGGTCGCGGACCCAGGTGTTCATCTGCTGGGTCCTGCGCCCGGCGCGGAGCTTGGCCTCGATGGCCTCGCCGGCGCGCTCGAGGGGCTCGACGGCGCGTCCGAGGCGGGTCTGCTCCGGGATATAGATGTCCCGATAGTGGCGTTCGATCTCCGTGAGCGAGACGGGAACGCTCTGGCTGAAGCGCATGGCCAAGGCTCTCTCATAAAGGATGCGCTCCTCGAGATACGGTTCGAGGCCTTTGGCGGTGAGGCCGAGCTTGGCCAGCTTGGCGGCGAAGACCTCCTCTCCCATCGACCGCCGAAGCTCGGCGACGGCCGCGGCGATCTCGGTCCGGTCGGCGCCCCGGGCTTCCTGGGCCAGGTCGAGAACGATCTTGCGGTCGATGAGCGCTTCGAGCGCGGCCTGCCGGGGGTCGGCCTCCGCGTCGGTCCCCCCGGCTTGCGCCAATCCGAACTCGGCCGTCACCAGGACGTCGAGAAGGGTGATGACCTCGCCGTTGACGACGGCGACGATGCTGTTGACCGTCTGGGCCGGGGCGGCGACCGCCCCCAGGAGCATGATCAGCGCGATCCTTTTGATCATCGTCGCCTCCCGTTCCATCAGAAAATGTTGCCGATCGTCAGGAAGATGAGCGGCCGGCCCCGCTTGTCCTGGGCGTCCAAACCCCAGAGCTTCCAGGCGATCTCCACCCGGACGGGGCCGAGCGGGGTCCGATAGCGGAGGCCGGCCCCGGCGGCTCCCCGCAGATCGAAGGGCCGGAACTCACCCAGGGTCGCGTAAACGTTGCCGAGGTCAAAGAAAGCGGCCAGCCGAAACGCCTGCCAGGACGGGAAGATGGGGAGCGTGAGCTCCGCGTTGACGAGCAGGACCGCTTCCCCGCCGTAGGGCTTGAGCGTCGTCGAATCGATGGGTCCGAGAAGCTCGAACTCCTCGCCCCGGAATGTGTTGCTGCCGCCGGCGAAGAAGCGCTCCGGCAGATGGCGCAGGCCGTTGCCCAGCCCGAGCCGGGTCGTCAAACCGAGGTTCAGCCTGGACGTCAGCGGCCGGAAGTACTGGGCCTTGAGGAAGAGCTTCTGATAGTTCGACTCGGTCCCGAACACGGGCACGCCGAGCTCGCCGACGGCGCTGAAGAAGACCCCCCGGGTCGGATTGAGGGTGTCGTCCCGCCTCTCCCAGCTCATGCCGAGCGAAGCCAGGGCCGCCGAGTACGGCAGGAATCGGCGATCGATGTCCGGCGGCAGGTCGCTGAGGTCGGGCGTCTCGGGAAGGGAGGTCCGTGTCAGGCTCAGCGATCCGAGCAGAAGCCGGGATCGGCTCAACGCCTTGACCGCGCTGAGGCTGATGCCCCGGCGATCGAGGGTGAAGCCGGTCCGGGCTTCCCGTTCGGCCCAGGCCAGGATGGTCGTCGGCATGGACAGCCCCAGGAGGTAGGGCTGGCTCCACGAAAGGACCGCCCGCCGTTCGATCGTGCTGATCTGGCCGACGATGCCCGCCTGAGCGCCCAGCCCGAAGACGTTGTTGCGAATGTACTCGGCCGTGCCGCGCGGCCGGAAGTCGTCGGGCCCGAGCTGGGCCAGCGAGCCGCTCACGGGATTGATCGATTCGAAGCCGAGGCCGAGGCCGGTGTAGTTCCTTTCGCCCTCGCGGACGGTGACCACGACGACCTCTTCGCCGGCCCCCGTCTGGACCTCATCGACGCGAACGTCGGAGAAGATGCCCAGGTTTTCGAGCCCCCGTTTCGTCGCCAGGACCTCCGAATAGTCGGCGGCGTCGCCCTTGCCGATCCTAAGCTCCCGGCGGATGACCCGGTTCCTCGTACTCCGGTTGCCGGTGAAGAAGATGTTCCGGACGACGACCGGCTCGCCCTCCTCGACCTCGTAAACGATGGAGACCCGGTTCTCGCCCGCGGGCTCGACCCGGGGGACGACCGAGGTGCCGCGGACGCCTTGGACGAGGTAGAAGGTCTCGATCTGGCCGATATCCCTCTGCACGTTGGGCGGGAAGTACGGGCCTCCCGGGCGGCTGACCAGGCCGGCGAGGACGTCGGCCGCGGGAAAGAGCCCGGCCCCTTCGAGCCGGACGGCGTCGACGAGGGTCCTCGGGCCCTCCTGGATGTCGAAGACGGCCCGGACGCCCGTCTCCAGCCGCACGAGCTCGAGCCTGACCCGGACATCGGCGTAGCCGCTCTCCTTGTAATGTCCCTCGATATCCCTCGAGAGGGCGAACAGCCGGTCGTAGCTGAGGAGCGAGAAAAAGGGAATGCCTTCGCGGATGGCCAGACGGGTCTTCATGTCGGGAACGGAAAAGGCGGTGAGTCCCCGGAACTCGACGCCCTCGAGCTTGTGCTGGTCGCCCGAGGCGACGTCGTGGACGATGCGGACCTCGTCGCGCCCCTTCTCGACCCGGCTCTTGACCTCGGCGAAGAGGTAGCCCTTCCGGCGGAGGTAGTTGAGGATACGGGCCTCCCCCTCGGCCAGTCCCCAGGGCTCGAAAACGGGGTCCTCCCAGATCGGTTCGAGGAGGCGGGCCGGGACGCGGGCGCCGTTGACGGCGATGACGATCTTCTCCCGGGGCAGGATCTCGACCCGGAGGTCGACCCGCCGGTTCTTCTCGTCGAAGCTTTCTTCGGCCAGACGGACCTCGGCCCGCCGATAGCCGGCCTTCGCCAGTCCCGCGGAAAGGTCTTCGAGGTGGGCGGCGAAGCGCCGCGGGACATAGACGTCCCCGACCTTGGTCTTCAAGGCCTTGAGGAGCGTCCCCTCGGGGATCTCGGCCTTCCACTCGACCTCGACCCCGCCGACGCGGAAGCTCTTCCAGTCCGTCGTCCGGAAGACGAGATCGGCCGTGGAGGCGCCGGCTCTCCTCCGGACGTCGCAGACGACCACCGCGTCGAAATGCCCCTGCCGTCTCAGCCCTTCGCGCACCTCCGCGACCGCCGCCGGGATGCGCTCCTCCTCGAGATAGCCGCCCGGACGGAGAGAGACCAGGGCGTCCCTCAAGCGCGTCGCCGAGACCTTCACGCCCCGGAAGCGGACGGCGTCGATGAACACTTTCCGGACGAGGATGAACGCGAGCTCGATCCGCTCGTCCCCCGTTCTCTCGACCCGCACGTCGGCGAACAGGCCCGTCCGGAAGATCTGCTTGACGGCCTGGTCGACGAGATCGGGCTGGAAGGGATCGCCTGGGCGCAGGGGGATGAGGTCGAGAAGGCCCGCTTCCCCGGGCCGGCCGTCGACGACGACGACGATGCGCTCCACAACGGCCTGCGGGGCGTCCTGGGCCCGCAGGGGGCCGGGGCCGCGGACGGCCAGGGCGAAGACCAGGGCCAGGGCGGCCGCGGCGCGGCGGACCCGGACGCCGGGCTCAGAAGCGCTTGCGGAACTTGACATCGATGCCCAGCCTTCCCCGGTCGTCCCGCCCGCCCACGAGCGAGAACCTGCTGCTGATGTCCCACTCCATGCGGAAGATGGGGACCTCTTCGATCTCGGCCAGGACGGTGGAGTTGGCCAGGATCGTCGAATAAAGGAAAAGGAGGTTCTTGGAGACCTTCTTGCCGACCGTGATCCGGGCGGCGATCCCGCCCGTCGCGCCTTCCGGGATGTAAGGATCGATCCGCAGCCGGTCCAGGGAGAACAGCCCGCCCGTCCGCTTCTTGGCCAGGTCGGCGATCTGGTAGGTCAAGAGGGAGGCCGTGTTCAGGGCCGTGCTGCGGTCGCCCGAATAAGAATAGTACGTCCGCCGGAAGGACTCGCCCAGCGCGAGGAGGGACAGGATCTCCTCGGGGGGGAGCGGCGGCGAGGAGCTGAACTCCGGCTTGAGGCGGCTCGTCGGCCCTCTCAGGTTCAGCGTCACCCGGTAGTCCTTGACGTAGGTCTCGCCGCGGAAATCGAGGAAAGGCTCCGTCCTCACGGGATCCGTGAAGCTCAGCCGCCCGTGGATGACGCGGAAGCTCCGGTCCTGGAAATAGAAATCGCCGCTCACAAGATCGATATCGCCGAGGAGGACGGGCGCGGCGAACGCGCCCGTGGCCGTCAGGTTGAACCGGACGCTGAAACGGCCCAGAGTGTTCTCTATGAGCGCGTTCTCATCGGCCCGGAGCCGGACATTCAAGGACATCCCGTCGAAGAAGGAAGGCCCCGCCGTCCCCGGCTCGCTCTGCGAGGAGAAGCCGAACTCCTCGTAGATCTCGCGCCGCCAGTCCAGGCGCTTGAACAGGATCTCCCCTTCCGTGACGAAGCGCCTCCGGTCCTTGATGAGCCGCAGGGAGGCGTCGGCTTGGGTCCGCACCCGCTCCATGGGCGCGAGGACCACGTCCCGGCCCTCGAGCTTCAGGTCCAGGGTGGCGATCCCGCCCGCGCCGAAGCCGGCCTCGCCGGAACCCGTGAGGGCCCCGCCGCCGAGGATCCCGCCGATCGAGGTCATGGTCAGGACGTTGTCGAGGTACCTTCCCGTAAGCCTGAAATCGGTCACGGCATAAGCGAAGCCCGGTAGGGGCAGGAGCGGGATCGAGGCGTCGATGGCGACGCTGACGCGCGTCTCCGGCTCCTCTTCCTTCAGGTCGGCGACATAGTTCAGCCGGCCCTTTGCCCCGTCCCAGGGGACGATGAGGTCGAGGTCGGTCAAGGACCCCTTGAGGCTCCCCGTGAAGGGCTCCCCGGAGAGGGGGAACACGAAGGCTCCCTCGAACGGGTTCTCTCCGGGGACGAGGCCGCCGGCGAGATCGAGGAGGACCTTGCCGCCGGCGACGTCCAGCCGCAGATCGCCGCGGGCCTCCGTCCGGCGCAGGGGCGAGAGGACCATGTCCTTGATACTGAAGAGGCCGGGAAGCTTGTCCCGGCCGAAGACGCCTTGGCCGGCCAGAGAGAGGGACAGACGCCCGGCCGCCGACGGAACGATGCTCTGGAAATCGAGCTCCTCGCCCCGGAGGTCGATGTCGAATTCCCCTCCGACGGTCCCGACGGCCAGCCGGCCGTCGATGCGGCCGCCGTGGAAGTCCATGGCCAGCTCGGGGAAAGCGATCCGGCCCGCCTTCCACTCGATGCGGCCCGCGACGTTCTTCGCCGTCTCGCCGTAGCCTTGGATCTCGGGGCTCGTGAACGTCCCGGAAAATTCCTGGACGCCGGACGTGGAGACCATGCGGAAGTCCCCCGCGGCCCGGCCGGAGAGGGAGACCGGGATGGCCAGGACGGGCAGGATCGCGGCCAGCTCTCCCTGGCCGCCCTCGACCTCCACTTCGACCGTATCGGCGCGGGTCTGGATGCGGACCAGACCCTTGAGGGCGGGATCGTCGACGTCGAAGCGGCCGGCGAATCCGGCGGGCGAGATGAGAGTTTCCGCTTCGATGGCGGCGGCGTTGAAAACGTCGAAGCCCCCCGGCGACAAGGTGGCCTTGATCGAGACCGTCGGGGAGGCGGACCGTCCGCTGAGACGGACATCGGCATAGCCGCGGCCGCGGATCTCGCCGAAGGCGAAGGCCTCGTCGAGGACGAGAGAAACGAACTCTCTCGTTCCCTTGACGTCGGCGACCTCCCCCCGGACCCGGACGTCCATCTCTCCTTTGAGATCGATCGCCGCGTGCGCATCGAAGCGGCCGAAGCTCGATTCGAGGGCGGGAGTGTCGATGGTGACATGGTCGGCCGCGAAGTCGACGCCGACCTTGACCCCGCCGCGGAAGGCGAACAGGTCCCCCTGCCGTTCGAGGGAGTCGTCGAGGAATTCCGCGTCCACCGCGAGCTTCCGATCCTCGACGCTGAACGTCCCCGCGGCCAGCGATCGCACCGGCCAGGGAATGGCGATCTCGCTGAAGACGGGATCGACGACGATCGGCGCGGCCCGTCCCTCCACCCGGCCGCCCCGGAAGGTCAGGATGAGGCTCTCGGCGGGCCGGCCGGGCTTGAGGATGCCGGCCTCGAGACGCCCGCCCGTTCCCGGGAGAAGCTCGAAGCGCCCCCGCAGGCGCCCCATGGGCACGCCCGAAAGGACCAGGTCGTCGGAGCCGACGCTCGTCGCGAAGGTGATCCGGGCGTCCTTGCGCTCGAGCCGCCCTTCCCCGCTCGCCCGCCCCTTCCAGCCGAAGGGCAGGTGCAGGATGGCGTCGAGGGCATCCATGTCGGCGTCGAAGCGGGCGTCGAGCTCGACCGTCGGGTCGGACAGGTCCCGGAGACGGCCCGACGCGCTGACGGTCAGGCCGGGTCCTTCGACGGCCAGGCGCTCGATCGCGATGTCCTCGCCCCTTCCCGAGAGGAGGACGGTCAGGCCGCCGAGGGAGAGAGGGGCCTTCCCCAACGACGCGTAGCCGCTCGTCGCGGCCGTGGCCCGGACCGCGAAGGCCTCGCCGTCCTGGGTGACGACGGCCCGGACGCCCCGGGCCTCGACGATCGTCGTCCCCGACTCGAAGACGACCGAGCCGTTCTCGATGAGCCCCCGCTCGATGACGAACGGGAGCGAGAGGAGGGACAGCGGCCGGCGCGGCTTTGTCCGGGGCACGGGGGCCGCCGGGCGGGCCACCCGGATCTCGGGAGCGTCGAGGAGGACCGACAGGGACTTGCGGTTCCTGAGCAGGGAGAGGTACGGGACCTCGATGCGGACCCGCCGGACCCGGATGGCCGGAGGGTCCGTGAGCGAGCGGAGGTTCTCGATGACGAGGGCCGGCGGGAAGTAGGCGATCGTGAGGCGGTCGTAGGCGTAGGTCTTCCGGATCCCCTTGCGGACCTCGTTGAGGAGGGCGTTCTTGCCGACGACGAGGATGACGGCAAGGACGGCCAGGACGAGGGCGACGACGGCGGTCTTCCGGACCTTCCGGACGAGGGTCCGGACCTGCTCGCGGATCCGGAGGATCAAGTGGAACCTCACGTCTTCACTTTCCTCCAGTCGGCGAGGAATCGCTCGACGCCGATGTCGGTCAGCGGGTGGCGGACGAGCTTGGTCATCACCCCATAGGGGACGGTCGCGATATCGGCGCCGAGGAGGGCCGCGTCGATGACGTGGCGCGGGTGGCGGACGCTGGCGACGATAACCTCGGTCTCGAACCGGTAGTTCTCGAAGACCTGGACGATCTCCTCGATGAGGGCCATGCCGTCCTCGGCGATGTCGTCCAGACGGCCGATGAACGGGCTGACGAACCGGGCTCCCGCCTTGGCCGCGAGGAGGGCCTGGCCGGTCGAGAAGATGAGGGTCATGTTGACGGCGATGCCCTCCGCGTGGAGCGCCTTGGTCGCCTTCAGGCCTTCCAGGCCGACGGGGATCTTGACCGCGATGTTGGCCGCGATCCGGGCGAGCGACCGGGCCTCAAGGACGATCTCGTCAGCCCTGAGCGAAACGCACTCGGCGCTGACCGGCCCCGGCGTCAGGGCGCAGATCTTCCGGATGTTCTCCTCGAAGCTCACGCTTTCCTTGGAGCAGAGGGACGGGTTGGTCGTGACGCCGTCGAGGACGCCCCAGCCCGCGACCTCGCGGATCTCCTCGAGATTGGCCGAATCCAGGAACAGCTTCATCGGTCCTCCTTGACGCCCGGGCCTGTGAACGTGTTCGAGAGCACGCCGATGCCCTCGATCTGGACGTCGACCCGGTCGCCGGGCGACATCTGTCCGACCCCGGCCGGCGTGCCCGTGGCGATGACGTCGCCGGGGTTGAGGGTCATGATGCGGGACAGGAATCTGACGAGGAATGGGATGGAAAAGATCAGGGAGGCGGTCGATCCCGACTGGACGAGCCGGCCGTTGAGGAAGGTCTTCAGACGGATCGCGGCAGGATCGAGCCCCGTGGCGACGCAGGGCCCGAGGGCGGCGAAAGTATCGAAGCCCTTGGCCCGCGTGAACTGGACATCCTTCGATTGGAGGTCCCGGGCCGTGACATCGTTGAAACAGGCGTAGCCGAGGATGCCGTCGGCGACAGAGGCGTCGTCCGCGAGGTCGCGGAGCTTCTTGCGGATGACCACGGCGACCTCCCCCTCGTAGTCGACGCGGGCCGAGGCCGGCGGCTGGACGATCGGGTCCAGGTGGCCGATGAGCGCCGTCGGAGGCTTGAGGAAGATCAGGGGCTCCTCAGGCAGGGGGTTTCCCAGCTCCTTGGCGTGGTCCCGGTAGTTGCGGCCGATGCCGATGATCTTCGACGGCAGCACGGGCGGCAGGACGTGGACGTCGCTGATGGGCACGGGACTCGTCGCCAGCCGGAAATCGCCGAAGACCGAGCCGACGACGGGAAAGAGGAATTCCTCCTTGAGCACGCCCTGGAGGACCCTCTTGCGGTACCGGAACCGGTAGATCTTCAAGTCCCCCTCCTCGAAGAGGCCAGGGTCCTCGCGGGGGCCCGGACGATCTCCGCGACGGCCGGGGTCGAGAAATCCGAGGCGCGGCCCTTCCGGTCGAGGACGCGGACCGTGAAGGTGAGGCTGTTCGGGCCGGCCGGGCTCGGCTCGAAGACAAACGAGGAAACCGCGGCGTCCTTGACTGCGATCCGGCGGACGAGCCGGGCCGAGGCCTCGACGGCGGCCGGCCTTACGGAAGCTCCGGCGGCGGGGGCGTCCCGCTCGAACACCCAGATCTCGATCTCGCCGAGAGGGCCCAGGGGCTTTCCGGAGACGGTCTTGACGGGATTCTCCCACGTGAGGACCACGGTCCCGTCCTTTGGGATGGCCGAGAGCCGCTCGACGGCCATGGGGGCCTGCCCCTGCGGCAGCGCGAGAGGGCCCTTCCGGCCGCAGGAGGCCCCGGCGGCGAGCGACAGCCCGATGAGGAGCGAGACGATCCGCATGCTCATTACAGGATGAAGCGACGCAGGTCCTGGCTGACGAGGATATCCTTGAGATGGTCCCGGACGTAGTCCCGGTCGATGCGGAGGGACTTCTCGGCGATGTCCGGAGCGGCGAACGAGATGTCTTCCATGACCTTCTCGACGACCGTGTGGAGCCGCCGGGCGCCGATGTTCTCGTCGTCGGCGTTGACCTTCTCGGCGATATCGGCGATCTCATCGACGGCGTCGGGGGTGAAGGCGACGCGCACGCCCTCCGTGCCCATCAAGGCCTCGTACTGGCGGATCAGGGCGTTCTCGGGCTCGGTCAGGATGCGGACGAAATCCTCCTTGTTGAGCGGGGTGAGCTCGACCCGGATGGGGAACCGGCCCTGGAGCTCGGGGATGAGGTCGGAGGGCTTGGAGACGTGGAAGGCTCCGGCGCCGATGAAGAGGATGTGGTCGGTCCGGACGAGGCCGGAGCGCGTGTTGACGGTGGTCCCCTCGATGATCGGCAGGAGATCACGCTGGACGCCCTCGCGGCTGACGTCGGGCCCCCGGCCCGACTCGCGGCCGGCGATCTTGTCGACCTCGTCGAGGAAGATGATGCCCGACTGCTCGACGCGCTCGACGGCCAGGCGCGAGACCTGGTCCATGTCGACGAGCCGCTTCTCCTCCTCCTCGAGGATGATCTCCCGCGCTTCCTTGACCTTCATCCGCCGCCTCTTCGTCCGGCCGCCCAGGAAGCCCGGCAGGAGCTCCTGGATCTGGAAGCCGATCTCCTCGATGCCGGCGTTGGAGACGACCTCGACGGGCGGGGTCGTCTTCTCCTTGACCTCGAGCTCGACCTGTCGGTCGTCGAGCAGCCCGGCCCGGAGCTGGGCCCGGAGCTTCTCGCGGGTGTCATGAAAGCGGGTCTCGTCCTCCTCCTCGGAGGCGTCGTCCCGCCTTTTCGGCGGCGGCAGGAGGATATCGAGGAGCTTCTCCTCGGCGCTGGCCCGGGCTTTTTCAACGATCTCGGCGACCTTCTCCTGCTTGACCATGTCGACGGAGATGCGGACGAGGTCCCGGATCATCGACTCGACGTCCCGCCCGACGTAGCCGACCTCGGTGAACTTGCTGGCCTCGATCTTGAGGAAAGGCGAGGAGGTCAGCTTGGCCAGGCGCCGCGAGATCTCGGTCTTGCCGACCCCCGTGGGGCCGATCATGAGGATGTTCTTGGGCGCGATCTCGTCGGCCAGGTCGGGCGGGAGCCTGCGCCGGCGGTAACGGTTGCGGAGGGCGATGGCCACGGCCTTTTTGGCCGCCTTCTGGCCGATGATGTACTTGTCGAGCTCGGCGACGATCTCCCGGGGAGTGAGTTCGACGTCGGGAATCTCGGCCGCCGGCCGCTCGAGCGTTTCGGGCAGGATGATCGGCACTCAGAGCTCCTCGACGGTCGTCTCGAGGTTGGTGTACACGCAGATCCCGGCGGCGATCCCCAGGGCCTCCGCGGCGATCTCGCGGGCCCCGAGGTCCGTGTGCCGGATGAGGGCCCGGGCCGCAGCCAGGGCGAAAGGCCCGCCGGAGCCGATGGCGATGAGGC
>Ga0154759_1048_pt1 | contig 16378 bp, 19 predicted proteins | sample Rifle2008BG16ft_FD_105767 | JGI IMG/M metagenome (GOLD analysis project Ga0154759, IMG submission 105767) | Candidatus Aminicenantes bacterium RBG_16_66_30 | reverse complement strand
GGGATTCGAACCCGTGTTGCCGCCTTGAAAGGGCAGTGTCCTGGGCCTCTAGACGACAGGGGCGAGCGCCAATGAGCCGTGCTGGATTCGAACCAGCGACACCCGGCTTAAAAGGCCGGTGCTCTACCGCTGAGCTAACGGCCCGGAAAAAACACTATTATAGTGACAGGGGGAAAAGAGTCAACCTCGGCCGGGAAAAGCCCGGGCCCCTCAGGAGAGGGGCTCGAACCTGATGATGACCCAGCGGCCGGGATGCCGGATGTTGTTGGCCTCGTCCCTGAGCATATACTGCTTCAAGAGGAGCTTGTAGTTCTTGACCGCGCCGGACTGGAGGGTGATAGCGATCTCGACGTCCTTGGAATGGACGTCGCCCGTCAGGGCGCGGACGACCGCGAGCTCCCTCTGGCCGAGGGAGAACATCGTCATCTCCTCTTCCGCGGCCGCGGCCGCCTTGGCGGCGTTGTAAACCCTCTTGAGCTCCTGCATCTTGGCGTTCTCGATATCGTAGGCGGCCTGGAACTTGTCGATGGTCTTCTGGGCCGCGGCCTTGCCGGCGGCGGAGCGGGCGAGGTCCTTCTCGTCCTGGGCGTCCTTGAGGAGCGCGTCGGCGTCGAGCGTCGGGCCGATCTGGGCGTCCTGGGCCTTCTTCGCCTCGAGCTCAGCGGCGTCCAGGGCGGGCAGGCTCGCGGGCACGATCTTCTCCTCGCCGATGCTGACGATCTTCCAGGACGACATGTCGGGCTGGAGGGGCTCGAGGGCGATGCTGGACATCGTGTCGTTGTCCTTCAGCGCGACGGCGTTGAAGTACTTTCCGAGAAGGTTCTTCTCGGGCGCCGGCGTGCACGCCTGAATGACGAAGAACGCAACGATCATCCCGATCACGATCAGTGTTCGTTTCCTCATGTCTCCTCCTTCCTGGACTGTTCCGACACTTCTCTAGGTGCATGATAGCCTTTTCCCGGCACGGAAATCAAGCCTTTTTCTGACGCGGAGCGGGACGCGGAGCGGGCGCGATTTCCTTGGACGGGGTTTTATGTTAAACTATTTTGCTCTTGAACTCTTCACCTGAGGTTCGGCCATGCTCAGATCGAAAGACATCGTCCAACGGCATCCCCAAAACCCGGCGGCCCTCCTTGACGCCATCCGCGACGTCCAGGAGGCGTTCGGGCACGTCCCCGACGAGGCCGTCACCGGCATCGCCGCCCACCTGAAGCTCTCCGAGGCGGAGGTCCGCGGCGCGGCCTCCTTCTACCACTTCTTCTCTTTGACCCCCCGGGGCGCCTACGCGGTCTACCTCAACGCGTCCATCACGTCCTGGATGGCGGGCCGCGCGGCCGTCGCCCAGGCCTTCGAAGAGGAGGCCGGCTGCCGTTTCGGCGAGGTCACCGCCGACGGCCTGATCGGGCTCTTCCCGACATCCTGTATCGGGATGAGCGACCAGGAGCCCGCGGCGATCATCAACGGCGTCGTCTTCACCCGGCTGACGCCGGTCAAGGCCCGGCATCTCGTCCTGGCCATGAAAGCGGGCAAGCCGATCGAGCGCATGGTCTCCGAATGGGGCGACGGCGCCAACCAATCGGACCTCGTGCGAGCGATGGTCTCGAACAACATCCGGAAAAGGGGATCCGTGATCTTCGGGCCCTTCGAGCCCGGATCGGCCGTCCGGAAGGCCGTTGCCCGGAGACCCGAGGACGTCATCGCCGAGGTCAAGAGAGCCAACCTCCTCGGCCGCGGCGGGGCGGGTTTTCCGACCGGGCTCAAATGGGAGTTCTGCCGAAAAGAGCCTTCCGACCTGCGCTATGTCCTGTGCAACGCCGACGAGGGGGAACCGGGCACCTTTAAAGACCGCGTGATCCTGACGGAGATCCCGCAGCTGCTCTTCGAGGGCATGGCCGTCGCCGGATACGCGATCGGCGCCCGGGAGGGCCTCCTCTATCTGCGGAGCGAATATGCCTACATCCGGCGTCACCTCGAGGCGGTCCTGGAAAGGATGCGGCAGGAGGGCCTGCTGGGCCCTCAGGTCGCGGGCAAGAAGGACTTCTCGTTCGATATCCGGATCATCATGGGCGCCGGCGCCTATATCTGCGGCGAGGAATCCGCCCTCCTCGAATCGGCGGAGGGCCGCCGGGGCGAGCCCCGCAACCGGCCCCCGTTCCCGGTCCAGACGGGATATCGGAACCGTCCGACGGCGGTCAACAACGTCGAAACCCTGTGCACGGCGGCGAGGATCGTCACCTACGGCGCTCCCTGGTTCTTGTCCATGGGGACCGCGAAGTCCTCGGGCACGAAGCTTCTGAGCGTCTCCGGCGACTGCGAGAGACCGGGCGTCTATGAGCTCGAGTTCGGCCTGACGGTCCAGGAGCTCCTCGATATCGCGGGGGCCAAGGACGCCTTCGCCGTCCAGGTCGGCGGTCCGTCCGGGGCCTGCATCTCCAGGCAGGGTTTCGGGCGGAAGATCGCGTTCGAGGACCTCCCGACCGGCGGGTCCGTCATGATCTTCGGGCCGTGGCGGAACCTCTTCGAGATCGTCGCCAACTTCATGGACTTCTTCATCGAGGAGTCCTGCGGCTGGTGCAGCCCCTGCCGGATCGGGAACTCCCTGCTCAAGGAGAAGCTCGAGAAGATCCTGGCCGGCCGCGGCTCGATCCAGGACCTCCGGGACCTCGAAGCCTGGGGAAAGAACGTCCGCGCCCTGAGCCGGTGCGGTCTCGGGCAGACATCGCCCAATCCGATCCTCTCGACCCTGCAGAATTTCCGGGAGCTCTACGAAAAGGCCGTCGGAGGGCGGGACGGGTTCGTCCCGGACTTCGACCTGACGGAGGCGACCCTCGAGGCCGCCAGGCTCACGCATCGTCTACCGCTCCTGGAGGAGACCTCCCATGAGTGAGATCACCATCACGATCGACGGCCGGGCCTGCAAGTCCCCGGCAGGACGGACCATCTTCGAGGTCGCGCGGACCAACGGCGTCTACATTCCGACCCTGTGCAACTACAAGGACCTGAGGCCCGTCGGCAGCTGCAGGGTCTGCACCGTCCGCGTCGCCGGCCGCTACATGGCCGCGTGCACCCAGGTCGCCATCGACGGCATGGCCGTCGAGAACACGGCTCCCGACCTCGAGGACATGCGCCGGTCCATCCTCGAGATGCTGTTCGTCGAGGGAAACCATCTCTGCCCGTCCTGCGAGAAGAGCGGCAACTGTGAGCTCCAGGCCCTGGCCTACCGTTACCAGATCATGGTTCCCCGGTTCCCGTTCCAGTTCCCGGTCCGCCGGGTCGAGGCGGTGGCGCCGAAGCTCCTGCTCGAGCACAACCGCTGCATCCAGTGCCTGCGCTGCGTCCGGTCCATCCAGACAGAGGACGGCCGGAGGATCTTCGTCCCCCAGAACCGCTCGCGCTGGAGGAAGATCGGCGTGGATCCCCGGCTGGCCGCGGAGCTGACCGACGAGATGGCCCTCAAGGCCATGGAGGTCTGCCCCGTCGGATCCATCCTGAGGAAGGGGGTCGGCTTCGCCGTGCCCATCGGCCGGCGCAAGTTCGACAAGACGCCCATCGGCACGGATGTCGCCGAAGGCCTTCCGAGGTGATCCCATGAGCAAGCCCGTCATCGCCACCGCGTCCCTGGCCGGCTGCTTCGGCTGCCACATGTCCCTGCTCGATATCGACGACCGCATCCTCAAGCTCGTCGAGCTCGTGGAATTCAACAAATCCCCCATCGACGATATCAAGACCTTCACCAAGCCCGTCGACGTGGGGCTCATCGAAGGGGGTTGCTGCAACAGCGAGAACGTCGAGAACCTGCGGGCCTTCCGGAAGAACTGCAAGGTCCTCGTCTCGGTCGGCGAGTGCGCCATCATGGGCGGCCTGCCGGCCTTGCGGAACGGCATCCCCGTCCGGGAATGCCTCGAGGAGGCCTTCCTGAACAGCCCGACGGTCGCCCCGGAGGACCGGATCATCCCCAACGACGAGGAGATCCCCATCGTCCTCGACAAGGTCTATCCCTGCCACGAGATCGTCAAGATCGATCACTTCCTGCCGGGCTGTCCGCCCTCCGCCGACCTCATCTGGGAGGCCCTGACGGCCCTGGTCGAAGGGCGGCCGCTGAACCTGACCTACGAGATGATCAAGTTCGACTGAAGGGCGCATGAACATGGCCAGAAAGATCACGATCGAGCCCGTGACCCGGGTCGAAGGCCACGGGAAGGTCACCATCCATCTCGATGACGCCGGGAAGGTCCAACAGTCCCGGTTCCATATCGTCGAATTCCGCGGCTTCGAGCGCTTCATCCAGGGCCGCCCCTACTGGGAGGCCCCCGTCCTCGTTCAGCGGCTCTGCGGCATCTGCCCGGTCAGCCACCATTTGGCCGCGGCCAAGGCCATGGACGTCGTCGTCGGCGTCGGGCCGGGGAAGCTGACGGCGACGGCGGAGAAGATGCGCCGGCTCATGCACTACGGCCAGATGCTCCAGTCGCACGCCCTGCACTTCTTCCATCTCGCCTCGCCGGACTTTCTCCTGGGCATGGACGCCGACCCGGCCGTGCGCAACGTCATCGGCATCATCGCCCTCGACAAGGAGCTGGCGACCCGGGCCGTCCTCCTGCGCAAGTTCGGCCAGGAGATCATCCTGGCGACCGCGGGAAAGAAGATCCACGGCACCGGGGCCGTTCCCGGCGGCATGAACAAGAACCTCAGCCCGGAGGAGCGGGACCGCTTCCTCAAGGGCGCCGCGCCGCTCAACATCGACCAGATGATCGCGTGGGCCGGGGCGGCCATCGAGCTCTTCCGGGGCTACCATGCCAAGAACAAGGATCTCGTCGACGGCTTCGCCGCGTTCCCCTCGAACCATCTGAGCCTGGTCCGCAAGGACGGCGCGCTCGATTTCTACCACGGCGTCCTGCGGGCGGTCGACGCCGAAGGGCGGAAGATCCTCAACGATGTCGACTACCAGGACTACCTCGAGTACATCGGGGAGGAGGTCCGCTCCTGGAGCTACATGAAGTTCCCCTATATCAAATCCCTGGGGAAATCCGCCGGCTGGTACCGGGTCGGCCCTCTGGCCCGGCTCAACACCTGCGATCATATCCCGTCGCCCCTGGCCCAGAAGGAGTTCGAGGCCTACAAGTCCTACACCGACGGCAAGCCCAACAACATGTCGCTGCACACGCATTGGGCCCGGCTCATCGAGCTCCTCCATTCCGCCGAGGTCATCAAGGAGCTCCTCCTCGACAAGGACCTCCAGGGCACGAAGCTCGTCAAGACGGGTCCGCGCGCTCCGGAGGGCGTCGGCCTCGTCGAGGCGCCGCGCGGGACCCTCTTCCATCACTTCCGGGTCAACGGCGACGACCAGATCACCATGGCCAACCTCATCGTTTCGACGACGAACAACAACGAGCCCATGAACCGGGCCGTCCACTGGGTCGCCGTGAACACCCTCTCGGAGAAGCCCGAGATCACGGAGGGCATGCTCAACCGCGTCGAGGTGGCCATCCGGGCCTACGATCCCTGCCTGAGCTGCGCCACCCACGCCGTGGGCCGGATGCCCCTCGATGTCTCCCTCGTCGACGCGCGGGGCCGAGTCCTCCAGAGAGAGGTCCGCTGATCAAGCGAGCGCTGAAGCCTTCCGCCGCGCGCGTCCTGGTGATCGGGTTCGGCAATCCCGGCCGGCGCGATGACGGCCTGGGACCGGCCGCGGCCGAGCGCTTGAGATCGCGGCGCCTCCGCGGCGTCTCCACCGACGCCGATTACCAGCTCAATATCGAGGACGCCCTGGCCGTCTCCCGCCACGACGTCGTCGTCTTCGTCGACGCCGCCCGCAACCTCCGGAAACCCTACGCGTTCACCCCGGTGCGGGCGGCCGCGGCCCTGCCGCCCATGAGCCACACCCTCGGGCCCGAGGCCGTCCTGGCCGTCGCGGCCGAGCTCTACGGCCGGACACCCGAAGCCTGGCTCCTGGCCATCCGGGGCCACCGGTGGACGCTCGGCGAAGGGCTTTCGGACAAGGCCGAGAAGAACCTCGCCCTGGCCCTCGGCTTTCTGGGAACGTTCCTGAAGGAGGTCCGGCCATGAGCACGAAAACGATCTCCGTCGTCCGGGACCTCCTGGCCACGAACAAGCAGGCCGCCGCGGCCATCCGGCAGGAGCTCCGCTCCCGCGGCATCCTCTGCGTCAACCTGCTGAGCTCGCCCGGCTCGGGCAAGACGACCCTCCTCGAGAGCCTGTCCGGCCGCTTCAAAGACCGGTACCGGATGGCCGTCATCGAGGGCGACATCGAGACGGAGCGCGACGCCGAGAGGATCCGGGCCAAGGGGATCCCCGCCTGGCAGATCACGACGGGCGGCGCCTGCCACCTCGAGGCCAAGATGGTGGGCAAGGTCCTCGGCGAGGTCCCGGCGGCGATCGATTTCCTGTTCATCGAGAACGTCGGCAACCTCGTCTGCCCCGCCTCCTATGACCTGGGAGAAGAGATCCGCTGTGTCCTCCTCTCCTCCCCGGAGGGGGACGACAAGCCCGCGAAATACCCCCAGGCTTTCCTCTCGGCCGACTGCCTCATCCTGACCAAGTCCGATCTCTTCCCCCATCTCCCCTTCGACCCGGCCAAAGCCGCGGCGGAGGCCCTGGCCATCAAACCCGGCCTGCGCGTCTTCACCGTTTCGGCCCTCCGGGGCGAAGGGATGGACGCCTTGGCGGCCTATTTCGTCGAAGCGCTGGCCCGGCTGAGGTCCGCCGGTGCATGAGCTCTCTCTCGTCGCCTCCGTCTTCGACATCCTCGAAGAGAAGGCCCGCGAACACGGCGCCGCGCGGGTCGTCCGGGTCGTCCTCAAGGTCGGGGTCATGGCGGGGGTCGTCCCCGACCTCCTCGAATCGGCCTTCGACATCTATAAAAAAGGAACCCTCGCGGAAGGAGCCCGCCTGGAAGTCGTCGTCGTCCCGGTCAGGACCCGCTGCCCCGACTGCGACGGCGAGGCCGTCCGGGAGGACGCCGACTTCTCTTGCGCCGCGTGCGGCTCGCGCCGGATCGAGATCGTCGAGGGCCGCGAGCTCATCGTCGAACGGATCGAGCTCGAAACTTGACAAGCCCGAATCCGTTCTGCTATAAATGCCGTCTTATTATTGGGTCTAGCGGTCTCCTGGCAACGCCGTTCAAGGAGATTTTTTTATTTTTATAGACCATCGTCGCCTGCCCCCGAGGCGGGCCGCCGAAACCCGGCGGCATACCGCCTTCGCCCTGCCCGTCTCCCTATCGATCGCCGCGAGAAAAATCCTCGACCCGGAGGGATGATTTGGACACCGACAAGACCAAGGTCCAGTCGCTCATCGACAAGCACCAGGGCCTCAAAAAGAACCTCATCGCCATCCTCCTCGACATCCAGGAGAGCTTCAACTATCTCCCGCCCGACGCGCTCCGTCAGGTCGCCAAGTCCCTGGGCATGCCCCTCATCGACGTCTGCGGGGTGGCCACGTTCTACCGGGCCTTCAGCCTGACGCCGCGGGGCAAGCACATCTGCCTCGTCTGCCTGGGCACGGCCTGCCATGTCCGGGGCGGGCCCAAGATCCTGGAGGAGCTCGAGCGGAAGCTCGACGTCCCGGCCGGGGAGACGACCAAGGACGGCCAGTTCACGCTCGAGACCGTGGCCTGCCTCGGCTGCTGCGCCATCGGCCCGGTCGTCGTCATCGACGGCGAGTACCATGGCCACGCCACCATCCGCAAGATCGGGCCGATCCTGACCAAGTACCAGAAACCTCAAGCGTCATGACGGAAAGGAAGGACATCTGATGGCCGGAACAAAGAAACTCCGCATCCAAGACCTGGCCAAGATCCGGGAGAAGACGAAATCGTTGATGGCCATCCGCGAGGGCGAGGGCCGGGCCCGGGTGACCGTCCACATGGGCACGTGCGGCATCGCCGCCGGGGCCCGGGAGATCATGGAGGCCCTTCTCGACGAGATCGGCCGGGCCAAGATCCAGGACGTCATCGTGACCACGTCGGGCTGCGCCGGGTTGTGCAATAAAGAGCCCATGGCCACGGTCGAGATCAAGAACCAGCCTCCCGTCAAGTACGGCGACCTGACGCCCGAGAAGATCAAGAAGATCTTCGTCCAGCACATCCTGGGCGGCCAGATGGTCGCCGAGCTCGTCCTGGGCGTCGGCAGCGAAACCATGTACTGAGAGGGACCGTGAAACACTATCGCGCTCACTTATTGGTCTGTGCGGGGACGGGCTGCGTCTCCTGCGGGTCCTTCAAGATCAAGGAGGCCCTCGAAAAGGAGATCAAGACGAGGGGCCTCCAGGACGAGGTCCAGGTCGTGGCCACGGGCTGCAACGGCTTCTGCGAGCGCGGCCCGATCGTCCTGGTCCAGCCGGACGGCATCTTCTACCAGCTCCTCACGGTCGGGGACGTCCCGCACCTCGTCGAGGAGCACCTCCTCAAGGGACGGCCGGTCAAGAAGCTGATGTACGTCCCGCCGGCCGAGAAGCAGCCCGTGCCGAAGATGAAGGACATCGAGTTCTTCAAGCACCAGCGGCTGATCGTCCTGCGCAACCGCGGCCGGATCGACCCGGAGAAGATCGAGGAGTATATCGCCTTCGACGGCTACGAGGCCCTGGGCAAGGCCCTGACGGAGATGACGCCCGCGGCGATCATCGACGAGATCCTCTTTTCGGGCCTGCGCGGCCGGGGCGGCGCCGGCTTTCCCACGGGCAAGAAGTGGGCGGCCTGCGCCAAGGAAAAGGCGACCCCGAAATACCTCATCTGCAACGGCGACGAGGGCGACCCCGGGGCCTTCATGGACCGTTCCGTCCTCGAGGCCGACCCCCACGCCGTTCTCGAGGGCATGGTCATCGGGGCCAAAGCCATCGGCGCGTCCAAGGGCTTCGTCTACATCCGCCACGAATACCCTCTGGCCCTGAAGCGGATGGAGATCGCCATCACCCAGGCCAGGGAGAACGGCCTCCTCGGCCAGGACATCCTGGGCTCGGGATTCGACTTCGACCTCGAGATCGTCCAGGGCGCCGGGGCCTTCGTCTCCGGCGAGGAATCGGCCCTGATCGCCTCGGTCGAGGGCAAGATCGCCATGCCCCGGCAGCGCCCGCCCTACCCGGCCCAGAAGGGGCTCTGGGGCAAGCCCACGGTCATCAACAACGTCGAGACCTGGGCCACCGTCCCCAACATCATCCGCCGGGGAGCGGACTGGTTCCAGGGGCTGGGGACCGAGACGAGCAAGGGGACCAAGATCTTCGCGCTCGTCGGCAAGATCGCCAACACCGGCCTGGTCGAGGTCCCCATGGGGATCACCCTCCGCGAGATCGTCTACGGCATCGGCGGCGGCATCCCCGACAAACGGGATTTCAAGGCCGTCCAGATCGGTGGTCCCTCGGGCGGCTGCCTGCCGGCCAAGCTGCTCGATCTGCCCGTCGACTACGAGAGCCTGACCGCCGCCGGAGCCATGATGGGCTCGGGCGGCATGATCGTCATGGACGACAAGACCTGCATGGTCGACATCGCCAAGTACTTCCTCAACTTCCTCCAGGATGAGTCGTGCGGCAAGTGCGTCTCCTGCCGGGAGGGCACCCAGAGGATGTACGAGATCGTCAAGGGCATCACCGAGGGCGAGGGCAAGGAAAGCGATCTGGCCCTGCTCGAGGAGCTGGCCCAGATCACGAAGGACGCCTCGATGTGCGGCCTGGGCCAGACGGCCGGCAATCCCGTCCTGACGACCCTGCGCTACTTCCGCCACGAGTACGAGGCCCACATCCTCGACAAGAGGTGCCCGGCCGGGGTCTGCAAAAAGCTCATCCGCTACGTCGTGCTCTCGGAGAAGTGCACGGGCTGCCTCTCCTGCAAGAAGGCCTGCCCGACCGAGGCCATCAAGGGCACGCTCAAGGAGATCCACCTCATCGACCAGTCGAAGTGCATCAAGTGCGGCGCCTGCAAGGAGGCCTGCCGGTTCGAGGCCATCGAGGAGCAGCGCGAAGAAGCCATTCAGATCATCTGAGAGGGACCATGATCACCTTTCGCATGAACGGGTTGGAAGTCAAGGCCGAGGAAGGATGGAGCCTCCTCGAAACGGCCAAGTTCTACGGCCTGGCCATCCCGACGCTCTGCCACCACGAGGGGCTGACGGAGTTCGGCGGCTGCCGGCTCTGCGTCGTCGAGATCGGCGAGGGCCTGCGGAGCAAGCTCGTCTCCGCCTGCACCTATCCCGCCGAGGAGGGGCTCGTCGTCCGGACCGACACGACCCGGGTCTGGGCGGCCCGGCGCATGATGATCGAGCTCATGCTCGCCATGGCGCCGGGGTCCAAGGTCCTCCAGGACCTGGCCTCCAAGTTCAACGTCACCCGGGTCCGGTTCAAGCTCCGCCACGGGGAGTGCGTCCTCTGCGGCCTGTGCACGCGGATCTGCGCCGAGCAGATGGACGCCGCGGCCATCGGGTTCCAGCAGCGGGGCCACAAGCGGAAGATCTCGACGCCGTTCGACGCGCGCTCGGAGGTCTGCCGGCTGTGCGGGGCCTGCATGTACATCTGCCCCGCCTGCCAGCTGCGCTGCCAGGGCCCGGACGCGGACACGGCCATCTGCAACGGCTGCCTGACCATGGAGCCGAGCTGCCTGGACCATTACGACGATCTCCAGTGTTGGATGTACGACGCAGGCCGCTGCGGCACCTGCGTTCAGGAAAAGAAATCTTAAAGGAAACCGAGGAGGTAATATCATGCCGAGTCTCACCAAACTCAACAGAAGCGCCGCCACCCTGACCAAGAACAGGACGGAGGGATCCGTCAGTCCCTTCAGCGGCATGTGCGTGACCTGCGTCGACGGCTGCGTCGGGATGTGCGAGATCGGAAAATCCGCCTACCGCGGGGCCGAGGTCCTCTATCCCCAGCCCTTCGGCATCATTACCGCGGGCTGCGAGAAGGACTATCCCGTCGACCTGTCCCACTTCAGCATCATGGGCACGGCCAAAGGGGCCTGGGGCGTTCCCGCCGACAGCGACCAGGCGACCTTCGAGAAGGTCTCCATCGAGACGAAGATCGGCGTCAAGAAGGACCTCAAGCTCAAGGTGCCGTTCATCATCGCCGGCATGGGCTCGACGAACGTCGCCCGGCAGAACTGGGCCGGGCTGGGCACGGGCGCGGCCATCTCCGGGTCCATCCTGACGATCGGCGAGAACGTCTGCGGCATGGACGACGAGACCGAGCTCAAAAACGGCAAGGTCGTCCGCTCGCCGGACATGGAGTTCCGCGTCCGGTCGTTCAGGGACTGGCAGGACGGCTACGGCGACGTCGTCGTCCAGGCCAACGTCGAGGACACCCGGCTGGGCACCCAGGAATACGCCATCGAGAAGCTGGGGATCGAGACCGTCGAGCTCAAGTGGGGCCAGGGGGCCAAGGACATCGGCGGCGAGGTCAAGATCAAGTCCGTCAAGAAGGCCCAGGCTCTCAAGAAGAAGGGCTACATCGTCCTGCCCGACCCCGAGGATCCCAACGTCATTGCCGCCTTCGAGAAAGGCAGCTTCAAGGAGTTCGAACGGCACTCCCGCTTGGGCATGGTCGAGGAGGACAGCTTCATGAAGCGCGTCGAGGAGCTGCGCAAGCTCGGCGCCAAGCGCGTCTTCCTCAAGACGGGCGCCTACCGGCCGGCCGACCTGGCCCGCGCCGTCAAGTACGCTTCCAAGGCCAAGCTCGACCTCCTGACCGTCGACGGCGCCGGAGGCGGCACGGGCATGAGCCCCTGGCGGATGATGAACGAATGGGGCATTCCGACCGTCGAGATCTGGTCGCTCACCTGGAAATTCGCCGACCAGCTGGCCAAGCAGGGCGAGTTTGTTCCCGATCTGGCCTTCGCCGGCGGCATCACCTTCGAAGACCAGATCTTCAAGGCCCTGTCCCTGGGCGCGCCGTACGTCAAGGCCGTCGGCATGGCCCGCTCGCCTTTGGCGGCGGCCATGGTCGGCAAGACGATCGGCGGCCGCATCAATGACGGACAGATCCCCGTGTATGTCGAGCGCTTCGGCAGCAGCAAGGACGAGATCTTCGTCACCGCCCCCGAGCTGCGGCGGCGGTTCGGCGCCAAGTTCGACGAGCTCCCGGCCGGGGCCATCGGCGTCTACACGTATTTCAAGCGGCTGAGCCAGGGCCTCCGCCAGATGATGGCCGGCGAGCGCAAGTTCGCGCTCGGGTACATCACCCGGGACGACATCGCCTCCCTGACCAAGGAAGCGGCCGACATCAGCGGCATCTCCTTCATCACCGACGTCGACAAGGACGAGGTCCAGAAGATCCTCAAGGCCAAGTAGGCCGCGAGATCAGGTATTGCCTCCCCCGGGGGGACGGGCCGGGCCCGTCCCCCCAGTTTTTTTTGGAAATCCGGGACATGACCCTTTTCTCCGGAAAAGGGATCGTGTCCCGTGGATTTCCCATCGCCTTGTCCCCGCCCGGTGTTCCTTATATAATGGGGACATCCCGGATTCCGGCCCGGCGGGAGGTCCCGATGATCGTTCTCAAGGACGTTCTGGCCCTTCTCGAGGGCGAGCTCCTGACTCCGGCCTGCCCTCTCGAGACCGCCTTCCAGAAGGTCTTCGCCTCCGACCTCATGAGCGACGTCCTGACCTCGGCCGAACCCGGCTCGCTCCTGCTCACGGGCTTGTCCAACACCCATGTCGTCCGCACGTGTTCCGTGGCCGACCTCGCGGCGGTCGTCTTCGTCCAGGGGAAGCGGCCGGCCGCCGAGGTCGTCGACCAGGCCCGGTCGGAGAACCTGCCCCTCATCGTCACGAAGATGCCGATGTTCGAGGCCTGCTTCCGGATCGCCGGCCTCGTCGAGGACGGGAAGCGTGGACGCTGAAGAGGTCTATCGCGACGAGTTCCCCGTCCGGGGCGGCGATTTCGCCAACGCCGGCATCGCGGCCCGCCGCATCAAGCAGCTCCTGAAGGACATGGGCCTCGATCCCCAAACGGTCCGCCGGGCGGCCATCGTCTCCTACGAGGCCGAGATGAACGTCATCATGTACGCCTGGGAGGCCCGCATCGCCCTGGCCGTCTCGCCCCGGGAGGTCCATATCACCGTCGACGACCGCGGCCCCGGCATCCCCGATGTCGAGCAAGCCATGACCGAGGGCTACTCGACGGCCACGGCGGAGATGCGCGAGCTCGGCTTCGGCGCCGGCATGGGCCTGCCGAACATCAAGAAGAACGCCGACGTCTTCACGATCGACTCGGCGGCGGGACGGGGCACGCGCCTCGATATCGTCATCCGGACCAACGGACACAGGACATGAAAGCCAAAAACTACCACGCCATCCACATCACCAAGGACAAGTGCATCGGCTGCGTCCACTGCCTGGCCGCCTGCCCGACCAAGGCCATCCGGGTCCGGGACGGGAAGGCCATGATCATCGACGAGCTCTGCATCGATTGCGGCGAGTGCCTGCGCGTCTGCCCTTACGACGCCGTCCACTCCCATACGACATCGTTCGCCGCCCTGGACGCTTTCGATTACAAAGTGGCCATCCCCTCGACCGTCCTCTACGGCCAGTTCGGAGGCACCGTCCTGCCCACGGAGATCCTGTCGGCCCTGCGCCGGATCGGCTTCGACGAGGTCTACGACCTCAGCTCGATCTGCGAGCTCAACTGCGCCGCGGTCGAGGAATACCTCAACGAGCATGCGCGGCCCCGGCCGTTCATCACTTCGACCTGCCCCGTCGTCGTCCGCATCATCCAGCGGCACTACCCCACGCTCTGCGGCCAGATCCTGCCGATCGAGCCGCCGCGGGAGATCGCGGCCAAGATCCTCCGGACGATCCTGCCCAAAGCCCTGGGCATCCCTCCGGAGAAGATCGGCATCATCCACATCACCCCCTGCCCGGCCAAGATGGTCTCCATCAACAGCCCGGCCACCTTGAACAAATCCTATCTCGACGGGGCCATCTCGATCCGCGATATCTTCCCCCAGATCCTGGGAGCCCTGCGCAAGGGCGAGGAGGACGCGCTCATGCGCCACCTCTTCCCGGAGACACAGTTCAGCGGCGTCGGCATGGGCTGGTCGCTCTCCGGCGGGGAGACCCGGGGCCTCAAGAACCACCGGGCCGTCGCCGTCTCGGGCGTCGTGGACACGATGCGGGTCCTCGACCAGGTCGAGGGCGGGCTTCTCCAGGACATCGACATCCTCGAATGCACGGTCTGTCCCGACGGCTGCGTGGGCGGCCCGCTCGAGGTGGAGAACAGGTTCTTGGCCAAGAGCCGGATCCTGCAGCTCGTCGCCGCCGCGGGCGATCGCGCGGTCGTCGACCCCAAGGATGTCAGCCGTCTCTACCACAAGAATTTCCTGTCGTTCGACCACCCCGCGACGCCGGTCGAATCGCGGCCCCTTGACAGGGACCCGGTCAAGGCCATCCGCAAGGCCAAGCGGAGGGACAGGATCTTCGCCGACCTGCCGCGGAAGGACTGCGGCGTCTGCGGCGCCCCCGACTGCCGGACGCTGGCCGACGACATCGTCCGCGGCCTGGCCCGCCTCGAGGACTGCCCGTTCATCAAGACGTCGAAGAGCGCAAAGGAGAAACGATGACACTCAGCGACCTGGCCGCGCGTCTCGAGCTCAAGGCCTTCACCCCGGTGATCCCGCTCGACCGGCCCGTCCAAGGCGGCTACGCGAGCGATCTCCTGAGCGACGTCATCGGCCACGCCCGCAAGGACGACCTCTGGGTGACCTTGCAGGTCCACCCGAACATCGTCGCCGTGGCCGTCCTCAAGGAGCTGGCCGGGATCGTCCTCGTCGGCGGCCGCGTGCCGGCGGAGGAGACGCTGGCCCAGGCCGCGCGGGAGAAGGTCCCCGTCCTGGGCACCAGCCTCACGACCTTCGAGCTCGCCGGCAGGCTCTACGGGATGGGCCTCCGGGGGGGCTGATGGAGCTCCGGCGCCTCCGGGCCGACCTCCACATCCACACCTGCCTCTCGCCCTGCGGCGAGCTGGCCATGTCGCCGCGGGCCGTGGTCGAGGGAGCCCGGGCCGCCGGGCTCGACCTCATCGCCGTCACCGACCATAACACCACGGAAAACGCGGCTGCCGTCATCGCCGCCGCCCGCGGAACGGGGCTCGCGGTCCTGCCGGGGATCGAGCTGACGACGGCCGAAGAGGTCCACATCCTCGGCCTGTTCGAGGCCGGGGCCGACGTCGGCCCGTTCCAGGCGGAGGTCTTCCGCAATCTCCCCGACCTCCCGGCCAAGCAGAAGTATATCGAGGACCAGGTCCTCGTCGACGCCGAGGACTACGTCACCGGCTTCAGCCCGCGATGCCTCTTCGGGGCCACCCTCTTCTCCGTCCGTGACGCCGTGGGCCTCATCCACGGTCACGGCGGCCTGGCCATCGCCAGCCACATCGACAGGGAGTCCTTCAGCCTCGTCTCCCAGCTCGGGTTCATCCCGCCCGGCCTCGGGCTCGAAGCCGTCGAGGTCTCGCCCCGCGCCGTGGTCGCGGAGGCCCGGGTGTCCTTCGGGATCGCCGGGGACCTTCCCGTCGTCCGCTTCTCGGACGCCCACAAGCCCGATGAGATCGGCGCGGCGACGACGGACTTCCTCGTCGCCGCCCCCACGCTCGCGGAGATCCGCATGGCCCTCGCGGGCGAGGACGGACGAAAGGTCATCCTGTCATGATGGAGGACCTCTCTCTCCACGTCCTCGACATCGCCGAGAACGCGATCGCCGCCGGCGCCGACCGCGTCTATATCGCCGTCAACGAGAACGCCCGGCGCGACGTCCTGTCGCTCCGCGTGACGGACAACGGCCGGGGGATGTCGCGGGAGGAGAGGCGGCGGGCGCTCGACCCGTTCTTCACGACGGGGCGGAAACGGACCGGCCTCGGCCTGCCCCTGCTCGCCCAGACCGCCGAGCTCAGCGGAGGCCGGGTGGTCCTCGAATCCTGGCCGGGACGGGGGACGCGCGTCACGGCTCTCTTCCGGCTCGGCCACGTCGACCGGCCGCCGCTGACGAAGACCGCCGAGACCTTGATGACCCTCTTCTTCGGCCATCCCGAAATCGACTTCCGCTACCGGCACAGCCGTAACGGTTCTGTGTTCAGCTATTTGCGGAGAGGCACGGGCGGCGGGGCCGTCGTCCCGTCGGAGATCGCGGCGATCCGGGCGGCGCTCCGCACGGGATTGAAGAGGATCGGCGCTTCGTGACCGTCAGCGGGAGGCGGACCCGCCGATAAGCTTCGTGAGGCGGTCGAGCTCGGCTTTGGCCTTCGCGACATTCTCCTCGTTTTCGCCCTGGGGGTTCCGCAGGTAGAGAGTGAGATTCTCCGCGGCCTCCTTGAGCCGGCCGGTCTTCTCGTAGGTCACGGCCAGGTTGAAATACCCTTTCGGCGTCGGCCGGATGGCCAGGGCCTGGCGCAG
>Ga0154759_1109_pt1 | contig 16640 bp, 12 predicted proteins | sample Rifle2008BG16ft_FD_105767 | JGI IMG/M metagenome (GOLD analysis project Ga0154759, IMG submission 105767) | Candidatus Aminicenantes bacterium RBG_16_66_30 | reverse complement strand
CGGCGGATGGACGAGATCGGCGGGGCCAAGCGGTTCTTCGGGAACATCATCTACGGGTCCATCCCCAAGGGCTCCTTCGAGGAATCGGAGAAGGCCCTGCGGAAAGCGATCGAGCTCCATCCGGAATACGCCAACCACTACCTCGAGCTCGGACGGACCCTCGTCGCCCTCAAGAAGTACGATGAGGCGGGCGAATGCTTCCAGAAGTGCATCGACCTCCCCAAGACGACCTCGAAGGATGACGTCCTGAAGGCCGAGGCCAAGACGGAGCTGGCCGCGCTCAAGACGAAGAAGAAATAGGCCGGCGCGAGAGCCGCGCTATTCGGAAAAGACCTGGGCGGTGAAGACCTCGATCTCCGCCCCCTCCTTCCACGCGTCGGTCGGGAGACCCGCCTTGAGACAGCCGTGGCTGAGGTAGGTTTCCCTGTCCCAGCCGTGCTCTACGGGGACCTGGGGCAGGAGCAGGCCCCTGTGGAAGCCCTTCGAGACGATGATCCCGTGGCATCCGACTTGGACCTCCTCGGGGCCGGCTGCGGGCTTGGGCAGGCCCAGGACGGATATCTCTATCTTTAGCATTTTCAGCTCTTTGGCCGCCAGCGGCTCGAACCGCGTATCCTGGCTGGCCGCGGCGACGGCCATCTCGATGATCGTTTCGTCGAGCGGTTTCACGGGCAGGGGATAGCCGACGCAGCCGCGCAGGTCTCCGTCCACGGTCAGGGTGACGAACGCGCCCCTCTTCTCCTTGAGCGTGCCGGATCCGGTCGGGGCGCGGAGATGCTTCCCCGTCTCGAAATAATGCTCGAGCGCCTGGCGGGCGAGCCTCAGACAGGCGCGCTCTTCTTCGGGGGTCAGGGATTCACTCACGGGCCTTCTCCTTGACGGCCGGCGCGAACGAGATCGGGTCGAGGAAGAAGCGCCGCTCGAACTCGACCACGAAGGGACGGACGAGCGGCGCCCGGGCCGTTCCGGCGAGCTCGAGGACGAGCTTGCCGTACCAGGCGGGCCCCCGCGCGGCTCTCTTGAACGCGGCGCCGGGCCTCACGGCGATCAGGCCGATTGTCCGCCCCGGCCAGACGGCGTCGAGACGCTCGAGCAGGTCCTCGCCGGGAACGGTCCCCGGATCCCCGGCGGCCAGGAGCTTCTCGACGATGAACCGGGATCCCCGCCTGTGCCCGACGAGGACGCCCCATGTCCCTGGCCTGGGCCGGAAAGCCCTGAGGGCCTCCAGCTCCCGCCGCGCTTCGGGTGTGATCAGAACGTCCACGCGCCGATTATAGCACTATTCTTTTAGGACGGGGACACGTACCCGATACATGTCCCCCCTCTTGTTCAGGACGGGGACACGTACCCGATACATGTCCCCCCTCTTGTTTGCCGAGACGCGCTCAAAGGCCGCGGAAGAAGGGGTTGAGGGGTGTCGTCGGAGAGAGCATGAAGCGGTGGTTTAGCCGACATCGGGACGGAGACGTCCAAGTCGGCTCCGGACCGGGGCGGCGTGAAGAACCACCGCAGCGAGCGGAGACGATCCCCGAAGCCCCTCCGCGGCCGGGGAGGCTGACCTCCGAGCCGATCCGGTTGACTGGCGTGGGAATTGGCATTAATATGATTCCGGGGATCGGGATGAAATACGAGCTGGTCGTCGTCGGCGCCCTCGAAACCAACTGCTATCTCGTCTACTGCGAGGAGACCCGGGCCTGCGCCGTCATCGACCCCGGGGCCGATCCTGAGAGGATCATCGCCGCGGTCGCCGACCTGGAGCTCAAGCCCGCCGTCGTCCTCAACACCCACGGCCATGTCGACCACATCGGCGCCAATAGCGACATCGTCCGGAAGTACGGCGTCCCCCTGGGGATCCACGGCGCCGATACGGAGATGCTCCAGGTCTCCGACTACATCGAGCTCAGCCTGCTCCTCGGGGCCAAGAACTCGCCGCCGCCGGACCGCCTCCTCGCCGAGGGCGAAGAGATCGTCTTCGGCCGGACGTCCCTCCGGGTCATCCACACGCCGGGCCACACGCGCGGGAGCGTCGCCTTCGTCCACGGCGGTCTGCTCTTCTCGGGCGACACGCTTTTTTGCGGCGGGGTCGGCCGGACGGACCTCCCCGGCGGGTCCTGGAAGGACCTCGACCGGTCGATCCGGGAGCGGATCCTCACCCTGCCCGAGGAGACGGTCGTCCTGCCCGGCCACGGGCCTCGGACGACCGTCGGGCAGGAGCGGAGCTCCAATCCCATCCTGACATGACGCGCCCCTCCTCGTCGCCCGAGGAATCCCTGCGCCTCTTCCTCGAGTACCTGGCCGTCGAGAAGGGGCTTTCCCTGAACACCGTCGCGGCCTACGGGCGCGACGTCCGGAAGCTCGTCGATTTCCTCAAGGCCGGGAGGATCGCCCTGCCCCGCGTCTCCGAGGACACCCTGGTCGCCTTCGTCCACCGCGAGAGCGGGGCCGGCCTCGCGGCCCGCTCGCGCGCCCGGCTCATTTCGGCCTTGCGCTCCTTCTTCAGGTTCTCGGTCCTCAGCGGCTTCCTCAAGAAGGACCCGTCCTCGCGGCTGACGACGCCTTCGACCTGGCTGGCCCTGCCCAAGTTCCTGACCGTCGGCGAGGTCGAGAGACTCCTGGCGGCGCCCGACGTGTCCAAGCCGCGCGGGGTCAGGGACCGGGCCATGCTCGAGGTCCTCTACGGCTCGGGGCTCCGGGTATCGGAGCTGGCGTCCCTGAAGCTCGCCGAGATCAACCGGGACGAAGGCTTTCTCGTCTGCCGCGGCAAGGGGGGCAAGGAGAGGATCGTGCCGCTCGGCCGTTCGGCCTGCGACGCGGTCGGGCGCTATCTCGCGGAGGTCCGTCCGCGGCTCGACCCGGGCGGCCGTCGCGAGGAGCTCTTCCTGTCGCGCCGGGGCAAGCCCTTCACCCGGCAAGGCCTTTGGAAGCTCCTCCGCCAGCACGCGGCCGCGGCGGGCCTGCGCGCGCCGGAGATCACGCCTCACGTGCTCCGTCACTCGTTCGCGACGCATCTCCTCGAGCGGGGAGCGGACCTCCGGTCGGTCCAGCTCATGCTCGGCCACAGCCGGATTACGACGACCCAGATCTACACGCACGTCAGCCGGGAGCAGCTGCGCCGGGTTTACGATAAGTACCACCCCCGGGCCTGACGGCTCGGCCGTCAATGGCGGACGAGGGCGACGACGGCCTCGGCCGAATGGCCCTGGATCGCCACGAAGGTGCGGGAATCCTTGTCCAGCCGTTCCACGCGGCGCCACGTCCAGGCGAAGGTCCTCTCGGGCCTCGGGCGCTCGAGGTCCGACGCCGGGAGGACGATGCGGTTCGAGCCGCTCAGGACGAAGTCTCTGTAGCCCGGCGTGATCCCGGCGGGTCTCGCCGAGCGGGGCATCTCCAGAGGGATCTTGATCGAGCGCTTGTGGAGGGGGACGGTCGTACCCTCGAACTCGAAGTCGAGCGCGACCTCGGCGTCTTCTCTCAGGACATAGTTCAGGCGCAGGCGCGGACGGGACGTATCCGGGGCGTCGAGGACGCTCACCGCCCCGCCCTGGCCGGCTTTCTCCCGGAGGCTCCACTCCAGCGCTTCGGACCTGATATGCACGAGAATGAAGTCGTCCCCGTCCGGCTCCAAGCGCCCTTCCCACGTGATCAGGCCGGCGTACTCCCCGGAGAGGGGGATCGCTTCTCCTCTGAGACTGTAGGTCCCTTTCACGGCGACGGTCAGCCGGACTTCCCACCAGGCGGGGGGCGGCGCCGGGCCGGCCAGCGCGAGGCCGGCGAGGAGAAGAGCTCCCGCCACGAGGCTCCGGAGGCCCCGGCGGAAACCTTTTCCCGTCCCTTCCCGTATCATCTCGAGACCGCCGTTATTCTACTGCGGTTCCCGCTTCTTGACAAACGGTTCGCGGAGGCGTAGCATAGATGAACTTTAAGGTTCATGAAATAAACTCGCAAGTTCATCTATTAAACCGGAAGGTTCAACCCCATGAAGACAAGCGATGTCCGCCGTGAGCGCGAGCTCCGCCGCCGCGAGGGCTATCGGGGCATCATTCTCCAAGCCGCCAAGCGCATCATCCTCCGTAAAGGCTTCAGCGCCCTGACGATGGACGACGTCGCCCGGGAGGCCCAGCTGTCCAAGGCGACGATCTACAAGTACGTGGCCGGCAAGGGGGTCTTGCTCTTCGAGATCATGGGCCACCATTTCGACGACATCCGGGATCGGGTCGCCAGGATCGTCGACGGCCCCGGGACCGCCGGCGAGAAGCTCGGACAGGTCGTCCGGGCCGTCCTCGAGAGCGGCGAGGACATGAAGCAGGTCAACCGGGTCCTGTGGATGGACAAAGCCGTGCTCAAGCTCATGCGCGTCTTCGCGCCCCTGCCCGGCAAGGCGGGCGCCGCTCCCCCCGAGGACCGGAAGATGATGGCCATGCTCCGCCGGAAAAGGCAGATGCTCATCGATCTCGGCGCCCGCGTCTTCGAGGAAGGCGCGGCCTCCGGGGAATTCCGGCGGATGGACACGGGCGCGGCCGCGGACTTCCTCGAGTCCGTCCTCCAGGGCTACATGCACATGCGGTTCTGGCAGGGCGACGCGCCCCTCCCCCCCGCCGCGGCCGAGGGCCTGACCCGGTTCATCATCGACGGGATCCGGAACCCCGAACGATCCGGCAAGGAGAACTGACATGAAAAAGACAGCGGCAGCGTTCGTCGCGATGTTGCTCGTCGTCCTGGGGACGGCCGCTATCGCCCAGGAGCCCAAGCCGACGCTCGTCCTGACCATCGACGAGGCCATCGCCATGGCCCTCCGCCAGAACCCGTTCCATCTGGCCAGCCAGGAGAAGGTCGTCCAGGCCCGCTCCCAGGTCCACCAAGCCGTGTCGGGATTCCTGCCCACCGTGAGCGCCCAAGGAACGGACACCCTCGACGAGAAGCTCTTCGTCCTGGAGTTCCCGTCCCTGATCCCGGGCGAACCGCCCCAGAGGATCTCCATCGACTTCACCAAAGACTACCAGATGGCCTTGGCCTTCTCCCTGCCTCTGTTCGCCGGAGGGCGGCTCACGGCCGGATACAAGCAGGCCACCTATGGCCTCCAGGCGAGCCGCGAAGCCGTCCGCCTGTCCGAGCAGGAGACGATCTACGAGGCCAAGCGCGCCTTCTACGGCTACCTCCTGGCCAAGGAGTTCTCCGCGGTCGCCGGCGAGGGTCTGGCCCTGGCCGAGAAGTTCCGGGACAACGTCAAGAACCTCTTCGAGGTCGGCATGGCCTCGAAGTTCGACCTGCTCCGCTCGGAGGTCCAGGTGGCCAATCTCAAGCCCCAGGCGATCCGGGCCCGGAACAGCGTCGAAGTGGCCGCGCTCGGCCTGAAGACGATCCTCGGCGTCGCGCTCGACACGCCGATCGAGGTCCGGGGCGAGCTCGCGCCGGCGCCGCTCGATGCCGCGGCGGAGGGCGTCATCGCAGAGGCCCTGGCCCAAAGGCCGGAGCTTCGCCAGCTCGATTACCAGCGCCGCATGGCCGGGGAGATGCTGAAGATCGCCCGCGGCTCCCTCCTGCCGACGCTGGCCATCGGGGGGGCCTACAGCTTCTGGTCCGACGCCCTGAAATTCAGCAAGGGCAGCTGGCAGAACTACTACACGATCAACCTGTCCCTCTCCCTTCCGATCTTCGACGGATTCGAATCCCGGGCCCGGATCGGCCAATCCAAGGCCGCCATCCGCGAGCTCGACCTGACCCGCAGGGGCCTCTCGGACGCCATCGCGTTCGAGGTCCGCCAGGCCGTCCTGAACAACGCTCAGGCCCGCGAGACGCTGATGTCCCAGGAGAAGAACGTCGAACAGGCCCGCGAGGCCGTCCGCATCGCGGAGCTGAACTATGCCGAGGGGTTGGCCACCAACCTGGACGTCTCGACGGCCCAGGTCGCCCTGAGCCAGGCTCGGACCAACTATTCCCAGGCGCTCTATGACTGCGTCATCTCTCAGGCCCAGCTCGAAAAGGCGGTCGGCCGGAGCCGGCCGGAGAGCCGCTCGAACTAACGGAGGAACCCATGAACCAGCCGAACACCCGCAAGACCCTCATCCTCGCGGCCCTCGCCGCCGCCGCCCTCTTCGCCGGCGTCGCCTGCAAGAAGCCGGCCTCGAACGCCGCCCCGTCGGCCGAGACCTTCGGCGCCGCGCCGGTCAGGGTCTTCAAGGTCCTGAGGGCGAAGATCACCGAGAAGATCACCTACACCGGCACGATCGAAGCCTGGAACAAGATCAATATCACGCCCGAGGTGGGCGGCAAGATCGCCCTCATCCGCGTCCAGGCCGGCGACCGGGTCGCCCAGGGCCAGCTCCTGGCCGAGCTCGAAACGGATTCCATCCGCCTCCAGCTCAAGCAGGCCGAGGCCGGCGTCGCCGTGGCCGAAGCCAGCCATGCCGACGCCCTCCGCAACAAGGAGCGCATGGACCGCCTGATCAAGGAGAACGCCGTCTCCGAGCAGCAGCGCGAGAAGGTCCAGCTCGCCTTCGACTCCGCCGCCGCCCAGCTCGAGCAGGCCCAGGCCGGGCTCAACCTGGCCCGCCATGCCCTCGACGTTTCCATCATGAGGGCGCCGTTCTCCGGCGTCATCGCCTCGAAGAACGCCGAGGTCGGCGACGTCATCAACCCCATGATGGGCGGGTTCGGCGGCGGGGCCGGCGGCGTCCTGACCCTCATGGATTATTCCAAGGTCAAGCTCGTCGTCGCCATCTCCTCCGAGGACATCGGCCGCATCCGCAAGGGCCAGGAGGCCGTCCTCAGGGTCGGCTCCTTCCCCGGGCGCGACTTCCGCGGCTCCGTCAACGTCGTCAACCTGACCGCCGACCCGCTGAGCAAGAAGTTCGGGGTCGAGGTCGTCATCGCCAATGGGGACGGGGCCCTTCGGCCGGGCACGTTCGGCGACCTCGTCTTCGAGGTCCAATCCCACGAGAACGCCCTGGTCGTTCCCCAGACCGCAGTCCTCGAAAACGCCTACGTCTTCGTCGTCGACGGCGGCAAAGCGGCCAAGAAGACCGTCGCCCTGGGCATCCAGAACACGACCATGATCGAGATCCTCGACGGCCTGGCCGAAGGCGACGCGGTCGTCGTCGAGGGCAACTTCGGGCTCGAGGAGGGGGCCGCGGTCCAGGTCCTCGAAGAGGTGAAAAAATGAAGCTCCCCGAATTCTCCGTCAAGCATAAGGTCACGGCGTCCATGATGGCGATGATCCTCGTCGTCCTGGGCGCCATTTCCTTCACCCGGCTGGGGCTCGACTTCTTTCCCGACCTGGAGTTCCCGACCGTCTCCGTCATCACGACCTATACGGGGGCCTCGTCGGAGGACATCGAGAAGGTCCTGACCCGGCCGCTCGAGCAGGTCGTCAGCTCCGTCAACCGGGTCAAGAAAGTGACGTCCCAGACATCCGAGGGCGTCTCGGTCATCAGCGTCGAATTCGAGTGGGGCACCAACCTCGATTTCGCCGCGCAGGATATCCGCGACCAGATCGGCCTGTCCGAGCAGTACCTTCCCGAAGAGGCCGGCGATCCCCTGGTCATGAAATTCAGCTTCAGCCAGTTCCCGGTCATCTTCTACGGCATCACCAGCGACATCCCGGCTATGAAGCTCCGGACGATCATCGAGGACGAGGTCGCGCCGCGCCTCGAGCGGATCGACGGCGTCGCCTCGGCCCGGGTCTTCGCCATGGACGAGCGCGAGATCCTCGTCGACGTCGACAAGGCCTCCCTCGAGAGCCGGGGGTTGACCCTCGACCAGGTCCTGATGGCCCTGCGGGCCGAGAACCTCAACCTGCCGGCCGGGAGCATCGTCGAGCGCTACTCGGAGATCCTCGTCCGGACCATGGGCGAGTTCCTGGACCTCGACGACATCCGCAAGACGGTCGTCGGCATGACCGCGACCGGCGAGCCCGTCTACGTCGCCGACGTCGCCGAGGTCAAGGACACGCTCAAGGAGATGCGCTACGCCGCGCGCATCCAGAAGAAGAACGGCGTCTACCTCATCGTCAGCAAGCGCTCCGGCGCCAACAGCCAGATCGCCAGCTCGGCCGTCAAGAAGGAGATCGCATCCCTCATCGGGACCATTCCCGGCAATCCCGTTTTCCACGTCGCCATGGACCAGGGCGATATGATCGAGCAGGTGACGTCGAACACGATCCGGAACGCCTGGGTCGGCGGCCTGCTGGCCATCCTGCTGATCTTCCTCTTCCTCCGCAACTGGCGGCCGACGTTCATCATCAGCCTGGCCATCCCCCTGTCCATCATCTCGACCTTCATCGCCCTCTACGCCGCCGGCTACACGCTGAACCTGCTGACCCTCGGCGGCCTGGCCCTGGGCGTCGGCATGCTCGTCGACAACGCCATCGTCGTCATCGAGAACGTCTATCGCCACCTCGAGGAGGGGGAGGGCGCTGACGACGCGTCGATGGCCGGCGCGGGGGAGGTCGGCATGGCCATCACGGCCTCGACGCTGACGACGATCGCCGTCTTCTTCCCCATGATCTTCGCCTCGGGGATCACCGGCAAGATGACCCAGGCCCTCGGCCTGTCCATCGCGTTTTCGCTCGTCGCCTCGCTCTTCGTCGCCCTGACCGTCGTGCCCCTGTCCACCTCCCTGCTCTTCCGCACGAAAAAGAGCCTCAAGTCCATCGCCAAGGCCCCCGAGGAGCGGCAGTTCGCGAAGGCCAAGGCATTCTACAGGAAGTGGCTGGACAAGGCCCTCCACCACCGCCGCTGGGTCCTCGGCGGCGCGCTGCTGGCCTTCGTCCTATCCTTGGCCATCGTCCCCTTCCTGGGGACGGAGTTCATGCCGGCCCAGGACCAGGACATGCTCATGCTCAAGGTCCGCATGCCCGTCGGCACGTCCCTCGAGGAGACCGACCGCGTCGTGGGATTGGTCGAAGACATCATGGTGGCCATGCCGGAGATCACCATGATCTCGGCCCAGGTCGGCTCGCAGGTCGAGCAGGACGCCGGGGACGCCGCGTCCGGATTCTCCAACGCGGGCACCCACGAGGGCCTGCTCTGGGTCGGGCTGGCCAAGCGCGACAAGAGGACCGAATCCGACAAGCAGATCACGGAACGGATCCGGGCGAAGCTCCCGAACCTCCGGGGGGTGAAGTTCGAGGCGCTGGACATGAGCCAGATGATGCTGGGAGGCGCCTCGGCCCCGGTCGAGATCAAGCTCTTCGGCAAGGATCTGGCCGCCCTCAAGAGCCAGGCCGACCAGATCGTCCAGCTCATCTCCGGGATCGAGAGCGTCCGCGACCTTACCCACTCGATGGCCGCCGGAAAGCCCGAGGTCCGGATCCGTGTCGACCGGGAGCGGGCCTACCGCCTGGGCCTTTCGGTCTACCAGGTCGCCAACACCGTCCAGACCGCCACCCTGGGCAAGGTGGCCACGCGCTACCGCGAGGGCAGCGACGAGATCGACGTCCGGCTGCGGTTCAAGGAAAGATATCGCGACAGCATGGACGAGGTCCGAAGCATCCCCCTCCGGACGGCCGCCGGGCAGACGATCTATCTCGAGCAGGTGGCCGACATCTCGGCCGGCGAGGGCCCGATCATGATCAACCGCGAGAACCAGGCCCGCCGCGTCTCCGTCACGGCCAACATCTCCGGCGGCGACCTCGGCGGCGTCGTCCGCGAGATCAAGGGCCGGCTGGCCGGCTTCGAGAGGGGCCTGCCGCCGGGGTATTTCCTCGAGTACGGCGGGTCGTACAAGCAGATGACGGACGCCTTCGTCATCCTGGCCGGCGCCTTCGCTCTGGCCCTCCTGCTCGTCTACATGGTCATGGCCTCCCAGTTCGAGCACTTCGGCCACCCCTTCATCATCATGTTCACCGTGCCGCTGGGCATCATCGGGGTCATCATCGGCCTCTTCGTCACCGGCCGGACGCTCAGCCTGGCCGTGCTCATCGGCGTCATCCTGCTGGCCGGGATCGCCGTCAACAACGGCATCGTCATGATCGACTACATCAATCAGCTCATCAGGCGCGGCGTCGACAAGCGGGAAGCCATCCTGCAGGGAGCGACGACGCGTCTGCGGGCCGTCCTGCTGACCGCTTTGACGACCGTCCTCGGCACCCTGCCCATGGCCTTCTCCCGGTCGTCCGGCTCCGAGTTCCGGGCGCCGATGGGAGTGGCCATCGCCTTCGGCCTGACCGCGACGACCGTCCTGACGCTCTTCGTCATTCCGATCATCTACAGCATATTCAATAAGATACGATTCAAGGAGAAAAAGGTCGCGGCGGTCTGAGACCTCGAATTAAGCCTTGTATTTGAGGAAGGCGCCGATCCCGCCGTAGCGGTCGAGCTTGGACGGCGGCTCGATCTGCTTGACCGTCCCGCCCCGCTTGAGGACGGTCTCGATGGCCTCGTCGACGATGTCCTGGACGATGTCGGTCTTCTTGTCGTCGATCGGGCACTTGGGCTCGTCGAGGTAGAGGAGCTTGTGGGTCGGGCAGATCCTCCCGGGCTTGGAGAAGTTGTGGGTGACGACGAGCGCCTGGACCTCGAACTGGTTCAGGCGATGGATCGTGTCGCGCAGGCCCGACGTCGCCAGTCCGCCGCGCTCGAGCTCGGTGACGAGCTTCTGGACGGCCTCCTCCTCCTCGGCCTTCTTCAGCTTGGCTTCGACCTCGAGGACCTCCTGGAGGACCTTGGCCGAGGAATCGGTCACGCGGGCGTGCAGCCGGGCCTTGACCTTGCCGCAGAGGTAGCTGTGGAGGTGGGTCTCGATATCGCCGCTGTGGTTGTCCTCCGCGCCGATGAAGAGCCAGTCGAAGGGGTTCTTCTTGCTGAGCTCGAACGTTTTCTGGGCCGTCTTCTTGTAATGCTCCTGGAGATGGGCGTCGATGTGCCGTTCGATCCTCTTCGCCGCGGTCCCTTCGAAGCCGCCTTCGCGGACCCGGCTCGGGACGTCGCTCCGGATCTTGTCGAGGAACCTGATCTCCCCCATGGACACGTCGTACCAGACGGCCTCGCGGCGGCTGATGAGCAGGGCGCAGATGGGGCTGTATTTGTCCAGGATCGCCGCCAGGGGGCGGACGTAGAAGCTGGTATCGAAGATGATCCGGTTCCGCGGGCCGTGGGGCAGCTCGAAGGCCTGCCAGAATCCCCTCCGGCTGTCCGAAAAGATGGCCTGGCCGGCGGCGTTCGAGGACCCCAGCGTCCGGCTTCCGTATTCCGAGATGAGTTCGAGATCCCGGAGGAGGCAGTCGATCTTGTCCTTGGCGGCGGAAAGGTCACAGGCCCGCGTCCTGGCGTCGTTGAGCAGGTTCTTCAGGGCCAGCTGGATCTCCTTCCGGTTCAGCCGGCTCTTGTCCGCGTCCAGGTAGAGCGACGTCACGAAGCTGCCCTGGCTCTTGTGCTTGGCCAGCGCCTCGATCTGGGAACGGCTCTGGAATTTCATTCGTCCTCCTAGAACGATATTAGGCGGGTTTCGCTGATCCGGGGAAGGCGATTGATGAGGGGATTCATCAACGCCTCCACAATAGGCCCTAGAGCCCGCTTTGTCAAGAACGCCTTTACCTCGAAGCCGGGAATCGCTATAATAAGGGCTCCCTGAGTGCGGAAGTGGCGGAATTGGCAGACGCGTAAGCCTCAGGAGTTTATGGCCGCAAGGCTGTGAGGGTTCGAGTCCCTCCTTCCGCACCACCCCTCTCCCGAGCCCTCCCGGGACCCGGCCGGTCTTGATAATTCGCCGCTCGAGGACTACCCTAGGAAGCGAAAGGACCGGATGACCATGAAAATCCGCCTGGGTTTCCTTCTCCTGGCCGCCGGCCTGGCCGTTTCCACGGCCTGCCAGACCTATCAGATGACGAAGAAGCTCCAGCCGGCCCACGCCGATTTCCTGGGCAAGGTCGGCTACATCATCACCCGCGCGGAGCGGAAGATCTTCCTCGATCTCCCGGACGCGGACAGGGACGACTTCATCGAGGAGTTCTGGAAGCGGCGCGACCCCGACCCCGAGACCGAGCGCAACGAGTACCGGCTCGAATACGAGCAGCGCATCGAGAGGGCGAGGGCCCTGTTCCACGGCGAGGGCCGCCCGGGCTGGCAGACCGACCGCGGCCGCATCTACATCCTCTTCGGCCCGCCTTCCGAGCGGCTGACCTACCCCATGGACCCGTCCGGCAACTGCCGGGAGGTCTGGTACTACGGGGGCTTCCCCGTCATCTTCATCGACGATCTCTGCTCGGGGAACTTCATCATGAGGGCCATCAACCTGGAACACCTCCAGGAGCTCAACATCGCCCAGGGGCATTTCCAGAAGACCTTCGACCAGGAGAAGCGGTTCTTCGATTACAACGTCTCCCTTCAGAAGATCCGCTCCGACGCCGAGGTCTTCGAGGGCAAGGCCTTCGTCGACGTCCCTTACAGCGCGATCTGGTTCACGTTCAAGGAGGGCCGCCTGGAGACGACCTTCGACGTCCGGCTCGAGATGTCTGACGAGTCCGGGGCGGCCGTCTGGCAGGCCGAGGGCAGCTTCCCGCTGTCGCTCGAGGAGCGCGAGCTCACGGAGAACAGGAAGGGCCGCTTCCGGATAGAGTTCCCCGTCCGCATCGACGAGGGCCTCGATAAGCTGAGGGAGCAGAAGCTCCGGATGGACATCTCCGTCCGGAGCTCCACGGAACGGCAGGAGCTGAAGAAGGTCGTCGAGTTCCGGCTAAAAACCTAGGTTGAGATTGAAGCGGATGACCCGCGTCCCCCACCTCGGCCAGTAGGTGTTGTAGGTGCCGCTCAGGACCCGCGTGCCCTCGCTCGCGCCCTCGCCGTCGGGCCGCCAGGACCCTCCGTCGTCGAGGTCGAGGGTCCGGTACTTGTCGCCGAGGACGTTGAGGACGTCGACCGAGATGCCGAAGCTGCGGCGCCCGGCCTTCAGGAACTCCTTCTCCACGCGGAGGTCCAGGTTCTTCCACGAGCCGAACCGCCGCGCGCCCGGGCTCTCCAGATAGACCGTCGTCGGCACGGTCCGGGCGCCGTTGGTCTCGGCCCAATCCGCGGGCGGAATGACGGTCACCGTCCGGCCCCAGGGCGCGCCGCTCTGGGCCTTCAGGAGGAAGCTGGCGAACACGTTGCCGCGGAAGCGTACCGTCCCGGCGAGCCGGGCGATGAGGGGCCGGTCCTGCAGGAGACGGTCGGTCGTGGCGACGTTGATGAAGGAATTCGGCGTCAGGAGGACGGAGGAATACCCGGCGCTCCAGCGCGACGCCAGGCTGGTCGTGCCCGTCGCCCGGTTCCAGGACAAGGAGCCGAAAAGCTGCCAGTTGTGCGACATCCGCTTGTGGACGACGAGCTCCAGGCTTTCGTATTTCGCTTCGAGCTCGGGCACGTTCTCGATCCTTTCGAAGTAGCTGGGAGCCGTGACCGAGGGGAAATAGAGGGTCATCGGGACGTCGTCGTAACCGCCTCCTCCCGGCACGACGGTGGAGAAGGGGATCCACCAGCCTTCCGGGGAGTCCTCGACCCGGGCCCAGGAGACCCCGGTGGACGGGTCGAAGAGGGTGTGTCCGATGTTGTTGGCGTGGCGCCGGACGATGTAGCGGGCCGAGAGGGTAAAATCTCGGGCGAGCTGCTGCTCCAGGCCGGCCGACCATTCCGTGATGACGGGGGCCGAGAGGTTCTCGTCGACGGACTGGCGGTAGAATTCGGTCTTGTAGACCCGGAAATCGTAGGAGACGAGGGAGAAGCCGTCGACCGAGCTGACCTTGCCGTCCGCGTTCTCGTCGAACCAAAGGAACGCATGGGAGGCCCGGGGATTGATCTGGGACAGGTCCTCGGAGTAGCCGAGGCCCAGGTATTCCGGGAGCCTCGCCCAGGACGCTTTGAGGAGCGTCGCGCCGCGGCCGAAGACGTCGAAGACGAGCCCGAAGCGCGGAGACAACGCGTTCCAGACGAGGGTCTTGTCCCACCCGGGAAGGGTCATCGCGTTGTAGGGGTTATACCCCATGAGGGGGTTGATGAGGGAGTCGCCGAGCTGGACGCTGAGCGGGTTGCCGCTCTGACCCTTGTTGACGGTCGCGAGCCGGGCCTCCGAGCGGTCGAAGCGGAGGCCCGCGGTGAGGGACAGCCGCCCGAAGAGCTTCATGGTATCCTGGGCGAAGCCGCCGATCCTCTTGAGCTCGCGCCGGAGCGACAGGCCCCCCTCCGCCCCGGGGGCGATGTAGAACCCGACGAGCCCCCAGCCGACCTCCTCGCCGGAGGACGGCGAGGTCGTCAGGCCGTACGTGTAGGGGCTCCCGTCGGCATAGAAATGGATGAAATTGTTGGCCTTCCAGGTGGATGAGATGGCGGAGGTCTCTTCGAATTCGCCGCCGATGGTGAGATCGTGGGACATGCCCAGCAATTCGTCCTGGAAGCGGTTGACGGCCGCGCCGGCCCGCATCCGGCTCGTGACCTCGCGGTCGTTCAGCCGTCCGCTCCCCCAGCTCCGTCCGGTGATGACGTCGTAAAATTCAGCCTTGTTGGTCGCCAGCGAGTTCAGGAGCAGCGGCTTCTTGAGCTTCGCGTACCCGATGGACAGATCGACCCGCAGATCCTGGCTGACGATGTAGGCGCCGCCGCCCCGGGCGAGGAACAGGCGCTCGTTGTCGAGCTCGCGCGTCGAGTCTTCCGGCCGGAGCGGCGTGACATCCTCTTCGTAGACGGGCTCGCGAACGTCGGACCAGCCGAACTCCACGGCGCCCTTGAATTTCTCGACCAAGCTCATCGACAGCTTGAACATCCCCGCGAAGTCTCTCTCGGCGTAGTCGTAGACGAAATGGCGGACGCCGAGGGGGTCGGTCCAGTAGCGGTACGGAGCCCGGCGGCCCTGGGTTTTGAAGCGCAGGTTGCCGAAGAACCAGGCCATCTCCTCGAGAACGGGCCCGCCGAGGGAGAACGACAGGTCGTGCTCTCTCCGGAGCACCGTCGGGGCGGCCCCATCCATCTCCGCGATCTCCTCGTCCGTCCAGAGCGAATCGGCCAGCCCCTTGCCAGAGACGCCGTAGGAGAGGCTCATTTCGGGGGCCGAAGAGCCCCGGCGGTGGAGCACGCTGATCGTGGCGCCCTGGGCCGGTCCGCCTTCGGCGGCGTGGCCCGCCGTCTCGACGACGACCTCGTCGATGAGCTCGATGTTGATCCGGCCCATTTCCCCGGCGCCGATGGGATTGGTGACGTTGACGCTGTCCTGGAGGAGGATGTTCGCGGTCGCCGGGGACCCATGGAGGGACGCCGGCAATCCGGGGGAATCGATATCGAAGATGAGCCCGGGGACAAGCCCCAGGATGGCCGTGAAGTCACGGGCCAGGGGCAGGCGCGTGATGAGGTCCTTGTCGAGGTCGACCGCCGCCCGCGCCGAATCGCGGTCGAGGGCCGGCCCCGGCCGGACGGATACGGTCTCCTCCTCGATGGCGGTCCGCTCCATCTTGAAATCGACCGTGGCCGTGAAACCCGGGTACAGGACCACCCCTTCGACGCTGACGGTCTTGAACCCGGGCGCTTCGACGACGACCTTGTAGGTGCCCGGCATGAGGCCGACGATGCTGTAGCGGCCCGATTCGGAGGTGATGAAATTGGCCAGGCCCAGCGCCGCCGGGGAGGCCACATAGAGGTAGGCCCCGAGGATGGGGGCGCCCTTGTCGTCCACGATCCGGCCCTTGATCGTGCCCAGGGGCCCGGAGGCGGACGAAGGCAGGGCCAGAGCGAGAAGAAGGGCCGCGCCGAGGGCCAGCGTTGCGGGGAATCTCCTGATCAAAGCGGCCTCCTTGGTCTCTCTCTCAGCCGTCATTTTATAGTTTTTTCGCCCGGGATTGTCAAAGATCTTAACTCCGCAAATGGCCGGAGCGTTCCAGCCGCCCGGGCCCCGGATGGAGCCTTCATGACCGCGTCCCCGTCCGCGGACGGGCCCAGGCGGCCGCGCCCACCAGGCCGGCGTCATTGCCCAGGGCGGCCCGTTCGATGCGGCAGCCGGCGAACGAGATCTGATGGGCTCTCTTCCGGGTCTCCTCGATGACCGGTCCGAACAGGAGCTTTCCGGCCGAGACGACCCCGCCGCCGAGGAGGATCTTCTCGGGATCGAGCATGTTGATGACGATGCCCAGGCCGATGCCCAGCCAATAGGCCAAGGTCCGGAAGCTCTCGAGGGCGGCCGGATCGCCGGCCTTGGCCCGGAGGTAGACCTCGCGGGAATCCGTGACGTCGTTCCGCCCCGAGAGGGCCTGGTAGGTCCTGACCATCCGCGGGGCCGAGGCCTCGGTCTCGAGGCAGCCGCGCCCGCCGCAATTGCAGGGCTCGCCCTCGGGATTGACGGTGATGTGGCCGATCTCGCCCGCGTAGCCGCCCTCGCCCTGCCAGAGCTTCCCGTCGAGGATGATGCCCGAGCCGATGCCGGTCCCGATCGTCAGGAGGACGAGGCTCCTGGCGCCGCGGCCGGCCCCATGCACGAACTCGCCGAAAGCGGCCATGTTGGCGTCGTTGTTGATGCGGACGGGGACGGGTATGAACTTCCGCAGGGCCGGGATGAGGGGATAGCCGTTGAGGCACGGGTAATTCGGCGACTGGAGGATCCTGCGCTCTTTCCGGCTGTAGAATCCGGCGATGCCGAATCCGCAGGACCGGATGGGGCCGGGGGCGTTCTTCTCGAGGGAGGTCCAGGCT
>Ga0154759_1108_pt1 | contig 16640 bp, 9 predicted proteins | sample Rifle2008BG16ft_FD_105767 | JGI IMG/M metagenome (GOLD analysis project Ga0154759, IMG submission 105767) | Candidatus Aminicenantes bacterium RBG_16_66_30 | reverse complement strand
CCCGCGTTCGAGCCGACGGGGATCGCCGCCCAGGCGGAGAAGACGGCTTTCACCCTGGGACGCTGCGCCGCCTATCTCGCCGCCGTCGAAGGGCACGGCTCCGCCCTGGCCGCGGTCGGGACCGAGGCTCCCCTGGCCCACGCTGTTTACGCGGCCATCGCGGGCCCGGGACGCTACGACGCGAAGAGAGGGCGCATGCTCGAGGCCGTCATCGTGGCCTCGATCGACCACGGCGTCACGCCGCCTTCGGCCCAGGCGACGCTCGTCGCCTCCTCGGTCCGGGCGTCCTATGAGGCGGCCGTGGCTCAAGGCGTGGGCGCCATCACCGACGTCCACGGCGGGGCGGGGGAGAAGGCGGCCGAGTTCTTCCTGCAGTGCGCCGGCCAAGCCTCGGCCGAGGGGCTTTCGCTTGCCGACGCGACGCGGGCCGTCATCCGCCGCTACCTCAAGGAAGGCCGGCGCATCGAGGGCATGGGCCATCGCGTCCACACGCAGGACCCGCGCCGGGACGTCCTCTGGGCGATGGCCGAAGAGAACGGGCTGGCCGGCCCGTGCGTCGCCGTCTCGCGCATCGCCGAAGAGATGCTGAGGGAGGTCCGCGGCCTGAGCCTGCCGATCAACGTCGACGGCGTCATCGGCGCGATCATCGCCGATATGGGGCTTTCCCCGAAGCTGGCCAAGGCCCTGTTCATCTTCGGCCGGACGATGGGGCTCTCGGCCCATTACTTCGAAGAGGTCACCACTCAGCCGCCGATGCGCTCGATCGTCTTCAGCGAGGCCGTTTACCGCGGCCCCGCCGAGCGCGCCTATCCGAAATAAGCCTAACAGACCGGGAACGCCTTAGGGGATGTTTCCCGAAGGTAAGCGTCCCTTTCCAGCTTGGGGGGACCAGGCGACTGATCACTGCTTGGGTTTATAGACCACAACGGAGAGGATCCCTTCCTCGTCCGATTCCCAGGCTAATAAACAGCCTCGTTGAATCGAAATAATGTTCTTATTCAACATAAACGCATCTCGATAGACCCCATCAAACGAGTACACATCATAGAGGGCGCCCTTATCCTTATCTTGTGTAGATGTCTTGACCCAAAGTTGGTCACCAAAAATATAGAGTCCGGTGATATCCGCCTCGTAGGGTCTTTTGAAAGCATATTTCTTGTTAAACTCGGCCTCGTGAGGATACAGGGGATGCTCGATCCGCTTGTACTTCCTCTTGAAAGACCTGATGGTTCCTCCTGTCCTGAGGTACAGCATCGAGATCTCGTATTCAGCCGTGTGATTGACGAACAGGTATCTTCCATCATCCGAAAGAGCCGCATGAAAGGGCGCCCAGGCCGCTGCCGCGCCTTGGGCCAGGAAGCGGAGGACCGGGTATCTATGAACGAGCGTTTCTTCCGAGCCGTCAAAGGAGACGCGGAGAATATCGCTGGGGACATCCATGAGCTTCCCAGTCCTTTCTTCGGGAGGCGGGTAGTTGCTGCGCGAGAATATCACTCCGTCGTTCAGGATGCCGATGAGATCATTATAAGCGCGCAAAGCCGTCCACTGATGGATAAGCTTGCCCTCCGTTGTCAATCGGATGACACGGTTCTGTCCGAAATCCATGATGAAGATATCTTCTTCTCCGACAAGAAAAACGAAATACTGGGAAACCTCTCCAGGCCCCTGGCCGCCGCGAACAATATTCTTTATGAAATCGCCTTCCGTGGTGAACTTGAGAATCTGGTCTTTCCCACTTTGGACATAAATACGCCCCTCAGGATCCATCCCCAGCGACGAAAAACCTCCTGGACTGCCGCTAAAAAAGAATTTATCGCCAGTGTCCCTTATCCGGAGGACTTCAACAAGTTCTAGAGACCTGCCCGGGTTCTTACGCAATGGCTTAGCAGGATTATGGATAACTTCCTGGGCAGCCAAGGAGGATACCCAGAATAACGTTAGGAAGCACACCCCGGCCGTCTTGAGAGTCCAACCTGAGTTCGAGGTTCGCTGGTTCATTCGAACACCCCTTAGTATTCCCAATATTAGCAAACCATTCCAGGTGACACAATAGGATCCGGAGCGACCTTTTTTAACGAACGACGAGCTTGGTGAAGGGGGAGACGTAAGCCTGGAGGAGGACGAAGAGGCCCATGAGGGCGGCCAGGGCCAGGCTGTGGAAGAAGACGTAGCGGAGGATCGATCCCTCGTGGCCGTACCAGCGCGTGGCCGTCGAGGCGACGACGATGCTCTGGGCGTCGATCATCTTGCCCATGACCCCTCCGGAGCTGTTGGCCGAGGCCATGAGCACCGGGCTCAGCCCGAGCTGTTCCGCCGAGATCCTCTGGAGGCTGCCGAAGAGGACGTTCGAGGACGTGTCCGAGCCGGTCAGGGCGACGCCCAGCCAGCCGAGCATCGTCCCGAAGAAGGGATAGAGGACGCCGGTCCCGGCGAAGGCCAGGCCGAGCGTCGCGTCGAGTCCCGAGTAGCGCGCCACGTAGCCCAACGATAGCATCGCCGCCACGGTCAGGAGCGAGAACCGCACCCGCTTGAGCGTCCGGCCGTAAGCCCGCATGAGCTGTTTCGGCGAGAACGACATCAGGAGCCCCGACACGACGGCCGCGGCGAAGATCCCCGTTCCCGTGAACGACAGCCAGTTGAACGAGAAGACCGCCGCCTCGGCCGTTTCCTGGGCCACGACGGGCGGCACCCGGGAGATGAGCCGGTCGAGGCCGGGGACGGGGAAGCGGATGACGGACAGGCCGTCGAGCGCGGCCTTGACCTGGGGGATGCCCCAGAGGAAGACGAATACGCTCAACACGAGCCAAGGAAGCCAGGCGCGGACGACCGCTCCGGCGGGAACGGCGGGCGGGGCGGTCGCGCGATCCGCGGCCTCATCGGAGAACGTGAACGGCCGACGGGGCGACCACACTCTCAAGAACAGGATCAGGGCTCCGATCGACAGGAGCGACGACAGCACGTCGACGAGCCACGGCCCATGGAAGTTCGAGATGAGGAACTGAGGGATGGCGAACGATCCGCCGGCCACGGCGAGGGCGGGCCAGACCTCCTTCGTCTTCTTGAAACCGCAGAAGGCCCAGACGAGCCAGAAGGGGATGAGGACGGAGAAGAAGGGCAGCTGCCGCCCGACCATCGCGCTCAGCTCGCGGACGTCGAGCCCGGTCACCCCGGCCAGGGCCACGATGGGGGTTCCCAGGGCGCCGAAGGCCACCGGGGCGGTGTTGGCGATGAGCGACAGCCCGGACGCGGCGAGCGGGGCGAAGCCAAGACCGATGAGGATGGCCGCGGTGACCGCTACAGGCGTCCCGAACCCGGCCGCGCCTTCGAAGAACGCGCCGAACGAGAAGGCGATGAGCAGAAGCTGGAGGCGCCGGTCGCGGGTGATCCCGGTCAGGCTCTCTTGCATGATCTTGAAGTGGCCCTTCTCGCAGGTCAGGTCGTAGAGGAAGATGACGTTGATGATGATCCAGCCGATGGGGAAGAGGCCGTAGGCCGCGCCGAGCCCGGCCGTACGGGCGGCCATTCCCGCGGGCATGCCGAAGGCGAGGACGGCGGTCAGGACGGCGGCGGCGAGGCCGAGAAGGGCGGCCACGTGGGCCCGAAGCCGGAGGAGGGCCAGTCCTCCGAGGAGGATGACGATCGGCAACGCGGCGATGAAGGTCGAGAGCCAGGCCGCCCCGAGGGGATCGTAGACCTGGCGCCAGCCCATGGTCAAAGGACTCCGTCCGTCTCTTTGTTGAGGCGGTCGAAGAAAGCCGCCATGTACCGGTGCCGCTCGGCGGCGATGCGCCGGCCTTCGCGGGTCGTCATCCGGTCCCGGACGCGGCCGAGCTTGACCAAGTATTCCCGATAGGCCGTGTCGTCCCGCGTGTAGGGCTTCGTCTTCCGGACGTCGATCTCCTTGTCATGGAGCCTGGCCCCGATCTCGCCGGCGAAGAGAAAAGCCCGGCCGACGCCGACCGCGCCGATGGAGTCGAGCTTGTCGGCGTCGAAGAGGACCTGGGCTTCGAGCGTCCGCGGCGCGCCGCCCTTCCGGAACCGGTGGGTCCGGATGGCGTGGACGACGGCCCGGACGGTCGCCGGCTCGCAGCCGCGGTTCTCGAGGATCGTCTTGGCGAGGGCCGCGCCGCTCCGGCCGTGGCAGATCCGGCCGTGCGAGCGGTCCTCCTCCTCGCGGCCGATGTCGTGGAGGAGGGCGGCCAGCTCGAGGACGCCGAGGTCGGCCCGCTCCTTGCGGCCGATCCTCAGCGCGAGCCGGCGGACGCGCTCGGTGTGGTCCCAGTCATGGCTGCCCCGGGCGCTCCGGAAGAACGCCCCGGCCTCTTCCCGAACGCGGGCGACGAGGGCCGGGGAAATGGCGGGGCTCATTCGTCGATCATGTGGACGACGAGCCCGTCCTTGAGCTTGGGCTCGAACCAGGTCGATTTCGGCGGCATGATCTTGCCCGCGTCGGCGACGGTGAAGAGCTGATCGATCGTCGTCGGGTAGAGGGAGAAGGCGACGGCGAAGCTGCCCGACCGGACCTTCTTTTCGAGCTCGCCCGTGCCGCGGATGCCGCCGACGAAATCGATGCGCTTGTCCGTCCGGGGATCGACGATGCCGAGGATGGGCGCCAGGATGCTCTTCTGGAGGATCGAGACGTCGAGCGAGGCGATGGGATCGGCCGCGTCGTATGAGCCGGGCCTGGCCTCGAGGCCGTACCAGCGGCCGTCGAGGAACATAGAGAACTCCCGGCTCCTCGCCGGGGACTTCGGGGCGTCCGGACGGACGGCGAACATTTCGCCGACCTTGCTCAAGAAGGCCGCCGCATCGAGCCCGTTGAGGTCCCGGACGACGCGGTTGTACGGCAGGATCTTCATCTGGCTGTGGGGGAAGATGACGGTCAGGAAGAAGTTGTCCTCCTCGCGCCCGGTCCGGCCCGGCCGCTCGCGGTCCCGCTTGACCTTGATCCTTGTCGCGGCGGCGGAGCGGTGATGGCCGTCGGCGACGTATAGGGCCGGCAGGGCGGCGAACGCGTCCCGGATGCGGCCGACGAGGCCGGCGTCGTCGACGACAAAGAGGATGTGGCGGACGCCGTCGGGGGTCGTGATGTCGACCTCGGGCGCCCGGCCCATCGCCTCGGCGACGAGGGCGTCCACGGCGTCCGTCCTCCGATAGGTCAGGAAGACGGGCCCGGTCTGGGAGCCCAGCGTCTCGATGTGGCGCATCCGGTCGTTCTCCTTGTCGACGCGGGTCAGCTCATGCTTTTTGATGATGTCGTCAAGATAGTCCTGGCAGGACGCGGCGGCGACGAGACCGACCTGGACGTGGTCTCCCCAGACCTGCTTATAGACGTAGAAGTTACGGGTCTTGTCGGGGACGATGGTCCCTTCGCTGAGGAAGCGCTCGAAATTCTCTTTGCCTTTCGCGTACACGGCGTTCGCGTAAAGGTCGGTCCCCGGCGGCAGATCGATCTCCGGCTTGCCGACGTGGAGGAACGAATAGGGATTCCCGGCGGCCATTTCCCGGGCCTCCTCCGAGGTCAGGACGTCATAGGGCGGGGCGGCGACGAGGTGGGCGATGTCCTTGCGGGGCCGGACGCCGCGGAACGGTTCGATATGGGCCATGGGTACCTCCAAAAAAGGGCTTATTATAGCATAGGCGGGGTCCGGAGGAAGGGTCAGCCGCGGACGGTGTTGCGTCCGGCGGCCTTGGCCTGGTACATGGCCCGGTCGGCCCGGGCGATGAGGCCTTCGAGCTTCTCGTCCTCCTCGGGCCCGAGCTCGGCGACACCCAGGCTGACCGTCAGGGTGAGCGTGCCGCCGGTCGTGACGACGGTCATCCGGGAGATCTCCTGCCGCAGCCGCTCGGCCATGGCCAGGCCCTCTTCCCGGTTCGCCTCGGGCATGAGCACGATGAACTCCTCGCCCCCGTAGCGGCAGACGACGTCGGTCGCGCGCGTCGTCCGGGTGACGAGCCCGGTCAGGACGCGCAGGACGCTGTCGCCGACGAGGTGACCGTGGGTATCGTTGACGTCCTTGAAGTGGTCGATGTCGAAGAAGATGAGGGCCAGAGGTCTCTGGTAACGCCGGGCGCGGCCGACCTCCCTCTCGCCCGTCAAAATGAAGGCCCTTCGGTTGTAGAGCCCGGTCAGCTCATCCGTGACGGCCTGTTTCTCCATCTGTTCGACCTGCCGGGAGTTGTCCAGGGCGATGGCGACCTGGCTGGCGAAGAGCTCGGCCACCTGGGCGTCTTCCTCGGTGAAGTTCCCGGGTTCGGAGTTGTAGAGGGCGATGAGCCCTGTCGCGCGGTCGCGGAAGACGACCGGGACGCCGAGGAACGAGTGGACGCCCTTGTCCAGCCGGAGCGGGAGGAGGATGTCGTCCGGACCGTTGATCGCGCCGATGAGCGGGCGCTTCCTCTGGACGGCCATGTTGCATAGCCGCGATCCTGCCAGAGGGTAGGTCTCCCCGATGAGATTGCGGATGTCCGCGGGCCGCTTGATCGCAGCCAGCTTGAGCTCCGCCCCTTCGACCGTCAGGAACGCCCCGATGTCATAGGGGATGACGCGCTTCAGGAGGTCGAGGATGAGGGCGGAGATCTGCTTGAAGTCGAGCTTCGAGCTCAGGGTCAATCCCGCCTCCCGGAGCGTTTCCGCGACGTTTCGGGCCTCCACAGCGGACGTCTCCGCCCGTTTGATGCGGGTGATGTCGTAGAGGACGGCCACCCATCCCGTGACGAAGGCGCGGTGCCCCAGGAGGGGGGTCAGGCGGAGGTCGAAGAACCGCGTGGTTCCATCCCTGACGAGGGCGATCTCGCGCTCGGAAGCGGTCAGCGTTTGGAGTCCGGCGGCGAGCTCCGGCCAGGAGACGAAGAGATCCGCGGCCGGCCGGCCCAGGATCTTCGCTTCGGGGACGTCCGCGGCCGGGCCCCCGATCTCGGCGACGAGCATTCTGGCGGCGGGATTGGTCGCCGCCACCCGGCCCGCCTCGTCGAGGATGAGCAGGGACTCGCCCATGCTCTCGATGATCCGCTCGCGGGCCACGGGGACGATGTCGACGAGTTGGAGCCGGAACATCGCCCAGAGCAGGAAGAGCCCGGAGAAGGCGAAGCCGACCGGCGTGAAGTCGTAGCCTCTTGTGCCGCCGGCGAGCCCCGCCAGGTAGAGGGCGTTCCCGACCCATGGCAAGGGGAAGGCCAAGAGGAGGATCAGGGCCTGCTTGCGATGGACGCCCTTGTACCGGAAGAAGGCCAGCAGCAGGAAGACGGCCGTCGCGGCGAGGAGAAGATAGGAATAGCCGGTATGGACCCAGAAGAACGGCCCGTGGCCGTAGACGAGGAGCTGTTCGCCCGTGCCGCCCGCGGGCGAGAAGTCCGACCAGATGAGATGGTGGGCCTCGTTGCTGGCGGCCAGGGCTATCGTCGCCGCGGGGATGATCCATAGGGCCGCGGTGCCGCCCCAAGGCGGCTTGGAACCGGAGCGGGCGAACCTGCGGGCGAAGAGGAACATCAGGACCGGGGTCGCGGCGATCCCGACATACTCGATCTTCGACAGAAGGATCTTCGTCGCCGTGTCCGGGACGGCCGCCTCGAAGGCCGCGGCGAAAGACCAAGTGAAGACCGCGGCCATGAGGAGGCCCAGGGTCCGGCCGAGGGACGAGACGGCGCGTTCCCAGGCGATGACGGCGACGACCCCGGCGACGAGCGCGCCGGCGAAGAGGCTCAGTCCGTAATAGCCGACGTGCAGGCTCATGCCTCGGACCCGCCTGCCTTGTTCTGATCCTGATCCGGGGCGAAGGTGCCCGCGATCTCGAGGAAGTTCTGGACGACCTCGGGGTCGAACTGTGTCCCCGAACAGGCGATGATCTCCTTGACGGCGTAGCGGTGGGAGGCGGCCTTCCGGTAGGGGCGCTCCGAGGTGATCGAGTCATACGTGTCGGCGATGGTCATGATCCGGGCGCCCAAGGGGATCTCCCGGCCTTTGAGCCGGTCGGGATAGCCCGTCCCGTCGTAGCGCTCGTGGTGGGCCCGGACGACGCGGGCGATCTCCTTGAGCTCGATGACCGGGCTGAGGATGGCCTCGCCGCGAGCGGGGTGCTCCTTGATCAGCGTGAACTCCTCGGCAGTCAGCTTGCCCGGCTTGTTCAGGATGCTCTCGGGGACGGCGATCTTGCCGACGTCGTGGAGGATCGAGGCCAATTCGAGGTCGCCGAGCTCCTTCTCGCTGAACCCCATCTTGGCGCCGATCTTCAGGGAGAAGTCGGTGACCCGGGTCGAGTGGTGGCGGGTGTACTCGTCCTTGGCGTCGATGGCCGAGGCCAGGGACTTGACCGTCGACAAGAACAGGGACCTCTGCTGGTCGACGAGGTCGGACGTCCTCATCCGAAGGTTCTTGTTGACCAGGGCCAGCTCCGACTCCATCTGGCGTATGCGGAGCTGGGCCCGGATGCGGGCCTTGAGCTCGGTCGAGTCGAACGGCTTGGAGATGTAGTCGTCGGCGCCGGCCTTGAGGCCTTCGTTGATCATCTCGGCCCCGGTCCGAGCGGTCACAAGGATGACGGGGATGTGCTTGATAGCCTCGTCCGCCTTAACCGCTTTGGCGAAGGCGTGGCCGTCCATGCCGGGCATCATGACGTCGCACAGGACGAGGTCGGGATTCTTCTCGCGGAGGAAGCGGAGGCCCTGCTCGGCGGAGGTCAGGAGCTCGAGGTCGAACTCGTCGGCGAGGAGCATCTTCATCAGCTTGAGGACCTCGGGATTGTCGTCGATGCACAGGATCAGGGCGTCGTGGACCTTGGCCTGTTCGATCCGGCCGCCCTCGATGTCGACCTTCTCGAGGTCGACGAGCTGGAGCCGGCGGTAGTCCGTGACGATGTCTTGGACCCGGGGCTCCTCCGTATCCGTCAGCCTCCGCCTGAGCCCGATGGGCAGGTCCTCTGTCCGGCGGTCGAGGACCTCGTCGTCGAAATGCTCCTCGCCCCGGAGCATCTCGACGATGAACCGGGAGCCGCGCCCGAGCTCGCTCTCCGCGCGGATGGTGCCCTTGTGGACGAGGACGATCTCCCGGGCCAGGGCCAGTCCGATCCCTGTGCCCTCCTGGGCCCGCGACTTGGACCCGTCGACCTGGGAGAAGCGGTCGAAGATCGTCTCGAGCATGTTGTCCGGGATGCCGATCCCGGTGTCCTCGACCGTCGTGATGACGGTGCGGTCCTTCTCCTCGACGTAGATGGTGATCTTGCCGCCCTTGTTCGTGAACTTCAGGGCGTTGGAGAGGAGGTTGAAGAGAACCTTCTCGAACTGGTCCGGGTCCAGGATCAGTTCGACGGGGTGGGGGGGGTGCTGGTAGTAGAGCCGGATCTGCCTCTGGTCGGCCAGGGGCTTGACCGAGGCCAGGAGGGGCGGGATGAACTCGACCAGATTGACGACCTTCACCTTGAGCCGCATCTTGCCCTCCTCGAGCTTGCTCAGATCGAGGAGGTTGTTGATGAGCTTGAGGAGCTTGTAGCCGTTGCGCTGCATCGTCTCGAAGGTGTCCTTGAGGGTCGGCGACAGTTTTCCCATCCGGCCTTCGAGGACGGCCTTGAGAGGCGCCAGTATCAAGGTGAGCGGCGTCCGGAGCTCGTGGTTGACGTTGGCGAAGAACTGGGTCTTGAGCTCGTCGAGGCTCTTGAGCTTGACGTTGGACTCCTGGAGCTGGGCGGTCGTCTCCTCGAGCTGGATGCGCCCGCGGAGCTCGCGGCGTCGGATGCTCTCCATGACCGAGGAGCCGATGGCCCCGACGATGATGATGGAGGTCAGGAAGGTCAGGTTGTTGACGACGAACCGCCAGGTCTGGATCTCGACGCCGTCGACGACCGTGGCCTTCTGCCCAAGGAGGAACTTGGCGACGCTCGGCGCCGTGTACATGAACCAGACGGAGACGTAGAGGTAGATGGTGTAGCGGAAGGCCAGGGGGATGAGGACGATCATGCCCATGACGATGATGTTCAGGCCCTGGTAATAGCTCGTCAGGAACCCGCCCAGCATATAGATCATGACGGCGATGCCGGCCGCGTCGACCAGGGCCAGGGTGAGGGCGATGTTCATGATGGCCCGGCCCGTCTTGGCCTTGTTGAGGAGGAGCAGGATGACGCCGACGGCGGCCATGACGCCGAGGCGGAGGAAAAGGAAGGTCAGGAAGAACTGCGGCGTATAGACGGCGTCGAGGCCGATGAACATCGCGTAGAGGACCAGGCTGAGATAGGCGGCGGTCCGGGTCCGGCCCTTGAGGTCGTATTCCTGGTTCAGGCGGTCTTCGAACTGCGGGTCATGGCTTGCCATCGGTCTCTCTCGCTTTGGTCACATAGACATATCCCTGCGGAGGCTGGCCGTAGGAGGGGACGACCCGGAGGATCTCCCAGCCGGTCTCCTCGAGGAGGGCTTCGAGCTTCTCGGGATCGAAGAAATCGAATGTTCCGGCCTCCTCGAGATCCACGAGCTCCTGGGCGGCGTTGAGGAAGCTGCGGAGGGATTCGATGAGCAGGGTTTTGGGGCGCTCCAGGGGCATCGCGTCCGCCGGCATGGACTCGATCTTCTCGAGGAGGCGGGTGAACGGGCCGGAGGCGTCCGTATCGGGCCGCATGCTGGACAGGACAAGTAGCCCGCCCGGCATGATGATCCGGCGGGCCTCGAGGAGCGTTTCGGCCGGATCGAAGATGTAGGACAGCACCAGGCTCATGAGGATCTTATTGTACCAGCCCGCCCTGACGGGCAGGTGGAAGGTCCCTTCGAGCGTGCCGGGCATGATGAGTCGCCGCAGGTCCGGCTTGGCCGGGGAGAGCCCCCGGACGTATCGGGAGGCCCGGTTGAAGTCGGTGATGATCCGGTATTCCTGGAGATCGAACCGGGTCTTCAGCCAATCATCGTGGGCCGCCGTGATGTGTTCGCCCCGCAGGATCCGATGCAGCCGGGGGGAATAGTCCTCCTGGATCCGGATAGCGCTCTCGAGCGTCAGGTTCTCGACCTTTTCGGCCATCTCCTCGAAGGTCCCCACCTCGCCGTCGAGGAAGCGGGAGATCGCAAGATAGCGGCTCATCTCGAGGTCGAGGGCGACGAGGTCGAGCCGGCCGGGCTCCAGCAGGACCGGGAACCGGGAGCAAAGCTTCTGGGACGCTTTCTGCATGGCCTCGGGGATGAGGTCGGCGATCGTGATCTGGGAGGGGAGCTCCCCGCCGCCGGCCATGAGGTGCTCGACGAAGTTCCCCGTTCCTCCGCCGAGATCGAGCAGCCGGTCGCCGGGCCTGAGCTCCAGGGCGCCGAGCTGGTCCCGCATGAGCTGCTGGTAGTCGTCGGACAGGGCCATGACGTCGAAGCCGATGAGCTTGTCGTCGCCGACGAGATAGTGGTGCCAGTACTTGACCCGGTTCTTGAGGGTCCGCGGCGGCAGCCGGTCCTTCTCGGCCCGCCGCATGACCTCCAGGTCCCTCCGGCCCGGCAGGACCGGCTGGATGATCTGCTTGTGGAGGAAGCGGTAGATCAGGGACGTGATCGTGCCGAACAGCCGCAGGCCTTCCTTGGACGTCCGGGCGCTGTGGCCGATGGGGACGGAGATGACCTCCCGCGGGGCGTCGACCTGGACGCTCATGACGTCCCGGATGAACTCGGACTTGACCCAGCTGTCGAACTGGCCGTAGATCCAGGTGATCGGCAGGTCGAGGTGGCGCATATCCTCCCGGGCCTGCTCGAGGGTGGCGACGGCGTTGACGACCCCGTCGGCGACGTAGGCGTCGACGTTGACGAGGTTGCCCAGGACCGGCATGACGCCGAGCTTGATCCCCAGCTGGTAGGCCTCGAGGAAGTCGAGGCCGCAGTTGACCCGGACCATGAGGTCCCGGAATTCCGGGGTCCCCATGCAGGCGATCCAGTAGTCGACCCGCCGCCGCTGGGCCTCGTCGCGCAGGACGATCCGGGCCTCGAGGGCCGAGAACGAGAACGTCAGGAGGACGATGGAGGAGGCCCGGAGCATCGGGTTGGCTTGGAGCCAATCGAGGACCGTCACGATATCGTCGGCCCCTTGGCTGAAATTCGTGTTGAGCATCTCGTAGGGGGGATCCTCCGCCTCGGGGTCGTTATGGCTTTCCCCCTTCTTCCGGATCCCGTCATAGCGGACGACGGCCAGAGGCTTGCCCAGGAGCCGGAAGTTCTCGCAAAGGGTCAGGGCCAGGCCGAAGAGCGTTTCTTTGGTTTTGCCGAAGGCGGGTGGGACGATGACGACCGGGACGGGCTTGTCGCTGAGGGGGAGGGCCGTGTTGATCAGGCCGACGATCTCCTCGCCGCGGCGGTTCTCCAGCCGGATGACGTGCGGAGAGCTGAGGGACGTCCGGACGAAATCGGGAGGCAGTCCAGCAAAACCCTTGTGCGCCGACCTCTCCGGGGCTTCCTCGCTCCGCCGGGCGAAGTCCGGCTCCGGCGCGTTGACCGATTGGATGCTCATCCGGCTGATGCCGAACTGGACGCCGTACTTCAATCCCGAGCCCTCGTGCGGCTCGGCGCGGGTGACGTGACGGACCTCGCCCGTCTCCTCCCAGAGGGTCTTCTCGCCGTCAAGGATGCCCAAGGATTCGAGGGGCGTGCCCTTGAGGAGAGCCGGGGCGCCCTCGACGGCGACGAAGCTCATGCCGTTCGGACTGATGTCGGTGATCCGGCCGCGCAGCTTGAGGCCGAACGGCGGAGGCAGGGGGATCTCGACCCTCAGGTCCCCGGCCGGGCTGATCCTCCGCTCGGCCCGCTTCTCCGAGTAGAACATGACCCGCGGATAGAGGCAGATGAGCGTCCGGCCGTCCGGGGCGATCCGGGAGATCATGGTCTCGAAGTTGTAGGTCGCGTAGCCGATCTGGTAGGAGACGAAGAGCAGGTCCGAGGTCTTGAACTTGACGTCGAGCTTCTCGCCGGCCAGGAGGCAGGCGTCGGGAGCCCGGATCTCGGCGAAGGTCAGGATCTCGGGATTGCCGGACCTGGCAGGGACGGCCGCGACTTCAACCTTGCGGACGAGAGCTTCGCGGATCAGGGATTCGATCTTGACCGCGTCCGAGAACAGGACCATCTCGTCGGTCCGGAGGAAGGGGTAGCGGAGCTTGAGCTCGGCCAGGTCCCGGATGGCGACGTAGTCCGACATGAACTGGAGGAGCGACAGGCGGCTCGAATCGTCCAGGGACAGGAACTCGACGGCGACCCCGCCCTGGTCGGCGTCCTGGCGGACGACCCGGCCTTCGACCGTGTACTGCCGCCCGTCCGGGAGGGAGATCCTCAGAGGCAGGGCCGATCCTTCCGGGAACGAGGTCAGGGTCTTGAGGAAGACGCCGTTCTCGCTGAGGTTGACCAGCTTGGCGTCGCCGAGAGGCCCGGTCTCGATGCGGATGTCCCCGGTGCCGTCAAGGGTGACCCTCATGGAGGACCGCTTCTCCCGCGACCGCTGGGCGATGAGAAAGCTGATCTTCCGCCGGATGGCGATCGGATCGGACGGCTTGGCCAGGCAGCAGTCGATGCGGCCGTAACTGGCCAGGTCGATGGTCGTCCCGTTCGTCGCGCACGCCGTCAGCAGGATCTTGATGATCGCGTCGGCGTTCTTGAAGATCTCATTGAGGAACCGCAGCAGCTCCGTGCCCTTCATCCGGGGCAGGTCCTCGTTGACGACCAGGACGTTGACCTCCGGGAGGGCCTTGATCAATTGGATGGCCTCGACCCCGCTCGTCGTCGTGTATACGGCGTAGGCGCCCCTCAGGGCCCGCTGGAGCTTATCGAGGTAGGCCAGATCGTCGTCGACGATGAGGACGACAGGGAGAGGCGGTTTCGTCGTCTTTTCCACCTGAACTCTCGCCATCTAAGGTTCAGCCTCCCGATCGGCGGCGAAAGCGCCGAGACGCTGGGAAGAGGGGGGGACCGAAAAAAGGACCGGTTCAGGCGGAGCGGGACGATACCAAATTTTGTGGGACGGCATGAACATCCACACAAAATCTAGTATATAAACCTAAGCCTGTCAAGGGTTTCTTGGCTTCAGGGCCCTGACGATCCCGGCCGCCGCCTCGGCGTAAAGCCCGCTGTCGACGCCCACGCAGATCAGGGTGTAGCCGGCCTCGATCGCTTGGAGGGCCCCGGCGGCGCCTCCGGAGAAGATGCCGACGGGGATCCGCGCGCGGGCGCAGGCCGCCGCAACCGCCCGGATCGCGTCCTGGACTTCGCGTTCTTCGAGGCGTCCGGTCTTGTTCAGACTGGCCGAGAGATCGTAGGGGCCGATGAAGACGGCGTCGACCCCGGGGACGGCCAGGATGGCCTCGATGGCCCGGACCCCGTCGATGTGCTCCACCTGGGCGACAACGACAGTTTCCGCGTTGGCCGTCCCGACGTTCTCCCGGAAGCGGACGCCGTAACGATTGGCCCGGCTGAAGCCGACGCTCCGTCCGCCCTCCGGAGGATACTTGCTCCAATGGACGGCCCGGGCGGCGTCCTCGGCGCCGTTGACGTGGGGGACGATGATGCCGGCCGCGCCCGTGTCCAGCGCCTTCTTGATCCACATCTCGCTCGTCTCCGGGATGCGCACGAGGCAGGCGGCGGGCTCGCGAACGGCCTGAACCATCCTCAGGACGTCCCGGGCCTCCAGGGCGCCGTGCTCCATGTCGATGAAGAGCCAGTCGAACCCGGCGTCTGCGGCGATCTCGGCCAGCTCGGGGGAGGGCAGACCGAGCAGGGTTCCGACGAGCCGGTCCCCCCGGCGAAGCCGCTCACGGAAGGGGGCGCTCATCGGTGGAAGCTCTGTCCGATGAACTTCAGGCATCAGGGGCTCCTATTTTTTCTTGAAGCTCAACGAGACGCCGCCGCCCGACGACGGCTCGACCGTTGTCTCCATGAAGGCGAGAGAGCGGACGTGATCGAGGAAATCCCGGACGCCCTTCATGTAGCCGAGGCTCACGACGTTGTGGACGGCGAAACAGCCGCCCGGAGCGAGCTTCGGCAGGAGGGCCCGGAAATAGTTCAGGGTCCAGTTCTGGTCGGCGTCGATGAAGATGAAGTCGAAGGGACCAGAGAGGGTCCCGACGAGGGTATGGGCGTCGCCCAGGCGGGCGTCGATGTAAGCGTCGAGCCCGGAGGACTTGAAGTTCCGGACGGCCGCGAGATGGCGGAACTCCTCGATCTCGACGGTGACGAGCGAGCCGCCGGTCTTGCTCAGGGCCCATGCCTGCCAAATGCCCGAGTGCCCCGTGGACGTCCCGATCTCCAGGGCCCGGGTGTAGCCGCGCTTGAGGATGAGGTCGTGGAGGAGCCGGCCGTCGGTCTCCGTGACGTTCTCCTGGCGCCATTGGCCCTTCTGGGAGGCCAGGAATTCGCGGACGCGCTCGTCGAGCGCCCGGGAGGCCGCGGCCGAGGCCTGTCCGAAGGCGAGGGCGGAGGCCAGAAAGCCCCAGAGGACGAAGAGGTAAGCCGTTCTTTTCATCTCAGGCCCCGTAGGGGCATGATAGAGGAAAAGCGCGGGGAGTTCAATTCGGCCGGCCCGGCAAAAAAAAGGGGGACACGTACCGCAGGCACGTGTCCCCCTCGGGGATAGAAACGTTCCTACTTCTTGACCTCTCCGCCCTTCTCTTTCGCGATCGCGTCCTTGATCTGCTTGACCAGGTTCTCGTACTGGGCGGTCGTGAACCCCTCGTACTTCGCGACCATGGGCTTGGCCAGCTCCACGGCCTTCTCGGCCGCCCTGAGGGCCTCGTCGTATCTCTTCACCTTGAAGAGCATCTGGCCGAGGATGAAGCAGTTGTAGTACTCCGCCTTCAGCTCGACGGATCGCTTGGCCGCTTCCACGGCTCCGTCGAGGTTCTTGCCCTGGCGGTTCCAGAAAGCGGCGTAGCTGGAAAGAGCGCTCGGGTCGTCCCAGCTCTTCTTGGCCAGGTCGGGGCCATAGAGGGCCAGGGCCTTCTCGGTCTTGTCGAGCTTGGCATAGATCCCGGCGACCTGGGTGAGATAATAGGACGGCACGTCCTTCGAGGCCCCGAGGGCGGCGGCGGCGATGTCGGCCATCTCCTCGACGCTCTCGAGGTTCTTGCCCTGCTCGATCCAGAAGCTCCCGTAGGACGCCAGGGCCATGATGGCGTTGGCGATATAGCCCTCGATGAAGTCCTTGCCGTACGCCTCCTCGACCTTGGCCGGGTCGTCCTTGAGGGCGTAGAGCTGGGCCAGGTTCTGCTGGACGTCGGGATCCCGGGGATAGCCGATCTTCTCCTTGAGCTTTTCGGCTATGGCGATGCCCTTGTCGACGGGCTCCTTGTCCCTAATGATGCGCTCGATGTAGGTGCCGATCAGGTTCTTATCCTCGGGGAACTTCGCCCTGGCCTCATCGAAGAACTTGGCCGCGTCCTCCTTGGTCGCCTGGGTGCCGTAGTAATACGACAGGCTGCCGTAGGCGTCCTTGACGAGGGCACTGGTCGGGTGCTTCGCGATGAACGCCCGGAGGGGCGCCGGGTCGGGCTTACGGCCGCGGGCGGCCGTCTGCCCCAAGGCGTATTCGGCGGCCTCGGCGTAGGATATGTTCGCCTTGTGATATTCGTCGTAGGTGGAGCCGGTCCGGCCCTCGAGGTCCATGGTCAGGACCTTCTGGTAGAGCTCGGTGGACCTCTTCGTCAGCTCGTCCGAATAGC
>Ga0154759_1050_pt1 | contig 17745 bp, 10 predicted proteins | sample Rifle2008BG16ft_FD_105767 | JGI IMG/M metagenome (GOLD analysis project Ga0154759, IMG submission 105767) | Candidatus Aminicenantes bacterium RBG_16_66_30 | reverse complement strand
CGACGTCGACTCCACGGAGCCGCTCACGATCGTCTGCAGCTTCATCCCCGTCCTCCAGCCCATGTGGCCGGCCGGCCTCGGCGGCCAGTACGCATATTGGGACGATACTCTCAAAGCCTACCTTATCTCGGAGCCGACGAGGAAGAACCACGGCTATCTCGGCTCTCCGGCCGCCCGGGGCATCTCCTACACGCCCGCACACATGTTGTCGGACGTCCCCAACCAGTTCAAGATCGAGATCGCCGATCCGAAGGCCGTCGCCGGTCAGTTCATCCCGATCGTCGTCGCCGGCGGGAAGGGAACCCGCGAGGAGGTCAAGAAGGCCTATCAGGCCATCGCCGCCGACCCGGGATCGCGCTACCGGCGGGCGGTCGAGTACTTCGCGCAATTGCGGCGCTCGACGCTCGGCCTCCGGACGCCCGTCCTGGAGCTCGACCTGGCCTTCGAATGGGCCAAGATCGCTCTGGACGGCCTCATCGTCGACAATCCCGACCTCGGCCGGGGACTCGTCGCCGGCCTGGGACCTTCGGGCACCGGCGGGCGGCCCGGATTCGGCTGGTTCTTCGGGACGGACGCCTATCTCAACTCGTTGAGCTTCAATGGATTCGGGAACTTCGCCGCGTCCCGGGACGGCTTGGCCTTCACCCGGAAGTGGCAGCGCAAGGACGGCAAGATGGCCCACGAGCTGTCGCAGGCGGCGGGCTATCTGCGCTGGTGGGAGGACTATCCCTACGGCTACATCCATGGCGACACCTCGCCCTATTACATCATCGCCGTCGACGACTACGTCCGCCGAACTGGGGACCTGGCCTTCCTCCGCGAAAGCTGGCCGTCCGTCCTCAAGGCGTACGACTGGTCCTTCGCGACCGACGCGGACGGCGACGGGCTCATGGACAACGCCAGAGCCGGCCTCGGCGCGCTCGAGTTCGGGGCGCTGACCGGGATCCAGACGGACATCTATGTCGGCGCGGTCTGGGTCAAAGCGAATCAGGCTCTTCGGGCGATGGCCATGGTGATGGGAGACAAGACCGTGGCCAAGAAGGCGGAGACGAACGGCGCCCGGGCCGGAGCGGCTTGGAAGGAAAAGTTCTGGGACGCCGGGAGCGGCCAGTATTCCTACGCGTTCAACAAGGACGGCCGTCATGTTCCCGAGCTCACGCCCTGGAGCGCCGTCGGCCTCGCCTGGGGCCTCGGCGACCCCGAACGCGGGGTCGAGACCCTGGCCCGGATGAACCGCTCCGATCTGACGACGGATTGGGGCGTGCGGATGCTTTCGCGGACGAGCCCCCTGTTCGAGCCCTTGAATTACAATTATGGCGCCTGCTGGCCGTTCCTATCCGGCTGGGTGGCCGCGGCTCTCTTCGAGCTCGATTTCCTTCCCCAGGCCCAGCACGTCCTCATGGCCAACGCCCGGCACACGTACGACAACGCCCTGGGGACCGTGATGGAGCTTTTCTCGGGGCACCAGAACACGTGGCCGCAGGAGGGGGTGCCGCACCAGGGCTTCTCGAGCACGGGCATCGTCCTGCCGCTCGTCCGTGGCCTCCTCGGCCTAGACGGGAACGCCATCGAGAAGAGGGCCGCATTCAGACCAGGCTTCCCGGCCGGCTGGCCGGCGGTTTCCGTCTCGAACTGGAGGATCGGAGAGGCCCGGCTGGACATCGAGTTCGCCCGCTCCAAGCACCGGATCGTCCTCCGGGTCCGTTCGGAGAAGGCGGAGGGCTTCCGGTTCCTCTTCGCGCCCGGGCTCGGCCTCGGCGCGAGGCCGGCCGGGGCGAGCACGAACGGCCGGCCGCTCGAATTTGCCGCCGAGGAGCCGCCCTACGCCCAGTCCCTGCGGCCGCGGCTCGAATTCCCCTTGACCGGCGACGACACCGTCGAGCTCCGGTTCACGCCGGGGCCCGAGATCGTGCTGCCCGACATCGTCTCCGCGACCGGCGACACGAGCGCCGGCCCGCGCCTCATCCGGTCCCGGCTCTCCGGCCGCGAGCTCGTCCTCAGCCTCGAAGGGCCGGCAGGCGGGACCTTTACGATCGGGGTCCTCAACGGCGACAGGGTGGACGCGGCGACCGGGGCCGTATTCGACGGCCGGACGCTCACCGTCGCCTTCCCGCCCGCGGCCCGGCCGTACGTCGAGGCCGAAGTGACGCTCAGGCTGAAATAAACGGACCGGGGAGAGAGGACGGAGCCCTCCCTCCCCGGGACGGATCGGCGTAAGGGTTACTTCTTGACGGGAGGCGTCGCCGCCTTGGACTGGTCGTAGCGGGCGACGACGTCCTTGGTGATGTCGATCGTCGGGCTGGACGTGACGACGCCGCTCTGGATCATGTCGAGGACGATGTCGTAGCCGCGCTCCTTGGCCAAGCCCTCGATGATCGAGACCATCTCCATGCGGATCTTCTGGATGATGTTGTTGGCGAACTGGTTGCCTTCGCGGGTAGCGTCCTCTTCGTAGCGCTTCCGCTTGGTCGTCTGAGTATCGATGTCGGCCTGGATGCCCATAAGGGCTTCGTTGGTCATCGTCAGCCGGCCCGTGGTCAGCTTGTTCTCGAGCAGCCGGATGGAGTCGTCGAGCTTCTGGATGTCCGTCTTGATCCTGTTCTCGCGGTCCTGCATCTGGCCCAGGGCTCTCTTGCCTTCGACGGACGTCTCGAACGCCATCTGGGAGTTGATGATGGCGATCTTGCTCGCCTGCTGGGCGTACCCGGCCGCGGCGACAGCGAGGACGAAGAGAATGACGAGGGGGGCGATGGTTCTGATCCTGTTCATTTGGCCTCCTAACGGTCCACTACCTGATAACTCATTCCCCGGGGGAATGGATTCAAGATTCTACCACGATTGGCCGGATTATTTAAGCGTTTCGTCGACCCGGGCCAGCGCCCTCAGAAGGTAGGCCTGGTCCGAGCCGTAGCCGAACCGGAGATATCCCTCGGTCTCGAAGTGGTCGCCGGGGACGAGGAGGACGCTCCGCTCGCGAATCAGCCGCTCGACGAGATCGACCGAGGCGGCCTCGAGGGCGTACCGGACGAAGACGATGGCCCCGGCCTTCGGCGGGAGAAAGCGGAACAGATTGCCGTGGCCCTTGAGCCAGCTTTCGAGGACGGGGAAGTTGGCGTTGAGGATCCCCCGCGTCCTCTCCAGGATCCGCTCCCTTTTCCCCGGCGAGAGCGTGATCGAGGCCAGCCGGTCGCTCAGGGCCGAGGGCGAGATGGTCGTGTAGTCGTGATAGGGCCAGGTGCGCTTGACGATCTCCTCGGGGCCGACGATCCAGCCGACCCGCAGGCCGGGAAGCCCATAGGCCTTCGAAAGGCCGTTGACGACGAGGGTCTTTTCCCACCGGCCCCAGAAGCTCGGCGTCCGGACCCCCGAAAGCTCGGCCCCCTGGTAGACCTCGTCGGCCAGGATCCAGGCTCCGGCGTCCGCCGCGAGCCCGACGATGCCGTTCATGACCTCCGGGTCGAGGACGGATCCTGTAGGGTTGTTGGGGTTCGTCAGGACGATGAGCTTGGTCTTCGGGGTCACGAGCTTCTTCATCTCGTCGAGGTCGGGCTGCCAGCCCAGGCTCTCCCGGAGCCGGAAGGGCTTGACGTTCGCGCCAAAGGCCCGGAGCAGGCCCGCCATCTGCATGTAGTTCGGAAGCTCGAACAGGACCTCGTCGCCGGGCTCGATGAGGCTCCACATGAGCAGGAAGTTGGCTTCCGACGATCCGGCTGTGGCCAGGATCTGCTCCAGGGATATCCCCGGATAGAGGCGGGCGATCGCCTCCCTCAGGCCGGTCGTGCCGTTGGTCTGGGTGTAGCCGAGCTCGATCTCGGTCAAGGACGCGAGCTCGTCCGGCGTCAGCAGATCCTTGAGGTTCAGGGGATGGACGCCGCTCTCGGAGAGGTTGTAATCGACGACGTTCTCCCAGGTCGATTGCATGCGCTCCATCTTGAAGACGTCGATCTTCATGGGTGACTCCTCACGCTCGGGGTTCAGATCTCGACTTTGAAGACGCCCTTGAGGGCGAAGCCGAAGGCGATGGACAGGACGAGGTAGGCGACGAGCCAATGGACGCCGACGCCGAAGGCGGCCAGACGCCTGGCCGGATAAAGGACCTCGACCGTCCGGACGGGCGTGCCGCCGGGAAGCGGCGGCTCTCCGGGGTAGAGTATCCTTCTCACGAACGATCCCCGTGACGCGAGGGCCGAGACACTCGTCAGGGGCCCTCCGCCGACGGTCACCGTCTTCTCGATCGTCCTGTCCCCGGCCCGGAGGAGGAGGCGGCCTCGTCCTTCGGCCAGGGCCCGGATCCTCCAGACGACCTCATGCTCGTCGGGGATGCGGACGGCCGGGGCCGTGGCCTCGACCGCCGGCGGGAGCTCGAGCCGGAGGTCGAGCGACAGGGGATCGGCCGAGGCGGCGAGCTCGACCTTGACAAGAGTCTCTTCTCCCGGGCGGAGCGGGGCCCGGTCGAACCAAAGGCTGAGCCGGGCCAGGATGAGGACGAGGGGGACGATCATGACGGCGAGCGGCTTGAGGTTCGCCGCCATGTAGGCGAGATTGGACTTGAGGATGCCGGCCTGGGCCCCGAGCGTGACGCGCATGTTGTCCTTGTAGAGGCGCATCTCGAGCAGGTGGGCCTTGATCCTGTCCTTGGCCCTGCGGATGGCCGCCTGGTTCGACGTCAGCTTGTAGACCTCGAGCATCAACAGGGCCGTCAGGAGCGATACGACGACGAGGCCGAACCAGGGCGAGAGGCCCCGGAAAGGCCAGAGGACGAGGTCGACGGCCCGGCCGACGACGAGGTTGACGATATGCATGACCCTCAACCTATATAGCCGAGCCCCTTGAGCTTTTTCTTGATCTCTTCCTCGGAGTCGGCCTCCTCGATCTTGGCCACCTCCTTCTCGAGGCAGTGGGCGATGAACTCCTCGACCGAAGAGTAGCCCGACATCAGGGCGTACTTCTTGATCTTGTCGAAGAGGGCTTTGTCGATCTTGACTTTCGCGTCGGCCATGCCGTTTCTCCTTAAGTCGCCGTTATTCGAGCGCGTTCCGGCCGATCATGTCCTCGGGCTTCTCCACGCCGAAGACGCCGAGGACGGAGGCGGTCAGGTCGTGGAGGGCGGGCGCCTCGGCCGTGAATTTCCGGTTGGCGAAGGCGATGCCCGGCAGGACGTCGGGCGCGGACATATGGTCGCCGCTCCATTTCTGGGTGTTGTCCTCGAGGATCTCCTTGGGGAAGCCGCCGAGGGGGGACTGCCACGAGATGCGGTAGCCGCGGTTGAAGCCCAGGACGATGTCCGGGGCCATCTCGAGGTTCTTCCCGCGGTAGGCGTCCTTGGAGACGAAGGCCTTGAGGACGACCCGCTCGCCCGTCATGGGATCGGTCAGGGCCTCGAGCTTGCGGGCGATCTCCAGGACGAGGTTGTCCTTATCCGGCCCGGGCGCGACCGTGCCCTGGCCCTCGCGGCCCTGCTCGTTGATGTAGAGGCAGCTGAGCCCCATGCCGTAGGCCCGGGTCTTCGACCAGTCGGTGTTGTCAAAGAACGAAGACTCTTCTTGCTTCCACGGCCTCTGCAGACGGTGGTAGCCGTTCTGAAGGAGCCAGGTGTTGAGGTTGAAGCCCCGGCGGAAGGTGTTGAAGCCGTGGTCGGACATGACCAGGACGACCGTGTCCCGGTCGGCCTTGCGCAGGGTCCTATCGAGGGCTTTGTCCATCTCGCCGTAGGTCCGGGCGATGACGTCGCCGAACCGGGCGGCCAGCTTCTCGTCATAAGCGGGGTGGCCCGGATCGATTAGCCGCCAGAACATGTGCTGGCGCTGGTCGGCGTTGGAGAAGTAGTAGAAGAGGAGGCCCTCGTCGAACCGGCCGAGCTCGTATTCGAGCATGGCCATGCTCTCCTCGTAGACCATATTGTCGAGTGTCAGGAATTCCTCTTCGTCGAGGACGCCGTTGTCGAGGGCGCTGGTGTCGGCCGGCAGGCCTTTCGTGAAGAAGGGCCCGAAGCGGCGCTCGAGCTCCCGCGCATAGGACTCCGGGGTCGATATGGGCAGGGCCGGCCGGGCCGGGTCCATGTGGATGGGCGAGACGTAGAGCTTGAACTTGGGCCGGACCTCTTTCAGGTAGAACAGGCAGATGCCGTGGACGCTCTGGGTGGGGATGAGGTTGAAGCGGACGCGCTTCCAGCCGCTCCACTCGCCCTGGCGCAGGACGAACTCCTGGCCCTGGAGGACGATCTTGGCCGCGGCGTTCTCGGGATCGATGAAGACCTGGAAGGGGACGGCCGCCTCCGGGGCGTCGGTCCGGAAGGTGTTCACGGGGCCTTTGAGCTCCGCCTCGACCCGGTTGCCGATGACGAAGACGTCATAGGCGTGACCGCCGCCGCCCGCTTCCTGGGTAATGGCCTTCGTTTCGTTGGTGAAATAGCTGAACATGCCGTAGGAGCCCTTGAGATCGGGCGTGTTCATGCCGGCGAGCGTCCGCTGCTTGGACTCGACCGGGGGGTAGTTCGAAGGCATCTTGAAAACGGTCGCCGGGACGCCGGCGTCCTCGAGGATCTGCCAGAAGGCCCGGCCTTTCCTCAGGTTGCGGACCTGGCCGGCCGAGAGAGGGATGACGTTCTTGCCGATGCGGATGGTCTTGGAGCCCCCCGACGTCTCGGTCGCCGAGAACACGGGGACGTAGGTCTTCGGATCGCGGTTGAAAAAATCGAAGATGGCGTGTCCGCCGGGGTCCATGCCGGTGATGAAGTTGGACCAGGCGACGGGCGTCTGCGGCGGGAGGCTGGTCGCGAGCGGCCGGAAGTCGCCGCCCTGCTCGAGGAGCTTCCGGAAGGCCGGCAGGCGCCCCTCGTCGATCCATCGTCTCGTCAGAACGGGGTCCATCCCGTCGAGCCCCAGGACGATCATCTTCTTCGTCGCCCTGGCCCGGCCGTAGACCTTGGGCGTGAGCCGGGCCGCCCCGCCGAGGCCGACGACGGCCGAAGCGGCGACCCCAGCCTTGAGGAAGTCCCGGCGGGTCAGGGACGCGCGTTGATATTCGCTCATGCTTCTTTCCTGCGCTTCGCTCCATCCCGGGCAGGGGCGTCGACGAGGCTGCGGCCGTCCATGTGGGCCGGAGGGTCGATCCCGAAGAGCTCCAGGGCGGTCGGGGCGATGTCCATGATGGAGGGTTTGTCCGTCTTGAGCTTGAGGCTCGAAAAAAGGACGCCCGGGACGAGGGCCGGATCGATGCAGTGGTCGCCGCTCCAGGCCTTGGTATTGTCCTCGATGACGGCCGCGTTGACGATGCCGGTGACGCCGTCCCACGAGGCCCGGTAGCCCTCGTTGTAGCCGATGATGAGGTCGGGGGCGTTGTCCTTGTAGGGTCCGGAGTAGACGGCGTCGCGGTCATAGACGCGGACGATCGCCGCCGGACCGTTCGGCCCGTCCTTGAGGGCGGTGAGCCGGCGGCCGAGCTCGGCTTTCAGGGCGGCCGCTTCGGCCCCCGGCGCGACCGTCCCCTGCGCTTCGCGGCCCTTGAGGTTGAGGTAGAGGCCGCCGAGGCCGAGCCCGTAGGCCTTCGTCCGGGTCCAATCGACGTCCTTGAACCACTCGCCGCTCTCCGTCTTTCCCGGAAGGAGGCTCAGGTAGCCGTTCTGATGGAGCCACGAGTTGAGGTTGACGCCGCGCCGGAAGGACTTGAAGCCGTGGTCGGACATGACGAAGAGGGCGCTCCGGCCGTCGAGCCCGGCGGCGACGCGGCCGACGAGGTCGTCCATCTTCTTATAAAGCTCTTCGATGACCGCGGCGCTCTTCCGGGCCGGCGCGGCCTTGAGCGCGGGGTGGGCCTTGTCGAGGTAGCGGAAGAACATGTGCTGGATGCTGTCGGTCGTCTCGAAGACGATGGCCACCATCCCCCGCGGCGTCTTCGCCAGGGCGTTCCCGAGCATGGCCTCCCACTCGGCGTGGTTGGCGTAGGTGAGCTCGAGGAAGGCCTCCTCGTCGAGGGCCCCCTCGTTGAGGGCCCAGGTGTCGTTGGCCTCGCCGAGAGTGATGAACCGGCCGAGGAGCTTGGAGAGGTAGACGGAGTAGATGAAGGGGTGGGCGATCGGCAGGGCCGGCTTCTCCGGGTCGATGTTGAGGGGCGTCACATACATCTCGAACTCGGGCTCGAGGGAGGCGATGCGGAAACGGCAGATCGCCCGGACCTTCAGGCCCAGCCCGGGCTTGAAGACGACCGGGACCCACGGACTGAAGGTCTTTTCCTTCAGGAAGAACTTCTTCGAGCGCCCGATCGCGAGCCAGGCCCCGCCGGCCTCGCGGTCGATGGTGATGACGAGCGGCAGGCGGATCTCCTCGGGCTTCCGCAGCATCGAGTTCTCGGGCCCCGAGATCGCGGTCCGGATGACCGCGCCCTCCCGGCGGACGAGGACGGCGACACCGCCCTCGCGCTTGCGGACCTTGTCCGCGTCCTCGGTGAAGAAGGCGAAGGTCCCCTGGCTGCCCTTGAGGTCAGGGGCGCACATGCCGGAGAGGAGGTGGCCTTTGAACTTCTCGGGCGGGTAGGTGATGGGCACCCGTAGGACAGTGCTGAAAACGCCTTTTTCGCCGAGGATCTTCCAGAATGGGACGCTCCGGCGCAAACCTCGCACCTCTGGCCGGGAGAGGGGAACAAGATACCGGCCCAGGCCGATCGTCCGCTTCGGCTTGCCGATCCGGGCCGACGACAGGCCCGGGAGATAGGTCCGGGGATCGCGGTCGAGGAAGTCGAAGATGTTGTGCTTCGAGGGCTCGGAGCCCGTCATGAAGGACGACCAGGCGACCGGCGAGATGGCCGGCGTCGTCGTCTTCAGGCGGGCGTAGCCGCCGTCCTTTTTCAGCCGGGCCAGGTTCGGGAGCTTGCCTTCGGCCATGAACTTCTCGGCGAGCGTCGGCTCCAGGCCGTCGAGCCCGAGGATGACCAGGCGGTCGATCGCACCCCTCTTGTAGGCCCGCTGGCCCCGGGCCGCTCGCCAGAGAAAGCGGAACGGCCACGAGAGGAACGAGAACAAGGCCAGGAGGAAGGTCAGGAAGAGGACCAGGAAGGACGAGAGAAAGGCGAACCCGGCCCCGGGGCCGATGTAGGCGGCCAGGGGAGAGGCGAGGGCGAGAAGGGTCAGGGTCGCGAGAAGGGCTGTTGTCCTCTTCATCAGAAGTTCTTCAGGACGATCGGGGCGACGTCCGCGATGCGCAGGCCGTCGCCGAAGTCGTCCGCGGCCCAGAAGAACGCGTCGTCCCAGGTGTGCATGCCCTGGAGCCCCGAGCGGCCGAAGACCTCCTTCTTCCTGACCGAGCCCTTCATGTCGAAGCCGGGCTCGCCGACGACGACGAGGTCGGGTCCCTTGGAGGCCAGGGGCCCCGAGTAGATCTCTTCGGCGAAGAAGACCTTGCGGACGACCCTCCGGCCCTGGTATTCGAGCTTCTCGAGCTTCCCGGCGATCTCTTCCCTGAGGGCCCGGCGGGCCGACCGTTCGACCGTGCCCTTGGGGAACCTGTTCTTCAGGTTGAGATAGATCCGGTTAGGGTCGAGGGCGAAGGCCCTGGTCCGGGCGTGGATATCCTCGAGGCTTTCCGGGGCGGGCTTGAGAAATCTCAGGTAGCCGTTCTTCTCCAGCCAGGCGTTGAGATAGACCTCCTGATCGATGCCGGTGAAGCCGTGGTCGGACAGGATATAGAACCCGGCGTGGGTGTTCGTGAGCTTGTGATAGGCGGCGAAGATCTTGCCGATGAGCCGGTCGATGTGGCGATAGAAATCGAGGAAACTCTGATGGGAGGGATGCGACGGGTCTTCGTAAGCCCGCCAGAGGAAATGGTGGAGCCGGTCCGTGCCCGTGATCACGAACTCGAAGTAGTCCCACGGCTCCTCCCAGAAGTAGTTCAGGGCTTTCTGCCGCCCGGCCATGGTCTTGTTGAGCTCCTGCCAAAGGACCTCGGGACTCTCCCGGGCTTTGACGATATCGACGTCGATCTGGTAGCCCATCTGCTCCAGGGCGGCCCGGTAGGTCATCGGCCAGACCGCCTTGGCCAGCTCGAGGGCGACGAATCCCGAGATGAGGACGCCCTCGATCTTGCGGGCCGGGTAGGTCGAAGGCTGGTTGATGACGATGCTCGACTTGCCCTTGGCTCCGAGCCGCTCCCAGATCGTCGGGGCCTTGACGTCGAGGAAGTTGGGAAAGCGCACGCCGTAGGATTTGGGCTTGAAATCGGTGAAGCCGAAGATGCCGTGGGTCCCCGCGTCCGTCCCGGTCATGAAATCCGTCCACGATACCGACGAGACCTCCGGCAGGCTGGCCCGCATCTGGTGGATCTTGCCGATGTCCATGAGACGAGCCATCGTCGACATGATGCCCCGGCGGGCCAGGTCGACGATCATGCCGTAAGGAACGCCGTCGAGGCCGATGACGCATGCGCGTCCGGCCTTATTGCGCTTGGGGACCGGCATGGACGGGCTCTTTCCCTCCGACGGCTTTCTGACGGGGTATTTTACCCCATGCCCGGGCGGCGGTCAATCACCAGAGCCGTAAAAGCCAAGGAAATGTTGACTTTGGCCGCCCCGGTGGAGTCTAATGGGGACCGAAAACAGAGGACATATGGCGGGAATGGACAGACTTCGGGACCGTCTCCTCAGGGAATACCGCAAAAGAACGCCCAAGAGCCGGGCGACTTTCCGGCGGGCCGAGAAGGTCATGGTCAACGGCGGGAGCCATACGATGCGGCTCTGGCCGCCCTATCCCTTCTTCGCCGACTCGGCGGAGGGCCCCATCGTCCGCGACGTCGACGGGAACAGCTATATCGACTATTGGCAGGGCCATTATGCCAACATCCTCGGGCACAATCCCCGCCCCGTCCTCAGGGAGATGACCGCCTGTCTTCGGAAGGGCGCCCTTCATACGGGTTTCGAGGCCGGCCACCAGATCGAGCTCGCCGAGACGCTCGTCCGCGGCCTTGGGGGCACCGGGGCCAAGGTCCGTTTCACCACCTCGGGGACCCTGGCCACGATGTACGCCGTCATGCTGGCCCAGGGGGTGACCGGGCGCGAGCTCATCCTCAAAGTGGGCGGGGGCTGGCACGGGGCCTCGCCCTATCTCCTCAAAGGCGTCAAGTACCACGCCGACGAGGGCTTCGAGGGGCGGGAATCGGCCGGTCTCCTCGACGATATCGTGCGGCGGACCCTGGTCACGCGGTTCAACAATCAGGACGACCTGCGGCGGATGATCGACGCCCACGGCGACCGCATCGCCTGCTTCATCGTCGAGCCCTTCCTGGGCGTCGGCGGCTTCCTCCCGGCCGCGAAGGGCTATCTCGAGCTGGCCCGGAGCCTGACCGCCGCGCGCGGCATCCTCCTCATCTTCGACGAGATCATCTCCGGATTCCGCTTCTGCCCGACCGGCATCCAGACGCTCTACGGCGTCCGCCCCGACCTGACGACCTTCGGCAAGATCATAGGCGGCGGACACGCCGTGTCCGCGGTCGTCGGATCCGCCGACGTCATGGAAAGCTGCGAGCGCGGCCGGGGAGGGAGAGGCCGCGTTCAGTTCGAGGGCGGGACGTTCTCCGCGCACTCCGAATACATGAGGGCCGGGCTGACCATGCTCAAGCGGCTGGCCGGGGGGGCGGCGGCGATCTATCCGGGGATCGCCCGGTCGGGAGAAAAGCTCCGCCGGGGGATCGAGAAGGCCTTCGCCGAGGCCGGCATCCCGGCCCGCGCGACCGGCGACGGCAACGCGATCGTCCCGGGCAGCTCCCTATTCATGGTCCACTTTCCCCGGGATAAGAGCGTCGCCTACGACCGCCCGGAGGACGTCCATGACGACCGGCGGTCGAACATCGCCCTCCGGGAGGAGATCTTGAAGCTCGCGCTGCTCGTCAATGGCGTCAATATCGTCCACGGCGGAGGGGCCGTATCCGTGGCCCACGGCGCCAAGGAGATCGACGCGACGATCGCGGCCTACGGCGAGGCGGCCCGCTTGTTCAAGAAGTATCTCGATTGAGTCGGCCGGCCGGCCCGGCGGTCAGCCCCGCTTCACTTCGAACTTGAATTCGCCGCTTCCGACCTTGAAGACGGCCCATTTCCCGTCGTCCCCGGCCAGCTCGATATCGGCCGCCTCTCCGACGACACGGCCGGCCCGCCAAAGGTCGCGGCCCGACTCGAGAATGCGGGCGCCGGGCCAGAGCAGCGGCACGTGGACCTCGCCCTTCGCGCCGACCGGGACGGCGACCTCGAGGGCGAAGCTGTCGTCGGTTTTCCTCCAGGCGGCGCCCACGCGGCCGGAGAACGTCTCCAGTCGGGCCTCGGCGGACGTGAGGTCCCCGAGGACGTGAGGACGGACCCGCAGGGCCCGCCAGCCGGGAAGCAGGGGGGCGAGGCCGGCGAGCGTCCGGTAGAACCAGGCGTCGACGCTGCCGAGCATGATATGGTTCTGGGAGTTCATGGCGTGCCCGGTCAGCTTCTCCCATCTCTCCCAAAGGGTCGTCGCCCCTTCGGCGATCATGTAGCCCCAGCCCGGGTAGCTTTTCCGCGTGGCCGTCCGGTACGCCGTCTCCGCCGCGCCGTTCGCCGTGAGGACGTCGAGGATGTATCGCGTGCCCAGGATGCCGGTGTCGACGTGATAGTCCTGAATGCGGACGACGCTGTCGAGCAGACTCTCCAGCACTTTGGCCTTCCGGTCGTCCGGGACCATGTCCAGGTACAAGGGCAGGGCGTTGGCGGTCTGGTTGGGATGGTTGTCGACGGGGCTGACCCGGATCGCGGCGTATTGCGTCTCGCCGAGGAACGTCTCGTTGAAGGCGGCTTTGACGCTCTCGGCCAGCCGGCTGTATAGGCGCGCGTCCTCGTCGCGGCCGACGATCGCGGCCAGCCGGGACACGATGAGGAGGTCGTGATAGTAGTACCAGGTGGACGTGAGCTCGACCGGCGTCTTCTTGGGCACGACGCTTCCCGGGGGGCACCAGTCGCCGTACTTGCCGAGCTTGCGGATGATGCCGCGGTCGGCGTTCTGGCCGAGGAAGTCGACGTAACGTTTGAGCGGGGCGTAGTGGCGGGCGACGACGCGGGAGTCCCCGCAGTGCTCCCAGAGGAGCCAGACGAGGACCGCGTAGGCCGAGCTCCAGGCCGGGTCTGCGGGGTAGAGGCGGGGGAGGTAGGGCGGGACGACGTCGGGCAGGCTCCCGTCCTCTTTCTGGGCCAGGCGGATATCGTCCAGGAACTTGGCGTAGAACGCGGCCATGTCGAAGTTATAAAAGGCTTCCTCGGCGGACAGGTGGGCGTCGCCGAGCCAGCCGTGGCGCTCGTCGCGCTGGGGGCAATCGGTGGGGATGCTCATGAGGTTCGAGAGCTGGCCCCAAACAATGTTCCCGTGAATGGCGTTGACGAGCGCGTTCGACGTGCGGAGCTCTCCCGTCCTCCGGACGTCGGAGTGGACGAAGCGGCCCTCGAGGGCGTCGGCCCCCGGCTCGCCGGGGAATCCGGTCATCTCGACGTAGCGGAAGCCGTGATAGGTGAAGCGCGGCTCGTGGACCTCAGGGCCGCCGCCCCGAAGAATGTAGAAGTCTGTGGCCTCGGCGTTCTCGTTGGGGCCGAAGTTGAGCGTCCCGTCGTCATCGAGGAGCTCGGCATGCCGGAGCTTGATCTCCGTGCCCATCGGGCCCTGGACCTTGAGGCGGGTCCAGCCGGTGAAATTCTGCCCGAAGTCGTAGACGACGGCGCCGCCGGGGAGCCGGCTGACGGACTTGGCCGCGAGGGTTTCGGTCGCCCGGACGGGGGGCATCATCTGGGAAACGAGCGGGTATCCGGGGACGAACACGGCCTTGACCCAGTTCCGATCGTCGAACCCCGGCTGGTCCCAGCCGTCGACGAGGATGCGGGCGTCGTATCTCTCGCCGTGATAGAGGCCGTTCTCCTGGAGCGGGCCGGCCGAGGTCCGCCAGCTCTCGTCCGAAAAGACGACCTCGCGCTCGCCGCCCTCGGACTCGACCTCGATGCGGCAGGTCATCCGGGGGACGTCGTAGCCGTAGCTCTTGATATGGCGGCCGTTCCCGAGGATGACGGCCACGGCGTTCCTGTCGCGGAGGAGGGCGGTCACGTCGTATGAGGCATAAAGGGCCCGTTTCTTGTAGTCCGTCCAGCCGGGATCGAGGACGCTCGAGCCGACCTTTTCCCCGTTCAGGCGGAGCTCGTAATGGCCCAGCCCGGAAACGAAGATCATGGCCAGAGCGGTCCGGTCCTTGAGCGCGAATTCCCGTCGCAGGTAGACCGCGCAGGCCTGGGTGTCGTCGGCCCCCGTGTGGCCGAGCAGGACGGTCCCCTTGGACCGGAACTCCCGGACCTCCCGGGCACCGATCCACTTGGGCTTCCAGTCCCCGGGGTAGAGGAAGCCGGTCACGAACATGGCCGGCTCGCTCCACGGGCTCGGGTTCCCTTCCCGGTCCCACCAGCGGACCTTCCAGAAATAGCGGGCGCAGCTCGCGAGAGCTTCCCCGCGGTATTCGAGGGCGGGCAGGGAAGGGGCGTCGATCCTGCCGGTGTCCCAGAAATCGCCGATGTCGTTCCGGAGGAGCTCGGCCGCGGACGAAACGAGCGCCTGGACGGCCTTCGGGCTCTCGCCCCGGACGGGGCTTTCGAGGTGCCACGAGAGGAGCGGCGCGGCCGTGTCCACGCCGAGGGGCTCGACGAGGTGCTCGCAGCGGAGGCGGACAGGAGCGAGGGCGGGCATGGCAAAATCCCTATTGGGCTTGGGCCAGGAAGTAGTCCGAGACCTCGACCCCGTATTCCTGGGGATTCAGGGCCCTGGAGATCGTGCGGACGAACCGTTCCGTCGCGGGGTCCTGCTCGGCGAGGTCGGCCACATCGCCGTCGATCTTGTTCCCCGCGGCGTCGGTGATGAGCTTGACGGACGGGCGGAGGACGAGCTTGGGATCGGCGTTGACCTCGAATACGATGCCGATCTCGCCCGTGTTCAGGGCCACGAGAGACCCGATGGGGAAGGGGCCCATGAGGTTGACGAAGGCCTTCAGGATGACCGGATGGAATTCCGCGCCGGCCTGCTCCAACATGAGGGTCAAGGCCTCGGCCCGCGTAAAGACCTTCGTCCGGTAGACGCGCTTCGTCGTGATCGCGTCGAAGAAGTCGACGACCTTGACGATCTTGCTGAAGAGGTTGACATCCTCTTTCCTGAAATAGCGCGGATACCCCGTCAGGTCCTCCTTGATGTGATGCTCCATGGCGACGTGGATGGCCCGTAGCGGCAGGCGTCGCGACTCCTTCAGGAGCACGAGCTTCTCGGCGCCTTTGAAAGGGTGCTGCTCCATGATCTCGCGCTCCCCGGCGTCGAGCTTGCCCGGCTTGTTCAGGATCTCGAGCGGCGTTTCGAGCTTGCCCAGGTCGTGGAAGAAGGCGGCGATCCCGAGATCGACGAGCTCGCCCCGGTTGAGGCCCAGCCGCCGGCCCAGCGCCGTCGCCAGAAGGCAGACGTTGACGGAGTGGTTGAGCGTGTACTCGTCGTGGTTCTTGAGGTTCGTCATCCCGAAGACGAAGGATTCGTTGTCGACGATGTGGTTATAGATGGACTGCATCAGTCGCCGGGTCGTATGGACCCTGATCCCCTCGTCCCGTTGGTTCCGCTTGAAGGACTCTTTGAGATGGACGATGCTGAGGAAGAAGATCCGAGCGGTGTTGCGGTTGAGATTCGACGGCGTCCGGAGCTCCGAGGCCTTCTCGATCACGACGTGTCCGATGTCGGCGGCGTCGACCTCGGCCTGGAGCCGGGCGTACATCGAACCGTCCTTCTTGTCCCGCCGGGCGAAGATCGGCATGAAGCGATAGAGCTCGTCGAGCGTCAGCCCCGGCTTGAACGCGAGGGCATCGAGCTCGCGGAGCCGGAGCTCCTCCATCACGGACTTGAAGATCGGGTAGGTTCCCATCGAGGATTTCAGGCGGACGCCGTTGAGAAGCAGGGAGCTGTGGCGGATGCGGAGGCAGGCGTCCTCCTCGTCGGCGAGAAGGCGTTCCAGGGAATCGAAGAGGAGGCGACCGTGTTCCTGGAAGGCGTCGTTCTTCGGATCGTGGATCTTGGCGATCTTGTCGAGGATATGGAAGCGGATGAGAAGCTCCACGCCCGCCTTCTGGGTGGCCTTGACGTCGACGTTACCGGACGGCCACTGCTCCGAGCGGCTCTTGACTTCGGGCTTTTCCACTATGTCCCCTATGATATCGGCGCCGAACCCTTGAGCGTTCGGGCGAGAGCCTGGGCACAGGCTTCCCGGACCTTCCGGCCGCGCCCCCGGGCGCCTTCCTCCAGGGCGGCGCTGGCCTCGGCCGTCCCCATGCTTTCCAGGCCGGCGACAGCGGCCAGGCGCATCTCCGTGTTCTTCGCGGAAGGCCAAAGGGTCGTCCGGCCCATGACCCCGACCAGGAAGGCCAGGGCTTCGGCCGACCGTGTCCGCCCGAGGAACGACAGGATGGCCTGCTTCTCCTTAGGGCTCTTCTTCCGGAATCCCGGGTCGGACGCCTCGTGGATGAGGTGGACGATCCGGGATTTCTCCTCGGTGGGATTGAGCTTCATCGCCGCCTGGATCCTCAGCTCTTCGTCCGGGTCTTTCAGGAAGCCCATCAGGATCTTGTTGGACATCTCGTCCCGCCGTCCTCCCAGGGTGTGGATGACCTCGAGCTTGATGTCCCGGCTCTTGAACATGAGGAACGCCGATAGGTGGGAGATCCCTTTCAGCGCGGGCAGGTCCGTCAGGATGCGGATGACTTCGAGCGACAGGGACGGCCGGGAATCGTTCGCCAGGCGGGCGATGCGACCGGGATCGTCGCCGCCCGTCGTCTTGATGAACTCGAGGATCGAAGCCCTGATACCGGGGTCCTGTTGGGCCTCGAAAAACCCCGCAGTCATCGGCAGGGTCATGGGCCCCAGGAGCTTGAAGAACTCCAGAAGGGCGGTCCAATCGACGGAGGCATTCGTGCTCAACAGGGCCTCCACGGCTTCGAGCGTCTTAGGGCCGACGAGCTTCTGAAGGCACGATTCGATGAGCGCGGTCTTTTGCGGGGATTCCCTGCCGATGTGCGGGAGGAGGTCACGGACCTTCCCGATGATCATCGTGGCCGCTCGGAATTGTCCCTGGCGGAGCTGCTCGAGCTGGAATTCGGAGAGGACGTCGAGGCTCGCGGCGCAGATCGCCAGGTCGACCTCGAGGTAGACGACTTCGGCCGTCAGATTGACGAATTCCTCCTCGGGCCAGAGGACCCGGTTGGCATGGACCATGGCATCGAGCTCCCGGACCTCGGATTCGTTGAGGTTTGGGTCCGCGGTCGCCGCCGGGCTTGGCGATTGGCCCGAGGAATCATCCGGAGCAGGGGGCGAGACCTCCGCCTGCGCTTCGGCCTGGGCCGCTTCAGGAGCAGCTTCCTCGGCTCCGGGCCGCCATTGGAATTTCTCCAAGTCCTCCGGCTTGATCTCGATCCGGCCCTGCGAAAACTTGGCCAGGTCGACCTTGACCTCGAGGGTCTCGTGGGCCAGGTCGGAGGGGAGCTCGGGAAGGTCCCGGTCGGCCACGGTCTCCCGTTTCTCGGCCAGGATCTGGTTCTCCAGGAACTCGTCCGGGGCGTAGTATTGGATGTTCGAGAAATCGCTGACCCAGAGCGCGGCGACGATGTCGTTGTCGCCGCCGGGCTTCTGGGAGACCTCCTTGATCAGCTCCAGGAAATCGAGAAGCTCCCGGCGGCCGAGGCCGCGATAGAAAT
>Ga0154759_1123_pt1 | contig 17799 bp, 17 predicted proteins | sample Rifle2008BG16ft_FD_105767 | JGI IMG/M metagenome (GOLD analysis project Ga0154759, IMG submission 105767) | Candidatus Aminicenantes bacterium RBG_16_66_30 | reverse complement strand
ATCCCCGCCGTCCCCCCGGCCAGGGGAGAGGCCATGGACGGCATTTTCCGGGATTTCGAAAGGATCGTCGTGCCGGGCATCACCCACTGGCAGCATCCCGGCTGGTTCGCTTATTTCCCGGCCAACAACAGTCCTGCCTCGGTCCTGGGGGAGCTCCTGACGGCCGGGCTGGGGGCCCAGTGCATGGTCTGGCAGACCTCCCCGGCCGCCGCCGAGCTCGAGGAGGTCGTCGTCGACTGGCTCCGCCAGATGATCGGGCTCCCGTCCGGCTTTTCCGGGGTCATCCAGGACACGGCCTCGACGGCCACCTTATGCGCCCTCCTCACGGCCCGGGAAAAGGCGACCGGATTCGAATCGAACGAATCGGGGCTCAAGACCCCGCTGACCGTTTACGCCTCCGAGGAGGTCCACTCGAGCATCGATAAGGGTGTCAAGATCGCCGGCTTCGGCAAAAAGAACCTCCGCCGCATCCCCACGGACGGCCGGTTCGCCCTCATCCCGGAGAAGCTCGAAGAGGCCCTGGCCAGGGACCGGGAGGCCGGCCTCGTCCCGGCCTGCGTCGTGGCCACGGTCGGCACGACGTCGTCGGGCGCCATCGACCCCCTCCGCCCGATCGGCGAGATCTGCCGCAAGCACGGCGTCTGGCTCCACGTCGATGCGGCCTGGGCGGGGACGGCGGCCCTGCTACCCGAGAAGCGCTGGATCCTCGACGGGGCCGAGCTGGCCGATTCCTTCGTCTTCAATCCGCACAAGTGGATGGTCACGAATTTCGACTGCTCGGCTTATTTCGTCAGGGACGCCGGGGCTCTCGTCCGGACCTTCGAGATCCAGCCCGAGTATCTCAAGACCGGCGTCGACGCCAAGGTCAAGAACTACCGCGATTGGGGGATCCAGCTCGGACGCCGCTTCCGCGCCCTCAAGCTCTGGTTCGTCGTCCGGACCTACGGCGTCGAAGGGCTTCAGGCCATGGTCCGCGAGCATCTCCGGCTGGCCGGGCTCGTCCGGGACTGGATCGAAGGGGATGCCCGCTTCGAGCTCCTGGCGCCGGTCGAGCTCGGACTCGTCTGCTTCCGGCTCAACGACGGCCGGGACGAAGCCGCGCTCAACGAGCTCAACCGCACGCTCCTCGCCCGCGTCAACGCCTCGGGATCGGTCTTCCTGACCCACACGACGCTCCGCGGCAAGTACACGATCCGGCTGGTCGTGGGCCAGCGGACGACCGAGGAGCGCCACGTCCGCGGCGCTTGGGATGTCGTCTCCGCGGCGGCCGACGAGGTCCTGGCGGCCTGACCCGTCACTTTCTCCGGCTATTCCGGCTTGAGGGCGTAGCGCATCTCCCCCCCGGGATCGGCGAAACGCAGATAGAAGCCCCAGCCGCCGGCTCCCTGGAGGACCTTGACCAGGACCTTGTTCCACCCCTTCCTCAAGCGGACGGTGACCCGGTCCAGGTCGGGCCTGGCGGCCCTGTAGACCGGATTCGTGTGGACGATCTCGCCGTTGATCCAGACGCGGACGCCGTCGTCGCTGCCGAGGAGGAGAGTCGCGTCGCGGTCGTCCGGGGAAAGGACGTAGGCGAGCCCGTAGACGATCGCCTGTTCGTTCGGGCGGATGAGGTCGTCGAGACGGATATAACCGGAATCGCCGGCCTTGAACGTCCGCCAGCTCACGCCCGCGCCGTTCTTCCCTTTGTAGCCTTTCGCCGGCGCCGTCTCCGTTTCGGGCGGATAGACGGTCGGGAGGTCGTCCATGTCGGCGGCGGGAAAGGGGCCGACGAGGTTCCACTCGCGGACGAACCGGCGGGCGTCGGGCCGAAGCCCGAAGCCGACAAAGAACAGGTCGTGCCCGGCGCTCCGGACGTTCTTTCCCTCCGCTTCGAACGCCAGCGAGTTCTCTCCGGCTTCGAGGAGCAGGCCTTTGACGGATACGGTCGCGAGCGTCGCCTCCGGGGCGTAGCCCTCCAAACGGCCGAGGACCTCAGGCCCTTCCGCCGCGCCGCGGCTCCCGAGGACGCGCAGATCTCCCGCGGCCGGGGTTTTGAGGAAATGGAGCTCGAGGGTGTAGAGGTCGCGGACAACGACCGGGAATCGGAGCTCGGCCCTCGCGCCGGCCGCGGCCCCGTCCGTCCGGAGGAAGGGCAGTCTCGTTCCCGTCCGGCTGTAGAAGGAAGACAGGCCGGCGGCGAGCCGCGGTCCGCTCATGCGCAGACCGGCGCCGCGATCGACGAATCCTCCGGGCGAGCCCGGTTCGGGCCCTTCCCATTCCGGCAGAACGAAGTTCTCCGGGGCCTCGAAGGCGAAGGGGAGCCTGTCCTTGACCGGGGCGAGCGCGGGGAAAGGCCGATGGGGCTCCGTCTGGTACCAGTAGGCGACCGAGGAGAGGAAGTCCTGCCGGTCGTTCGCGTGGCCGTGCTCGATCGTCACCTGGATGGACCGCTTGAACGGGACGGGGTCGGGAACGTGGAAGCGATAGACCGTGGCCTTGGACCCGGTCTGGAAATCCTCCTCCTGGAGGGGGCAGCCGTAGAAGAGGCTCTGCGATTCCCGCATGCCCCAGGCGTCGGAGAAATAATCCTCCGATCCGGTCCCGTGGAGGGACGGCCGGGGCTCTCCGTCCACCTGGATCATGTCGTCGCCCTCGCCCCACCAGCCCATGGCCCGCTGGAGGACGCTCATGTTGCAGCCGACATAATGCCCCGACCCCTCGGCGGAGAGGAGCAGGTAGCCGCGGTCTTCGTCCGGCGGGAAATCCTGGCGATACTGGGCGTGGAAATACGGCGTCTCCTCCGGCAGGTCCCCGAGCTCGCGATAATCGACGTAGTAGTAGAAGGCGTCGACGGCCCGCGTCCCCTCGTTGGTCGCCGTGATCCGGCAGGACCGGCGGAAGGGCATATACCAGTAGCAGTTCCGGGCCCGGCCTTCCGACGAGCAGATGATCGGCAGGGACGCGAAGTTCCTGTTGAGGCCGTGGCCGACGCCGAAGAAGTCGCCGATCGGCGCTTCGACCGAGGGCGAACGCTCGCCGTCCCAATAGACGCGAAGGACGATCTTGCGGCCGTAGAACGGCTCCGCCGCGATCGTCGTCCAGATGTGGTGAATGGCCCCGGGGCCGTCGATCTCGGCCAGGACGGCCGTCTTGCCCGGCTCGATGGCGATCGAGTCGCGGTTCCCGCCGCTTCTGTCGTAGGACGAGATGCGGCGGCTCCGGTAGTCCTGGGTCCGTCCGAGGTCTTCGAGCAGGTCCTGGCCGGCCAGGGCCGCGGCGGCCAGGACGAGGAGGGCGATGGTTGTCGAACGCATGCGCATGTCGGGACCTCCTGGATGTCGGCCCGCCCCGCGGGGCGCTAGCGCGCGGGGCGCGGCTTTCCCTGAAGCCAGCCGGTCCGGATACGGGACTTCCGGTCCCGGGTGGTGTAAGGCTTGATGTCGAGGACGGGCGTCCCGTCGATGATGTCGACCCCCGCGACCTCGAGCCGGCGTCCGTCCCTCCGGAGGAGCTTGAGGACGCTCAGGCCCAGGGGATTCGGGCGGTGCGGCGAGCGCGTGGAGAAGATGCCCCGCGGCCGGGATTCGCCCGGGGGGACGGCCCGGAGCTTGGCCTCCCCGGCCCGATGGAAATGAAAGAGGACGATGATATGCGAGAACCCCTCGATGTCGTCGAGGGCCTCGGCGAACTCCGGGAAGACCTCGATCTCGCCGAGGGACCGCTCGAAGAAGCGCGGCGGGGCGAACGCGGGGGGCGGCAGATCGGAGGGCTCTTTGAAGAGCGAGCGGACGACGCCGACGGCCCGGAGGCGGACGCCGGGACCTATTTTCCGACGTAGGTCAGCCACTTCTCGTAGCGGGGCGTGCGCCCGGAGACGGCGTCCTGGAAGGCTTGGATCATCGCCCGCGCGACCGGTCCGGGCGTGCCCGTCCCGATGACGTGCTTCGCCCGCGGGGCGGCCGGGTCGGACCCGTCGGTCACCGCCACGATGGGGATGATCTCGACGGCCGTGCCGCAATAGAAGGCTTCGTCGGCGCCGAAGAGGTCCTCCTTGGTGATCGGGGCGATCCGCGTCTTGTGGCCGAGGTCCTGGCCGATCTCGAGGAGGCTCGTCCGGGTGATCCCCTCGAGCACGGATTCCTGCCGGCCGTTGGTCACGAGGGTCCCGTTCTTGACGATGATGACGTTCTGGCCGGGCCCTTCGGCGACACGGCCTTCCATGTTCAGGAAGATGGCCTCGTCGAAGCCCTGTTCGCGCGCTTCGAGGCCGCAGATCGTCGACTGGACGTAGACGCCGCCGAGCTTGGCCGCCATGTTGAACTGGGTGTGATGGACCCGGCGCCAGGGAACGATGTAGGCGTGGACGCCTTGGGCCGCCTTCTCGCCGAGGTAGGCGCCCCACTCCCAGGCGCTGATGGCCAGCTCGACAGGGCAGGCCTTGGGCACGAGCCCGAGGTTGCCAAAGGAGTAGAAGAGCAGGGGACGGATGTAGCAGCTGTCGAGACCGTTCACCCGGACGGTCTGCTTGATGAACTCCGCGATCTCGTCCTTGGTGTAAGGCGATTTCATCTTGGCCGCTTCGGCCGAGACGAGGAATCGGTCGTTGTGCTCCGGCAGCCGGAAGACGGCCGGCCCCCGGGCGGTGCTGTAGGCCCGGATGCCCTCGAAGACGGCCGTGCCGTAATGCAGGGCGTGCATCATGGGGTGGCAGCCGCCTTCTGACCAATCGTGGAATGTTCCTTTGTACCAGTATTTTTTGGCTTTGGGGAAATGGGTGTTAAGAAACATGCCGCGCTCCTTTACAGAAACCTCCCGAAGCCGCCGGAAAGGTCTGGAGGAATAGAGAGGCGCGCCGTCCGTCGATGGCCGCTCCGGGCTTGTAGAAGGCACAACCTCGTCAGGCGATCGGATTTCAGGCTCGGGCCTTTGAGATGGAGAATGCTATCACAGCGCCAGGCTCAAGTAAAGTTATCCGCGGCCGCCGGCGAAATAGGTCCTCCCTCCGTGGACGACGGTCCGGGCCCGGCCCCGGCCGACGAGGGCGGAAAGGGCCTTGAGGACCTCGTCCCGGTGCCGGCCGAGGGCGACGGCGATGTCCTCCGCCGTTTGGGGGCGCCGGCCGACCGTGGCCAGGACGGCCCGTTCGAGCGCCCCGGCCGCCGGGGCCTGCTTCCGCCGGGCGAACGAGGCGACGGCCTCCGCCCGCGGGCCGAGGACGGCGCGGACCCTCCGGAGATCGGCCGGGCCGAGGGGCGCGGCCCTGCGGTCGGCGGGCGGCCGGACGACCGTGTTCAGCTCGATCCTGTCCGGGCGGATGCGGGCCACCGCGGCCTTGAGGGCCTCGATATGGTTTGGCGAATCGTTGACGCCCTTGACGAGCATGATCTCCAGCCGGATCTCGCCCCGGTACTCGTCGCGGAAGCGGGCCAGGCCGTCGATGATCTTCGCGTTGAGGAGCGACGGGTGGGGCCGATTGACGCGCCGGAAGAGACCGGCCGGGACGGCGTCAAGGGAGGGGACGACGATATCGGCGGCGGCGAGATCGCGCCGGACGTCCCGGCGCGTGAGGAGCGTTCCGTTGGTCAGAACGGCGACGGGGATCCGGGTCATCCGCTTGATCGCGCGGATGATCCGCCCGAGGTCCTTGTTGAGCGTGGGCTCGCCGGAGCCGGAGAAGGTGATGACGTCGATCCTCTGCCCCGAATCCAGGGCCGCCCGGACCTGGGCCAGGATCTCCCGCGGCGGGAACCAGCTCCGGCGCCGGACGGTCGTCCGGCCGGTCGACCCGAGCTGGCAGTAGAGGCAGTCGAGCGTGCAGGTCTTGAAGGGGATGATGTCGACGCCGAGAGAAAAGCCCAGGCGCCGCGAGGCGACCGGGCCGTAGACGAAGCGGTGCCCGGCCATCAGGCTTCGTCCTTGTAGATCTCGATGAACCGGCGCAGGGACCGGTCCCACGTTTTCTCCACGGCGTCCGGGAACAGACAGGCCGGGAGCTCCCGGTTCCTCCAGTGATAGGCCAGGCAGTCGCAGCAGACGCCCTTCCGGCTGCACGGCTCGTAGCTGCAATTGCACCGGGCCTTGTTCTTCGCGCTCTTGCATTCGCTCATGCTTGTTCTTTCGTTCCGAGACACGATTTCATCCTCTATTATAAGGGAACCCCACCTCCCGGGGAATGGGGGCGAGTCGGGAGGCCGCGGAAGAAGGGGCTGAGGGGAATCCCGGAGTGAGCATAAAGCGGTGAATTAGCCGGCCTCGGGACGGAGACCTAAGAACGGGCTCCGGACCGGGACGGCGTGAAGATTCACCGCAGCGAACGGAGCGGATCCCCGAGGCCCCTCCGCGGCCGGACGATGATCGGCCGGGAGTTGGGTTGTGCGGGCCCTGGAAATCGTATATCATTGGTCCCTTCAAGGAGTTAGTGAGGACGCTCATGCCCGGATACACGGACCGCGAAGCCAAAGCCGGCCTGGACGCGAAGCTTCCGCCGCTCGAGACCTTTCCCAACCAGTTCCCCGATTACGAGATCGCCATCGATTTCCCGGAGTTCACCTCCGTCTGCCCCAAGACCGGCCTGCCGGATTTCGGCACGATCACCCTCCGGTATGTCCCGGCCGGGCGGGTCCTGGAGCTCAAATCCCTCAAGGAATACTTCCTAGCCTACCGCAACCTGGGCATCTTCTACGAGAACGTCGTCAACCGGATCCTCGAGGATGTCGTGCGCGCCTGCCGCCCGAAGAGCGCCATCGTCCGGGGCGAATTCAATCCCCGGGGTGGCCTCCGCTCGATCGTTGAAGCCCGCACCCCCCGCCCGAGGACGCGGCGGTCCTGAGCCGGAGCCTTTTCCTCCAGGAGCCGCCCTCCCTTCCCGCGGACCGAAAACGATGAAGACCAGCGCCCGGACCGCCGCCAAGAACGGAGCGCGCCTCTCCGGAACCGACCTGCTGATCGTCCTGGTCGTCGTCCTCTGGGCCGTCAACATCTCGGTGCTCAAGATCGGCCTGCGGTCCCTTTCGCCCCACGGCTTCAACGCCGTCCGGTTGAGCCTGGCGGCGCTGGCCTACCTGGCCGTCCTCATCGCCCGGCCGGGCCGGCTCGCGTTCGGGCGGAAGGGGGACGTCTGGAAGGCGGCCGGACTGGGCCTCTTGGGGATCACGGGCTATCAAATCGTTTTCATCAAGGCCATCAGCATGATGAGCGCGTCGACGGCGTCGATCGTCATGGGGACCAGCCCCATATTCATCGCCCTGATGGCCACGGCGGCCGGCGAAGAGCGGATCCCCCTCGCCGGCTGGGCGGGTATCGCGATCTCCTTCGGCGGCTTCCTCCTCGTCGTCTCCGGCGCGAACGGAGGCCTCGTATTCACCTGGGACGCGTGGCGCGGGGCCGTCCTCATCCTCATCGCCAACGCCTTTTGGGCCGGGTACACGGTTTTCTCGAAGCCCATCCTCGAGCGGAATTCGGCTTTCCGCCTGGCCGCGGTGGGGACGATCGTGGGTACCCTGGTCTACTTGCCGTTCGCGGCCCGGGAGCTGGTCCGGATCGAATGGGCCCGGGTCCCCTGGCAGGGCTGGGGAGCCGTCGTTTACGCGGGCCTCGTGGCCATCTTCCTCTGCTTCGCCCTCTGGTACCAATCGGTGAAAAAGGTCGGCAGCGCCAAGACGGGGGTTTACGGCAACCTGACCCCCATCCTGGCCATCGCCTTCGCCGGCATCGTCCTCGGCGAGCGCCTGACCCCCGTCCAGGCCGTCGGCGCGGCCGTCACCCTTGCCGGCGTCTATCTGACGAGGTCCGGCTACAGGTTCTTCGAACGCCGTTCCGCCGATCCGGATCGCGCGGAAGAGGCCCCTCCGGCCGGTTAGCCGATCCCGTAAACTTTGTGGAGCTGGGCGGACAGGCGGACCCCCTCGAGCCCCGACCGCAGCGTCCCGGCGAGAAGCTCGAGCGCCTTCTTCCGGCTCCACGCCGCGTTCGATTGGGGCTGAAGGAAGATGGGCGTCGCGGCGGGGAAGGCCGCCCGCACGGTCCTGACGGCGTCGAGCGTGAGGTCCCGGCAGACGACGAGCTTGGCCTCCCGGGCCCGCTTGAAGAATCCGGGGTGGACGTCGTAATCGGGCGGCTTGGGCGAAACGGTGTGCCAATCGGCCCGGGGATCGGGGGGGAAAGTCCCGTTCGTCTCGATCTGGACATTGAGGTCGGCTTCGTGGAGCCGGAGGACCAGCGGCCGGACGTTCTGGGCCAGCGGCTCGCCGCCGGTCAGGCAGACCCACGCGGCCGGGTAGCCGAGGCGGAGCCGGGCCACCTCCTCGACGATCGCGTCGACCGGGAGCTCGCGGCCCGCCCGCCAGGCTTTCTTCGTGTCGCAGAAGCCGCAGCGGAGGTTGCAGCCCGCGAGGCGAACGAATAGGGTCGGCTCGCCTTGCCGGAGGCCCTCGCCCTGGACCGAGGCGAAGATCTCAGTCGCTTTCAGAGTAGGTGGCCGACGCATCCTCGGATTCCCAGACGGTCACGGATTCGACCGGATAGGACTTCTTGAGCTCGCCGTAGAAGTGGCGGGCCAGGTTCTCGGCGGACGGATTGAAGGGGAAGGCCTCGTTGAGGAGGGTGTGGTCGGGGAGGACGGCGGCCAGGGCCTTCTTGATCCCGGTGAAGTCGAAGCCGATGCCCGTCCGGTCGAGCTCGCGGGCGCCGACAGCGACCTCGACCTCGAAGGTATGGCCGTGGACCTTCTCGCACTTGCCCTTATACTCCCGGAGATAGTGAGCGGCCGAGAACTTGTCCCGGACCTTGAGTGTCCAGCTCATCGTTGTCCTCCCTTGCGGAGACGGGTGAGGAGAGGGTCTTCGCGGCCGACGGCCCTCCAGGCCCGGGCCCGGAAACGGCAGGACGAGCATGTCCCGCACGGACGTTCGGCGCCGGCATAACAGGAGACCGAATAGGAAAAGTCGGCGCCCAAACGAAGGCCGAGCCGGATGATGTCTGTCTTGCCGAGTCCGAGGAGCGGCGTGACGATCCGCGGCGCCGGGCCTCCGAACGCGGCCTTCGTGCCGGCGCGGACGGCCTTCTCCATGGCCCTGACGAAGGCTTTTGTCGTATCGGGGTAATCGGGGGAATCGGCGATGTGGAAGCCGCAGATGAGATCACGCAGGCCGCGGGCCTCGGCCCAGGCGGCGGCCAGAGCGAGGAAGATCCCGTTGCGGAACGGGACGTAGGTCGCGGGCGGTCCGGCCCTGCGCCTGGCGGGCTTCGCGGATCGGGGGAGGGGGATCCGCGCGTCGGTCAGGGCCGAGCCGCCGACCGGCCTGAGGTCGATCTTCAGCACGGCGTGGGGGACGCCCGCCCGGCGGGCGGCCTTGCGGGCGAAGCCGATCTCGACGCGGTGCCTCTGGCCGTAGTCGAAGGTCAGCGCGTGGACCCGGTCGTAACGGGCCTTGGTCCAGGCGAGCGCCGTCGTCGAATCGAGTCCGCCCGAAAACAGCACGACGCAGGACTTCACTCCGGCTTCCCTCCGCTGAGGATGATAACGGACGCAGCCGGGAATATCAAGGCGAGGCCGTTTGACAGTCCCGGGGCGGGATGGTATATCTTGAAATTCTGAAAATGAGCGAACACCCGGTCGAAAAAGGCATCGCCGGCGTCGTGCGGACGTACGAGCTCATGGACCGCGTCCGGATGCGCCAGGACCTCGTGGTCCGCGACGACCAGTTCGATCACGAGGCCCTTCTCGACGCCGTCCGTTACGCCGGGCGGCGCCGCATCCGCCTGAGCGTCCTCGATACCGGCCGGTTCGACCTGGCGCAGGTCGAGGCCCTGGCCCGCGGCGGCGCGCGCATCCTCACCTCCGATGACGTCCGGCCCCGGGCCGACGAGTGGGGGATCCTCGTCGAGGCCGGCCGGAGCGGCGGGACGCACCTCTGCGTTCTCTGGAACGGCCCTCTTCCCGCCGCCGGGGCCGCTTCGGGCCCGACCCTCCAGGCCCTCGAGGACCTTCTCGCGCGCGGCCTGGACTTCCACATCTCCGACCGGACGCATCCCCGGGACGCCGGGAGCCTCGTGGGCCTCGCCGCCGCCGCGAGAAGAGGGAAAGCGTATTTCGTGCTCACCCATGTCGGTCCGCTCGTCGCCGAACTCGCCGCGCCGGCGGGCCATCGCGCCTGGGTCCATTTCTCGGACGCCGCGATCACGGACGAGCCCGGAGCGGCCCTGGCCATCGAGATCGCCCGGGCCGGCGTGCGCGCGGGCTCGAGGGCCGTCGTCCACATCGAGCGGGGTCTCCCGCTCGAGCTTCTCGAAGGGCTCTGGGCGGCGGGGGCCGCGCTCGTCTTCCTGACGCCGCCGAGCGACGACCGGTCCCTGCTCCGGCCGATCGAGCGCAAGGCCCTCCGCCGGAAGCTGCCGGCCCGCGCCTTCTACCTCTCCACGGCCTTCCTGCCGTGAACCGCCCGCCCGGCCTGGACCGGTATCCCGCTGGGATTTCGATCTCCCTTGAAAAAACGCGGGCTTCCGCTACAATACGCATCTCATGAATCCGCACGAGCTCGGCCAGTCGCTGTCCTTATGGACCGTCGTCCCGTTCATCGGGCTCCTTCTGTCCATCGCCCTCCTCCCGCTCCGCGCGCCCCACTTCTGGGACGATCACAAGAACAAGGGCCTGGTCGCCTTCCTCTGGTCCCTGCCGATCGCCGTCTATTTCCTGTTCAACGCCCCCCACGAGCTCATCCTGTCGATGAAGGACTACGCTTCGTTCCTCCTGCTGCTCACGGCCCTGTTCATCATCTCGGGGGGCATCGTCCTCAAGGGCGACCTCAAGGCGACGCCCGAGGTCAACACGCTGTTCCTCCTCGTCGGCGCCGTCCTGGCCAACTTCATCGGCACGACCGGGGCCAGCATGCTCCTCATCCGGCCCCTCCTCCAGACGAACTCGGAGCGTCGGCACACGCTCCACGTCCCTATTTTCTTCATCTTCGTCGTCTCCAACATCGGCGGCCTGCTGACGCCCCTGGGCGACCCGCCGCTCTTCATGGGCTTCATCAAGGGCGTGCCGTTCTTCTGGACGCTGCGGCTCTTTCCCCTGTGGGCGGTCATGATCGGCGGCGTCCTGCTCATGTTCTACCTCTACGACAGCTATCAGTATCGCAAGGAGGAGTGCCGCGACCTCATCCGCGACCGGCAGCGGGTCGTCCCCATGCACATGACCGGGACGATCAACTTCCTCTGGCTCGCGGGCGTCATCGCCGGCGTCTTCCTGCCCTTCCCCCGCCGCGAGGGCGCGCTCATACTTATGGCAATCCTCTCTCTTCTGACGACTAAACGTCAGTGCCGGTCCGACAACAGGTTCACGTACAACCCGATCATCGAGGTGGCCGTCCTCTTCGCGGGGATCTTCATCACGATGGTCCCGGCCCTGCTCATCCTCAGTTCCCGGGCCGCGGAGCTCGGCATCGCCCAGCCCTGGCAGTTCTTCTGGGCCACGGGCTCGCTGTCCTCGTTCCTCGACAACACGCCGACCTACCTGGCCTTCTTCTCCATGGCCCAAGGCCTCGGCCTCAACGGGCCGACGCTGGGCATCCCGACGGTCCTCCTCATGGCCATCAGCGCCGGCGCCGTCTTCATGGGCGCGAACTCCTACATCGGCAACGGCCCGAACTTCATGGTCAAGGTCATCGCCGAGGAATACAAGCTGAAGATGCCTTCGTTCTTCGGCTACATGCTCTATTCATTCGCCGTGCTCATCCCGCTCTATGTCGTCGTTACCCTCCTCTTTTTCAGGTAAAGATCACCCGGACCGCCGCCATGAACTCCCCGTTCGTCACCCGCCTGGACCCGCGCGGCCAACCCGCCCGCGCCGGCCGCTTCGGGGCGTCGCGCGGCTCAAACGAGCGCGGTCGAACGACACTACTAATGGTGCCGCGCCGCGGCGCCTCCACAAATAAAAGCGGTCGCGACCCAGAAAATACTTGACAATTGGTTCAAATGGTCTATAAATGAAAATGGCTGAAAGAAGGAACGCGAAATGAAAGTTGCTTTGGTCTATAGCTCGAAGACGGGAATGGAAGCGACGCTGTCGCCCCGTCCCGACGAGCCGAAGAGCGAGGAGGAAGAGCCTCCACTACCACCCGACATGCTCGCCGAGTGCGATTCGGACGAGACCATCGCCGCGGTCGGGCATGCCCTCCAGGAAAAACACCAGGTCGTCTTCATCGAATCCGACGACAAGGCTTTCGGCCGGCTGAAGCGTCAGCGGCCGCACCTTGTCTTCAACATCTCCGAGCGCGTCGTCGGGCCCAACCGCGAATCCCATATCCCGACGGTCTGCGAGATGCTCAACATCCCCCACACGGGGTCCGACCCGCTGACGCTCGGCATCTGCCTCGACAAGTCGCGGGCCAAGGAGATCCTGTCCTACCACAGGGTCCCGAACCCGGCCTTCTGGATCGTCGAGTCGGCGTCGGCCATCCCGGCGGGCGTCCGTCTGCCGGCCATCGTAAAGCCCCTGTATGAGGGCTCGAGCAAGGGCATCCGGAACAACTCCCTCGTCCAGAGCCTGGGCGAGCTCTACGAGCGCGTCGAGGAGGTCGTCGGGACCTACCGGCAGCCGGTCATCGTCGAGCGCTTCCTCGCCGGCCGCGAGTTCACCGTCGGCGTCCTCGGCAACGACCCGAACTACGAAGTCCTGCCCATCGTCGAGATCGACCACAGCCAGCTCCCCGCCGGAGCGGCCCCGGTCTATTCCTACGAGGCCAAGTGGCTCTGGGACACGCCGGAGAAGCCGCTGGACATCTTCAAGTGCCCGGCGCCCATCCCCGCGGTCTTGAGGGCCAAGATCGAGAACGTCGTCGTCCGGACCTGCCGGGTCCTGCGGATCCGGGATTGGGCCCGGATAGACGTCCGGCTCGACGAAAAAGGCGAGCCCAACATCCTCGAGGTCAATCCCCTGCCGGGGATCCTGCCCAAGCCCGAGGATAACTCGTGCCTGCCCAAGGCGGCCCGGACCGCCGGGTATTCCTACTCGGACCTGATCCATAGGGTCGTGGAGGAGGCCTCCAAGCGATACGGCCTCCGTCCGACGCGCATCCGGCCCGCGGCGAGCGAGCGGCCGGCGGTCCTCGCGGATCGTGCATGAACCCTGCCCTGCACATCGCGATCGTCTACAACGCCTACGAACCGAGACCGACGGCGACGGGCGAGCGTCTGTCCGAGGAGTCCGTGGCCGAGATGGCCCAGCAGGCGCACGACGCCGTCCGCTCGCTCGAGATCGGCGCCTCGCTCGTCCCGCTCCAGAGGAGCTTGCTCAATTTCCTGGGGCGGGTCAAGGAGCTCAATCCCGACGCCCTGATCAATCTCTGCGAGGGCTATTACGGCCGGCCCCAATGGGAATCGAACGTCGCCGGCATCTTCGAGCTCCTGGGCCTTTCGTTCACCGGGAGCGCGTCGAAGACCCTGGCCATCTGCCAGGACAAGTTCAAGGCCAAGGCCGTGCTGAAAGCGGCCGGGCTGCCGACGGCCCCGGCCCAGCTCATGTTCACGGGGGACGAGCCCCTCGAGCTGAAGTTCCCGCTCATCGTCAAGCCCAACTCCGAGGACGCCAGCCTGGGGATCACCCCCGACTCCGTCGTCCGGGACGAGGAGTCGCTGCGGCGGCAGGTCCGGCGCTGCTTGGCGAACTACAAGCAGCCCGCCCTTGTCGAGTCGTTCATCGACGGCCGGGAGTTCAACGTCTCGGTCATGGAGAACGGCGCCGTGACGCCGCTCCCGGTCTCCGAGATCGACTTTTCGGCCATGCCCAAGGACATGCCCCGCATCCTCGGCTACGAGGCCAAGTGGTTCGAGGACAATCCGCTCTACCAGAAGACGCCGCCCGTTTGCCCGGCGCCCGTCGACGACGACGTCCGGGCGAACCTCCAGGGCCTGGCCGCGGCCGCGTTCCGGACCATGGGCTGCCGGGACTACGCCCGGGTGGACTTCCGGATGGACGCCAAGGGCCGTCCGTTCATCCTCGAGGTCAACCCGAACCCCGACATCAGCACCAACGCGGGCTACGCCCGGGCCCTCAAAGCGGCCGGGATCGAATACTCCGCCTTCTGGGGCACGATGGTCCGGAACGCCCTCGACAGAAAGATCGTCCATGATCCGAGCGATGGAAGCGCGCGATAGGGGACCGGTCCTGGGGCTCATCCGGGCGACGGGATTCTTCACGGACGCCGAGGTCGGGGTGGCCGAAGAGCTCCTGGACGTCTATCTCGGGAAGCCGGACCAGAAGGACTATCACGTCGCCGTCATCGAGAACGACGAGAAGGCCGTCGCCGGCTACATGACCTGGGGGCCGACCCCCCTCGCCGAGGACGCCTACGACATCTACTGGATGGCCGTGGCCCCGTCCGAGCAGGGGAAGGGCCGGGGCAAGGCCCTCGTCCGCTGGATCGAGGACGAAGTCCGGCGGCGCGACGGACGGGTCATCCTCATCGAGACGTCGTCGCAGCCGAAATACCACGGCACGCGGCAGTTCTACATCGATCTGGACTATCGCGAAGTCGCCCGGGTCCCGGACTTCTACCGGGCCGGGGACGACCGCGTCATTTACGCGAAGTATTTTCGTTAGGAGCTTAGAGATGGACGACTGGCAACGCTTGCTCCGGGGCGCCCTCCGGAAACCGGAGGAGATCGCCGAACGGTTCGGGCTTGACGTCGAGGAGGTCCGCCGGATCGCCAAGATGTTCAAGATCCAGATCACGCCGTATTACGCCGGCCTGATCAAAGAGCGGGGGGACGCCATGTGGCGTCAGATGGTCCCGGACGCGGCCGAGCTGCGGGCGGACACGGGCGTCGCCGATCCGCTCGAGGAGGACCACGATTCCCCGGTGCCGAGCATCGTCCACCGCTACCCCGACCGCTGTCTCTTCCTGGTGTCGCACAGCTGCGCCTCGTACTGCCGGTTCTGCACGCGCAAGAGGATGGTCGGCGATCCGTCGAAGATGCATCCCCGGTATATCGAGGACGGGATCGCGTACATCCGGGCTCACCCGGAGATCCGGGACGTCGTCATCTCGGGCGGCGATCCGCTCCTACTGAGCGACCGCAAGCTGGAGGCCATCGTCAAGGCCGTCCGGGCCATCCCCCACGTCGAGATCATCCGCATCGGCACCCGGGTGCCCTGCGTCCTGCCGCAGAGGGTCACGGAGAAGCTCGCGGCTATGCTCAAGAAGTACCACCCGATCTACGTCAACGTGCACTTCAATCACCCCGACGAGATCACGCCGGAGTCGACGAAGGCTCTCGGCCTGCTGGCCGACGCCGGCATCCCGCTGGGCAACCAGACGGTCCTGCTCAAGGGCGTCAACGACGACCCGCTCGTCATGCGCCGGCTCATGCAGAAGCTCCTGGCCGCCCGGGTCCGGCCCTATTACATCTATCAGGCCGACTACGTCTCGGGCACCGAGCACCTGCGGACGACGGTCGAGAAGGGGCTCGAGATCATGGAGAGCCTGCGCGGCTGGACGTCGGGCCTGGCCGTCCCGTATTATTGCATCGACGCCCCCGGGGGCGGCGGCAAGATCCCGGTCCTGCCGAAATACCTCCAGTCGATCAGCGACGAGCAGGTCGTGCTGCGGAATTACGCCGGGGAGCTGTTCGTCTATCCGCAGGTCAAGTCGAAGCCGAAACGCAAGCCCCGCCCCGCGGTCGCCCCCTGCTACAGCCTCGACGGCGCCCAACCTTAAGGGTTTGACCCCTTCTTATTTTAAAGAGGACAGGTAGGCGCTGAGGCCGAGGGTCTTGACGATCCCCAGCGCTTCGGCCCGGTCGATGCCGCTCTTCCGCCGCAGCGATTCCAGGATGCGGATGATGGACAGAGCGACCTCGGCCGTCTGCTCCGCCTCCGCCGGCCTGTCCCGGAGGGTGGAGATCGCATCGTAGAGGACGGCGTTGGCCTCGCCGTACGAGATCGGCTCCCGCGCCCCGTTCGCCAGGACCCATTCGGCCCGACCCAGGACGTCGTTGACGTGGGATTGGATGAGGTAGGTCGCCCGGCCGACGAGCTTCAGGTTGCTCGGACTGACGTTGGTCATCGTGTTGCCGACGACCTTGCCCAGCTTGGCCATCACGGCCGTCGAGTGGGCGTTGAGGAGCATCTTGGCGGCCATCTGCCGCCGGATCCCGAACGGGTCGCCCGCCGCCCGGGCGTGGACGGGCACGAAGACGAGCCGTCCCTCCGTCCCCGAGAAATGCCTCCGGACGCGCTCCTCGAGCCGGGGGAAGTCCTTGACCGGCCGGTCCGTGATGACGAGCACGGCCGCGTCCGCCCCGCCCTTTGCGGCCAGCCGGAGGACTTCGCCGAACGATGACCCGGGGCGGTCGAACTCGCCCTCCTCGGGGGTCATCGCCACGAGGACGCAGACGTCCCCCCGCTTCGGCCCCCGGCCCTCCCGGTTGGCCTTCGACAGCGAGAAATCGTAGAGATCGGCCTGATCGTCGCCCGCCCGCTTCAAGCTCTCCAGGGCCGCCCGTCGCAGATATGGGTCATCGACCTCGGTCTCGAACGGCCCCCTGTACCGCTCGGCCGCCAAGCCGCGGAACGGCCTCCCTAGAAAAGCCTGCCACGCCTCCCCGGCCGCCCTGGCCTTCGTCCAGACCTGGATCCAACACTTCCGCCGCGGCTCCTTGACCGTGTCGAGCGGATAGAGCCGGAACGTCGGGCTCCGCTCCGTGCTGTCGATGAAGACGGTGATCAGGCCCTTCTCCGCGTAATATGTGGAGAACCGTCCGGCCGCGTATGCCGCCGCCTCGATGTCCGTCAGCGCCGCGAGCGCCGGCAGGGCCGCCCGCGCGCCGTCGAGGACGCCGCCGAACTCCCGCAGCTTCTCGGCGATCCCGGTCCGTGACCTCTCCCCGGCGCCCGCCGCGTCCGGAAAGCCGAGCCGGGTCCTATCGCGCTTGCCGAGCGCCGTCCCCAGCGCCCGGCCGACGGCCGTTTCGACGATCGCGGCCACGACGTATGTCTCGATCGTCGTCGCCTGCATCCGCGTCGAGCCGGTGATCGCCTGCGGCCCGGTCGTGAGATTGATCTTGGTGATGCCCGGCTCGGTGATGACGCGCCGGCTCCGGTCGAACGGCATGAGCCGGTCGTCCGGGTTGTTGTAGACGAAATACAGGTGCCGGCGGCTCGCCGCTGGATCGTATCCCGGCCCTTCACGCCACTGGTCCAGGGCGGCCAGGACCGTCCCGATGACCGACGACGTCTCGCCGCCCTCGGTGACGCAGATGACGACGTCCCCCCGCTCGATGCGCCGGTCCTCGAGCTGGAGACGGCCGATGAGCTGGAGGTCCTCGAAGCCCTCGAGGGAGCTGATCAGGGCCCGGTCGGCCCCCGTCATCTCGCCGATGAGGTTCTCTTCGATCGCTTCGGGGATCCGCCCTCGGAGCTTCCCCCATATTCTCCGGTCCGCCTTGACCTTGGCCCAGAACGGGCGCCAGAAGGCGCTCTCCATCTGCTTGGCCAGCCGGCCCGTCGCTCCGCACCCGTAGACGTAGATCTTCCGGCCGGCCAGGATCGCCTCCTCGGCGGCCCGGGCGGCCTGCTCGAGCGCTTCGGGCGCCGCCGCGAGCTCGTCCATCTTCGCCCGGATGTCGTCGTCGACCGAGGACAGCATCTTCAGGCCCGCCAGCGTGTCCTCCCGGACCCTCTCGCCGAGCGGCCACGTCTTCGGGTGGCGCTGCTCCGTGAGCAGGGTGTGGAGCTGGAACTGGGCCTTCGTCCGGACGTAGTCCACGGATTCCGGCGAAGGCTCGATCCCCAAGAGCTTGAGCAGGCCGGTCTTGGTCTCC
>Ga0154759_1115_pt1 | contig 17811 bp, 14 predicted proteins | sample Rifle2008BG16ft_FD_105767 | JGI IMG/M metagenome (GOLD analysis project Ga0154759, IMG submission 105767) | Candidatus Aminicenantes bacterium RBG_16_66_30 | reverse complement strand
GTCGGCCCGGACACCTACGGCCGTCCGGGGATGGCGGGCGTCGGCGAAGCCCGAAGGGTAGATCCCGGGATCGGGCGGCCCGGCGGACCGGCCGCTCCGAACGAGCCGGGGCCCGCCGCCGATGACGAAGTCCGGCGGGAACGCGGGCCGGGGGCTGAAGGCGGCCTCGGTCTTCGTTTCGACACGGGTCCCCGGCCTGAGGTTGGAGCGGACCCAGGCCGCCGCCTCTCCGTGGGCGGAGAGGACGCCGCCGTCCCGGGGGATGACCGCCCCGCCGACCGCCTCGACGACGCCCCCGACGCGGCCTTTCGCGAAGGTCGCTTCGATCCCTTGGGGGCCGGTCAGGGTTGTCCGGTCGAATCCGGGCGTGAACAGGATGAGCTCGTTGTCGAGGCGGGGCCGGTTGATGCCGTCGATGCGGCGGCGGGCCTTGTTCGCGGCGACCACCTCGGCCCGGAGATCGACGTCGACGACGGCGAGCCGCGTCCGCGGGCCCTTGTTGGACACAGCCAGGCCGGGCCGCTTGCGGGACGGCTCGCTCAGGACCTTGCCGGCCGTGATGACGATCCCGGCCGGCTCGCCTTTGTAGGGACCGTCGGTCCGGAAGTAGCCGCCGTTCGTCGCCGCGATCGCTCCGCGGCGCGCGGCGATCGCGCTCGTCGTCTCTGTCCCGACTCCGCGGTCTTGCGCCCGGCCGAGGGCGAGGCGGACCTTCGAGGGGTCGCAGACGAGGACGTTGATGACCCAGCGGTCGGGACCGAGGCCGCGGCCGAACTCCCCGCGCCGGATCTCGACGTGCTCGACGCCCGGGGCGACCGTCCCGGCCTTGCGGACGTCGGGAGGTCCCGCGGCGAGGACCGGCCCCGGCGTCCCGAGGGCGAACGCGAGCGCGAGGGCGAACGCGCCGAGGCGGACGCGGGCGGCGGCGCGGCGGACGGTTCTCCTCCTCACCCCGTGAAGTAGAGGTACGCGGCCAGGATCAAGGCCAGAACGATGACCGACCCGATGACGTCACGGGCCTGCCAGCTGGCCCGTGACTCCTTTTTGTGCTCCGCCGTGACCGTGCCGTAGGTCAAGCCGCTGATCTTCTCGTAGGACGGCGCCTCCGTCAGATAGCTCACGACGATCATGACCAGGAGGCTCACGAGGAAGATGATCAGGCTGTAGTACTGGAAGAAGATGTGGTTGACGATCCACAGGAACGAGCCCTCGGCGTAGGAAAAGCCCTGAATGAGCTTGACCGGGGTGTCGACGGCCAGGCGGAAAAGTCCGAGCGCGAAGCCCGTGCCGAGCGCGGCCAGACAGCCCTTGGCATTCAGGCGCTTCATGAAGACGCCGAAGAAGAAGACGACGAAAATCGGCGGGGCGAGATAGGACTGGACGCCCTGGAGGTAGTCATAGAGGCCGCGGCCGCCGCGGATGACCGGGATCCAGAGCAGGCCGATGAGGACCATGACGCCGGTGGCGACGCGGCCTATCCAGACGAGCCGCTCCTGGGTCACCTTGGGGCGCAGGCGCTGGTAGAAATCCATGGTGAAGAGCGTCGCGGCGGCGTTGAAGGCCCCGGCGAGCGAGCTCATGAGCGCCGCCAGCAGTCCGGCCACGACGATACCGCGGATGCCGACCGGGAGGACCGTGGCGACGAGCATGGGGAAAGCCTTCTGGGCGTTGGCCCGGACGAGCTCGGTGCCCGTGCCGAAGAGCTCCTGCTGAAGGGGCTGGTTCAAGCCGCTCTTGGCAAGGGCGAAGGCGATCATGCCGGGGATGATGAAGAGGAAGACGGGCAGGAGCTTGAAGAAGCCCGCCGTGATGGACCCCCGCCGGGCTTCCCGCTCGTTGGGGGCGCCGAGGACCCTCTGGACGATGTACTGGTCGGTGCACCAATACCAGAGGCCGATGATGGGCGCGCAGAAGAGCATGCCGATCCAGGGGTAGTTGTCATTGAAGTACCAGGCCATCCGGCCGACCTCCTTGACCGGGGCCCAGGTTCCCTCGATCCCGGCGGGGACGAGGGGCTTCCAGAGGTTGAACATCTCCGAGCCGGCGATCTCCCGGAGCTGGCCCCAGCCGCCGAGGGCCTTCAGGCCGAAGTAGGTCACGAGCGCCGAGCCGATGATGAAGATGAAGGTCTGGATGGCCTCGGTGTAGGCGACGGCCTTGAGCCCGCCCAGGACCGTGTACAGCCCGGTGATGAGGATGACCAGGATGGAGCCGATCCAAAAGCTGTCGAGGCCGAACAAGTTCATCTCAGGCAGGAGGACGCTGAAGACGATGCCCCCGGCGAATATGCCGACGGCCATCTTGGTCAGGACGTAAGCGACGAGAGAGATGAGCGATAGGACTGTCCGGGCCGCCGGCGAGAAGCGCCTCTCCAGGAACTCGGGCATGGTGAAGACCTTGGAGCGCATGTAGAACGGGACCATGACCCAGCCGAGGACGAGCAGGCACCAGGCGTGGAGCTCGTAATGGGCCATGGCCACGCCGTCGGTCGCGCCCGAGCCGGCCAGGCCGACGAGGTGTTCGGCGCCGATGTTCGAGGCGAAGATCGAGGCGCCGATGATGAGCCAGCCAAGTGCCGGCCGGCCAGGAAGTAGTCGGTCGACGTCCGCTGTTTCTCGCGCATGACCTTCCAGGCGATGCCGAGGATGATGGTGAAATAGACGAGGACGATGATCCAGTCGAGGGGTTTGAGTACGCCCATTGTCCGCTCCTTGCTCGGAGGATTCGCGGTCGGGCCCGATTTTACATCAGCTCACTCAGAGAATCCAAGACTAGTCTAAGATATCTCCTAAAAGCGCGGCTCCGAGCCGCTCCGCCGCGCTTTTATCGGTCGCTCCTCAGAATCCGCTCCCCGCCGGTCATCGTCGTCGGGGACCAGGTTCACGGCCCAGGCGGGGTAGGGGGCGGCCGAGCCCTTGACGGCGTGCCAGAGGATGCGGTTGAGCGTGTCCTCGGGGCAGGCGTCGATCCGCCGGAAGTTCAGGCGCCCCGACTGGATCGCGTGGCGCCGGAGCAGGGGATCGGCGATCTTGTCCTTTGGCGGATTCATCGTGTCGAGGGGGATGTTGTTGGGGACGGTCGTGAACGGCGTGTCGTCCGGCGTCGCCGTGAAGCAGTCGAACATCGGCGTCGCCGTCGCGTCGAACTGGTTCATCGGCGGCAGACCGAGGATCTGCTCGATCGTCCGGAGGATGCTCGTCGTATTGTACTGCGTGCTGACGACGGCGCCGCGCTTCGTGTAGGGGCTGGCGCAGTAGGCCGTCGTCCGGTAGCCGCTGACGTGGTCCCAGCCGTTCTGCGGGTCGTCCTCGATGCCGAAGATGACCGTCTCCTTCCAGAAGGAGCTCCGGCTGAAGGCCTCGACGATACGGCCGAAGGCGAGGTCGTTGTCGGCGACGCAGGCCTCGGGCGTCGGCGAGCCCTCGCTCGTCCCGCTGGTGTGGTCGTCGGGCAGGCAGACGAGAATGAGCTGGGGCATCCGGCCCTCTTTCTCCCATGCGGCGACCTGGCCGGCGATGTAGCGGGCCCGCCAGACGTCGGGGACGGCCATGTTCCAGCCGAGGGTGTCCGTCGGCGAGAAGGGGCCGACCGTCGGGACGGCCGGGACGCTGCCGATACGGACGAGGCCCCGGCCGTGACGGTACTCATCCCAATAATCGGCCCATTGGGGGTCGCCCTTGCGGGCCGGGTCGGACCAGCCGCAGGTGTGCATGGTGAACTCGCCGAAATTCCAGAGCGAGACGCCGTGCGTGAGGGCGTTGTCCCAGATGAAGCCGCTCGGCGCGTAGGCCAGGGCGTCGATCTCGTCGGGGCCCATGCCGTCCGGGTAGCTCCGGGGCCAGCCGGCGAACGACCGCTCGAGGTAGTCGGTGCCGAAGGCCGTCGTCGACCACTGGTGGCCGTCGGCGCTGAGGATGCCGCTGCAGTAGGTGTTGTCGAGGAGGACGAACTCGCGGACGAGCTTGTGCTGGTTGGGCGTGACCTTTTCGCCGAAGATGCAGAGGGCCGGGTCGCCGTTCCCCGCGGCGACGTCGCCGAGGACCTGGTCGTAGGTCCGGTTCTCCTTGATGACGTAGACGACGTGCTTGAAGACGCTCGGCTCCCCGATCCTCTCGGGGACGGGTCGGGGCGGCTGGTCGCGGCGGGGCTTGAGCAGGGCCCGGGCCATCCGCTCGCGGCGGTAGTTGGCGTAGACGACGTCCGTCAGGTCCCAGAGCTCCTTCTGCCGGGGCACAGGGACGATCGAGACCGAGCCGCTGTATTGGTGGGAGTTGTAGCCCGGGGGGCCGGGCGGCTCGGGGGCCGCGGGTTCGGCGGCGTGCCCCTTGATGTTGGCGACGAGGATCGTTCGCCGGGCGGCGTTGTAAGCGAGGGCTCCCGGGAACCAGCCGACCGGGATGAGGCCCTTCAGCCGCGAGGCCCGCTTCTTCGGGTTGAACTTGACGACCGCGACGGCGTTCTGGGTCCCGTTGGCGACGTAGAGCGTTTTTCCGTCCGGGGCGAAGGCCAGGGCGTTGGGGGACGCGCCGAAGAGGTCGGCCGGGCTGGCCTTGGTCCAGATCGTTTCGACGACCGCGTCGGTGGCGGTGTCGATGACGCTGAGATTGTCCGAGGCGGCGTTGGCGCAGACGACGTAGCGGCCGTCCGGCGAGGCCGCCAGGGCCGAGGCGTGGAGGTGAACGAGGATCTCGGACTTGAGGGCGCCGGTGGCGAGGTCGATGACGCTCACCGACCCTTCGCCGGCGATGTGGCGCGCGGGGTCGACCCTGACCGTGGTGCCCCGCCCGGCCGGGCCGGTGAGATCGCCCGGCGCCGGCCGCCGGCCGCCCCAGTTGCTGACGTAGGCCTTGCCGCCGGCCAGGACGACGTCGAACGGAGCGACGCCGACGTCGAAGGTCCGCAGGACCGCCCCGGTCCCCGCGTCGATCTCGAGGAGGCGATTGGACAGGTTCCCGCAGACGAAGAGCCGACGGCCGTCGTCCAAGAGGGCCAATCCCGCCGGGATCTCCTCGGCCCGTTTCGGGGCGTCGGCCGGGGGGAGGGAGATCGTGTGCGACGGCTCGACGGTCCCGTCCGGATCGACGGCGAAGACCTTGATGCTGCCGTCGACGTTGCTCATATAGATCCTCCGGCCGTCGGGGGCGAAGATGAGGCCGGTGTAGCTGAGCTGGCCTTCGAGATCGGGTTCGAGGATCATCGGGGAGACCGACTGGGGCCGCTGCTCCTCCTGCCTTTCGGCCGGGAGGACGACCTGCTGGCGGATCAAGGCGGTCGCGGCGTCGGCGACAATGATCTCGTGCGTCTTTCCGGCGACGACGAAGAAGCTCCGGTCGGGCGAGAGGGCCAGGGCTTGGGGCCGGAGGCCCGGCAGGGAGAGCTGGATCCCTATCGGCGTCACGACCTGGTTGACGGGAAGGACCGTCCGGGCCGGGCCCTTCTTCCCGACGGTCTCCTGGTCCTGGGGAGGGGCGGGGGACCGGTCCGACGCCGAAGCCGAGAAGGCCAGGAGGACCGCGGCCGCCGCGGCTGCCGCGCGGATGGACCTCGACGTCATCGAACCTCCTATTTGATCAGGCGCTTGCGCATCATCCGGATGGAGACGGTGAAGACGACGGCCGCCAGGACGGCGAGGCCGGCCAGGCCCCAGCCGGTGCCGGCCGCCGGCTCGCCGGTGAAGACGGCGCGGGAGATCCGGACGGCGTGGGTCAGCGGCAGGAACTCGGCCAGGGTCTTCATCCAGCCGGGGAAATTGTCGAGGGGGAAGAAGACCCCTGAGAAGAAGAGCATCGGCGTGATGACGAGCTCCGTGTAATAGCTGAAGAAATCGAAGCTCGGCGCGACCGATGTGACGATCATGGCCAGGGCGCCGAAGAGGACGCCGATGAAGACCATGAAGACGAGGAGGACGGCGAGGCGGAGCGGCGATGCCGGGGCGACGCCCATGGCCAGGGCGACGGTCATCATGAGCGTGCTGCTGATGAGGCCGCGGAAGGATCCCCAGGCGATGTCGCCGGCCACGGCCTCGTCGGCCGAGACGGGCGTCGCGATGAGCGAATCGTAGACCTTCTCGTGGACGATCTTGATGTAGGTCCCGTAGAGGCACTCGAAGGAGGAGGACATCATGACGGCCGTGACGAGGACCCCGGGCACGAGGAAGTGGAGGTAGGGCTTGCCGCCGAAGGCGCCCATGTAGGCGCCCATGCCGACGCCGAAGGTGATGAGATAGAACAGCGGCTCGATCAGGGAGACGAGGAAGGTCGGCACGATGAACCGCTTATAAGAATAGAGGTTGCGCAGGAAGACGTAGGAGATGCGGTAGGACAAGTTCATTCGTGGAGGCTCCGGCCGGTGAGCTTGAGGAAGACGTCCTCGAGGGTGGCCGGCCTGTTCAAGGTGTTGGGCAGGTCGAGCTCGAGGAGCTTGCGCATGAGACCGTGGCCGTCCCGGCAGTAGAAGTAGAGCGTGTCGCCGACGCGCTCATGGGTGCAGGGGAAGTCCGTAAGGTGGGCGAGGATCCGGGCGTCGTCCTCCGGCGGGACGCGGACCTCGACGACCTCGCGGCCGATCAGCTCCTCGACGAGCGTTGCCGGCGACCCTTCCTTGAGGATCCGGCCCTGGTACATGACGACGATGCGGTCGCAGAGCTGCTGGGCCTCCTCCATGTACTGGGTCGTCAGGATGAGCGTCGCGCCCTGGGCCTTGAGCTGCCGGAGCCGCTGCCAGATGAGGTGGCGGGCCTGCGGGTCGAGGCCCGTCGTCGGCTCGTCGGCGACGATGAGCCGCGGCCGGTTGATCAGGGCCCGAGCGATGAGCAGGCGCCGCTTCATCCCCGTCGACAGCTCCGAGATCTTGCTCCCCGCTTTGGCCTCGAGCTCGACGAAGCGGAGGAGCTCTCCGATCCGGGCTTTGGCCTCCCGGCGGCCGATGTCGAAGAAGCGGGCGAAGATGACGAGATTCTCGTGGACCGTGAGATCGTTGTCGAGGTTGATCTCCTGAGGGATGACGCCGGTCATCTTCTTCAGAGCCCTGTTGCCGATCCCGGAAGGCAGCCCGCCGACGGTAAGCGTCCCCGAGGTCACGGGCGAAACGCAGTGGATCATCCGGACGGTCGTCGTCTTCCCGGCCCCGTTCGGGCCGAGGAAGCCGAAGCACTCGCCCTCGCGGATGTCGAAGGAGATGCCGGCCACGGCGACGAGGTCGCCGTACCTTTTGGTCAGGCCGGAGGCGGTGACGAGGTTTCTTTCCGGGTTCATCGCGGTTTTTACCCCTATGACACTACAAGAATCCCCGAAGGCCTGTCAACCTTCGGCCGCTATGGGGCCTCGGCTCTTATTTGCCTTTATTGATGATGCGCGCATGAGGTGGTAAGATGGGGAAAGGCAAACGGATGAAGGAGCGTGCGATGAGCGAAGTCACGTATATATGCGCGGTGTGCGGAAAGCAGGTCAAGGCCAAGAAGGGGAAGCCGATCCCCCTGTGCTGCAAGAAAGAGATGGAGCCGTTGCCGTTCTGCACGACACAACCCCATCCTGAGATGGCCCGGAACTACGACGAAGACCTTCCTTGTGACGACGGGACGCTGGCCAAGCCCAAGCCGGCGCCCAAGCCCGGGAAAAAGTAAGATCCGCCCAGGCCTCAGGCCTTTTTCGCCTTGACGACCACCCGGTCGTAGATCGCCAGCGCGATGACGGAGAGGACGCCGATCCCCACGATGATGAGCCACATCGTCACCGTGTCGACGGGCCGGCCTTCCTTGAGCGGCGTGTTGATATAGCGCTCGAAGAGCCGGCCGCCGACCGGGCCGCCGATCATGCTGGCCAGGGCGATGGGCAGGCTTTGATAGCCCAGGTACAATCCCTCCTGCCCCTTGGGCGCGATGGCGCCGATGTACTCGAAGACGCGCGGCGAGGCCATCATCTCGCCGACGGCCATCGCAGCGATGGAGACGATCATGAAAACCCCGGCGATGGGCAGGCTCAGCCCGAGCACGGCCGTCTTCTGGCTGGGATCCGAGAAGAACAGGGACGGCAGGGCCATGACGAGCATGCCCAGGGTCATGACGATGGCCCCCATCATGATCGTCTTGATCGGGAGCCAGCGCTTGACGAAGCGGGTGATGAGGAGCTGGAAGCAGACGATCATGATCGGGTTGGCCAGGGTGTAGAGCTCCATCGGCGCCTTGGGGTCGATGTAGCGGATGAACAGGGGCATGAGGTTGTAGACCTGGATATAGAGGAACCAGAACATGCCCAAGGCGACGATCAGGAAAAGGAACTTGACGTTGCCCAGGACGACGAAGATCCCCGCCAGGGCCTGGCCGAGGGTCCGCTTTTGGACCGTCTGACCGTCCTTGATCCCGTCGCTGACGTACTCCGGCTCCTTGTAGATGAGAAGGGTGACGAGCAGGCCGATAAGGGCGAAGGACGTCGCGGCGTAGGTGAAGATGGCCGGGATCCCCAGGCTCGTCCGGATGAAATACGAGACGCTCCGTCCGGTGATCGAGCCGATGTTGATGACCATGTAGAAGACGCCGAAGGCGAGCGTCGCCCGTGTGCCGGCCGTCTTCTGGATCGTGCCGGCGATGCAGGGCTTGACGATCGAGCCGCCGATGGCGATGAGGACGGCCCCGAGGACCACGGGAACGGTGAAGTCGACGGCCTCGGCGGCGCCCTTGCCGATGAGGCCGGGCCACAGCCGCTGGACGTTGCCCATGACGAAATAGCCCAGCGAGATGAGGACGAAAGAGACGGAGAGCGACCGCTTGAACCCGAACTTGTCGGCCAGCGTCCCCGAAAGGATGGGCATGAAATAGATGATGCCCCAGAGCACGGTGCCGTTGAGGAAGGTGGCGAAGCTGGGGGTCATGCCCAGGGACTCCTTCAGGTAGATGACCATGAAGGAGGCCATGGAATAGTAGGCGGCCCGCTCGAAGAGCTCGATCGTATTGGCCGTCCAGAAGGTCGCCGGGAACTTCGCCTGGGGGGTCGATAGGTCGGTCATGCGTCCTCCTCCCGAGGGGGGCGTTCGGTATCGCGGCTAAAATAAACCAGGCGCCGCGCGGGAATCAAGGGATATTTGGGCGGAGGGAGGGCCTATAAGAGGGCGAGCGCTCTCTCTTCGAGCCGCCGCAGGAGCTCTTCGCAGCTCCTCCGGTCGGGCGCTTCCAGCACGACGACGAGGATGGAGCGCGCCCGCGCGGACCCGGCGAAGTCCCCGGACTCGAGCTCTTTGACGACGCGGACCGACTTCGGATCGATACCGCCCGGGAAAAAGTCCCGGCCGAACCGTCCGTAAACCTCCGCCGCGACTGCCTCGGTCGGATAGGACACGACGAGGACGAGCGCCTCCCCGCCGCCCGCGCGATAACGGGCGAAGACCGCGTCGGCCTTCCCGTCGAGCCCCAGGACCCTCTCGTCGGCCAGGTAGTAATAGGCGTCGAGGGCCGTCTGATCGCGGATGCGGGCGACGCTCGAGGCGATCAGGCCCTCGGCCGGGAGGACGTCGCGGAGGCGGCTCCCGCCAGGGGCCTGGGCCGCGCGGAGGGAGCCGTCGCTCGCCGGCAACACGGCTCCGATGATCGCGAGAACCAGGATGAGCCGGGGCATGGGGACACTACTCTATCCGAATCCCGCCGGAAGCGTCAAATCCGCGCTTTTTTTCGCGTTGTCGCCCTTCGAAGGGAATGATAGAATCCTCCCCCCGGAGATCAGCGCCGGGCCGTGCGGCGCCATGAAGGAGGTCGAGGTGCTCAAAAAGCTCCTGCCCAAGGACGATTTCTATTTCACCCATCTCGACCGGATCGCGGAGAAGATCGTCGAGGGGGTCCGCATCCTGGATGAGATGCTCGAGGCCGGCCGCGCCTACGGGGAGTATGCCCAGCGTCTCAAGACCGTCGAGCACGAGGGGGACGAGTATGTCCACACCATCCTGTCCCGACTCCACAGGACCTTCATCACCCCCCTCGACCGCGACGACATCCATATGCTCGTCTGCGGCCTGGACGACGTCCTCGATACGGCCGAGGGGGCCGGCGCCCGGATCGACATGTTCCAGCCCCGGCACGTCCCGGCCGAAGCCAAGGATCTCGTCAAGGTCCTGCTCGAGAGCTCCCGGCTGATCCAAGAGATGGTCAGCTTGCTTCGCAATCTGAAGCAGCCCCAGCGGATCCTGGGACTGACCGTGGAGATCAAGCGCCTCGAGGACCAGGCGGACTATATCCGGAGGACCACTCTGGCCCGGCTCTTCCGCGAGGAACAGGACGTCCGGGAACTGATCAAATGGAAGGACATCCTCCAGTATATCGAACGCTCGACGGACCGCTGCGATGATGTCGGGAACATCACCGAGGGCATCGTCCTGGAACATACCTGAACGCCGAGACGTCGATGCTGGCCTTCGTCATCTTCATCATCGCCCTGGCCCTCCTTTTTGACTTCTTGAACGGGATGAACGACGCGGCCAACTCCGTAGCCACGATCGTCTCCACCCGCGTCCTGTCTCCCAAGCTCGCCGTGATCTGGGCGGCGACATTCAATTTTATCGCGGCGTTCTTCTTCGGCGTCCACGTCGCGAGAACGATCGGCACGGGGGTCATCGATCCGGGCATCGTCTCGCCGGTCCTGATCCTGGTCTCCCTTCTCAGCGCGGTGGCCTGGACGCACATCTGTACCCAGGGCGGCCTGCCGATCAGCGTTTCCCATGCCCTCATCGGCGGCCTGATCGGCAGCGGGGTGGCCAAAGCCGGCTTCGGGGCCCTTATCGTGCCGGGACTCCTGAAGATCCTCCTCTTTATCGTCCTGTCACCCGTCATCGGATTCGCCCTGGCCATGACCATCATGCTCGCCCTTTATTGGCTCTGCCGGAATTCGAACCTCCGGCGGGTCGATGTCTGGTTCCGTCGCTTGCAGCTGGTCTCGGCGGGATTCTACAGCCTCTCCCATGGCACGAATGACGCCCAAAAAACCATGGGCGTCGTGGCCGTCCTTCTCTACAGCACGGGCTACCTGGGCCCGGAGTTCTACGTCCCGCTCTGGGTCATCCTCAGCTGTCATTTCGCGATCGCCATGGGGACCTTGATGGGCGGCTGGAAGGTCATCGAAACCCTGGGGATGAAGATGACGAAGCTCAAGCCCGTCCACGGCTTCAGCGCGGAGACCGCTTCCGCCATCTCCATCATCTTCGCGTCCCTCGTGGGGGCGCCCGTTTCGACGACGCACACGATCACCGGCGCGATCATCGGGGTCGGCGCGGCCACCCGGTTCTCGGCCATTCGCTGGGGTGTCGCCTACAAGATCGTCTGGACCTGGATCCTGACCATCCCCTCGACGGCCTTGTTCAGCTTCCTGCTCTGGGAAGCCGCGGCCCTGCTCGGCCTCGCGAAGTGAGCTCCTACTTCGCGACCTTGATCGTGAAGATCTGGCGGATCTTGCCCTTCGTCCCCTCTCCGCCCTGGATGATCACGTCGACATAGTTCGTTCCGGGCTTCAGGTCGCGGGCGAACCGGAGGGCGACCGTCTTCATGGCCTCGCGGTCGGCGTCCGTGAGCACGACCGCGCGGGCCTCGTCGAAGCTCTCCTTGCCCTTCCCCTCGTCCGGGTAGATGTAGAAGCGGAACCTCAGGTCGATCTGGAGCCTGCCCTCGGCGTTCTCGCGGAACATCAGGGCCTTGGCGGGGATGCGGATCTCGATCTCCCGGCTCCCCGGGTCGTAGCCGGCCTCGAACTTGAAGAACTTCTTGGTGAAGACGTCATCGGCCCGGATGGACCGGCCGAGCTTGAAGACGTCCATGGCGCCGAAGAAATCGCCGGTGTACTCGCGGATCGCAAAGGTCCCCGTCCCCTTCGCGTCCGCGAACTCGATGCCGAGCTCGTAGTCGTAGTAGATCCACCAGATCGTCGGGCCGCGGTCCTCGGAGCCCGGCTGGGGGAAAAACTCCTCGAATTTGTCCGGCGGGCCCATGAAGACATAGACGCGGCCGCGGTCCGTGTTGTAGCCCGCGACGCCTTCCCGGAAACGCTTGGTGGCGTACTCGACGCGGGCTTCGAACTCCTGCCGGTACTCGTTCACCTCCGTGTCCGGATCGGGGTCCCGCTTGAGCCAGAAATCGGCGATGAACTCCTTGCGCGACGCGGCGTCCGGCAGGCGGTTCCAGATCTTGATCTCCTCCCGGGTCATGATCAGCCGGGCGGTCCGGTAGAACTTCTCGCTCTCGGGATCGAGCTTGGCCGCGGCGAGAGACCCCGCGGCGAGAGACGCCATGACGAAGAGGATCGTCGCGGCGCGGGCCATTCGTTTGTTGGGCATGGCTTCCTCCCCTGGAAGATCCCATTCTATCACCCGCGCCGGGCCGTGTGAAGCCGCGGGCCGCGGCTAAACGCCCCCGCCCGGCCGGGCGAATGCTCGAATGAGGCCGGCCCCGCCGTCGGGACCCGGGTGGTCGGATGTGATATACTAAAGGCCTAAGACCCCGGAGGGTAAGATGAACGCACGTCCCCTTTTCCCCTGGATTCTGGCCGGCGCCGCCCTGACCGCTCTCGCCCCCGTCGCGAGGCCCCAGGCGACGAAAGTTTCCCCGCCTCCCGCCGTCGAGGTCCGGGCCCATGTCTCGGCCGCAGGGGTGTTCCAGGACGACCTGAAGCTCGAGGACTTCACGCTCCTCGAGGACGGCTGGCCGCAGTCGATCAGAACCCTCACGCTCGTCCGCGGCGGGAATGTCACCCGCCATGAGGGCGGCGAGTTCGCGGCGCCCAGGATCGAGCGGAGCTACACCCTGCTCTTCCAAGCTGTCGACTGGGACCCGAAGCTCGTTCAGGCCATCGACTACCTCTTCGAGTCCATCCTCAGGCCCGGCGACGCCATGACGCTGATCACCCCGTTCAAGCCCTATCAGCTCCAGCGGGACGCCCTGGCCAAGAAGTCGAAGGCCGAGCTCTCGGACGGCATGGAAGAGGTCCTGCGCAAGGACATCTCGCGGGGCAGCGGCGAATATCGCGACCTCATCAGCGATCTCAAACGGCTGAGCCGGGCCATTTCCGGCAATACGGACGCGTTCGACGAGGATCTCGCCTCGGACCCGACGACGGAGACCATGGGCGGCTTCGGCCTGGAGATGCAGATCGACCGCTACCGGTCGACGCTGATGAAATTGGACGGCCTCCGCCTCGTCGACGAGGACAAGCTCGTCGCCTTCGCGGGATCGCTCAAGCCGGTCCGGGGCCAGAAGACGGTCGTCCTCTTCTACCAGAGGGAATACCGGCCCGAGATCAGCGCGTCGACGATGAGCCGCCTCATGTCCCTCTATCAGGAGAATTTCGACATCCTGGCCAATCTCATGGACCTGTTCCAGTTCTACAAGCGTGAAAAGAAATTCGACTCCAACCGGGTCAAGATGGCCTTCGCCGACGCCGGCATCGACTTCCACTTCATCTTCATGGAGAAGAAATCGCAGCGGGTCTTCGGCGCGACGATGCGGGAGCAGTCGGAGGACACTTTCCCCGGCTTCGTCGAGATCGCCAAGGCCTCGGGGGGGACGGCCGAAAGCTCGCAGAACCCCGCGGCCACGTTCAAGCGGGCCGCCGACGCCTCCGACGATTATTATGTGCTCACCTACGTTCCGGACGCGGTTTCTCCCCCCGGCGTCTTCCGGTCGATCGAGGTCCAGGTCGGGCGCTCCGGCTGCCAGGTCGCGAACCGCTTGGGCTACTACGCGAAGTGACCTCGTCCCGGCCGCATCCCGGCCGGCCTCCTCAGAGCTTCAGAATGAGCCCCGTCCGGGTGAGGACCGCCGTGAGCAGGAGGACGACCCCGGTCATGATGGCCGCGTTGAGCACGCCCGCGATCCCGCCCGCTTCCGCGAACGGCCAGAGGACCCGGGCGGATTCGATGTGGAGCAGCCCTCCGAGGATCGCCGCGCCGTTCCCGATAAAACCCGGCAGGAGGTAGGCGAGGAGCGGATTCCGGCCGGCCGGGAGGAGAAAGGCGCTTGCCTTCCCGCCCTTGAGGACGTCCAAGCCGAGATAGAAGAGGAGGAGGACGAGCGTCGAGATCCCGGCCGTGGCGAGACAATAGGACTCGGTGCCTTGGATCTTGCTGAATCCGTGGAGCGGCCGGAGGACGAACCCGGCGGCGAGGAGCCCCGCGCCGAGGACGGCCAGGAAGCGGATGCGGGCCTGCGGCGCCGCGCCGGTCGAGCCGGGCAGGAAGAACGTGCCGGCCAGCATCCCGGCGGTGACGATGGCCGCATGAGAGCCGAAGAGGCTTCCGACGTTGATGACCCCGTTGACCGGGCCCAGGAAGTCGAGCGCGCCGTGGCGGCCGCCGATGTAGAGGGCGGTCATCAGCCCGATGGCACCCGTCAGGACCGCCCTGTCGCCGCGGCAGGCCAGGAAGAGAAGCGAGCCGGCGAGATAGCACCAGCCGATCATGCCTAGGATCCCCCACCAGGACGTCTGGAGCCAGGTCACCTGGCCGTCCGGGCCTTGGCCGCGAAAGACGACGACCAGGGCAAGGAGGAGAACTGCGGCGGCGATCTTCAGTCCGAGATGGAATCTCCTTTTCGTCGGGCCGGCGCCCTTCGGGACGGCCGACCAGAGCGCGAAAACGGCCAGCGCGGCCAGAAAGTACCAAAGGTCCTTGCCGATCCCCGCGGCCGCCGCAGCGAATCTGCCCTCGTTGACGAGCAGGACGCCAAGAAAGAGCAGAGCCAGTGTCCGGACGAGGACGTGGCCGAGAAGGGCGAGTCCTGTCGCCCCGTCGGCCTTCCTGCGGGCCAAGGCCAGCGGGATGGAGACGCCCATGATGAAGAGGAACCCCGGGAAGACGACGTCGGTCAGCGTGAAGGCGTCCTGGTCGGCGGCGGCGTGCCTGAGGATGAAGGGAATGGCCTTCATACCAGCGAGATAGTTGACGAAGACCATCGTCAGGATATCGAAACCGCGTAACGCATCGAGGGATATCAAGCGTTCGCGGCGGCCGGCCGGCGGCGCCGGACCGGAGAGAGAGGCGTCCTCCATCAACCGTCCCAGGAGCTCAAGATCCCCCGGATATAGCCGACGGATTCGGCTAGGCCTGGGAGGGGGTCCTTGCCGTCCTTCTCGTATTCGAAGGCCGCTGTTCCCTGGAAGCCCAGGCCGGCCAAAGTGCGGAGGAACCTGGGGAGATCGATGATCCCCCGGCCCGCTTCGATGGTGGCGCCGTTTTTTGTCGCCTCCGTGACGTCCTTGAGATGGATGTCCAGGAGCCGCGGGCCGCATGCTGCGGCCGCGTCGGACGGATCGACGCCGGACCGGATCGCGTGGCCGACGTCGAGACAGACGCCGACGCCCGGATCGAGCCCGGAGATCCGGGAGAGGATCGACGCGGCGGTCGGGTAACGAAGATCCTCGGGTCCATGATTGTGGATGGCCAGCTTGATCCCGGTTTCCCGGACCCGTTCGGCGGCCCGGCCGAGGAGGTCGTGTTCGGGAACGCCGATGATGATACGCATGCCGCCGGCCCGGGCGTAGGCGAACGCGCGATCGACCTCGGCCGCGCTGGTCATGTAGACGACGCCGCAGCCGTAGAGGTCGAGCCCGGCCGACCGGACCTTATCCGCCGTCGCCCGGATGAGATCTTCCGGGCTGTCGAGGGGCAGGTGCATGTCCTTCAAGGTGATGCGGTCGAACGCGAGCCGCCGGGCCATGCCCAGGGTGGCGTCGAGGTCGAATTCGCGAAAGGTATAGGACGCGAGGCCCAGCTTGAAGGATGGGGTTCTAGGGGAGCCGGCCTTCCCGTCGATGCGGGTGCAGGACGGACCGGTCAACACGGCGCCGGTCGCCGCGGCCGCGGCGCCGCCGAGGAACCTCCGCCGGGAGATCGTCTTCAAAGCGGTCTTACTATAACCGGTTCTTTACCGGCCGGTCAATGCCCGGTTTCCTTGACATCCGCGTCGGCCCTGCATTAGCATCAGCGCGACTAGATACGGAACGAGGAGGCCCCATGAACAGACAACAGCGATCGACCGCTTGTACCGGATGTCCTTTGAGCCGCCGCCGCTTCATCGCCACGGCCTCGGCTGGGGCCCTGGGGACGCTGGCATCGACCAGCCTTTTCCAGGCTTGCGGCGGGGCCGGGAAGACCCGGATCCGCCTCATCTACGCCCTCCACGCCGTCGTCCAGCCCGGCCCGGACTGGCCCAACGTCGGCTTCGATTTCCAGCCGGTCATGGACGGGATCACCGGGACGCTCGCGAAGGGCTTTCCCAAGTGGGAGCTCGCGACGTCCATGGCCAAGGGGCCCGAGGAGGCCCAGAAGATCCTGGATGCCGACGCGGCCGCCCCGATGGACGGCTACATCGTCTGCCAGCTCAACTGCTGGAACCGCGTCGTCCAGACGATCGCCGGCTCCGGCAAGCCCACGCTCTACGTCGATTTCCAATACGGCGGGAGCGGGGGCTTCCTCGTCTACACGGCCGATTTTCTGCGCAAGAAGACCCCCAACCTCGGGTTCGTCGCTTCGTCGCGGAGCGAGGACCTCGTCGCCGCCTGCCGGGCCTTCGACAAGGTCAAGCGGAGCGGGGCGGCGGGCGAGTTCGCCGCCCTGGTCGCGTCCGCCCGGCGCTCGGGGACTCCCACGCCGGGGGACCTCTCCGTCGCGGCCGACGAACTGGCCTGCCTCTCGGCTGGCGACTGCCTGCGGAAGATGAAGGAGTCGAAGATCCTGGCCGTCGGCGGCGGCTGGCCCGGCATCGCCCCGGCCGTCCAGGAGGGCATGGGCATCGAGGTCGTCAACGTGCCCTTCGCCGAGGTCAACGAGGCTTGGGCCGCGGCCGACAAGGACGAGTCCGCGGCCATCGCCGACCGCTGGCAGACGACGGCGGCCAGGATCGAGGGCGTCGACCGGGCGACCCTCGTCACCTCGGCGGCCATGTACCTCGGTCAGAAGGCCGTCCTGAAGAAGCACGGCGCCGACGCGATCACCATCAATTGCCTCGGCGGGTTCTACGGCGGCCATATCCACGCTTACCCCTGCCTCGGTTTCCACGAGCTCAACAATGAAGGGCTCGTCGGCGGCTGCGAATGCGACGTCCGGTCGGCCGCCACCATGGTGGCCATGACGGCCTTGACCGACGGCCGACCCGGATATATCTCCGACCCTGTCATCGACACCGCTGCGCGCCAGATCATTTATGCCCACTGCGTTGCCTCGAACAAGCCCTTCGGCCCGGGCGGCCCGGGCAATCCCATCGAGATCCTGACCCATTCGGAGGACCGCCAGGGCGCCGCGGTCCGCTCGATCCTCCCCTTGGGCTACATGACTACGACGGTCGAGTTCTCGCCGGAGCGCAAGGTCATCCTCTTCCACCAGGGCAAGGCCGTGGCCAACTCGCCCGACGACCGGGCCTGCCGGACGAAGCTCGCCGTCGAGCCCGTCGGCGACATCGAGAAGCTCTTCGGCGAGTGGGACCAGTGGGGCTGGCACCGGGTGACCGTCTACGGCGACCTCAAAAAACCGGTGTATGAGCTGGCCGACGCCCTCGGCTGGAGCGTCCTCGAGGAGGCGTGACAAAAGGTCGGCTCTCCTGATAGGGGAAGCCCTCGCTTTGGCTTGGCTCAGGGCATAGCCTCTAGCTCCCCGGCCCCCCGGGAACCAGTCGTCCGGTTCCCCCCGCTGTGCGGGTCCCCTCTCCACGGACGGGGATCTTCGAGGCTATGCCCATCGCCGCCTCGCTTCGGGCTTCCCGTCCATATTGAACGGACAGGCTTAATAAGATAGGATAACGGGGGAATCGATCATTTCAGAAAGGACAATCCGCATGGCCGAGCCGTTCATAGA
>Ga0154759_1067_pt1 | contig 18295 bp, 15 predicted proteins | sample Rifle2008BG16ft_FD_105767 | JGI IMG/M metagenome (GOLD analysis project Ga0154759, IMG submission 105767) | Candidatus Aminicenantes bacterium RBG_16_66_30 | reverse complement strand
GCGCCAGACGGCCAAGATCCTGGCCATCTCGCGGACGACGCTCTACAACAAGCTGGCCAAGTACGGGATCCGGAAATGAGCCGGGCCGGCGGCGGTCAGGCCGTCGCGGCGGCGGCCTTTTTGGCCGTCTTGTCCTGATACATCCTCTTGTCGGCCAAGGCCAGAAGGTCCTGGATCGTGGAGGGCTCCTCCGGATCGTAGCGGGCGATCCCGAGGCTGAACGAGACGGCGAAATCGTTTTCCGGCTTGGCGTTGCGGGCGTGGACCTTCTCCCGGAGGCGGCGGACCATGTGGGAGATCCGGCTCTCGCCGACGTCGATGGCCAGGACGACGAACTCGTCCCCTCCCAGGCGGGCGACGATATCGGAATCCCGGAACGCGTCCTTCAGGATGCCGGCCGCGTCGACGAGGGCGGCGTCGCCGGCCTCGTGGCCGAAGGAGTCGTTGATGCTCTTGAGGTTGTCGAGGTCGGCGTAGAAGAGAGACATCTCCTTCTTCGTCCTGTGGGCGACCTTGATCTGCTGCTCGGCCAGGGCCATGAAGCCCCGGCGGTTGTAGGCCTTCGTCAGCTCGTCGACGAGCGAGAGCTCCCGGAGCTCGCTCTCCGTCCGGGTCCTGTGGACGGCGATCGCGTAAAGGGTGGCCAGGCGCTCGACGGCCTTGAGGTCCCTCTCCACGTACGGGTTCTCCGCGTTGGCGACGACGATGAGCCCGACGATGCGGTTCGACATGATCGCCGGGACGGCCAGGAGCTGGCGGACCGGGAAGTGCCACTCCGGCATCCCCGTGTAGCGGGGATCGAGGCTGGTCATATTGGTCAGGATGGCCTTCTGCTTCTCGAGGACCCAGCGCCACATGCCCGAGCTCTCGTGGAGGCCCTCCCCCTCTCCGGAGCGGGCCCCGAGCATGTCCTGGGCGTCCGGGGTCAGGGCCGCGGCGACGAGGCGCCCGGTCCGCTCGTCGACGTGCCCGACGAAGGCCGTGTCGCTCCCGGTCAGCCGGCGGGCTTCGTTCATGACGACCGAGGACATGACCTCGATCGGCGTGGGCGACAGCAGGCGCTCGGAGACCTCCCTCACCGAGTTCTGGAGCCGGACGTCCCAGGAGTGGTCCTCCTCGATCTGCTTCTTCCGCGAGATGTCCTCGATGAGGCCGTCGTAGAACAGGACGTTGCCGCTGGCGTCCCGGGCGGCCCGGGAGGAATCCTTGGCCCAGAACAGCGTGCCGTTCCGGCGCCGGAGCTGGGTCTCGAAGATCTCGACCATGGCGCTCGATTCGAGCACGGCCTGCCAGCTCTCGCGGTCGCGCGGGTCGTGGTGGAGGTCCCAGAAGTTGACCGCCTTGAGAGACGCGACGTCGGCATACCCGAGCATGCGGGCCAGGGTCGGCGTCGCGTCCATGATCTGCCCCTGGGGCGTCGTCCTGTAGGTCCCCAGGGGGTAGCTAAAGATCAGCGACATCTTCTCTTCGCCCGCGGCCAGGGCCGCTTCGGCGCTGGAGGCCCTGTCGCGCTCCGCGGCGAGCGCCTGAGCCGTCCGGACGTTCAGAAGGGCCAGGGCCGAGATCTTGGCCAGGGCCAGGGCCGTATCGAGGTCATGGTCGCGCCGCTCCGGGCCGCCGAACCCGAGCTCGACGATGCCCAGGAGATCGCGGTCGTGGGCGACCTTGAGGAAGACGGTCTGCCGGTCGTCGGTCCAGGCGAAGTCCGCGTTGAGGGCGACGATGCGGTCGATCGGCGAGCCCTCGGGATTGGGCTGTCCGGCAAGGGATCCGACGGGACGATAGACGATGTCGCGGGGAGAGAGGAGAAGACGGAAGATCTCGAGGATCCCCGCCTGGGCGTCCTCCATGGACTTGACCTTGGTCACCGCTCCGAAGAGCTGGCCGATCCGCGAGAAGCCGGAGGCATTTTGGCGGACGGCGGACACGCGGTCCTCCGTATCCTCCATCTGGCGTTCCATGCGCCAGGACAGGACGATGCGGGCCAGGTTCAGCCGGAACAGGTCCAATCCGGCGGGATGGACTTCGCCGGAAAGCCGGAGGAACCGGGTGAACGCCTTGAGCTCGCGGTCGATGCCGGGATGAACGCCGGTATCGAGGAGAACGACCTTCTTGGCCACTTCGCGGAAGTAGGCCTGGGCGGCTTTGGGGTTCTCCGGCCAGCGGGCCTCGACGTGGGCCTCCCAGTCGGCCAGCCAGCCGGGCAAGAGCAGGAGCGCGCCGGTCTGGAGGAGCCTGTCGATGACCTCCTTGTCGGCCACCCACTCGAAGCACTGGCTCTTCTGGTGGAGCCGGCATCCCCCGTCGAGCCCGAGGTCCTTCGTCGGCCGGGTCAGGCAATAGCCGCCGGCCAGGGCGGCGGAACAGCCGTCCCGGCGGCACGACGCCACGGCCTCTCCGAGGCCCGGCCAGGACGCTTCGGACTGATCGCAGCGGACGGGCAGAGAGACGAAGCGGACGTCACCGAAATCCGGCGAGGACCGGAGAGCCAGGATCTCGCGGCCGAAGCTCGAACATGTGATCAGGCCGAGCCGAGGGGGCATTGTTAATGGCACCCAGTACGATAAAATATGTTCTAAATATGGACATAATGATTATAGCATCTATTTTGTATCTAAGTCAAGGATAATATTAAATATGACAAGATTTATATGTCCTGATTAATTACATACAATTCCAAGCCTTCCAGAAATTAATGTTTAATTCATTTATATAGAATGAGTTCGAGATGATCTCGCCGGGACCGATCATAAGGTTAATCGAGGGGGGATTCCGGGGCTAATCCCAGTGAGAGACAACTCAGCGCCCAGGGAGGCGCCGCCGGCGACAGCGGGGCGCGCGAGGTTTGGAAATTAACGAACGATGTATTAGAATAACCGTATTGTCGCATGTCCGAACGCACCCACTCTCAGGAGGAACTCATGAAAAGAACGATCCACCTGTCCGTCGCCGCCGCTCTGCTCATATCGCTGGCCGTCCTGCCCGCGTTCACCGCGCAGGCCCCGGCCGCGGCCGCGAGCGGCAAGGAAGCCCTCGACGTCCTCGGCAAGATGGTCGAGGCCATGGGCGGGCGCAAGGTCCTCGAGGCCATCAAGGACACGACCATCTCCGGCCAGCTCGAGATCGCCCAGGCCGGCACGACGATCACGGCGCCCATCACGATCTATCAGAAAGAGCCCAACAAGATGCGCCTCGACATCACCATCGCCGAATACAACATGAGCATCACCCAGGCCTACGACGGCCAGAAGGGCTGGTACACGAATCCCCAGACCGGGATGACCGAGGAGATGCCCGACTTCATGGCCAAAGAGTTCGCCCGGCAGGCCCTGGCCGTGGGCAGCCAGACCATCCTCGATCCGAAGAAGGCCGGTGTCACCTACACCATGAAGCCCAAGGCGGCGATAGAGGGCAAGGACTACATCGTCCTCGAACAGACCCTGCCCGACGGGCACAAGGTCACCCTCTATATCGATCCGGCGACCTACCTCCCCTACAAGACCCAGACCCTGGCCCTCGACGAGACAGGCGCTGAGGTCGAAGCGGAGAGCTTCACCACCGACTACCGGAAGGTCGGCGGCACGATGGTCCCCCATTTCAACCGCGTCCTCCATAACGGCACCGAGGCGCAGAAGATCACGATCACCTCCGTCACCTATAACTCGAACCTGGACGACGCCTTCTTCATCCTGAAATGATCCGGAGGACGCCATGACAAAAGCGAAGGTCGCGGCTCTCGTCCTGCTCGCCCTCGCGGCGCTATCCTGCGCCGTCAATCCGGTCACCGGCAAGAAGGAGTTCATGCTCTACTCCGAAAGCCAGGAGGTCGAGCTGGGCAAGCAGACCGACGCCGAGGTCGCGGCCGCGTACGGGGTCTACGACGACGCGGCCCTCCAGGCCTATGTCGGCAAGCTGGGCGCGGCCCTGGCGGCCAAGGGTCAGAGGCCCAACCTACCGTGGCGCTTCACCGTGCTCGACAGCCCGGTCGTCAACGCCTTCGCCGTCCCCGGCGGCGCGGTCTATGTCACCCGCGGCATCCTGGCCATGATGAGCTCGGAGGCGGAGCTGGCCGCGGTCCTCGGCCACGAGATCGGCCATGTGAACGCCCGCCATTCCATGAGCCAAATGAGCAAGCAGCAGGTCGCCCAGATCGGCCTCGCCGTCGGAAGCGTCATCGGCAAGAAGTTCGCCCAGTACGCCGGCCTGGCCGGCGCCGGGCTTCAGGTCCTCTTCCTCAAATACAGCCGGGATAACGAGAACCAATCCGACGCCCTCGGCGTCGAATACGCCCGGGCAGCCGGATACAATCCCGCCGATATGGCCGCCACCTTCGTCGCTCTGCAGAAGTTCGGTGATGTATCGGGCTCGGGCTCGAGCTCCCTCCCCGGGTTCCTATCGACCCACCCGTTAACCTCCGACCGGATCGCCCACGTCGAAACCATGCTGAAGCCCGGGGACCAGAAGCTCGCCCGCAAGCCCGAGGCCTACCTCCAGACCGTCGAGAACATCGTCTACGGCGAGGACCCCCGCCAAGGCTACGTCGAGAACGGGATCTTCTACCACCCCGGGCTGCGCTTCCAGTTCGCCGTCCCGTCCGGCTGGACGGTCAACAACATGGCCTCCCAGGTGGTGCTCGTGGCGGCAGATCAGAACGGCGGCGTCATCATGCAGGGCGGCCAGACCGCCGACTCGGCCGAGGAGTTCGGCAAGAAACAGGCCACGCAGATCACCCAATCCGGCGGGACACTGCTCGGCGAGACCCGGACGACGGTCAACGGCCTGGCCTGTTACGAACAGGCCTACCAGATCACCCAGGAGAACGCGGCCCCCATCCGGATGAGCCTGTCCTGCCTGAAGAAGGGGGACTGGGTCTATGCCTTCCAGGCCATGAGCTCGGTCGAGGGGTTCTCGAAATACTCCACGGATTTCAAGCGGATCGTGACGTCCTTCCGCGACCTGACGGATGCCTCGAAGATCAACCGCTCTCCCAAACGCCTGGCCCTGGTCAAGGCCAACGGCCGGGACACCCTTCAGGCGATCTTCAAGCAGGCGGGCATGCCTGAGAAATCGTGGCCCCAGTTCGCCGTCTGGAACGCCCTGGAGGTCACGGCCGTGCCGGCCGCGGGGAAGCTGATCAAGATCTTCCGGTAACGAACGTCTCGACGTCGAGGACCGTCGCGAAGATCTCCGCTTCCGCGGCCACCTCGCCGTCGACGAACGCTTTGCCTTTCATCTGCAGGATCCTCCCCTTTTGCCGGGTCCATTCGACCTCCATCCGGAGCTGATCGCCGGGGACGACCATGCGCTTGAACTTGGCCTTATCGACCTTGCTCAGGACGCAGAACTTCTTCTCGGGATCGGGGATCGAGCCGAAGAGCAGGATGGCCCCAGCCTGGGCCATGGCCTCGATGATCAGGACACCGGGCATGATCTTCCAATCCGGGAAATGGCCCTGGAAGAAATGCTCGTTGCAGGTCACGTTCTTCAAGGCGACGATGCTCTTCCGCGGGACCATGTCGACGACGCGGTCGACGAGCAGGAAGGGGAACCGGTGCGGCAGGAACCGCATGATCTGTTCGATCGGGACCATGGGCGGGCCTCGCTCGGACTACTTCTTGGCCGGCGGCGCCGCTCTGAGGGCGTCGTAGCGCTTGATGATCTCGGCCGTGAGGTCGAGGGCCGGAGTGAAATAGACGACCCCGCCCTTGGTGACGTCGAAGATGACGTCGAGGCCCATGTCCTTGCGGACCTGCTCGATGAGGGGGATGAGATCGGTCTGGATCTCCTCCAGGGTCCTCGCCTGTATCTCGCGCATGGCCCGGGCCGCGTCCTCGGCCGACCGCTGGCGGTCGGTCGTCTTCTTCTGGATATCGGCCTGCAGCGCCGCGGCGGCTTCGACGGTGAGGGTCAGCCTCTGGGCGGCCAGGCGGTTCTGGAGCTGCCGGATCTGGTCGTCGACGCGGGTGACCTCGTCGGCGTACTTCTTGTCGGCGGCCTGGATCTGGGCCAGGGCCCGTTTGCCCTCGACGGACTTGTCGAGGATCTCCTGCGAATTGATCATCCCCAGCTTGCCGGCCTCCTGGGCGGCGGCAAAGCCGGCCAGGCCGGCGGCGGCGGCGATGAGCGCAAGAAGCCGGTGGTGTCGTCTCATGGTCGGAACCTCCCTAGAACGTCGTGCCGACGGCGAAGCGGAACGTGAACTCCGAGTCGGACGCGTAGATCTTCTTGTTGTTATAGGCGAAGATCAGGCGGAACGGCACGCGCAGGGCCGGGATGAAGAGCCGGGCCTCGATGCCGAGCGACGAGTACATGTCCGGCAGGCGAAGCTTCTGGCCGTAGGCGACGGCGTTCCCCACATCATAGAAGAAGATGGCGTAGAGCGGCCCGCCGACGGGGATGATGTACTCGGCGTTGAACAAGACGGATTTGTCGCCGCCGATGTTGTAGCCGTTCGCGTCGAGCGGGCCGACCGTGTAGACCTCGTAGCCGCGGATGGACCGCTCGCCGCCGAGGAAGAACTTCTCCCAGTAAGGGATCGGCGAGTCGCGGAGGGCCTTGATGAACATGACCTGGGCGTGGACGCCGAGGACGTGGGCCTTGGCGCCGCGCCCGAAGAGCGGCTGATAGCGGGTGAACTCCAGCATGGGCTTGAGCAGGAACACGTCGCCGCCGAGGAAGGGGAAGGAGTACTTCAGGCTCGCGGAGTACATCGTCCCCCGGGTCGGGGTGAGCGGGCTGTCGATCGTCGACCGCCAGAGCATCGGGGTGACCGAGCTCATGTCGTACTTCTGGTTGCTGTAGAGCTGGTAGTAGGACGTCGGGAGCGTGAACTCGGGACTGTCCGAGACGGTCATCTGAACCTTCTCGAAGGTATAGGTCAGGTTGGCCCGCCACATCCCGAAGAGCCGCATCCCGGTCGACAGGTCGATGCCCGCGCCCTTCCTCCAGAACCAGGGGTAATGGATGTCCCTCTTGTAGACGTTGAAGCCCGCCGTGATGGGCTTGTCGAAGAGGTACGGCTCGGAGAAGCCGAAGGAGTAGCTCTTCGTGAGCTTGCCCTGCTGGACGCCGAGCTCCAGCGTCTCCCCCGCGCCGAGGAAGTTCACCGTCGAATAGCTGAAGGCCACGAAGGTCCCCTCGTAGCCGCTGTAGCCGGCCGTGAACTGGATGTTGTTCCGCTGCATCTCCTTGACGTTGACCGTGACGTTCATCTTGGTCGGATCGTCCGGGTCCGGCTTGATGTCGGGGTCCTTTTCGAGGTCGACCAGGCCGAGCTGCTTGATCCGGAGGATGCTGTTCTTGAACGCGCTCATGCCGAAGCGGTCGCCCTCCCGCATGATCATCTCCCGGCGGATGACCTTGTCCTTGGTGTAGTTGTTGCCGCGGAACTCCAGCCGGTTGAGGAAGGTGATCTCCCCTTCCATGATGTTGAAGGTGACGTTGACGATCTTGCGCACGGGATCGAGGTTCTCGATCGGGATGACCTGGCAGTAGACGAAGCCGCCGTCCCGGAAGACCTCGGAGATGTCATCGACGCTCTTCTCCCGGGCCTTGGTGCTGTAGATCTCGCCGGGCTTGATCTTGACCAGGCCCCGGACGGCCTTGAGGTTGACGGACTTGCTCCCCTCGATCTTGATCTCGCCCGTGCGGTAGAGGTAGCCGGGGGTGACGGGGAAGACGAGCCGGATCATCTTCTGGCTCTTGAACGTGACGCTCCGCTTTTCGATCTCCTCGGTCCGCGGCTCGCCGACCGCCGCCTCCATATAGCCCATCTCCTGGTATTTCTTCTTGAGGGCGTCGGCGCTCTCGCTGATCTTGTTTTCCTTGTAGACGTCCTTGCCGGCGATCCAGTTGAAGAGGGTGTGAGGCCGGTTGTCCTTCATCGACCACTTGAGGCTGCTCACCTGGACCTTGGTCGCGCCCTCGAAGACGACGTCCCCGACGCGGACCTTGGGACCCTCGTCGATCCGGATCAGGACGTCGACCTCGTTCTTGCCCTGCCGGACGGTCTCCGTCTCGATCTTCGAGGACAGCAGGCCCTTCTCATAGAGGAGCTCGGTGATGGTGTCCTTGATGCGCTGGACCTTGTGGGGGCTGTAGTAGGAATAGGGCAGGATGGCCTGGTCCTTCTCCTTCAGCTTGTTGACGATATCGTTTTCCTTGACCTTCTTCCCCGTCTTGTAGGTCACGGCGCGAACGACCGGGTTCTCCTGGACCGTGATCCGGACGATGCGGCCCCGCTCCCCCGGGAGCTCATCGAACTTGATATCGGCGAAGAAGCCGGTCGACCAGAGGACGCGGAAGTCCCGGCGGAGCTGTTCGGCATTGTAGGGGTCCCCTTGGCGGACCGACAAGTAGTAGATGATGGTCTCGGGCGTCACCCGGTCGTTGCCGACGATCTCGATCTTCTCGACGATCTCCTGGGCGGCCAGCAGGCCGGGCGCGGCCAGGAGCAGGAGGACGAGGGCGACCTTTTTCATGTCCAATTTCCCTTAACATATACCATATCGGGCGGATTTGGTCAAAAGCCCGGCCCCGCCGGGCGGGGTCCGGCATGACCCTGACAAAGGATTCAACTCTCGGGGAGGGCCAGGCGTTTCATCGCCCCTGCCGCCATCTCGTAGACCCTGTCGCAGTAGCGGGCGATCTTCTCGTTATGGGTGACCAGGATCGAGGACAAACCCTTCTTCTCATGAAGGTCGAGGACGAGGCGGAGGACCATCTCCCCCGTCCGCCAATCGAGGTTGCCGGTCGGCTCGTCGGCCAGGAGGAGGCGGGGCGCGCCGACCAGGGCCCGGGCGATGGCCACGCGCTGCTGCTCGCCGCCCGACAGCTGGCTCGGACGGGACGGGATCTTGTCCTCGAGGCCGACCTCGCGGAGAAGGTCCGCCGCCCGGGCAAAGGCCTCCCGCTTCGCCATCCCCCCGATCAACAGGGGGAAGCTGACGTTCTCGAGGGCGGTGAACTCGGGCAGAAGGTGGAAGACCTGGAAGACGAAGCCGATCTTGCGGTTGCGGACCGCGGCCACGTCGCGGTCGCCGCCGGCGAAGATGTCCTCCCCGTCGAGGAGGACGCGCCCCTCCGTGGGCCGGTCCAGGCCGCCGAGGAGGTTGAGGAGGGTCGTTTTGCCGACCCCGGACGCCCCCATGACGGCCACGAGCTCCCCCCGCCCGAGCTCGAAGTCGAGGCCCTCGAAGACGCGGAGGTCGCCCTTGGGCAAGGGGTAGGTCTTGCCCAGGCCCTCGGCGACGAGGACGCGGTCACTCATATTTCAACGCCACCACGGGATCGACCTTGGCCGCCCGGCGGGCCGGGAACAGCGTCGAGACGAAGCTGATGAGGAGGGTCACCCCGACGATGAGGGCGAGGTCGAGGGGCCTCAGCCGGAAGGGCACGTAGGAGATCTGGTAGATGTCGACGGGGATCTTGATGAGCTCGAAGGCGTTGGCCAGGGCGCACCAGCCGAGGCCGAGCAGGACGCCCAGGGCCGTCCCGATGACGCCGATGAGCGCCCCCTGGAGGAAGAAGATCCGGTTGATCATCCGGGGCGTCGCGCCCATGGCCATGAGGATCCCGATGTCGCGGGTCTTCTCCATGACCATGAGGATGAGCGTCGCGATGATGTTCAGGGCGGCCACGATGACGATCAGGGTGATGGTCAGGAACATGATGTTCTTCTCCAGCTTCAGGGCGGAGAAGAGGGACTTGTTGAGCTCCATCCAGGTCGTGATGTAGACGACGGGCGGCAGGATGGCCCGGATCTTCTCGCCGACCTCGGGCGCGGCGAAGATGTCCTTCAGCTTGACCTGGATGTAGCTGGCCCGCCCCTCGAGGCCGAAGAGCCGCTGGGCGACGCCGATCGCGACGAGGGCCGTCGCGTTGTCGAACTCGTAGAGCCCGGTGTTGAAGATCCCCGACACGAGGAACCTCCTCCTCTTGGGCAGGAGCCCCATCGGGGACAAGGTCGAGGAGGCCGTGACGACGTCGACGAGGTCGCCGACCTGGGCCCCGATCCTCAGGGCCAGCTCCCGGCCGAGGAGAAGGCCCTCGCGGGCCCCGCCGCCGACGGGGATGCTCCCGGCCTCGAGCTTCTGGAGCCAGTCGGCCCCCGGCCTCTCCCGGTCGAAATCGATGCCCTTGACGAGGGCCCCCGAGCTCTCGCCGATGCCGGTGATGAGCACCGTGCTGTAGACGACCGGGGACACCGATTCGACGCCCGGCAGGGCCCGGATCTTCTCGGCCATCGCCTCGTAGTCCGCGACGCCCTGGCCGCCGAGGTCGGAGACCATGACGTGGGAGGTCGCGCCGAGGATCTTGTCCTGGACGTCGCCCTGGAAGCCGGTGATCAGGGCGATGGCGATGACCAGGGCGGCGACGCCGATGGCGATGCCGACGACGGAGATCGTCGTGATGACGGAGATGAAGGCCTGCTTCCTCCTCGCGGTGAGGTAGCGGCGGGCGACGAAGAGCTCGAAGGTCATAGTTCTATTTCGGCTTCAGCAGGGGGAAGAGGACGACCTCCCGGATCGATCTCCGGTCGGCCAGGAGCATGGTCAGCCGGTCGATGCCGATGCCCTCCCCGCCCGTCGGCGGCAGGCCGTACTCGAGGGCCTCGACGTAGTCCAGGTCGACGGGGTGCGACTCTTCGTCCCCCCGGCGCTTGGCCTCGGCCTGCTCCTCGAAGATGGCCCGCTGCTCGGCCGGGTCGGTGAGCTCGGAGAAGGCGTTGGCGACCTCCATGCCGGCGACGAGGAGCTCGAACCGCTCGGCCTCTTCCGGGTCGTCCCGCGACGTCTTGGCCAGAGGCGAGATCTCCCGGGGCGGGTGGGTGATGAAGGTCGGCTGGACGATCTTGTCCTTGACGAACCGGTCGAAGACGACGTCCAGGGCCCGGCCGAAGGTCAGCGGCTTCTTCTCGGGCGCGAGGCCTTCGGCGAAGGCGACGAGATCGGGCCGGTCGGAGAAGCGGCTCGGGGCCAGGCCGCTGAGCTCGACGCAGGCCTCGAGGAACTTCAGCCTCCGGAAGGGCCTCTTGAAGGAGATCCGGTGCTCGCCGAAGGGGACCTCCTCGGATCCGCGGAGGCTCACGGCCAGGCCGTTCAGGAGCTCCTCGGTCAGCTCCATCATGTCGTGGTAGTCCCGGTAGGCCTCATAGAACTCGAGCATGGTGAACTCGGGGTTGTGCTGGGCGTCGATGCCCTCGTTGCGGAAGCTGCGGTTGATCTCGTAGACCTTGTCGAGGCCGCCGACGACGAGCCGCTTGAGGTAGAGCTCCGGGGCGATCCTAAGATAGAGGTCGAGGCCGAGGGCGTTGTGGAACGTCTTGAAGGGCCGGGCCAGCGCGCCGCCGGGGATCGGGTGCATCATGGGCGTCTCGACCTCGATGTAGCCGCGGCCGTCGAAGAACCGCCGGATGTGGGAGACGATGGCGCTGCGGAGGCGGAAAACCTCGCCGACGTCCGGGCTCATGATCAGGTCGAGGTAGCGCTGGCGGTAGCGGAGCTCGACGTCCTGGAGGCCGTGCCACTTCTCCGGGAGCGGGTGGAGGCACTTGGCCAGGAACGTCACGGCGTCGCAGAGGACGGTCAGCTCGCCCGTGCGCGTCTTGAAGAGCTTGCCGGAGACGGAGACGACGTCGCCGAGGTCGAAAAGGGAGAAGCGCTCGTAAGCCTCCGGACCGGCCTGGTCCTCCCGGATGTAGGCCTGGAGCTTCGTCCGCCCGTCGGAGATATGGAAGAAGGTCGCCCGGCCCATCTTCCGGATGGACAGGATGCGGCCGCGGACGACGACCTTCTCGCTCCTCGCTTCGAGCTCGGGCGCGGTCAGGCCGGCGAAGGCGTCGACGGCCTCCTTCACAGCGTGCGTGCCGGGCGCGGTGTAGGGGAAGAGCGGGACGCCCGCCTCCGCGAGCTTGCGGAGCTTCTCGCGGCGGGCGACGTCCTGATCGAGCTCGTTATGATCGTCCTTCGGACTCATGTTCACCTTTTCAGGGGTCCTGTCCGGCCGGGCGGTCGGACTTCGCCGCGAGCCGCCGGACGATGGCGTCGAGGACGCCGTTGACGAACACGGCCGACCCCTCGCCGCTGTAGCGCTTGGCGATCTCGATCGCCTCGTCCATGACAATGGCCGGGACGAGCGTCGGCTCATAGAGGAGCTCGGCGACGGCGATCCTCAGGATGTTCCGGTCGATGACGGCCATCCGGGCCAGGCGCCAGTTCTTCGAGGCCGACTGGATGGTCCGGTCGATCGCCTCGCCGTTCTCGAGGATGCGCTCCACGAGCCAGGCCCCGTACTCCTGGGCCTCCAGGGCCGTCTTCCGGCTCTCCCAGTACGCCCGGACGACGTCGCTGGGATCGCCCGAATGGAACTCGAGCTGGAACAGGATCTGGAGGGCGCACTCCCGCGCCTGACGGCGTTTTCCCATGGCTCGGACGGCCGGACCGCTCAGCGGAGGCCCGCCTCCTTGATCACGTTCAGGGTCTCGACGAGCGAGAAAGCGGCGTCATAGCCCTTGTTGCCGGCCTTCGTCCCGGCCCGCTCGATGCCCTGCTCGACCGTGTCCACGGTCAGGATGCCGAAAGCGACCGGGATGCCGTCATCCATGGCGATCTGGGCCAGTCCCTTGGTCACCTCGGCGCTGAGGTAGTCGAAGTGGGGGGTGTCGCCCCGGATGAGGGCGCCGATGCAGAGGATGCCGTCGGCGGTCTTGGCCTTGGCGATCTTCTTGGCCAGAATGGGGACCTCGAACGAGCCCGGGACCTTGTAGACGGTCAGGTCGGCCTCGAGGGCGCCCATCTTCTGGAGGGCCTCCAGGGCTCCCTCGAACAGCCGCTCCGCGATGAAGCTGTTGAAGCGGCTGACCACGATCGCGATCTTGAAGCCCTTGGCCTGGAGCTTGCCTTGGTGGATCTTCATGATGTCACGCCCCTTTTTCGGAGATCGTCTTCCATGGGGCCTTATTCTAACAGATGTCCGGCGGTTTTTCACTAAAAAAGGGCGGCCCGGCCCCCCTCGCCGGGCCCCTTCGCCGCCTTGAGGAATCCCTGTGATTATGATAGGTTGGGCCGGAGGAGTTGACGCATGCGGACCAAGAGCGGATTTCCCGAGCTTCCTCCCGACAAGCTGCGCTGGACCTGCTGCCCCGAGGACATCCCCGTCGATTCGAGCGCGGAGGCGCGGGCCTGCCTGGAGATCATCGGCCAGGCGCGAGCGCTCCGGGCCATCCAGACGGGCCTCGACATCAAGAGCCTCGGCTACAACATCTTCATCACCGGGATGGTCGGCACCGGCCGGACGACGACGATCAAGCAGCTGCTCGACCAGCTCGAGAAGGCCGACAAGACGCCCGACGACATCCTCTACGTCAACAACTTCAAGTACCCCGACGAGCCCGTCCTCATCATGGTCCCGGCCGGCCGGGGCAAGCAGTTCGGCGAGTCGATGACCAAGCTCCTCGACATGCTGAGGACGAACATCCCCCAGCTCCTCAAGAGCCCCTATTATTCCGAGAAGCGGGACGGCATCGTCGAGGTCCAGCAGAAGAAGCAGCGGGACCACCTCCAGGCGTTCGAAGAGGAGGTGGCCGCTCAGGGCTTCTCCGTCATCCAGGTCCAGATGGGCCTGTTCAGCCGGCCGGACCTCATCCCCGTCCTCGAGGGCCAGCCCATCCCGTTCGCGAAGATCGAGGGCCTGGTCAAGGAAAAGAAGATCCCCAAGGAGACGCTCGAGGGCCTCCGGGCGAAGTACGAGGAGCTGACGGCCAAGCTCGAGACGGTCTTCGAGCGGCTCAAGGAGATCGACGAGGAGACCCGGACCCTTCTCCGGGCCTGGGACGAGGAGTCGATCACGCCCGTCATCAAGGGAGCCATCAACGACGTCCGGTCGAGGTTCGACTACCCCAAGATCGGGGCCTACCTCGACGAGGTCGAGAAGGCCCTCATCAAGGGCCTCGAGCTGTTCAAGAGCCAGAAGAAGGACGAGAAGGAGCCCGTGGAGGACTTTCTCGAGTACCGGGTCAACCTCCTCGTCGACAACTCGGACCAGCGCGGCGCGCCCGTGGTCATGGAGACGAACCCGAACTACGTCAACCTCTTCGGCTCGATCGAATCGACCATCACCCGGGTCGGCCTGAGCCAAACGGACTTCACCATGATCAAGGCCGGCTCCTTCCTCAAGGCCAACGGCGGGTACCTCGTCGTCAACGCCCTCGACGCCCTCGTCGAGCCGGGCGTCTGGGCGACGCTCAAGCGGACCCTGCGCAACCAGATCTTCGAGATCCAGAACTACCTCCAGATGTACCTGTTCACGAGCGCCCGCCTCAAGCCTGAGCCGATCAAGGCCGACGTCAAGGTCGTCATGATCGGCGACGCCGCCATCTACAATCTCCTCTACTTCATGGACGAGGACTTCAAGAAGATCTTCAAGATCAAGGCCGAGTTCGACGCGGAGATGGAGAAGGACGGGAAGTCCTTCGCCGAGTACGTCCGGTTCATCAAGAAGATCTGCGACGAGGACGACCTCATGCCGCTCGACAGGGACGGCATCGCCGCCCTCATCGAATACTCGACGCGCATCGCCGGCCGCCAGAGGAAGCTCTCGACCCGGTTCCACATCATCGCCGACGTCGTCCGGGAATCGAGCTACTGGGCCCGCCGGGGCAAGAAGACGGCCGTCGGGCGGGAGGACGTCGAGAGGGCCATCACCGAGCGGTTCGAGCGGGTCAGCCTGATCGAGGACAAGATCCAGGAGATGATCGAGGAGGGGACCATCCTCATCGACACGGAGGGGGCCGTCGTCGGCCAGGTCAACGGCCTGTCCGTCTACGACATGGGCCAGTTCATGTTCGGCAAGCCGGCCCGCATCACCGCCCGGACGGCCATGGGCCGGGCCGGGGTCATCAACGTCGAGCGGGAAGCCGACCTGAGCGGCCCGACCCACAACAAGGGCGTCCTCATCCTCAGCGGGTACCTGCGCGGCAAATACGCCACGAAACGGCCGATGTCCTTGACCGCCTCGCTGGCCTTCGAGCAGTCCTACGGCGGCGTCGACGGCGACAGCGCCTCCTCGACCGAGGTCTACGCCATCCTCTCGAGCCTCTCGGGACTGCCCCTGCGCCAGGACCTCGCCGTCACGGGGTCCCTCAACCAGAAGGGCGAGATCCAGCCGATCGGCGGCGTCAACGAAAAGATCGAAGGCTTCTTCGACGTCTGCCGGGCCAAGGGACTGACGGGGACCCAGGGCGTCCTCATCCCCCACCAGAACGTCCAGAACCTCATGCTCCGGGCCGAGGTCGTGGACGCGGTCAAGGCCGGGAAGTTCCACGTCTACACGGTCCGGGGGATCGACGAGGGGATCGAGATCCTGACCGGCGTCGAAGCGGGGACCGCCGACGCGAACGCCGAGTACCCGGACGGCACCGTCCATGGCCTCGTCGACCGCGAGCTCCAGCGGCTCGCCAAGGGCCTGAAAGCGTTCGCCGGCCCGGCCGACAGGGGCGAGGGCCCCGACGGATCGAAGTAGCTAGCGGCCGGCCGGCCGGCGTCCGCCGGATCTCGGCCCGGACCGCTTAGCCCGATCCGGTCGGGGCGCGGGCAGGGGGCGCGGGGACCCGCCGGCGGCCTGAAGGCGCCGGATCTCAGGCTTCCCGAGATAGCGCCACTCCCCCGGCTTGAGGCCGTCGAGGGTCAGCCCCGCGAAATCGACGCGCACGAGCCCCGCGACGGGAAAGCCCACGGCTTCGAAAAGCTTCCGGATCTCCCGTTTCCGCCCCTCGTGGATCTCGACCCGGAGGAGCGTCCATCGCTGGCCCCGCCGCAGGACCTGGACGCGGGCGGGGGCCGTGCGGCGGCCTTCGAGGAAGATGCCGTGCCGGACCTTGTCGAGGTCGGCCTCCGCCGGCCCGCCCTCGATCCGGGCCTCGTAGGTCTTGCCGACGCCATAGCGGGGGTGGGTCAGCTTGAGGGCCAGGTCGCCGTCGTTGGTGAGCAGGAGGGCCCCGGCCGTGTCGAGGTCGAGCCGGCCCACGGGATAGACCCGGACCGGGAGCCGGCCCAGCAGATCGAGGACCGTCGGCCGCCCGAAAGGGTCCTTGACGCTGACGACGCGCCCGGCCGGCTTGTTCATCAGGATGTAGACCGCCCGCTCCTCTTCCGCCTTGACGGCCCGGCCGTCGACAACGATCTTGTCGCGCGCCGGGTCGATCCTCTCCCCCATCTCCATGACAGACTTGCCGTTGACGGTGACCCGGCCCGCGGCGATCCACCGGTCGGCCTCCCGCCGCGAGCACACCCCGGCATGCGCTAAGAATTTGTTGAGTCTCGTAAGCATTTGAGCTGGCCCATTATAAACCAAAGCCCCCGGGATTCGTATAGATAAGGTAGAATATAGAGCGGTCGAACTATGGCGAAGCTGCAGATCAAAGAGTCGTTCGGGATGGCCCTGTTGTCCCTCCGATCCAACAAGCTCCGGACCTTCCTGACCCTGCTCGGCATCATCATCGGCGTCCTGACCATCATCGCCGTCGTCTCGGTCATCCAGGGCCTCAACAACTATGTCTATACGAAGATGTCCTTCTTCGGGGCCAACGACTTCTCCGTCCAGAAGTTCTCCATGATCGGGACCTCCCTCAAGGACTTCCGCGAGCAGATGAAGCGCAAGGACCTGACCCTCGTCGAGCGCGACCTCATCCGGGCCAACTGCCCCACGTGCGAGCTCGTCGGCGCCTCCGCGTCCTACGGCACGACGGTCAAGTACGGCAGCCAGTCCCTCCGGGACACCGAGGTCCGCGGCGTGACCTATCTCGACCACGAGATCGGCTCGGTCGTCGAGCTCACGAGCGGGCGCCACCTCCAGAGCCAGGACGAGACGAACTCCCGGCCCGTATGCGTCATCGGGTCGGACGTCGCCGAGAAGGTCTTCGGCGGGCTCGATCCGCTCGGCCGCTGGCTCAAGGTCGGCTCGCGGAACTTCCAGGTCATCGGCGTGGCCAAGAAGAAAGGCAAGATCCTCGGCTTCAGCCAGGACAACTTCGTCCGCATCCCCATCACGACCTTCAACAAGGCCTACGGCTCGCGCCGCTCGATCAGCATCAACATCCACACCAACTCCCAGGAGGAGATGGCCCAGGCCCAGGAGGAGGTCCGGACCGTGCTCCGCTCGTGGCGGAAGCTCTCCTACAAGGACCCGGACGACTTCTCCTTCGCCACCTCGGAGACCTTCATCCAGTTCTACAAGACGGCGACGGCGGGCATCTACTTCGCCATGATCGCCGTCTCCTCGATCGCCCTCGTCGTCGGCGGCATCGTCATCATGAACATCATGTTCGTCTCCGTGTCGGAGCGGACCAAGGAGATCGGCATCCGCATGGCCGTCGGCGCCCGCCGCCGGGACATCCTCTACCAGTTCCTCATCGAGTCGTCGGTCATCTCCGCGCTCGGCGGGATCATCGGGATCGTCCTCGGCTTCCTCGTCGCCCGCATCGTCTCCGCGGCCACGTCCATGCCCTCGAGCGTCGAGCCGGCCTCGATCGTCCTGGCCATCGTCATGTCCTGGTCGATCGGCCTGTTCTTCGGCATCTACCCGGCCAACCGGGCGGCCAAGCTCGACCCGGTCGAGGCCCTGAGGTCGGAACAATGAGGCTCCAGATCGTCCGGGAAGTCTTCCGCATGGCCGTTGACTCGCTCCGGTCGCACAAGCTCCGCTCGTTCCTGACCATCCTGGGCATCGTCATCGGGGTCATGACGGTCATCGGCATGGTCTCGATCATCCAGGGCCTCAACAAGAGCTTCCTCAGCGAGCTCCAGTCGGCCGGCTCCGACATGATCGTCATCCGCAAGAACGAGGCGGTCCAGATGGGCCGGATGTCCGAGGAGGAGAGGACCCGGAAGGACCTGACCTTCGACGACGCCAAGGCCGTCGAGGCGGGCGCCCCGCTCGTCCGGGCCGTGGCCGTCAGCATCTATGTCAGCGTCTTCGACCAGGTCGAGATCAAGTACCGGAGCGCCAAGAGCGACAGCGCCATGGTCATCGGCATGAACGAGCAGTGGCCCGTCGTCATGTCGCTCTACCTGCCCCGGCTGGGCCGGTTCGTCACCGAAGCGGAGGTCTCCCGCTCAGCCCGCGTCTGCGTCCTCGGCTCGGAGCTCGCCGACGTCCTCTTCCCGACCACCAACCCCGTCGGCAAGGAGATCCGCGTCGGCCCGGAGGCCTTCACCGTGGTCGGCGTCCTGTCCAAGCGGGGCCAGATGTTCGGCCAGAGCCGCGACAACTTCGTCGGCCTGCCCATCACCACGCTGAT
>Ga0154759_1086_pt1 | contig 18505 bp, 15 predicted proteins | sample Rifle2008BG16ft_FD_105767 | JGI IMG/M metagenome (GOLD analysis project Ga0154759, IMG submission 105767) | Candidatus Aminicenantes bacterium RBG_16_66_30 | reverse complement strand
GGGCGTCGACACCCTGACCGGGAAAAAGGTCGAGGTCGAAGCCGACATGGTCGTCCTGGCCATGGCCATGGTCAAGGCCGACGGGGTCCAGGATCTGCTGAAGAAACTCAAGATCGCCACCGATATCCACGGCTTCCTGGCCGAGGCCCATCCCAAGCTGAGGCCCGTCGAGAGCCTCAACGCCGGCTTCTACCTGGCCGGGTGCGCCCAGGGCCCCAAGGACATCCCCGAGACGGTCGCCCAGGCCTCGGCCGCGGCGGCCAAGGTCGGGGACCTTTTCGCCCAGAAAGAGCTCACCCACGAGCCGACGGTCGTGCCGGTCAACGACGAGCTCTGCTCCGGCTGCGGCATCTGCATCACGATGTGCCCGTATTCCGCCCGGACCCTGGACCCGGCCCGGGGGGTCGTCGTTGTCAACGAGATCCTCTGCGAGGGCTGCGGAGCCTGCGCCGCCGCCTGCCCGAGCGGCGCCGCCCAGCAGCGCAACCAAACGGACACCCAGATCTTCTCCATGCTTAGGGCCATGCTGAGGGAGTGACCATGTTCGAACCGCAAATCATGTGTTTTCTCTGCAAGTGGTGCACGAGCTCGGCGGCCGACGCGGCCGGCACGTCGCGTCTCCGCCATGCCCCCAACACCATCAACATGAGGGTCATGTGCTCGAGCCGCGTCGACCCCCAGCACATCATCTACGCCTTCAAGGAGGGCGCCGACGGCGTCTTCCTCGGCGGCTGTCATCCCGGCGACTGCCACTACGTCGAGGGGAACTACAAAACGCTCCGCCGGATCACGCTGTTCAAGATAATGCTCCGGGACCTGGGGATCGACCCGAAGCGGCTCCGCCTGGAGTGGATATCTGCGGCGGAGGGGAAAAAATACGCCGAGACGATGAACGAGTTCACGGAGCAGATCCGGGCCCTAGGGCCGCTCCATTTGAACGAAAAAGCTCTGGTCCAAGAGGTGATCAAAGATGAGTAAGACAGCATCGAAACCCAAAAAGGCCGCGGCCAAGGACAAGGCCGCGGAGGAGCATCTCGTCCCCATATTCGTCATGGGGAAACGCTATGAGGTGCCTGACTCACTGACGATCCAGAAGGCTCTCGAATACGCCGGCTACCAGCTCGTCCGGGGCTGCGGCTGCCGGGGCGGCATCTGCGGGGCCTGCGGGACGGTCTTCCGCTACCCCGCCTCCTACCGGATCGAGGTCGGCCTGGCCTGCCAGACGGTCGTCCAGCCGGACATGTACATCGCCCAGGTCCCCTTTTTCCCGGGCAACAAGGCCGTGTACGACATCGAGAGCCTGCCGGCCGTGGGGGGCACGATTGCCGCCCTCTACCCCGAAGTCTTCAAGTGCGTCGGCTGCGGCACATGCACCCGCAGCTGCCCCATGGACATCGACGTCCTAGGCTATATCTCGAAGGCCATCCAGGGCGACATCGCGGCCGTGGCCGAGGGCTCCTTCGACTGCGTCATGTGCGGCCTCTGCGCCTCCCGCTGCCCGGCCGAGGAAGTCCAGTACAACATCGCCGTCCTGGCCCGCCGTCTCTATGCCCGGCACATCGTTCCCAAGGCCAAGCACCTGGAGCGCGCAGTCAAGGCCGTGGAGGACAAGGCTTTCGACAAGGCCCTTCGGGAGCTCAAGGCCAAGAGCCTGGACGAGCTCAAGAAGATCTACAAGGGCCTCGAGACCGAGCCCGATATGGCCGACGATTCCTGGGCGCCTCAGGACAAATCCTATCTGGGAGAATGATCCATGCCGTACACGCCTGAACTGAGAGAGCTTATCAAGAGGGTGGAAAAGACGAGGCCGGCCCGCGTCGAAAAGAAGCGGGCGGGCGTTGAATTCACGCCCATGTCCCTCCAGGAGCGCGAGGCCATCCTGAAGTACCATCCCGACTTCAAGGAGGACGGCCGGACCGAGATCCTTGTCGGCCCCAACAAGGGCTACCGGATCGCCAAGGAAATGGTCAGCCTCCTCCATGCCAAGAGCCGTCTCGATCCGGACGCCGTCGACCTCGGCCAGGTCGATTTCGAGACCGACGTCCTCGTGATCGGCGCCGGAGGCGCGGGCTCGTCGGCGGCCCTCCTGGCCAGGGAGAACGGCGCCCGGGTCCTCATGGCGACGAAGCTGCGCATCGGCGACGCCAACACCATGATGGCCGAGGGCGGCATCCAGGCCGCGACCAAGACCGGGAAGGACTCCCCGTATTACCATTACCTCGACGCCATGGGCGGGGGACACTTCAAGAACGACCCCGAGCTCGTCGAAACGCTCGTCGTCGAAGCGCCCAAGGTCATGGCCTGGCTGGAAAAGCTGGGGGCGATGTTCTCCAAGTACGAAGACGGGCGCCTCAAAGCCATGCACGGCGGCGGCACATCGAGGAAGCGCATGCACTACGCCGGCGACATCACCGGCGCCGAGATGATGCGGACCCTCCGCGATGAGGTCAAGAACCACCCCGACGACATCAAGATCCTGGAATTCTCCCCCGCCGTCGAGCTCATCCTGAACGAGCAGGGCGCCTGCGCCGGCGCGGTTCTCTACAATCTCGAGACGGAGGAGTACTTCGTCGTCAAGGCCAAGGCCACGATCCTGGCCACGGGCGGGTCGGGCAGGCTCCACATCCAGGACTTCATGACCACGAATCACTACGGGGCGACCGGCGACGGGCTCATCCTGGGCTACCGGGCCGGCGTGCCGCTCCGGTTCCTCCACACCGTCCAGTACCACCCGACGGGCGCCGTCTTCCCCGAGCAGGCCGAAGGCCTCCTCATCACGGAGAAGTTCCGCGGCGCCGGGGCCAACGTCCTCAACATCGACGGCGAACAGTTTGTCTACGAGCGCGAACCCCGCGACGTCGAGTCCGCGGCCTTCATCCGGGAGTGCCTGGAGCGGGGCAAGGGCGTCCCGACGCCGACCGGAAAGTTCGGCGTTTGGCTGGATTCGCCCATGATCGACGTCCTCAAGGGCGAGGGCACGGTCCGCAAGGAGTTCCCGGGCAAGTGGATCCTCTTCCACCGCTACGGGATCGACATCACCAAGGAGCCCATGCTCGTCTATCCGACGCTCCACTACCAGAACGGCGGGCTCGAGATCGACCGCCGGACCGGAACAGTCGTCCCCGGCCTTTTCGCCGCCGGGGAGGTCAGCGGCGGGATCCACGGCGAGAACCGCCTGATGGGCAACTCCCTGCTCGACGTCGTCGTCTTCGGCCGGATCGCCGGCTGCGCCGCCGCCGAGTACGCCCAGTCGGCCCCCCGGGACGGCGCCCTCACGCTCGACCACGTCCGGGCCTACCATAAGGCCCTCGAGGCCGGCCGCATCCCCGCCGAAGGGCAGGTCGCGCCCATGCTGCTCCCGGATTACTCCAATCCCGAGGTCCGGAAGAAGCAGCTGACCACGAAATACCACGGAACGCTGCGCTAATCCATGAGCGAGGTCCCATCATGCCCGTAAGGCAAAGAGAGAAACCGTTCGGGCTGCCCCGGCCGCAGACGCCCCACGGGGAGATCGTCGTCCTCGAGGAGCGCTGCAAGGGCTGCGGGTTCTGCGTCGAGTACTGCCCGCACCTGGTCCTGGCGGTGGCCAAGAGGTACAACGCCAAAGGCTACCACCCGCCGGAGATCGTCAAGGCCGAGCTCTGCGTCAACTGCGGCTTCTGCCGCATGATCTGCCCCGAGTTCGCCATCTACACGTACGAGCCCACGACGGGGGAGAAACCATGAAAGCCGATCCCCGAGGGGTCCTCACGGGATCCCATTACATCGACGGCGACTTCGCCTGCTGCGAAGGCGCCCTCGCGGCCGGCTGCCGGTTCATCGCCGGCTATCCCATCACCCCGTCGACCGAGGTCGTCGAGCGGTTCGCCCGGCGCGCGCCGCTCGTGGACGGGGCGCTCTTCATCCAGATGGAGGACGAGCTGGCCGCCTCGATCGCCATCCAGGGCGCCGTCTGGGCCGGCAAGAAGGCCATGACCGTCACGAGCGGGCCCGGCTTCTCCCTGATGATGGAGCACATCGGCCTGGCGGCCATGACCGAGACGCCCTGCGTCTTCGTCGACGTCCAGCGCGGCGGCCCCTCGACGGGGCTGCCCACCCTCCCGTCCCAGGCCGACATGATGCAGGCCCGCTGGGGTTCGCACGGCGACTACGAGATCATCGCCCTCTGCCCGAACTCCCCTCAGGAAAGCTTCGACCTGACCGTCGACGCCTTCAACCTGGCCGAGCAGTACCGGGTTCCGGTCATGCTCATGATGGACGAGTGCGTCGGCCACATGATGGAGCGGGTCGTCATCCCGTCCGCCGACAAGATCGAGGTCACGCCCCGGCGCTTCACCAAGCTCCCGCCCGGCGAGTACCTTCCTTTCAAGCCGGGCGAGGATCTCGTCCCGGACATGTTCAAGGCCGGGGACGGCTACCGGCTCCACGTCACCGGGCTGACCCACGATTTCCGCGGCTATCCGGCCATGAACCCCGAGGTCCAGGAACAGCTCGTCCACAGGCTGGTCAACAAGATCCGCCTCAACGCCCCGAAGATCTGGCGTTATGAGGAGACGGGGGTCGAGGACGCCGACGTCGTCATCGTCACTTTCGGTATCACCTCCCGGGTCGCCGTCGAGGCGATCGACATCGCCCGGAAAAAGGGCATCAAGGTCGGAATGCTGAGGCTCATCGTCGTCTGGCCCTTCCCCGAGCAGAGGATCTTCGAGCTGGCCAGCCAAGGCAAGGCCCTGGTCGTGGCCGAGATGAACTACGGCCAGGTTTTCTACGAAGTCGACCGCTCGGCCCGGGGCAAGGCCCCGGTCGTCCTGGCCGGCCATGGCGGGGGGACGGTCCACAATATCGAAGACGTCGTTAAAAAGATCGAGGAGGCCTACCGGTGTCGATCGTAACAGAACTCCAAAAAGCGTCCCTCAGCCCGGCCGCCGGGCAGACCAGCCCCGAAAAGCATCCCATGGACGATTTCCTGCGGATGGACCGGATGCCCCACATCTGGTGCTCGACCTGCGGCATCGGCGTCAGCGTCAACTGTTTCGCCAAGGCCCTGGAGAAGCTGGGCACCCCGCTCGACGATGTCGTGGTCGTCTCGGGCATCGGCTGCACCGGCCGCGTCGCCGGCTACGTCAAGGTCGATTCCTTCCACACGACCCACGGGCGGGCCATCCCCTTCGCCACCGGGCTGAAGCTGGCCAACCCCAAGCTCAAGGTCGTCGTCTTCAGCGGGGACGGCGACATCATCGCCATCGGCGGCAACCACTTCATCAACGCCGCCCGGCGGAACATCGACATCACGGTCATCTGCGTCAACAACTTCAACTACGCCATGACCGGCGGGCAGGTGGCCGCGACGACGCCCGAGGGGTCGATCCTCTCCACGTCACCGTTCGGCAACTTCGAGTTCCCCTTCAACCTGCCCTTCCTGGCCGAGTCCGTCGGGGCGGTCTACGTCGCCCGCTGGACGTCCCTCCACGTCTACAACCAGACGAACGCCATGGTCGAGGCCATGAAGAAGCCGGGATTCTCGTTCGTCGAGATCATCGCCCCCTGTCCGACGATCTTCGAACGGCAACAGAAGATGGGCGACGGCCTCGACCGGCTGCGCTGGTACTGCGAGAACAGCGAGATCCGCACCGACCCCAAGACCAAAGACGCCGACATCCGGCTTCGCGACAGGATGGTCGTCGGCAAGTTCGTCGACATCGAGAGGCCGACCTACCTCGACGCGATGAACAAGCACTATCAGGAGCGCCTCGGCCCGAAATACAAGGCCTACGAGGGATAACATGACCAAGACGGAGATCAAGACGGCGGGTTCGGCGGCCAGGGCGTCATCCTGACCGGCTTCATCATCGGCAAGGCGGCCTCCATCTTCGACGGCAAGGACGCCACGATGACCCAGGCCTTCGGGCCCGAGGCCCGGGGCAGCGCCTGCAGCGCCCAGGTCATCGTCGCCGACGGGGCCATCCGCTATCCCTACGTCAAGCGGCCGCAGGTCATGGTCATCATGAGCCAAGAGGCGTTCACGAAGTTCTCGCCCGAGCTCGATCCGAATGGGATGATCCTCATCGAGGAGGAGCTCGTCGACGCCAAAGGCCTGCCCCCGACCGTCAGGGTCTTCGGGATCCCGGCGACCCGCATCGCCGAGGAGCTCGGCCGCAAGGTCGTCCTCAACATGGTCATGGCCGGCTTCTTCGCCGCCGTCAGCGGGCTCGTGTCCAAGGACGCCATGCGCAAGGCCGTCGAGACCTCGGTGCCGAAGGGCACGGAAGGCCTCAACCTGCTGGCCTTCGAGAAGGGCTACGAATACGGTCTGGGCAAGGTCCAGGCCCAATAAGCCGGCGACGGAACGCCGTGCCGACGGAGGAATGACCATGCCGGATTTCGTTTACACTCCGATGTTCCCGTTGGGGCCGGACACGACCGCCTATGAGGCGATCTCCGGCGACCACGTCGCCGCGGGCACGTGCGAGGGCCGTCCGGTCCTCAAGGTCGCCCCGGAGGGCCTGACCCTTCTCGCCGAGCGGGCCTTTCACGACGCGGCCTTCTTTCTGAGGCCGTCGCATCTCGAACAGCTCGCGGCCATCCTCAAGGACCCCGAAAGCTCCGCGAACGACCGGACGGTCGCCCTCGAGCTCCTCATGAACGCCGTGATCTCGGCCGAAGGCGTCCTGCCGATGTGCCAGGACACGGGCACGGCCATCATCAACGCCAAGAAGGGCCAAAGCGTCGTCACGGGGGGCGGGGACGAAGCGGCCCTCTCCCGGGGCGTCTTCAACGCCTACACCCAGAACTATTTCCGTTATTCCCAGAATGCCGCCCTGACGATGTACGACGAGACGAACACGGGATCGAACCTGCCCGCCCAGATCGACATCAGCGCCGTCGACGGCGACGCCTACGGGTTTCTCTTCGTTGCCAAAGGCGGCGGCTCGGCCAACAAGACCTATCTGTTCCAGGAGACCAAGGCCGTCCTCAATCCGGCCGCCCTGGAGAAGTTCCTGATCGGCAAGATGAAGGCCATCGGCACGGCGGCCTGTCCGCCCTATCACCTGGCGGTCGTCGTCGGCGGGACGTCCGCCGAGCTCGTCCTCAAGACGGTCAAGCTGGCCTCGGCCAGGTATCTCGACGCGCTGCCGACATCCGGCGGGCCCGGCGGCCACGCCTTCCGCGACCTCGAGCTCGAGGGCCGGCTGCTCGAGGCCTCCCGCAAGCTCGGGCTGGGGGCCCAGTTCGGGGGCAAGTATTTCTGTCTCGACGTCCGGGTCGTGCGGCTGCCCCGCCACGGCGCGTCCTGCCCGATCGGCCTGGGCCTCAGCTGCAACGCCGACCGGAATGTCAAGGCCAAGATCACCCGCGACGGGATCTTCCTCGAACGCCTGGAAAAGGACCCGGCCAAATACCTCCCCGGCCCCGCGGCGGCGGGCGAGCCCGCCGTCCGGATCGACCTCAACCGTCCGATGAGCGAGATCCGGGCGACCCTCAGCAAGTATCCCGTCGCGACGCGCCTTGTCCTCGACGGGCCGATTATCGTCGCCCGGGACATCGCCCACGCCCGGCTCAAGGAGAGGGTGGACAAAGGGGAGGACCTGCCGGCCTATTTCAAGGACCACATCATCTACTACGCCGGACCGGCCAAGACCCCGCCGGGGTACGCCTCGGGCTCGTTGGGACCGACCACGGCCGGCCGCATGGACGAATACGTCGCCCTCTTCCAGAAGATGGGCGGGTCCCTGGTCATGCTGGCCAAAGGCAACCGCTCCAAGGCCGTGACCGACGCGTGCAAGACCTATGGCGGCTTCTACCTCGGCTCGATCGGCGGGGCCGCCGCCCGGCTGGCCAAGGACTGCATCACCAGCCAGGAGGTCGTCGCCTATCCCGAGCTGGGCATGGAAGCCATCTACAAGATCACGGTCAAGGACTTCCCCGCCTTCGTCATCGTCGACGATAAGGGGAACGATTTCTACGCTAAAATGCTCGCCTGACGGCGGCCCGGGCGGCCGCTCTCGCGGACGAAGGCGTCGGCGTCACCACCGCCCATCCCTCAGGTAAGCGTCGATCGCTTGGGCCGCCTTTTTGCCCGCCCCCATGGCCAAGATGACCGTCGCCGCGCCGGTGACGATATCGCCGCCGGCAAAGACGCCCTTCTTTGACGTCTTGCCCGTGCCCTCATCAGCCACGATGTTGCCGTACTTGTTGAGCGCCAGATCGGGCGTTGTCGAGGTCAGCAGGGGATTGGGGCCCTGGCCGATGGCCATGATGACCATGTCGACATCGATGACGCGTTCCGAGCCTTTTTTGGGGATGGGCCGCCGCCGGCCCGATTCATCGGGCTCGCCCAACTCCATCTCGAGGCATTCGATCCCCTTGACCCAGCCCCGCTCGTTGCCCAGGATGCGGATGGGGATCGTCAGGAGGCGCGGCTGAACGCCCTCCTCGAACGCGTTCTCGATCTCCTCATCGCGGGCCGGCATCTGTTCCCGCGCCCGGCGGTAGATGAGATAGACGTTCTCGGCGCCCAAGCGGAGCGAGGTCCGGGCCGAATCCATGGCCACGTTCCCGCCGCCGACGACGGCGATGTTCCGGCCGTAATGGACGGGCGTATGGAACTCGGGAAACAGGTAGGCCTTCATGAGGTTGACGCGGGTGAGGAACTCATTGGCCGAGTAGACGCCGTTGAGGTTCTCGCCGGGGATGTTCATGAAGTACGGCAGGCCGGCGCCGGTGCCGACGAAGACGGCGTCGTAGCCGTCCCGGAGAAGGTCGTCGACGGTGAAGGATTTCCCGACGACCTGGCTGACCCGGATCTCGGTCCCCAGCTTGGCGATATAATCGGCCTCGCGCTGGACGATCCACTTCGGCAGGCGGAACTCGGGGATCCCGTAGACGAGAACCCCCCCCGCCTTGTGCAGGGCTTCGAAGACCGTCACCCGGTGCCCCATCTTGATGAGGTCGCTCGCCGCCGTTAGGCCCGCGGGACCGGCCCCGATGATAGCGACTTTCTTCCCCGTCGGGCTGGCGTTCGGCGGCGTCCGGACGTCGCCCTGCTGGAACTCGTAATCGGCCACGAACCGCTCCAGACGGCCGATGGCGACCGGCTGGCCCTTCTTGGACAGGACACAGGAGGTCTCGCACTGGACTTCCTGGGGGCAGACCCGTCCGCAGATGGCCGGGAGGCTGTTCTTCTCCTTGATCTTGTGGATGGCGCCGATGAAATCGCTCCGGCGGATGAGGGCGATGAAAGCCGGGATGTCGATGTCGACGGGGCAGCCGGCGATACAGGGCGACTTCTTGCAGGCCAGACAGCGCGACGCTTCGCGCAGCGCGTTCTCCTTCGTGTAGCCCAAGGCGACTTCGTCGAAGTTCTTAACCCGGAGCTTGGGGTCCTGCTTCGGCATGGCCTCCCGCTTGTTGGCCTTGGCCAGCATCTTCTCGGCGGCCGTGAGACGGCACTCGTGGTCCCACAGAGCCCGGTGCTCCTCGCGTTTGTACATTTCCGACCGCTTGAGGAGCTCCCGGAAATCGACGAGGTGGCCGTCGAACTCGGGGCCGTCAACGCAGACGAATTTCGTCCGGCCGCCGACGGTGATCCGGCAGCACCCGCACATCCCCGTCCCGTCCACCATCAGGGAGTTCAGGCTGACGATCGTCGGGATGCCGGCTTTCTTGGTCAGGTCGCACACGGCCCGCATCATGACTCCGGGACCGACGGCGACGGCAAGGTCGATCGGGATCTTCTCGTCCAGGAGGCGCTGCAGCTCGTTCGAAACGAACCCGTGGCGGCCGGCCGACCCGTCGTCCGTGGTCACGAAGAGCTCGTCGCTCGCGGCCCGCATCTCCTGTTCCAGGATGAGCATCTCCTTCGTCTTGGCGCCGATGATAGAGATGATCCGGTTGCCGGCCTCGCGGAAGGCCCGGGTGATGGGATAGACCGGCGCCACCCCGACGCCCCCGCCGATACAGACAACCGTCCCGGCCCGCCTCACCTCCGTCGGCTTGCCCAGAGGCCCGACGACGTCGAGGAACGCCTCGCCGACCTCCAGCTTGTCCATTCTTCGCGTGGACAGGCCGATGACCTGGACGATCAGGGTGATCGTCCCGCGCTCGACGCTCCGATCGGCGACGGTCAAGGGGATCCGCTCCGCGTAATCGTCCGCGCGGACGACGACGAACTGACCGGCCCGGACGGTCCGGGCGACGAGGGGCGCGGCGATCTCGAACAGCACGATGCCCGGCGCCAACGGCTGCTTCCTGAGGATCTCGTTCAACGGGGGGGCCTTCCGCTCACTTGTTGTAAGGGAGATAGACCGAGAACGTGCTCCCTTGACCCACGCGGCTTTCGACCTCGATGCGCCCGAGGTGGGAATCCACGATCTTCTTGGCGATCGTCAGTCCGAGGCCGGTCCCGCTGATCTTATCCCTCTTCTTCGTCTCGGCCCGGAAGAAGTCGTCGAAGATCCGCGGCAGGTCGGCCGAAGAGACCCCGACGCCCGTATCGCGGATGTGAACCCCGACGAAATGGGCATCCTGGGACGTCTCGACCGTGACGGAGCCGTTCTCGACGTTGTATTTAATGGCGTTGCTGATGAGATTCGTGAAGAGCTTTTCCATGTCCCGGACGTCGGCCTGAACGGCCGGCGGCGCGACGGACGGTTTCATCCGCAGCGAGACGCGGTGCCGCCCCGCTTCGGGCCTGAAGAACTCGATGATCTTGGCGAGGACGTCGGTCAGCTGGACGGATTCCATCTTCTGGGCGACCTTCCCGGCTTCGATCTTGTTGATCTCGAGGAGGTCCTGGACCAGGGCCAGCAGGGAGTTCGCCCGCTCTTTCGCCCGCAGCAGCCAGGCCCTGTTCTGCTCCTCGCTCCCGCCGGCCTCGCCGGAGAGGACGACCTCCAACCATCCTTCGATCGCGGCCAGGGGGGCGCGGAGCTCGTGGGCGACCATCGAAACGAACTGGGACTTGACCTTGTCGATCTCTTTGAGCTTGGTGATGTCCCGGAGCACCGCCACGGCCCCCAGGACCCGTCCCTGTTCGTCCCGGACCGGCGCCATCTGGGCCATCAAGACCGAGCTCGGGTCGGCCGTCCGGATCTCCTGGGTGATCATCGAGAAGCCTTCATCCTTCGCATTCATGATCCGTTCGAGCGAATCGACAAGGGCCGGGTCGCGGAGATAATGGCCGATGGCCTTCCCGGGTTCGTCCGTGCCGATGAGCTCCAACATCCTCACGGCCGAAGCGTTCCAGAGGACCAATTGATGCTCCAGGTTGGTGACCAGAACGCCGTCGGCCATGCAGCCGATGATGCTGCGCAGCCGGCTCTTCTCGCCGGCCAGCTCGAGGAGCCTCTGCTCGCGCTCCTGATAGAGCCGGCGGGCCTCGAGCCGGAGATCCCTTTTCTCGATGCCCCGCTTGACCAGGACGGACAGGGCCTCGGGGGTGAAGGGCTTCGGAAGATACTCGTAGGCCCCCCGCTTGGTCGCCTCGACGGCCGTCTCGATCGCCGCGTATCCGGTGATGACGACGAGGATGATCTCGGGGTCGAGCTCATGGATCCTCTGGATCAGGTCCAGGCCGCCGATGCCCGGCATCATGAGGTCGACCAGGATCAGATCGTAGGGCTTCTCCTGGACCTTGGCGAGCCCAACCATCCCGTCCTCAGCCAGCTCGATGGCATATCCCTCCTCGGCCAGGACGCGCCGGCACCCCTCCCGGATCCCCAGCTCGTCGTCAACGACCAGGATACGGGCCGGCGTGCTCACGGGTTCTCGTCCTTCTTTTCGAGGAGTCTCCCGACCCTGTCGAGGAGGACCGCCGGCAGGACCGGCTTGTCCAGGAAATCGTCGGTCTTCATCCAGTACCCATCCTCTTCCAGGGAGAAACGGTAGCCCGTGGCCTCGGCCACGGACGTCACCATGAGGATGGGGATCCTCTTGAACAACGGGTCGGTCTTCAGCGTCTTGCTGAAGGAGAAGCCGGCGTCATGCTTTTCCATCATCAGGTCCAGGATGATGAGGTCCGGCATCTCCGCCCGGACGCGCTCGAGCCCCTCCCGCCCGCTCATCGCCGTTAAAACCTCGTAGCCATGGTTCCGGAGGACGGCCTTGTGCATCTCCAGGAAATCGGGGTCGTCGTCAACCAATAAGATCTTTCCGCCGGCTTTCATGGTCTTCCCTTTGGGGAGGCTTGGTCAGCTCCTCGGGACGGTCTTCGCTCTTCAGCCATTCGTCCTGGCCGAGGACAGGCAGGAGGATGATGAACGCCGCCCCGTGTCCTAGCTTGCTCTCGACGGAGATCGCGCCCTGGTGCTTGGAGACGATGTTGTAGACCAGGGCCAGGCCCAGTCCGGTCCCTTTCTCTTTGGTCGTGAAGAAAGGGTCGAAGAGCCGGGGGAGGTTTTTCTCGGGGATGCCCATCCCCGTATCCTTGATCCGGATCTCGATCTTGCGGCCGCCGTCCACGCTGCGGCTCTCGACGGTCAGAACCCCTTTCCCCTGCATGGCCTGGGCGCCGTTCAGGATGATGTTGAAGAAGACCTGCTTGAGAAGGTCGGGGTCGGCAAAGGTCGTGGGGAGAGCGTCGTCAAGATGGATGCTGACCTCGATATTATGGAACAGCGACTGCTCGGTCAGGAGGGAGAGGGTTTCCTCGATGATCAGGTTGATGTTCACGACCCCGGGCCGGACCTTGGTCTCCTTGGCGAAGCTCAGGAGGTCCTTGACGATCTTGGCCGCCCGGTCCGCTTCCTGGACGACGAGGCCGATGTCCTTCTGCCATTTATCATCCTGGCTCATCTCCCGCTGGATGACCCGGCTGAACATCATGATCGTCCCGATGGGGTTGTTGAGCTCGTGGGCGACGCCGGCCGCCAGCTGGCCCAGGGAGGCCATCTTTTCGGTCTGGATGAGCTGACGCTGGGCCCGCTCGAGCGCCTCGTGGGAGCTTATCAGCTGTTCGTGGGATTTCTCCAGGCGGGAATAGAGACCCCGCTGGCTCTCCAGGAGGTAATGGTGGCACATCTCCGTCTCGGCCAGGCCCTGGACGACGGCCTTGGCTTTCTCCCAGCAGGAAGCATAGCCGCAGGCCCCGCAGTCGAGGTTGCGGCTGGGATAGGACTTGCCGATCTGGGCCAGGACGGCCTCGATCTCGGCGTCCGAGGGGGTTGGCACGGAGACGTCCCGGGCCGCGAAGCTCCGGGTGAAATCCAGCCCCATGAACGCCTTGAGGTCGATCTTCGCTCCCCCCGGTCTGGGCGTCTCTTGGGCCTTGATATAGTCCACGATGATCTGCTTGCGGCTGGGTCCAGAGATCTTCTTGTCCGTCACGGGCCCATTGATGCAGCCCCGGCAGAACAGAAGGTCCAGGAACTGGGATCGGATCTTTCCCTCGCCGAGCTGTCTCACGGCCCGGATGGCTTCCTCGGCCCCGGACTCGATGACGTGGTCCACGCTCATGAGGCCATGGTCAAAGCCGGCGCAGCGGCTCATGCTTCCGGGTATGCCCAGGGCCCGTCCCGGGCCGCTCGCCGGCCCATCGAACTCCGACGGCTCTTGGGCTTCACGGTCGATCCCCTTCGCCTCGAGGAGGCTGGTGATGTTGTGATAGATCAGGACATAATCGATGGCCTGCTTCCCGAAACGGTCCATCCGCTCCCAGATCCTGGAAATGCAGGACCCGATATAGACGACCTTCGTCTCCGGTCCCCGGAGACGCTTGACCGCTAGGCCGCAGGCGACGATCGGGGACACGAGAGGCACGAGCCGGTCAACCAGATCAGGGGCATACTTCTCGATATAGTAAACGACCGACGGGCAGAATGAGGAGATCCAGGACGACTCCGTATTCTGGGTGAGCCAGAAGCGGTAGTCCCCGGCCACGAGGTCCCCGCCGACCGCGGCCTCCCAGACCTCCGAGAAGCCGAGCTGCTTGAGCGCCGTCACAAGCTGGGCGGGTGTCCCTTTGTCCAGGACGGCGGGGAACGTCGGGTCGAGGCAGGCGACAACCTTCTGGCCCGACTCGAGCAGTTTCAGGACCCGGTTGACGCCGGTCTGGACCTCCACCGCATCGTGGGGGCAATGGCGGTAGCAGAGCCCGCACAGGATGCACCGGCTCCAAATGAGCTTGACCTTCCCCTGGTCGATCTTCAGGGCATTGGTGGGGCACTCCCGCACGCAACGGTAGCACTCGCGGCATCTCGTCTCGGAGATGCTGAGGATGTCCATGGAAATCGGCTTTCGCTGGCCGCTACTCTTGGGCCGCGGTCAATCTCTTGATCGCGGCGACGAAGTCATCGGGACTGACCGGCTTATCGAGGAGGATGTCGGCCCCGGTGATCTCGAGGACGTCGGCGTTGGAGGAGAATTCAAGACCCGTCTGAGGCCCGATGGACGTCAGGAGGATCACGGGCAGGCGGGGGAATTTTTTCTTGATCTTCTTGGTCACTTCGAACCCGGCGTCGAACTTCTCCATCATGACGTCCAAGACGACCAGGTCGGGCCTGTCCGTATCCAGCTTTTCCAGGCATTCTTTGGCGCTCTGGGCCGTCGTGACCTCGTAACCCCGGTTCTTCAGGACGGTCGAATGCATCTCCAGGAAATCGACGTCGTCGTCGACGATGAAGATCCTCTTTCCCTTTGTCCCGCCGGCCGCCTTGGCCTGTTTCGTGACCAGGGAGAGGATCTTCCGGAGGCCCTCCGGGTCCTCGATGGAATCCGCGGCCTTCTGGACCAGCCCCCCCCCCTCATAATACTGATAGAGGATTCGGCAGCCGCACTGAACGTGGCAGCGAAAGATCTGTTTGAGGGCCTCTTCCGTATTCGACAAGTCGAGCTTCTGGCCGCGATAAAAAGGGCAGTCTGTCCATTCTCCCGGCGTGATCGTATCCATGAGCTCCGGACAATAGACCCGGATGAAGGACGCCGGCTTCTTCTCCATGATCAGCCGCTCCGAACTCGGTTTCGTTCGTTTCCGGCCATGAGTTTTGGTGCTCTGAGCCTCGCCACGCGAGCCCTATCAGCGCCTTTTCCAGCCCGCTAATAGGGGCTAGTATACGCCAAGATCAGGCCGTCCGTCAACCGGCACCCGGGTTCGAACAAGGCGGTGAACAGGGGATCTGACGACGGCGGGCCGCGGGGACGACGGCGCGTCCCGCTTTGGGAGAACAGGCGGCCTCCTCGAGGCTATTTCCATTCGGCGACGATGGCCAGGATAAGATCCGTCAGCGCCTCGAGGTCGCGCCGGTCGATCTTCTCGATGAGCGAGTGGGCGTAAGAGCCGGGCCATGAGAGAGGGATATCGACGGCGCCGCCGGTGAGGAAGACCGAGCCGTCGTTGCCGCCCCGGGAGTTGCCGACCTGGACAGGGATCTTGCGCTTCTCCGCCAGGGCCAGGACCTTGCGGATCTCGGTCTTGGGCGTGACATTGCTCGAGTCGACAGCCCGGAGGACGGCGCCTTTTCCGACGGGAAGGAAGGCCAGGCGCTTGGATTCGAGGGGGGAATCGGTCGAAACGAACGTGTCGATGGCGAAGACGTAATCCGGCTTCAGGATCTTGGCCAGCTCGGCGGCCCCGAACAGGCCGGTCTCCTCCTGGACGTCCCAAGCGAACGTGACCGTCTTGCCCTTGACCGCGTCCGGCTTCAGGCGAAGGGCGGCGTCGAGCAGAGCCGCGCAGCCGGCCCGGTCGTCGACGGCCCGCGTGGCCATCAGGCCGGGGGCGAAGTCGGTGATGGTCTTTTTCGCCGTGAGGGAGTCGCCTTCGGCGACGCCGAGCGCCCGGGCTTCGGCCTCGGTCCCGACGCCGAGATAGACGTCGAAGCTCTCGGCGGTGAAGGGGGGCTCGGGCTCCTCCGCGTTCGGGCGGCGCTCGTCATAGCCCGGCCGCGGCGCGACGATCCCCGCGACGGGCCCGCGCTTCGTGTGGACGAGGACGGGACGAGCTTCGACCGTCTGAGGCAGGATGCCGCCGCCCGGCTTGACCTTGAGGCGCCCCTCCGGGGTGATCCGGTCGACGGTCCAGCCCAGCTCGTCGACGTGGGCGACGAAGAGGATATGGGGCTTTCCCGAGCCGACCGTGAACCAGACGTTGTGCATGGCGTCCCGCTCGGTCTTCAGACCGGCGGGCAACATCTTCTGGACATAATCGGCCGCCGGACCTTCGTGCCCCGAAACGCCGGGGACGAGGACGATCTCTCTGAGGATCTCCCAGGCCTTGGACTGGGCCCCGGCGGACGAGATGGACACGACGAGGGCCATTACGAAGATCGCGATCCGCTTGTTCATCGCCCCGCTCCTTTCGTCAGGAACGCCGCCAGGAGATCGCGCAAGGCCTGGAGGTCCTCGAGGTCGACGATCTCGGAGGGGGTGTTGAGGAAGCGGACGGGCAGGGCGACAGTCAGGACTTCGGACGGCGCGGCGGCGAAGGGGAGGGCGAGCGGCGAGTCGGCCGCCGTCACGGATTGGACGGGGATCTTCGCCTCGGCCGCGAGCTTGATGAAGGCCTGCAGCAGGGACGACGGCTCGGCCTTGGCCTGGATGAGGACCGGACCTCCGCCCGGGACGGGGGCCCCGTCGCCCTTGCCGGCCGCGACGACGTCGACGATGACGGCCCTCTGCGGCTGCCACTTCGTTTTGGCCCGGGCGGCGCCCAGGGCCGGTCGCGCGCCCCGGCCGCGGGCCGCGAACTTGGTCTGGGCGGCCCAGGCGACCATGGCCTCTCCGCCGGCGGAACCGGAGCGAGGCCCGGCCGCGATGTCCACGAGGACGGCCGCCACGGCCTTCAGGCCGAGCGACGGGCCGGCCCACTGGCCGCCGGCCAGCTCGGTCAGGACCGCCGGATAGGTGACGGCGTCGAGGAGCTCCACGCCCTTGGCCCGGGCCTCCTTGTCCGAACGGACGGCGATGTCGATGAAGGCCGTCTCGAGCGAGAAGCCGTCGACGAGGGACTTTCGCCGCTCCTGGGTCAGGAGATGCAGGGCCGGCTGAGACACGACCCCCCGGACCGGGCCTTTAGCCGTCGTAACGACGACCGGCTGGCCGAGAAGATAGGCGTCGAACCGGGCGTGGGGAGGGGCGACCGGCCGGTCCACCGTCAGGTATCCGTCGGGCGTGATGCCGCTGACCATGTGCCCATAGCCGTCGAGCGCGGCCAGGACGAGGACCGGCCCGGCCGAGCCGCTCAGGCGGACGGCGACCGTGCCCAGGCCGTCCTCTTCGATCGCGAGGGTCTTGGGCAGGAGCCCGCGGATCTTCGCCGCCAGCTCATGCTCGTTCCCCGTCGTCGACGGAACGGCGAAGAGCTCCTTCGTGAGGGTCCTGAGGTCCGCCGCTCCCGCGGCCGCCGCGGCGACGCACGCCACGGCCGTGATCATCCCGAGTGTTCTTGCGACGCGATGCGCCATCGTTCTCTCCCTTCCGTCCCCGTCTTCCCCCGCGCGCTCCCTATTATCTAATAAAGAATGTCGCCAATGGAAGAAGCCTGAGTAGATAAACCGGAAGTTGCTGGCCTCACGACATGCGGCCGCGGGAGAAACGCTTGAGGAGTATTGTCAGTGAATCCACCCCGCGCAGGGGTGTTCCTGGAGGAGGCCGTGGGAGGGCGGAGCGGGCACGGATGAAGAAAGGGGACCAAGAACCGGGGACACGTACCGAAGGTACATGTCCCCCTTCGTCCCCGATCTTCAGAGCGGAGCCCGGATACGAAGCGAGCCGGCTCGCCGGGCCGGCGAGCGGCCGACGGAAGGAATACCCCGAGCGTAGCAGGGTGGATTCTCTGACGACGATACCGGAATCCTTTGCGGCCTACTCTTAAGTTGGCCCATTCCTTTATTGTCCGATTTTCGCTATGATGAGGGGACGGGAGGTCGCGTGGACACGAACCGCTGGCTCAGGATCGCCGTCGGCGTCGTCGTTCTCTTCGTCCTCGGCGTCTTCCTCAAGCTGTCCCGGCCGATCCTCGTGCCCTTCGCCATGGCCCTGCTGTTCGCGTTCGCCGTCTCGCCGGCCCTCGAGGCCCTCGTCCGGCGCAAGGTGCCGAGGTCCCTGGCCTTGACCGTCATCCTGCTCCTCGCCTTCGCCTTCCTTTATCTCATCGGCACCGTGTTCTATGCCGGCGGCAAGACCCTCGCCACCGAGCTCCCGTCCTATACCGAGATCATCCGGTCTTTCCTCGAGAGGATCGACCAGATCGTCCCCGATCCGCGCCTCAAGCTCGGCCTCACGGAATGGATCCAGGGCTTCAACATCAACCGGGCCGGGGCCGTTCTCGTGTCCGCCCTCGGACCTTTCTTCAGCTTCATGTCCGATATCCTGCTGATCTTCGTCGCTATGATCTTCATCTTGGGCGGGCGGGGCCGGGTCCTCCGGAAGCTCGCGGTCGCCTTCCCGCCGGAACAGGCCGAGACGCTCGTCCGGACGGCCGGCCGGATCGACCGCGAGGTCCAGCGGTATATCGCGGTCAAGACCCTGACGAACCTCCTCATCGGGCTCCTCGTCGCGGCCGTCCTGGGGA
>Ga0154759_1024_pt3 | contig 19687 bp, 17 predicted proteins | sample Rifle2008BG16ft_FD_105767 | JGI IMG/M metagenome (GOLD analysis project Ga0154759, IMG submission 105767) | Candidatus Aminicenantes bacterium RBG_16_66_30 | reverse complement strand
TCGAGTCCGGGCGGGTCTTCCTCGACGACACCGGCCTCGCCCCGGAGGCCTTCCGGGAGACGTCGCGCGTCGTGCTCATCGCCTGCGGGACCTCCTACCACGCCGGCCTCGTCGGGAAATACCTCCTCGAGACGCTCGCCCACGTCCCCGTCGAGGTCGAATACGCCTCCGAGCTCCGCTCGCGCGACTTCGTCATGGACCGCGGGACGCTCGTCCTCGGCATCTCCCAGTCGGGCGAAACGGCCGACACGCTGGCCGCCCTCCGCGCCGCCCGGGAGAAAGCCCTGGCCGTCCTGGCCGTCACGAACAATCCGAACTCCTCGATGGCCCGCGGCGCGGACGGCGTCCTCGACCTCCACGCCGGGCCCGAGATCGGCGTCGCCGCGACCAAGACGTTCATCGGCCAGCTGGCCGCCCTGTCCCTCTTCGCCCTGGCCTATGCCCAGGCCCGCGGCGCCATCGGCGAGGCGGACAGCCTGGCCCTGGTCCAGGAGCTCCAGCGGGTCCCCCACAAGATGGACCGCGTCCTCGGCGGGGCCGCCGCGATCGAACGGGCCGCCCGGCGCTACCTCTCCTGCGAGCACTACCTGTTCCTCGGCCGCTGGATCAACTTCCCCATCGCCCTCGAAGGGGCCCTCAAGCTCAAGGAGATCTCCTACACCCACGCCGAGGGCTACGCCGGGGGAGAGATGAAGCACGGTCCCATCGCTCTGATCGACGAGGGCATGACGACCCTGGCCATCGTCCCGCGCGACCGGGTCTACGAGAAGATGCTGTCCAACATCGCCGAGGTCCAGGCCCGGAGCGGCCGGATCCTGGCCGTCGCGTTCGAGGGCGACGAAAAGGCCCGGGCCATGGCCGAGGAGGTCTTCCCCATCCCGGAGACGCACCAACTGTTCACGCCATTCCTGACCGTCCTGCCGCTCCAGCTCTTCGCCTATCATTCCGCCGCCGCCAAGGGCCTCGACGTCGATCAGCCCCGCAACCTGGCCAAAAGCGTCACCGTCGAATAACCCCTGGACTATTCATGAAAACGCCGTATTTCTCAACCACCCCGAAAAGACCAAGATCGGCGTTTTCACCCTTCGGGCAAGCCGATCCGGCCGCATCTGCTTCGTTGCAAAGGGTTCGCAGTACTCCGAGTACAGCTTCACCCTTTGACGCCTCGCATCTATGGCCGCCTCGGCTCGTGAATAGCCCAGGGGGGCTTGATGGAAACGGGGCGGCTGGAGTATTCTTGATGCATGAGGAGACACCGATGAACGCACGCGCACTCCGGCGCCTCGCCGCGCCGCTATCGATCCTCGCGGTCTTCGCCCTGGCCGCGGCCGCTCCGGCCCAGGCGAAGAAGCCCCGGGCCAGCTTCAAGGCGATGTCCCATGATTTCGGCAAGGTCAAGCAGGGCGACGTCGTCAGCCACGAATTCACGTTCCGGAACGAGGGCGACGCGCCCCTCGTCGTCGAGAAGATCGAGACGACCTGCGGCTGCACGGCCGCGCTCGTCTCGGAGAAGAGGATCGCCCCGGGCCAGGACGGCAAGATCAAGACGACCTTCGACACCCGCGGCTATTCCGGCCGCCTCACGCGCTACCTCTATCTCGTCTCGAACGACGCCGCGAGCCCGCGGCGGGAGCTCAGCGTCTCCGCCGACATCGAGGTCCCGCCCTCGGCCCGGATCGATATCGACCGCTACAACCTCGATATGGGGCTCGTCCTCGAGGGCGAGTCGCCGGCGGCCAAGATCGTCGTCAAGAGCGCCGGCGAGCGGGAGCTCAGGGTCGAGGTGGCCCACGAGAACGTCAAGTTCTTCTCCGGCGGCAAGCCCCTGGCTTCGGCGTTCTCCCTGCCGGTCGGCGAATCGCGCGAGATCGAGATCCGTTTCCCGCCCCAGGCCCGGCCGGGCGTCCAGCGCGACTACATCCTCGTCAAGTCGAACGATCCGGTCCGGACGACGCTGTCGATCTACGTCAGCCGCTACGTCATCACCCGGAAAGAGCTCCAAGAGCTTTTCGACAAGTACCAGAAGGTCCTCAAGGACAAGGATTAGGAGGGGCGGGCGCCGGGTCGCCCGCGCGGGGGAGGCATGGCCCGCATCCTGACGGTCAAGGTCCAGGCGCGCTCGAAGGCGCCGGGCGTCGAGGAGCTCGGCCCGGACGCCTACCGGGTCCGGGTCCGGGCCGTTCCGGAAAAGGGCCGGGCCAACGAGGAGGTCATCGAGCGGCTGGCCGGTCACTTGTCCGTTCCGCCCTCGCGCCTGACCCTCCTCCGCGGCGCGACGTCGTCCTCCAAGCTGTTCCGGCTGGAGGCCTAAGGGGGAGAGCATGACGGCCTACAACCTCGTCAGCTTCGCCGGCATCTTCGTCCTGGCCGGGGTCGCCTGGCTCTTCTCGTCGGACCGGAAGACCGTCAACGTCCGGGTCCTTTTCTGGGGCATCGGGCTCCAGCTCCTCGTGGCCTTCTTCATCTTCGTCGTCCCGGCCGGGACAAAGGTCTTCCTCTGGGTGAACGACGCCGTCACCGCCGTCCTGGCGACGGCCACGGCCGGGACGAAGTTCGTCTTCGGCCGGCTGGCCCTCGCGCCGGGAACGACGAACGCGGCCGGAGAGACCTCCCTCGGCTATTTCCTGGCCTTCCAGGGCCTGCCGACGATCATCTTCTTCGCCGCCCTTCTCGGGGCCCTATACTACCTCCGGATCATGCCTTTTTTCGTCCGGCTCTTTGCCCGGATCTTCTCCCGGTCGATGCGGATCAGCGGGGCCGAAGCGCTCTCGGTCTCGGCCAACATCTTCGTCGGCGTCGAATCGGCCCTGGTCGTCCGGCCCCACCTCAAGGACATGACCCGGTCCGAGCTCGGGACTATCATCACGGCCGGCATGGGCACCATCGCCTCGACCGTGCTGGCCATGTACGTGCTGATGCTCCAGAAGGCCATCCCGACGATCGCCGGCCATCTCGTCTCGGCGTCGTTCATCGCGGCCCCGGCCTCGATCGTCATGGCCAAGCTCGTCATGCCCGAGACGGAAAAGCCCCTGACCCTGGGCGTCGACGTCAAGCCCCACTACGAGCGCGAGGACAACCTCATGATGGCCATCATTAATGGCGCCGGGGAAGGGCTGAAGCTCCTGGGAGGGATCGTCGCCCTGCTCATCGCCTTCATCGGGCTTCTGGCCCTCGTCAACCTCGGCCTCGGCTGGGCCGGCGGCCTGGTCAACGGCCTGCTCGGCTGGCACGTCGAATGGTCGGTCGAGGCCCTGCTCGGCTACCTCTTCTACCCCCTGACCCTCGTCATGGGCGTCGCCCCGTCCGACGCTCTCCCCGTCGCCAAGATCCTCGGCGACAGGACCATCCTGACCGAGGTCTTCTCGTACGGGCGCCTGTCCGAGCTTATGGCCGCCGGCGCGCTCAAGGACCCCCGCTCGGCCATCATCGCCTCCTACGCCCTCTGCGGCTTCGCCCACGTCGCCTCCCTGGCCATTTTCATCGGCGGGACGGGCGCGCTCGTCCCGACCCGGGTCCGCGATATCTCCCGGATCGGCTTCCGGGCCCTGCTCGCCGCGACCCTGGCCTGCCTCATGACCGGGGCCGTGGCCGGAACGTTTTACACCGGCTCGTCCGTGCTCTTCGGCCGCTGACGGCGAGGCGGGGGCTGGGAATTCCCCGCCCCGGCGCGCGTCTCTTTCATGGAGCGAATCCCCATGGACGACCGAGCGGTTTGCTGGCTGGCCCTGCACCTCCTGTTTTGGGGGCCCAGCGCGGCCGCCCGCCGGCTCCTCGGGCGCTTTCCCTCGGTCACGGATGTCTTCAGGAGCGCGCCCGCCGATCTCGACGGCCTCCGCCTGCCGCCGGACGCCGCCGCGGGCATCGTCTCCGGTCGGGCCCTCGACCGGGCCGGGCGGGAATTGGAAAAAATCCGGAGGAAGGCGTATACTCTCTTGACCCTTGAGGACCCCGGATATCCGGGCTACCTGAGAGAGATCTTCGATCCTCCCTTCGTCCTGTATTGCGAGGGCGACGCGGAGGCTCTTCGAATCCCCGCGGTGGCCATTGTCGGGGCGCGGAGGCCTACCCCGTACGGGCGGGCCGTGGCCGAGAAGCTGGCCGGCGACCTCGCCGCCCGCGGGCCGGTCATCGCCAGCGGGCTGGCGGCCGGCATCGACTCCTGCGCCCATCGGGGGGCCCTCAAGGAGGGAAGGACGGTGGCCGTGCTCGGTTCCGGTTTGGACGTCATCTATCCGCGGGAGAACCGCGCTCTCGCCCGGGAGATCGCCGGGCGGGGCGCCGTGGTGACGGAGTTCCCCATAGGGACGCCGCCGCTCGCGGAGAACTTCCCCGTTCGGAACCGGATCATCAGCGGCCTCGCGCTCGGCCTGGTCGTCGTCGAAGCGACCTGGCGGAGCGGTTCGCTCATCACGGCCAAGCTGGCCCTGTCCCAGGACCGGGAGGTCATGGCCGTGCCGGGGAGCGTCCTCTCGGAGCTGAGCGTCGGGCCGAACGGCCTCATCCGGGATGGGGCCAAGCTCGTCGCGTCCTGGGAGGACGTGGCCGAAGCCCTGCCGTCCCCGTGGCGCGAGAATCTCCTTGCGCAGGCGGACGCAAAAGAGGAGAATAGCCGCGCTTCTCTGAGCCGGGACGAGCGCCGGCTCCTGAGCGAGCTCCCCGTCGACGCGGCGCTCCCGATCGACGAGCTGGCCGAGAGGACGGGCCTCGCAGTCTCAGCCCTGCTGGCGCTCCTGCTCGGCCTCGAGCTGAAGGGGGCCGTCGTCCAGCATCCCGGGAAAGAATTCCAGAGGAGAATGTAAGTGGCGAAGTCACTCGTCATCGTCGAATCGCCGGCCAAGGCCAAGACGGTCAACCACTATCTCGGCAATGACTACGTCGTCAAGGCCTCGATGGGCCACGTCCGCGACCTGCCCGAGAAGAAGCTCGGGGTCGACGTCGCGGCCGATTTCCAGCCGACCTACCAGGTCATCCCCGAGAAGAAGAAGGTCGTCGCAGAGCTCAAGAAAGCGGCCCGGGAGAGCGAGAGGGTCATCCTGGCGGCCGACCCCGACCGCGAGGGAGAGGCCATCTCCTGGCACCTCAGCCAGCTCCTGGCCGAGGACAACCCCCAGATCTTCCGGGCGACCTTCCACGAGATCACGGAGGAGGGCGTCCAGGCGGCCTTCCGCAGCCTCGGCCAGATCGACCTCAACCTGCTCGAGGCCCAGCAGACCCGCCGCGTCCTCGACCGGCTCGTCGGCTACCTCATCAGCCCGCTCCTCTGGAAGAAGATCGCCCGCGGCCTGTCGGCCGGCCGGGTCCAATCCGTGGCCCTGCGGCTCATCTGCGACCGGGAGAAGGAGATCAAGGCCTTCGTCTCCGAAGAGTACTGGTCGATCGCGGCCCGGCTCGAGGCCTCGGGGCCGCCGGCCTTCAAGGCCGCCCTGGCGAAGATCGATGGGAAGAAGGCCCGGGTCGGGAACGCCGAGGCGGCCGCGGCCATCGTCGAGACCTGCCGGCGGTCGCCGTTCGTCCTGGACAAGGTCCAGGTCCGGGCCAAGCACAAGCACCCCGCCCCGCCCTACATCACGAGCACCCTGCAGCAGGACGGCTACCGGCTGCTCCGCTTCCCCGTCAAGAAGACGATGTTCGTGGCCCAGAAGCTCTACGAAGGCATGCCCATCGGCGAGCTCGGCCAGACCGGGCTCATCACCTATATGCGCACGGATTCCATGCGCGTGTCCGAGGCGGCCCAGGCCGCGGCCCGGGCCTACATCGGGCAGAGGTTCTCGGCCGCTCACGTTCCGGCCAAGCCGAACGAGTACCGGAGCAAGAAGAGGACCCAGGACGCCCACGAGGCCATCCGCCCGGCCCATCTCGACCTTCCGCCGGACAAGGTCAAGCCCTTCCTGAAGAAAGAGGAGTACGACGTTTACAAGCTCGTCTGGAACCGTTTCGTCGCCTCGCAGATGGCCCCGGCCCTCATCGAGGAAACGGTCTTCGACATCAAGGCCGACCGCTATCTCTTCCAGGTCAAGGGCGAGGTCGTCAAGTTCGACGGTTTCCTGGCCCTCTGGCCGAACGGGAATGGGGACAAAGACGTCCTGCCCAAGGTGGAGCCCGGCGAGACGCTCAAGCTCCTGGACATGGAGTCGACGCAGAAATTCACGGAGCCGCCGCCCCGGTACACCGAGGGGACGCTGGTCAAGGAGCTCGAGGCGCGCGGCATCGGCCGGCCGAGCACCTACGCGCCGATCATCGCGACGATCCAGAGCCGGACCTACGTCGTCAAGGAGGAGGGGAAGTTCCGGCCGACCGAGCTGGGCCTGTACGTCATCGACTTCCTCATCAAGTACTTCGCCAAGCTCATGGAATACAAGTTCACCGCGCACATGGAAGAGGAGCTCGACGAGATCTCCGAAGGGAGGCAGAAGGGCGTCGACAGCCTCAAGGAATACTACGCACTCCTCGACGGCTACCTCAAGCACGGCCTGGAGCAGGAGGGTGTCAAGAAGACGGGCATCCCGCTCGACGAGAAATGCCCGAAGTGCGGCGCCCCGCTCGTCATCAAGGACGGCCGCTTCGGCCGCTTCAAGGCCTGTTCGGGCTATCCCGGCTGCAAGTTCCGCGATAGCCTGGACAAGAAGGAGTCCAAGCCCCTCGACGAGAAGTGCCCCCAGTGCGGCGCCGCGCTCGAGCAGAAGTTCGGGCGATTCGGCCCCTTCGTCGCCTGCTCGGACTACCCCAAGTGCAAGTACATCAAGAAGGACCGTCCCGTCGAAACGGGCCTCGCCTGCCCGCTCGGCTGCGGCGGCAAGATCCTGCGGCGGAAGACCCGGCGGGGCAAGTTCTTCTTCGGCTGCAGCAAGTACCCGAAGTGCACCTTCGCCTCCTGGGACGAGCCGATCGACCGGGCCTGTCCCCAATGCGGGGCCAAGATCCTTTACAAGAAGAACGTCCTCCGCGGCGAGCCCTACATCCACTGCAAGACCGAGACGTGCGCGTTCAAGGAAACGGCGCCCCGGGAGAAGATCTGGGAGAAGGCCGGGACGCCTGGCGCGGCGGGCGGGCCGGAGCCGGCCGGAAAAGCGGCGGCGTCCGAAGGGGACGAGAAGCCCGGCGGTGACGATGGACAGGGAAATCTCTGAGTTCCTGGCCTATCTCCGTCACGAGAGGAACGCCTCCCCCCATACCGTGGACGCCTACGGCCGCGACCTCCGCGAAGTCGCGGCCTACCTGAAGGAGCGCGAGGTCCGCTGGGACAAGGCCGGGAACGTCGTCCTGCGCGGCTATCTGGCCGAGCTCCACGAGAAGAAGCGGAAGAAATCGACCATCGGACGCAAGCTCGCCGCCCTGCGCTCCTTTTACGACTTCTGCGTCCGGACCAAGCGGATCGCCGAGAACCCGGCCAAGATCCTGGCCACCCCGCGGCAGGACAAGCGCGTGCCCTCGTTCCTCACCGAGGACGAGACGGCCGAGCTCCTCGACCTGCCGCGCTCCGCGAAGCCTCTGGACCTCCGCGACAAGGCCATCCTGGAGCTTCTTTACGCGACGGGCATCCGCGTCTCCGAGCTTGTCGGCATCGAAGCGGCGGACATCCACCTCGAGGAACGGCTCGTCCGGGTCCGGGGCAAGGGCAAGAAAGAGCGGATCGTGCCTTTCGGCGGAAAGGCCCGCGAAGCCCTCGAAGCCTACGGCCGGGCCCGGACCGGGCTCGCCGGGGAAGGGGCCGCTGAAGAAGCCGCGTTCTTCCTCAACTATCGCGGCGGAAGGCTGACGACGCGGTCCGTCCAGAGGATGGTCCGCAAGTACATCCGCCGGACGGCCGTCGCCCGCAAGATCAGCCCCCATTCGCTCCGCCATTCCTTCGCCTCCCATCTCCTCGGCCGCGGGGCGGACCTCCGCGTCATCCAGGAGCTCCTCGGCCACGCCAGCCTGGCCACAACCGAGAAGTACACGCACGTCGACCTCCGGCAGCTCCTCAGTGTCTACAAGAAGAGCCACCCGCGGTCCTGAAGAGAGGCCTCGGGCACGACTCGTTTCGGCGGCGACGGGATCAGGCCTCCGCCGTCAACGGGAGTTCCGCCCTCCCGTCCTTCTTGTCCACGCGGTTTGACGGTCGAGCTGCCGCGGTCGACGCAACTTCAACAAAACAAAAGAGGACAGGGGAGGGAAGGAAATGGCATGGACGGCGCATATGAGGCCGGCGAAAGGAGTTCTCACCCATGATCAATTCCAGACACAAGGTCCTGGCGCTCGGACTGGCCGCGGCGGTGGCCGTGCTCAGCCTGGCCTCGGCCTACGCCCAGTCGCCCGCGCCGAAGGCGAAGGTCAACATCAACACGGCCCCGGCCTCGGAGCTCGAAACCCTGCCCCGCATCGGGCCCAAGGTCGCCCAGAGGATCATCGACTTCCGGACGAAGAACGGCGGCTTCAAGAAGATCGAAGAGATCATGAAGGTCCAGGGGATCGGCGAGAAGGTCTACGAGAATATCAAGGACCTGATCACGGTCGGCGGCGAGACCGCGCCGAAATGAAGGACGGGGCCCTGTCCGGACGGCCTCCGGACAGGGCCTTCCTGTTCGCTTCGAGGAACCGCCGGAGCTTGCGGACGGCCCGGCCGCGATGGCTGACGCCGTTCTTGACCTCCGGCGGGAGCTCGGCGAAGGTCCGGCGCAGGCGCGGGTAATAGAACAGCGGATCGTAGCCGAATCCCGACACGCCGTGCGGCGCGACGCCGATCCTGCCTCGGACAACGCCGCGGAACTCGCCGACGACACGCCCTTCCCGGGCCAGGACCATGACGCAGACGAAGCGGGCCCCGCGCGCCGCCGCCGGGGCGGCTCCGAGGAGACGCAGGAGCTTGCGGTTGTTCTTCTCGTCCGAGGGGTTCGGGGCGGAGAACCGGGCCGAGCGCACGCCCGGCGCGCCGGCCAGCCGGTCGACCTCGAGGCCCGAATCCTCGGCCAGGGTCCACCCCGGCCATTTCCGGCTGTAGAACAGGCCTTTGGCCCGGGCGTTCTCGGCGAAGGTCCGCCCCTTCTCCTTGTGCGTGAGCCCCGGCAGCGCGTCCGCGAGGCCGACGACCTTCCAGGACAGGTCCCCGAGGGCGCGGCGGATCTCGCGGATCTTGCCGGGATTCTGTGTCGCCAGGAGGAGGCGGCGCTCAGTCAATCTTGAGCTCTTCGATGTCGGCCAGCTCGAGGAGGCCCTGGTTGAACTCCTGCTCCTTCTCCTCCGAGGCCGAGAACGAGAAGGCCAAGAGGTAGGACGAGCCGTCCTGCTTCATCGTCAGCCGTTCGAGCCGGACGCCGTGGTGCAGGGCGAGCTTGCGCAGGCTGGCCAGGATGTAGGGCCTGGCCTTGGCCTTGAGGTGGTAGTGGAACTGGGACTTGCGGAGGTAGGTGTCCTCGATCCGGTGGAAGAGGAGCAGGGTCGTGATCGTCAGGGCGGTGAAGATCAGGGCCGGCACATAATAGCCCGCCCCGATGACGAGGCCCAGCCCGGCCACGAGCCACAAGGTCGAAGCGGTCGTCAGTCCGGCGATGGTCCCCCGGGCCTGAAAGATCGTCCCCGCGCCGAGGAAGCCCACGCCGGTGATGACCCCGGCGGCCAAGCGGATGAGCGAGTCGGCCTCGCCCCCCTTCGACCGGACGAGGAGCACCGCCAGGGTCATCATCATCGTCGAGCCGACGCAGACCAGGATGTTCGTCCGGAACCCGGCCGGCTTCTGGCTGGCCTCCCGCTCGAGGCCGATGAGGCCGCCGAGGGCGATGGCCAGAATGAGCTTGAGGAGGACTTCGAGGATCTCCATGGCGGTTCTCGCCTCCTCTTTTAGCATCGGCCGGGGAGGTTGTCAATCGGGACCCTCCTCTGTTAGAATGAGCCGGCAATTCCGCCAGGAGGGACGCCATGCCCGCACTCATCAAGAAGGTCCACGCCCGGGAGATCCTCGATTCCCGCGGCAATCCCACCGTCGAGGTCGAAACGACGCTCGCCGACGGGTCCTTCGGCCGGGCCGCCGTGCCGTCCGGGGCCTCGACCGGCGTCTACGAAGCCCTCGAGCTCCGCGACGGGGACAAGGGCCGCTATCTGGGGAAGGGCGTCCTCAAGGCCGTCGAGCACGTCAACATCGATATCGCCGAGGTCGTCCGGGGGCTCGACGCCCTCGACCAGGCCGGCGTCGACCGGGCCATGCTGGCCCTCGACGGAACGGAATACAAGAGCAAGCTCGGAGCGAACGCCGTGCTCGGCGTGAGCATGGCCGTGGCCCGCGCCGCCGCCGTGTCGTCCAAGCTTCCCCTCTACCGCTACCTCGGGGGCGCCTCGGCCAACCGGATGCCCGTGCCGATGTTCAACATCCTCAACGGCGGCGTCCACGCCAACTGGCAGAGCACGGACCTCCAGGAGTTCATGATCGCCCCGGTCGGAGCGCCGAGCTTCCGGGAGGCCCTGCGCTGGGGGACCGAGACCTATCACGCCCTGAAGAGCGTCCTGAAGGCCGGCGGCTACTCGACGGGCGTCGGGGACGAGGGCGGCTTCGCCCCGGCCTTCAAGACGAATGCCGACGCGGTCGAGGCCATTCTCAAAGCGATCGAAAAGGCCGGCTATAGGCCGGGTGAGGATATCGTCCTGGCCATCGACGGGGCCGTGAGCGGCATCTATGAGGAGGGCCTCTACAACCTGAGGACCGAGAACAGAAAGGTCAAGACCGACCAGATGGTCCAAATGTATGCGGACTGGATCAGAAAATACCCTATCCGCGTCATTGAAGACGGCCTGGCCGAGGATGACTGGGAGGGCTGGAAGGCCTTGACCGGAGCTATAGGCGCAGAGGTCGAGCTCGTCGGCGACGATCTCTTCGTAACCAATGTCAAGCGCATCGCCCGGGGGATCCAGGAGAACGCCGCCAACGCGGTCCTCATCAAGCTGAACCAGATAGGGACCTTGACCGAGACCGTCGCGGCTATTGAGATGGCCAGGAAAGCCGGGTGGGGCGCGATGGTCTCGCACCGGAGCGGAGAGACCGTCGACAGCTTCATCGCCGATCTGACCGTGGCTATGGGTACCGGGCACCTCAAGACCGGCGCGCCCTGCCGCGGCGAGAGGGTGGAGAAGTACAACCAGTTACTCCGGATCGAAGAAGAGTTGGGTTCCGGAGCCGTGTACGCCGGACGGAAAGCCTTCGTGCGCTGACTTTTTCGGCGCGGGGATCCTATTAATGGAATTGCCCATTCTGCTGGCCTTGATCTTCTCTCCGTTGGCCGCCGCAGTTGCGTTCGTTATCACTTACGCCGAATATGCCAAGCATCTGGTCGATAGAAAAAAGATTTTAAAGAAAGCGCTGGGGATGGCCCTAATGGCCTTCGCGTTCTTCATGACCGTTCCTCCGCTCCTAATCTGGCTTTTTTTGATCCGCTGATCGGCAAAAAATCCTTGACAAGCGTGTCCGCGCCATGCTAAATGACTTAGTCTATTGATTAAGTCAAGTAACTGATCGGGGACACGTACCCGAGGTACATGTCCCCTGATAAGCAGGGAGGCGCCATGAGGCTCTCGACCAGAGGCGAATACGCCAGCCGGGCCATGCTGGAGCTTTCCCTCCGCTACCAGGGCGGACCCCTCCACAGCCGGCAGATCTCCGAGGCCCAGGAGATCCCCCAGCGGTTCCTCGAACAGATCCTCCTGTTGTTGAAGCGGGCCGGCTATCTCAAGAGCCGCAAAGGCCAGAAGGGCGGCTACGTCCTGGCCAAGCCCCCCGACGAGATCAACGTGGCCGAGATCATCCGGGTCATGGACGGCCCTCTCGCCCCCATCGACTGCGTCAGCGTTATGGCCCACGAGCCTTGCCCGATGGAGGGGACCTGCGGGCTGCGCTGGCTGTGGAAGGACGTCCGGGACGCCGTCGCCGAGATCCTCGAAAAAACGACCTTCGCCGATCTCGTCCGCAGGAGCCGGCCCGACGCGGTCCGGAAGGGCGGGCGATCGTGAAAAAAACCGCCTGGGCCGTGGCCCTGCTCCTCGCGACGGCCTCGCTCGGCCCGTCGACCACCCAGGCCACCGCGCGCGCCGCGGGGGGCCGCCTGACGCTGTCGGGCGCCTGGGCCCTCTACCCCTTGGCCATCCGATGGCAGGAAGAGTTCCAGAAAACTCATCCCGGGGTCCATATCGACGTCCAGGCGGGAGGCGCGGGCAAAGGCGTCGCGGACGCCCTGGCCGGCGTCGCCGACATCGGCATGGTCTCGCGCGAGATCCTCCCGGCCGAGGTCGCGAAGGGCGCCGTGGCCGTGGCCGTGGCCAAGGACGCCGTCATCGCCACCGTCAGCCGGAAGAACCCCTTCCTGGACACGATCCTCCGCCGCGGCCTTCGGAAGGAGGACCTCGCCGCCGTCTGGCTGCGGAGAACGCGCGGAACTTGGGAGGGGCTCCTCGGCCTGACCGGCCGGACGCCCGTCCATGTCTACACCCGCTCCGACGCCTGCGGCGCCGCCGAGACGTGGGCCGTTTACATGGGCGGCCATCAGGAGGACCTGGCCGGCATCGGCGTTTACGGCGATCCCGGGCTGGCCGAGGCCGTCCGGCGCGACTCTCTCGGCATCGGCTACAACAACGTCAATTTCGCCTACGACGCCCGGACGCTCGAGCCCGTGAGAGGGCTCGCCGTCTGTCCGATCGATCTCGACGCGAGCGGCGCGATCGAGCCGCGGGAAGCGGTCTATTCCACGCGCGACGACCTCATCCGGGCCATCGCCGCGGGCGTCTACCCCTCGCCGCCGGCCCGCGAGCTCTATTTCGTCATCAAAGGCCAGCCCCGTCCGCTCCTCGCCGAGTTCCTGGAGTGGGTCCTCGTCGAAGGCCGGAAATATGTCGCCGAGATGGGCTATATCGCCATCGGACCGGAGCGGACCGCCGCCGGGCTGGCGATCGTCCGCGGCGCGGCGGAGAGGAAATGAGGCTTCTCAAGGACGCCCTGGCCCGCCGCGCGATGGGCCTTGTCGCGGCCCTGCCGGCCCTGCTCGTCCTTCTCATCGTCGCCGGCCTGTTCCTCAAATCCAAGGCCATCCTCGCCGTCGAGCCCCTGTCGAAGCTCCTCTTTTCCTCGGCCTGGCATCCCCTCAAGGGCGAGTTCGGCCTCCTCCCGTTCATCACCGGGACGGTCTGGGTGACCGTGACGGCCCTCGTCCTGGCCGTGCCCGTCTCGATCCTCGCCGCCATCTATCTGTCGGAATACGCCCCCCGCTGGGTCCGGGAAGGGGCCAAACCGGTCGTCGATCTCCTGGCCGGCCTGCCCTCGGTCGTCTACGGCGTCTGGGGCGTCATCCTGGTCGTGCCGTTCGTCGGGAACGTCCTGGCCCCGCTTGCCGGCGTCCATTCGTCGGGCTACAGCATCCTCGCCGGAGGCATCGTCCTGGCCATCATGACCTTTCCGACGATCATCCACGTGACCCTCGAGGTGTTCGCCTCTGTGCCGCAGGCCCTCCGCGACGCGTCCCTCTCGCTCGGGGCGACGAGATGGGAGACGACCCGGCACGTCGTCCTGAGGAAAGGCGCCCAGGGCATCCTGGCCGCTTCCGTCCTCGGCTTCTCCCGGGCCTTCGGCGAGACCATGGCCGTGCTCATGGTCGTCGGCAACGTCCCGGCCGTGCCCCGCTCGCTCTTCGACGCCGGCTACCCCCTGCCCGCGCTCATCGCCAACAACTACGGCGAGATGATGTCCGTCCCCAGCTATGACGCGGCCCTGATGACGGCCGCTCTCGTCCTTACGCTGATCGTCCTCTTCTTCAACGTCCTGGCCCGGCGTATCCTCGTCCGGGTCGAGCGGAGGGTCCGGTGAACGGGCCGGCCGATCTCCGCCTGGGAAGGCGCAAGCGGGCCGATCTCTTCTTCCGGGTCCTGGCCGCGGCCTCGGCCGCCCTCGTCCTTCTCTCCCTCCTTCTCATCCTCGGGACGATCCTGTGGAAATCGATCCCCGCGCTGAGCTTCTCGATGCTGACGAAAACACCCCAGGGCGGCTTCTACCTAGGCAAGGAGGGCGGCATCCTCAACGCCATCGCCGGGTCGCTCTATCTTGCCGTCGGGGCGACCGCCCTGGCCTTTCTGCTGAGCCTGCCCCTCGCGCTCTACCTCAATCTCTATAAGGGGAAAGGCTCGAAGACCGCCGCTTGGACGCGCTTCTTCTTGGACGTCCTCTGGGGCGTGCCGTCCATCGTCTACGGGGCCTTCGGCTTCATCATCATGCTGGCCCTGGGCCTCAGGGCCTCGCTTCTCGCCGGCATCCTGACGGTCGCCCTGCTCGAGTTCCCGATCCTGTGCCGGGCCATCGACGAGGTCATGCGCCTCGTCCCCCGCGAGCTCAAAGAAGCGTCCGATTCGCTCGGGGCGACGCGGTTCGAGACAGCCTTCAAGGTCTTCGTGCGGCAGACCGCGCCCGGCATCCTGACCGGCGTGCTCCTCGCTTTCGGACGCGGCATCGGCGACGCCGCCTCGGTCCTGTTCACGGCCGGATTCACGGACCGCGTGCCGACCTCGCTCGCCGACCCCGCGGCGACCCTGCCGCTGGCCATCTTCTTCCAGCTGGGAACGCCGTTCCCCGAGGTCCAGCAGCGGGCCTACGCGTCAGCCGCTGTCCTGACCCTGATCATCCTCCTCATCAGCCTGGCCGGCCGGGCGATGAGCCGCAAAGCGACCCGCCATGTCGTCAAGTGAAGGACGGACGCGATCATGAACGGACAGACACCCATCAGCATCCGGAACCTCAGCGTCTTCTACGGGGATCTCCAGGTCCTCAAGGACGTCAGCCTGGACATTCCGGCCAACCGGATCACCGTCATCATCGGGCCCTCGGGCTGCGGCAAGACGACCCTCCTCAAGTCGCTGAACCGGCTCCTCGACGATACCGAAGGCGTCCGCATCCGCGGCCAGGTCGTCCTCGACGGCGAGGACATCTACGCGCCCCGGACCGAGGTCACCCGGATCCGGAAGAAGATGGGGCTGCTCTCGCAGAGGCCCCAGGTCCTGCCCATGTCGATCTACGAGAACGTCGCCTACGGCCCGCGGATCCACGGCCTCCGGGCCCGGCGGGACCTCGACCGCAGGGTCGAGCACTACCTCCAGGTGGCCGGGCTTTGGGACGAGGTCAAGGACCGCCTCCGCGAGCCGGCCTCGGTCCTCTCCGTCGGGCAGCAGCAGAGGCTCTGCCTGGCCCGGGGCCTGGCCGTCGAGCCGGAGATCATCCTCGGGGACGAGCCGACCTCGGCCCTCGATCCGCAATCGAGCCAGAACGTCGAGCGGAGACTGGCCGAGCTCAAGCGGGATTATACCGTGGTCGTCGTCACCCACATCCTGCGCCAGGCCCGCCGCGTCGCCGACTACCTGGCCTTCCTCTACCTCGGGGAGCTCGTCGAGCACGGCCCGGCGGCCGACGTCTTCGCCGCTCCCCGCGATCCGCGGACCCGGGCCTACCTCACGGGCGAGATCAGCTGAGCCGCGCCGAGGCTTGACATTCCCCCCGGACCGGAATTATCCTTCCCTCACGGACCGGGACTCCAGATCTGACTTGGTCTCTTTCGCCATCGCCGGTTATCGAAGGCGGGCATTACGAGGGCTTCGGGACACGACTCGTATCACGGAGGTTGAATGACCAGAAGGCTCGAAGACATGCGGAAATCGAGGGGCGCGGCGGGTCCGCGGGGACGCCGCCGCAGGGGAAACGGATCATCGGTTCACATTGATCGGAGCACCAGCGAATGACAAGAAGATTCCTCACTCTCACTCTCACACTCATCATGGGCCTCGCCGTCGCCGGGACGGCGTTCGCCCAGCTCACGCCGACGGCGAGGATCAACGGACGCGTCGCCGACAGCCAGGGCGGCCCTCTTCCCGGGGTGAGCGTCACGGCCACGAGCCCCAAGCTGGTGGGCAAGGCCGCCGCAGTCACGGATACCAGCGGGGTTTACCGCCTGATGGCCCTTCCATCGGGCACCTACGAGATCACCTTCGCCCTGCCGGGCTTCAGGACGCTGGTCCGGTCGGGCATCCTCGTGGAGCTGTCCCAGACGCTGTCCCTGAACGTCACGCTGGAGGCGGCGGCGATCGACGAGCAGATCACGGTCGTGGGCCAATCGCCCCTGATCGACGTCAAGAGCACGGTCAAGGGCCAGGTCATGACCAAGGAGACCTTTCTGACCCTGCCGCGCGGTAGGTCGTTCGACTCGCTCATCAGCACCATCCCCGGCGTCCAGAAGGAGTCCAACACCGCCGGCCTTTCGGTCGATGGCGCGACCGGACCCGAGAACATGTTCTACGTCGACGGCGCGGACATCTCGGACTTCCATTACGGAGGCGACCCACAGAACATCGTCCTCGAGCTCCTGGAAGAGGTCAAGGTCACGGCCTCGGGCTACAACGCCGAATACGGCGGCTCGATGGGCGGCGTCGTCAACGTCATCACCCGAGCGGGCAGCAACGAGTTCCATGGCGACATCATCGGCTACTACGAGAACAACCAGAAATACATGCAGGGGGCATCCCGGACTTTCCTCCGGCAGGACATCTATTCCCCTGGATATGTCTATGAATACGTCAACTACGACGAGCTCTATTTCGACGGGACGACCCTGCTGCCCCTCGAAGGCGGCGGGACGGCCACGGCCAACCGAGACCGTTATAGCCGGTTCGAAGGAGTTTTCAGCCTCGGCGGCTATATCATCAAGGACAAGCTGTGGTTCTTCGGATCGTTCAACCCGGCCTATAGCCAGACGCTGGCCCTGAGGGATTTCAACGATCGCGGCCTCGTAGACCCCACGACATTCCAGACCTTCAAGGCCAAGAACAAGGGCCTGAACGGATCGATCCGGCTCTCGGCCGCTCCGTTCGCCGGTCTTCGCCTCGCGGCCAGCTTCATCAACACGTTTACCAATTATCGGGGGGCCTTACCCGACATCCGCGGCAATGGCACCGAGACTTATGAATGGGGGCGGGAAGGATACGATTATCCCAACATGAGCGCCTCGTTGACCGCGGATTATTCCCTCAGCAACAACATGCTCATCAGCTACAGGGGCGGCTGGCACGAGCAAGATACGACCAACGAGCAGATCGCTCCCCCCGACGCCTCATTCTACCGTTTCGGGACCACGAACTCGGGCTTTGCGAGCGATCCCTTCTTCGTGAGCAATCCGGACCTGCTCCATAGCGCCGCCTGGCAAAGCAACCCCCTCAATCAGACGACCCTGTATTACAAGCGGGGCAAGGTCAGCAACAACCTGGACCTGACCTATTACTTGAACTGGGCGGGTGAGCACGCCTTGAAAGCCGGGATCGGCTACAACTACCTTTACGACAACCGTTTCACGGGAGCTCCCCATCCGTGCGTCTACATCTATTGGGGCCAGACCAACTCCCAGCTCGACTATCCCGTCGGCGTCGGCGCCGATCCGGCCGACCCCTATTACGGCGCCTACGGATATTATTTCATCCGGGGGTCGTTCACGTCCGGGTATGGAAGCGTCTGGGACAGCTCCAGCAACAACCTCTCGGTCTACCTCCAGGATTCCTGGACGATCGACGACAGGCTGACCCTCAACCTCGGCCTCCGGGCCGAGAGCCAGTACATGCCGGCCTTCACGGACGAATCGACTTGGCCCGGCTATGCGCCCAAGCCCATCACGTTCGACCTGGGGCAGTCGCTGGCCCCGCGGCTGGGCGTCGTCTATGACGTGTTCGGGGATTCCAGCCTGAAGGTCTTCGGCAGCTTTGGGATCTATTACGATATCATGAAGCTCTATCTGGGTCAGCTGACCTTCGGCGGCTCGAAGCGCGTCGAAGACATCTACGCCCTCCAGGACCCGGATTGGACCCAGATCGCCTCGAACGGGTTGCTCGACGATGCCGCCAACCAGGAAGCCGGCAACACTTATGCGGGATCGATGTACTACCTGCCGCCTTCGTTCGACCGGGTCGATCCGGATCTGAAGCCGACCGCTCAGAGAGAGATCTCTTTCGGCGCCGAGAAGAAGCTGGGGGAGAGCATGTCCCTGTCCGTCCGCCTCGTCAACAAGCACCTGATCCGGGCGATCGAGGACGTCGGCGTGTACAACACGGAAGTGAACCCGGACGGGACCATCCGGGTCTACCAGGACTTCTGGGTCACTAATCCCGGCTACGGCGTCTCCCGGCCGATCTCCGAGGGTGGAGAATTCATCGAGACCTGGACCGATCCCGGGCCTGACAACAGGTTCGGCACGGCGGACGACGGCCTGACCTACGATCTGTGGCCCTGCCCCAAGGCGACGCGCGACTACTGGGCCGTCAACCTCTCCTTCGAAAAGAGGTTCAGCCACAACTGGCAGGGCGGGGCCAGCTATACCTGGAGCCGCGTCTACGGGAACTTCTCCGGGCTGGGCAGCTCCGATGAGGGCGGCCGCCTCGGGCCGGGCGTCGAACAGGATTTCGACCGCTGGTTCATGGGCTACGACGGCCTGGGCGATGTTCTCACCGGCCCTCTGCCCCACGACCGGTCCCATTATCTCAAGGCCTACGGGTCCTATTCCTTCCCCTTCGGGTTGACCGTGGGAGCGGTCGCCTACGGCCGGAGCGGCTTCCCCGTGACGACCAAGGTCCTGTTCAACTCCAAGTACTTCTACCCCGAAGGCCGCGCGGACCTGGGCCGGCTGCCGTTCACCTTCTGGGCCGATATCTATATGGACTATACCCTCAAGATCGCCGGGAAATACAGGGCTTCGATCAATCTCCAGATCAACAACGTGACCAACACCGACACCATCCAGAGCAAGATCATGACCTACAATCGCAGCACCTTCTCCGGCAACACCTATTTCCGGCAGATCCTCGACGGGACATTCGTCGAGAACTACAAGACGACCATCGACGGGCTGGGGATCAACCATGCCATGTACAATGAGTGGGATACCCGGTTCGCGACCTGGTCCGGCCGCCTGGGCCTCAAGTTCTCCTTCTAAACGGGAGGACCGGAAGCGTTCGCACGAAAGGCCCGTCCCCCGAGAGGGGGGCGGGCCTTTTTTCTTGACTATTTCAACGAATCCTCTAATCTGGGATAGCCATGGGCCGAGCCAGCCGGAAACGCAAGCCTCATAAGGCGGGCCAGAAGGCCCCTCCGCCCCCGGCCGGGACGTCCCGCCGCCGTCCGCGCCTCATCGCCGTCCTCGCGGGCGTCCTGATCCTGCTCGGCGCCGCGGCTTATGTCCTTCTATCCCGCGCCGGGAAGGCCGCCGTCGACCTCGCGGCCGCCTCCTCGCACAACGTCCTGCTCATCACCCTCGACACGACCCGGGCCGACCGGCTGGGCTGCTACGGATACGGCGCGGCCCGCACGCCCCATCTCGACGGCCTGGCCCGCGACGGCGTGCGCTTCGCCCGCGCCTATGCCCCGGCCCCGCTGACCCTGCCGGCCCACGCGTCGATCCTGTCGGGCCTTTATCCGGTCGCCCACGGCGTCCGCAACAACGGCCACGAGCTCGGGACGAAGATCAGGACCCTGGCGGAGATCCTGAAAGTCCGGGGTTTCGCCACTGCCGCCTTCGTGTCCTCTTTCTCGGTCGATTCCCGGTTCGGCATCGGCCGGGGCTTCGATGTCTACGACGACACGTTCGAGGCCGAGCAGCCGCTCAAGGGGGCTAACGCCGAGCGGCGGGCCGAGGCGACGTTCGCCCGCTTCTCCCGCTGGCTC
>Ga0154759_1084_pt5 | contig 19813 bp, 14 predicted proteins | sample Rifle2008BG16ft_FD_105767 | JGI IMG/M metagenome (GOLD analysis project Ga0154759, IMG submission 105767) | Candidatus Aminicenantes bacterium RBG_16_66_30 | reverse complement strand
GCTTTACGCGCGAAAGCCCACGATTGTTGAAGGCAAGGGCAGAACTCGGATCCAATTCGATGGCCTTTGAGAAATCCAAGATCGCTCCATCATGATCGCCCATCTGATGTCGGGCCGCACCCCTATTGATAAAAGCAAGGCTATTGTTTGGATAGGTGTTGATCTCCGTTGTCCATTTCTGGACATCTGCTTCAAGGCTCGATGACGCTTGGGCCTTGATCTTTAGGACATCGATCGTAGGGACGGGAGTATTGGAACGAGCGACATAGAACGTCTTTGTGCCCGCTGCTTCAAGCATGGCCAGGTCATTGGCGATATACAGATCCCTGGAATCCATCCAGTAGGTGGCTCCCGGGTTGCCGGTGCCATCCAGCTCAACTATTTCTAAGCGGGGGATATGGCTTAGGAGATAGAGCCTATCGCCCGAAGCTTCGATGTCGATGATCAAGGGCTTGAAAGTGACGCGTTGACTGAGATCGGTAATGCCTTCCCCGACGGCTTTTAGATTGTATCTTTCCTTCGCCTCCATGATGGGGCTTTCGATACGGTATTCAGCTATGAGGGCCCCTTCGGTCGAATATTTTCTGACAATTGGGAAGTATCGGAAGGCGATATAGATGTTGCCGTGGTCGTCCAATGCGAGCGATCTAGAATTCAGCATCGGCAGGCTATGGAGGAATGACAACGGGCGTCCGAACACAGCCGTTGTTCCGTCTGTTGAGACAACACAGATCAGGGGCGAATCGGCATTCACGACAGGGGGCGTTAGATATATCCGGCCGTCCTCGTCAACGGCGAAGCCTTCCGCCTCTGGGATCTTTCTGTTCCGGAGCTGTTTCCCTTCGAGGTCCATGAAATCGAGTCGTTTCCGAAGCGCCTCATGAACGATGAGATGCTCATTAACGATAGAGAGCCCGGCGGGGCCTTTCAGATCGCTCCTCTTGTTTTTGTTAAGTCCCATTTGCCCCTTGAATTCCCCACTCGGGCTGAATTGGAGGAGCGCATTATTCGCCAATGATGCGGCGAAGACATTGCCCTCGCGATCGACAGCTAGCTTGAGAGGGGACACAAAGAGGTCAGACCGAATCGTGAATTCGGGTTCCAGCTCGATCGCATTCTCGGGCAGGGGGGCATACCCGGTTTCCGTCAGGAAGATCTCATTGTAGACTTTGACTTTAGTCGTTACCTTTTGGGGAAACACAGTAGGTTGGCCGGAGAGGAGGAAAACCGCTAGTAAGAGGCAATATTCCCAAAGCGTGGGAAGCCTTCGCTTCATCGTGGCTCCGACTAACATGCCCAGCCCGCCCTTTCGATATTATACGCCTAAAAAGAAATATCCGGAGATCCCGACTCGGCTCAGACCTTCTTGGGCACGACGTAGGGCTTGCGGTAGTCGCGCGTGAGCATCCGGTCGGCCTGCCTGTCGTCGACGATCCTTTCCTGGCCCGGATCGAGAACGAGGCTGCGGTCGAGGCGGTACGAGATGTTGGCCAAAAGCGGCAGGGCCGAGGACAGGTAGCCGACCTCGATCGGACAGGTCAGCATCTCGGGCTTTCCGGCGCGGAGAGCGTTGATGAAGTTGGCGAAGTGCCCGCCCTCCGCCGCCATCATCATCGGGTCGCCGAAATCCTCTTCGCCGGCCGTCTTCGAGCCCGGCCCCTCCTCGTTCTTGCGGCCGAAATACGACTGCCACTCCTCGCCGTCGAGGCGCAGCCAGCCCTTGGTCCCGTAGAACAGGTTGCCGATCCCGATACCATCCTCCCCGTTGGTGTAAAGACCCCGGACCTCGAACTCGATCATCCGGCCGTCGGCGTAGACGGCCTCGGCGGCTTGGGTGTTGGGCGTCTCCTGGGCGCATTTCTCGCCGTAATAACCGCCCTTGGAGCCGATCTTCCGGGGGTGTTCGCCCTGGCCGAGCCCCCAGCGGGCGATGTCCCATTGATGGGGCCCCTGGTTGCCGCAGTCGCCGTCGCCGTAATCCCAATGCCAGTGCCAGTTGTAGTGGAAACGGTTGTAGTTGAATGGCCGCTTCGGCGCCGGGCCGAGCCAGGCGTCGTAATCGACGTTGTCCATGTAGGCGCGGTCGTAGTTCACGCCGGGGTTGTTCCAGACGAAATACTTGAAGCGCTCGCCGGAGCCGAGGCCGTCGGGAACGAGCCCGAGGGGATCGCGCGCCTTGAAGCACAGCCCGCGGGCCGCGTAGACCTCCCCGATGCCGCCGCCGCGCATGAAGGCCATGGCCTGGCGGACGCCGCGGATGGAGCGGTTCTGGAAACCGACGGCGACCATGCGGTCGTGCCGCCGGGCGGCCTCGACCATGCGTCGGCCTTCGAAGAGGGTGTGGCAGCACGGCTTCTCGACGTAGACATGCTTGCCGGCCTGGCAGGCCCAGATCGTGCCCAGCGCGTGCCAATGATTGGGCGTGGCGATGGCCACGGCGTCGATGTCCTTGTTCGCCAAGAGGTCCTGTTGGTACTGATAGACGGCCGGCTTTTCGCCGAACCGCTTCTCCACGTCCGCCGCCCGCTCGGCGAGGACGTTCTTGTCGATATCGCACAACGCGGCGATCCGGACGCCCGGCAGCCCGCCGAAGTACCCATAGAGGTCCCGGCCGCGACCGCGGACGCCGATGAAGGCCATGTTGATGCGGTCGTTGGCGCCGGCGGCCTGACCGGCGGATGCGGCCGTCGGCCGAGACGCCGCCCGGACGGTCTTGGGCGAGGGAAGCGCCCCGGCCACGAGAGCGCCGGCGGCCAGCCGGCCGCCGCTTTCGATGAAGCCGCGACGCGAGATCTTCCTTGTGTCAGCCATGTTCGTCTCCTTCATCGCTTCCCGGCCGCGGCCGCGGCCCGGGCGATCTGGTCTTTCAACGTCTTGACGGCGGCGGGGAGCTCCTTGCCGACGTCCGCCCACCGGCCTTCGAACGAGATGCCGCCCTGATAGCCGATCCGCCGGAGGGCCTCGAGATAGGGCGTGAAGTCCTCGCCATGGACGCCGGGCGGCGTGCGGCCGTCCTCTTCGGCGATATGACAGTGCGCGAGGAGCCCCCCCGCCGAGACGATGGACTCCGGCCCTTCGTCCTCGCAAAGCATGTGATAGATGTCGGCCAGGAGCCGGATGCCGGGATCATCGACCTCCCGGACGATCCCGGCGCCCTCCGAGACGGAGTTGATGAAGTTGCATTCGCCGCGGTTGAGCGGTTCGATGGCGACGACGACGCCATGTTCCCGGGCGAGCGGCCCCATGCGCCGGAGAAGCGCGACGAACTGGCGGCGGGCCTCGCCGCGGTCGAAGCCGTCGGGGATATTGCGGGAGCCGGAGCTTCCGAAAACGATGGTCCTCACGCCGGCCTCGCGGGCGCGCCGGAAAGCGGTCCCGGCGAAGGCGATGATCTCGTCGTGACGGGCCTCGGGACCGACGGACTTGAGCGCTTCCGGCAAGAAGCTGTTGCAGGCCAGGACCGGCAGGGGGGAACCTTCGAGAAGCCCGAGCTTCTCCCGGAATTCCGCTTCGGGCCGGTCGGGGACGAGGAAGCTCCGCAGGCCTTCCTCGATATAGTCGCAGCCGGCGCCTTTGGCGGTCGCGGCGTTGCCGACGGAGGTGCAGATCCCGATCTTGGGGTCGAAGATCTTCGCGCCAGGGGCACGGCCGGCGCCCGCGAACAGGACCAAGGCCAGGATCAGCCGCCAAGCCCGCGACACGCACATGCTCATCCTTCGCCCTCGCTCAGAACTTACCAAAACCAGTGTCGAAAAGCCACTCCCCCTTGTAAAACCCGTCCGCCTGGATAGAATGGTCCCGAACGAGGAGGAGGGCCCGCATGACGATCAAGGCCAAGCTGACCACCTTCGACGCGACGATGATCGTCGTCAGCCTCATCATCGGCATCGGCATCTTCCGGACCCCGGCCATGGTCGCGGCGGCGGCCAAAACCCCGACGCTCTTCTACGCCGCGTGGGCCCTCGGCGGCCTGGTCAGCTTCATCGGCGCCCTGACCTTCGCCGAGATCGGCGGCCGCTTCGCCAAGCCGGGCGGGTACTACAAGGTCGTCGCCGAGAACTACAGCTCCGGCCTGGCCTTCATGCTCAACTGGACCAACGTCGTCATCCTCAACGGGGCCGGCGCGGCCGCCGTGGCCCTGATCGGGGCCGAGTACCTGACGCCGATCGTATTCCCCGGCGCGGCGCCCGCGACCGCGACGGTCCAGGTCACGGCCGTCATCCTCATCGTCGCCCTCCTCGTCATCAACTACATCGGCATCAAGACGGGCGCCTGGGCCCAGAACATACTGAGCATCCTCAAGGTCGGCATGATCGGCGTGCTCGCGGCCGCGGCCTTCCTGTCCAAGAAGGCCCCCGAAGGCCCGGCCGCGCTCCCGCTCGACAAGCCCTGGTTCTTCGCCCTCGGCGTCGCCTTCATCTACGTCTTCTACGCCTACGGCGGCTACCAGAACTCGATCAACTTCGGCGCCGACGTCCACGACGCCCGCCGCAACGTCCCCCGGGCCCTCTTCTTCGGCATCCTCATCGTCCTCGCCTGCTACCTGACCATCAACGCCGCCTACGTCAAGACGCTCGGCGTCCCCGGGATCGCCGCGGCCAAGCTCGTCGCCGCCGAAACGGCCCGGGTGACCCTGGGCGAGACCGGCAAGCTCGTCGTCTCGCTGGCCATCTTCCTCTCGGCCATGGGCTTCCTCAACGTCACCCTGATGCAGATCCCGCGGGTCTATTACTCCATGGCCGAGGACCGGACGCTTCCGGCCGCCTTCCAGAAGGTCAATCCGAAGACCCAGACCCAGGAGTTCGGGCTCCTCTTCCTCGGCGGGATCATCCTCGTCTCCATCTTCCTTCTGCGGACGTTCGAGAACATCGTCAACTACGTCATGTTCCTCGACACAGTGACCCTGGCGATCGTGTCGTCGACGGTCTTCTTCCTCCGGCGCAAGGCCCGCCTCTCCGGCGAAGCCTATACCGGCTACCGCGTGCCCCTCTATCCCGTCCTGCCAGCGGTCTTCGTCGTCTTCATGCTGGCCATCGCCCTGAACGTCCTCGTGACCCAGACGCGCGAGGCCCTCTACGGGGCGGTCTTCTTCGCCATCGGCTTCCCGGTCTTCCTGCTGATGCGCCGCGTCAGCCGCCGGTAATCTCGAGCCGGGACCGGAACAGACGGGGCCGGGAAATAGTCCGGGAAGCGATGGGGGGGGCGACGACACAACGGCGTGGGGGCCCCCCACCCGCGCGCAGCCGCTGATGCCTGTGAGATCTTTGGAGCGGCGAGCACGGATGGGGGTGACGCCGAGGGAGGAGGAGCCCCCCTCCTCGTGGTAGAATGGACGGAGAAGGGAGGGCCTCATGGACAAGACCCGGAAGATCAAGAGGATCCTCATCAGCCAGCCCACGCTCGAAGGCGCCGGCGTGCACCTGCGCCGCGGCTTCGGCTTCCGGGAGGTGCCGATGTTCGATCCTTTCCTGATGTTCGACGACTTCCGCCAGGACGATCCGGCCAAGTACCTGCCGGGGTTCCCCTGGCACCCCCACCGCGGCATCGAGACGATCACCTACATGCTCCGCGGCTCGGCCGAGCACGGCGACAGCATGGGGAACAGCGGCGTCATCGGCCCGGGCGACGTCCAGTGGATGACGGCCGGCAGGGGCGTCATCCACCAGGAGATGCCCAAAGGCGGGGCGGACGGCCGGATGGGCGGGTTCCAGCTCTGGGCCAACCTGCCCGCGTCCCAGAAGATGATGGACCCGCGCTACCGCGACGTGAAGCGCGCGGACATCCCCGAGGCCGCCCTGCCGGGGGGCGTCACGGCCCGGGTCATCTGCGGCGCGGTGGGAAAGACCCGGGGCCCGGTCCGGGACATCGTCATCGATCCCGAATACATCGACGTCGCCATGCCCCCGCGGGCGGAGTTCATCCACCCGACGACGCCCGGGCACACGGTCCTGGCCTACGTCTTCGAGGGCGAGGGCTGCTTCTCGGACGAGCCGGGCCTGTCGTCGATCGACGTCGAGCCGGCCAGCTACTTCGACCTCGAGCGGAGGCCGTTCCTTGGCGACACCTCCGTCATCCTCTTCGGCGACGGCGGCCGGATCAAGGTGACGACCATGGACTCCTCCGTCCGCTTCCTCCTCATGTCCGGCCGGCCCCTCGGCGAGCCCGTGGCCTGGCGCGGCCCCATCGTCATGAACACCCAGGAGGAGCTCCAGACGGCCTTTCGCGAGTATCGCGCCGGCACGTTCATCAAGCACCCAAAGGCGGGCTGACCAAGTCGCCTGAGAACGGGGACACGTACCCGATGTACATGTCCCCTTAAGAGGGACAGTCCCGTGCGGGGACAGTCCCCTTGGATCCCCCGTTATTGCAAACACGGGGCGAAATCGGTAATCTTGGGGGACCGAGGAGGCCCGCCATGTCGATGACCAGCCGCGAGCGCCTGGCCGCCGCTCTCAGCCACCGTCAGCCCGACCGCATCCCCGTCGATTTCAACGGCACGGCCGTCACGGGCATGCACGTGAAATGCGTCATCGGCCTCCGGGATCATTACGGCCTGGAGAAGCGCCTGGTCAAGGTCCACGAGCCGTACCAGATGCTGGGCTGGATCGACGACGACCTCCAGACCGCCCTGGGCATCGACGTCGAGGGCGTCTACGGGCCCAATACGATGTTCGGCTACCGCAACGAGAACTGGCAGCCGTGGCGGATGGACGACGGGACCGAGGTCCTCATGTCGGGGAACTTCAAGACGACCAAGGACGCGAACGGCGACACCCTCGTCTACCCCGGCGGCGACCGCTCGGCCCCGCCCTCCGGGCGCCTGCCCAAGAACGGCTTCTTCTTCGACACCATCATCCGCCAGGACCCTATCGACGACGACAAGCTCGATCCGGCGGACAACCTCCAGGAATTCGGGCCGATCGACGCCGCGACACTCGACCACTTCGAGAAGGAGGGCCGCCGGGCCGGGGCGACCGGGCGCGGGATCATGGGGAGCTTTGGCGGGACCGCCCTCGGCGATATCGCCCTCGTCCCCGCCCCCCAGCTCAAGCACCCCAAGGGCATCCGCGACGTCGAGGAATGGTACATCTCGACCCTGACCCGCCGCCCGTACGTCCACGCGGTCTTCGAGGGCCAGACCGAGATCGCCCTCAAGAACCTCGAGAAGATCCACGCCCGGGTCGGCGACGAGGTCCAGGCCGCCTTCATCTGCGGCACGGACTTCGGCACCCAGCGGTCGACCTTCTGCTCCGTCGCCGATTTCCGCGAGCTCTTCATGCCGTATTACAGGCGCATCAACGATTGGATCCACCGGCATACGGCCTGGAAGTCGTTCAAGCACTCCTGCGGCGCCGTTTACACCCTGATCCCGTCCTTCATGGAAAGCGGCTTCGACATCCTCAACCCCGTCCAGGTCTCGGCCGAGGGAATGGACGCGCGAAGGCTCAAACGGGAATTCGGCCGCGACCTCGTCTTCTGGGGCGGCGGCGTCGACACCCAGAAGACCCTGGCCTTCGGCACGCCAGAGGCGGTCCGGGCCGAGGTCCTCGAGCGCTGCGAGATCTTCGGCCGGGACGGCGGGTTCGTGTTCAACACGGTCCACAACATCCAGGCCAACGTCCCCATCGCCAACATCATCGCAATGTTTACGGCACTGACTGAATTTGGCGGCAAAAGCTGATGTATCCCCCCGATCAGGGGAAACGCTCTATACAGAAAAGGGGGACATGTTCGGAATTCGCTGGAATTCCGTACGTGTCCCCGATTTGAGCGGCGCATGAAGAAAACGGCCTGGTACGTCCTCTCCGTCACCCTCGTCGCCGCGATCGGCGGCCTGATCTTCGGCTTCGATACGGCCATCGTCGCGGGCGCGACCCGCTATATGAAGGAGCAGTTCTCGCTCGACTCGCTCCAGGAGGGCTGGGCCGTGAGCGTCGTCCTCATCGGCTGCATGTTCGGGGCGGGGCTGGCCGGCCCGATCAGCGACCGGATCGGGCGGCGGAGGTTCATGCTCATCTCCGCCGTCCTCTTTCTCGTCTCGGCCGTCGGCTGCGCCCTGCCGCGGACGATCACGGAATTCGTCATCTTCCGGTTCATCGGCGGTCTCGGCATCGGCTCGGCGGCGGTCCTTTCGCCGCTCTACATCGCCGAGATCGCGCCGGCCCGCGTTCGCGGCGCCCTCGTCTCGGTCAACCAGCTGGCCATCGTCACGGGGATCCTCCTCGCCTACTTCGTCAACTGGGCCTTCGCCGGGGCCGGCCCGGCGAACTGGCGCTGGATGTACGCCATGGGCGCCGTCCCTTCGGTCCTCTTCTTCTTCCTGCTCCTCGGCGTCCCGGAAAGCCCGCGCTGGCTGGTCAAGAACGGCCGGGAGGACGAGGCCCGGACCGTCCTGACCCGGGCCGACTCCGCGGAGGCGGCCGCGGCCGGGATCCGCGAGATCAAGGACACGCTGGCTCTCGAGGAGGGCTCCTTCCGCGAGCTCTTCCGCCCCGCCTTCCGCCGGCCCCTCCTCATCGCCGTCGTCCTGGCCGTCTTCCAGCAGATCACGGGCATCAACGCCATCCTTTACTACGCGCCGAGGATCTTCGAGGGCGCGGGGTTCGAACGGATGTCGGCCATCGGGCAGTCGACGATCGTCGGCCTGGTCAACATGCTCTTCACGGTCGTGGCCATCGTCCTCGCCGACAGGGTCGGCCGCCGGCCCCTCCTCCTCGTCGCCACGGGCGGCATGGGCGTCTCCCTCGTCCTCCTCGGCGCCGCGTTCAAATTCCCGGTCCTGCCGGCCTCGGCCCTGCTCCTCATCATCCTGCTTTACATCGCCTTCTTCGCCTCGGCCATGGGACCGCTCGTCTGGGTGGTCATGGCCGAGATCTTCCCCATCAAGGTCCGGGGCAGCGCCATGGGAATGGCGACGCTCATCCTCTGGCTGGCCGATTTCGCGGTCACGCTGACGTTCCCGGTCATCTCGGACCGGTTCCACCCGTCGTCGGCCTTCTGGCTCTACGCGGCGATGTGCGCCCTGGACCTCGTTTTCATGTGGTTCTTCCTGCCGGAGACGAAAGGCAAGACGCTCGAGGAGATCGAGCGCCGCTGGCTGAAAGCCGCCTGAAGTCGCCGTCCCCGAGGGACAGTCCCCTATTTTGCGGCGAGCGCTTCGGCCAGCTTGCGGACCGCGACGTCGAGCTCGACGACGAGGATCCCCGAGACGACCCCCGGCAGGAACCTGACCTTGCGGGCCTCGAGCGGCAGCCTCCGGTCGAACGAGTGCTTGACGATCGTCCGCCCGGTCTTGAATTCGAGGAACTCCAGGTCCATGGCCAGGCGGGCGAACCAGTTCTTGGGATTGTCGATCTCCTCGAGGAGGCGGACGTTGGAGCGGAGGGCGATCTCCGGGTCGCCCTGCAGGACGTCGATCATGACCCGGGGAAAGCCTTCCTTCTTGATGAGGTAATCGCTGATCGCCTCGCGGAAGAGGACGTCGGGCTTCTTGGCCCAGAAGACGGAGGTGTAGTATTTCAGCTCGTAGGGGGAAACCCGGTAGATGACCCGGAAGTCGTCGTAGAGCGGGTCGACGCGGACGGGCTCGACGTAGATGACCTTGCCGATCGGGGCATGCGGCTGGGCATCGAGGTCCATGGCCACGATCTGGAAATACCGCTTGGCCGGCGTGGAAAAGCAGCCGGCGAGGAGGATGATCGAAACGAGCGGAACGGCGAGTTTCCTCATCATTTCTTGTCCTTTCGCGTCCTCAGGATGGCCGACGGGTCCTCGGCGATCTCGCGGGAGAATTGGGCCAGGTTCTCGACGGCGACGCCGAGACTCATGAACGTCCGCGTCAGCTCCGACTGCTGCTCGAGGAGGACGCTCTCGACCTTCTTCAGGCTGACGGAGGCCGTCGCGAGGAAATCCCGGACGTCCTTGAGGACCTGGCCCATCTCCTCGGCCGAGAAGCGGTCCGAAATGTTGCCCAGGGTCTTCTGGGCGTTCGCCTCGACCGTCCGGACGAGACGGTCGAGGTCTTCGGTCATGGGCACGAAGTTCTCCGTCGCCCGGGCGAACTCGGCCGAGGCCCTCTCGAAGCTGGCCAGGGTGTTCTCAAGGGAGGTCCGGCGGGAGTCGAGGACCCCGGCGATCGCGGTCGAGGCCTTTTGGCTGTTCTCGAGGAAGGCGTTGACCCTGGCCACGTTCTCCGGGGAGAGGAATTCAGTGATCCGCTTGGCCGTGACCTCGATGTTCGAGATGATATCGTCGGCCCGCTCCCCCAGGCCACGGCCCGCGGGGATCTCGCCGTGGGCCTTCAGGTTCGGGGACTCGAGGCTGCCGCCGCTCAGCTCGATATATTTCTGCCCCGTCAGCCCGACATAGACCAGAGTGGCCCGTATATCCGTCTTGACCGGAAGACCCGGCCGGATCTTGACCTCGACCTGAATGCAATCCATGTCCGTGGGGCTGAACGACAGCCCGACGACCCGCCCGACAGGGACACCCCGGTATTTCACGGGGGAGCCTTCGAGGAGGCCGTGGACGGAGGTGTCGTGGAACTTAATGACGTAGACGTCGCCGGGGTCGCGGAGCTTGGGGACGATGAAGAATCCGGCGACGGTGACGAAGACGACCGTCGCCAGGGACAGGAATATCCCCAGCCGGTTCTTTTGCTCATGCGTCATCATGATGGCCCTTCCTGAGGAAGAATGTCCGGATGAATCCGTCGTCGGAGGCGGCCAGATCGGCGTAGTCGCCCGCGTAGCGGAGGCCGCCGTCGTTGAGGAGGAGGACCCGGTCGGCCACCCGCTCGATCGAACGGAGCTCGTGGGTGACGACGACGAGGGTCATCTTGAAGCTCTCCTTCAGCCGGAGGAGGAGGTCGTCGAGGAGGCGGGACGTGATCGGGTCGAGGCCCGAAGAGGGCTCGTCGCAGAACACGACGTGAGGATCGAGGACGAGGGCCCGGGCCAGCGCTCCCCTCTTTCGCATGCCGCCGGAGAGCTCGGACGGGAACTTCTCGGCGCTGCCGGCCATCTCGACCTGGGCCAGGCCGGCGTGGACCATGTCGCGGACGACCGCCTCGGGCAGCTCCGGATAGTGCATGCGCACGGGCAGGGCCACGTTCTCGTAGAGGCTCAGCCCGTTGAGCAGCGCCCCGTCCTGGTAAAGGACGCCGATCCTGGCGTACAGGCGGCCGAGCGAGGCCTCGGAACGGTAGTCGACAGGGCTGCCGGCGAATTCGAAGCCGCCGCCGAGCGGGGGGAGCAGGCCGGCCAGCGTCTTGAGCAGGGTCGACTTGCCCGAGCCGCTGACGCCGACGACGGCCGTGATCAGGCCCTCGGGGATGGCGAAGGCGAGGTCACGGAGGACCTCGGTCCGTCCGTAGCCGACGGTCAGATCGCGGGCCGTGATGATATCCATATCAGTACAGCACGAAGGCGAAGATGCAGTCGATGACGATGATCATCGTGATCGACAGGACGACGGATTGCGTCGTGGCCCGGCCGACCTCCTCGGCGCTCCGGCCGACGGTCAGGCCCTTGAACCCGGCCCCGACGACGACGGCCCAGCCGAAGACGACCGTCTTGATGAGGCCCCAGGCGAAATCGGTCCAATCGACGGTGTTGAGCATCTGGTCGATAAAGGCCGATGGCAGCATCCCGAACGTGACCCGGGCGACGACGACGCCCCCGAAGATGCCGGCGACGTCGGCCATGGCCACGAGGAGCGGGACGACCAGGGTGATGGCGATGAGGCGCGGGACCATGAGGAACCTCTCCGGCACGACGCCCATGGTCCGCAGGGCGTCGACCTCCTCGAGGACGGTCATGCTGGCCAGCTCGGCGGTGACGGCGGCCCCGACCTTGCCGGCCAGGATGACGCCGGTCATCAGCGGGACGAGCTCGCGGAGCATGGCGTAGCCGACGAGGTCGGCGATGTAGACCTCGGCGCCGAAGATCCGGAGCTGCTCGGCCGAAGTGATCGAGATCGTCACGCCGACGAGGAACAGAAGGAGGCAGACGATGGGGAAGGAGAGGTAGCCCATGAAGAACATCTGGTTCCAGGTCTCCCCCGGATAGACGCCCCGTCGCCGCCTCAGGTAACGGCCGATGTGAAAGACCTCGTCGCCGAACATGGCCAGGAACATCCCCAGCGCGCGGACCCGGGCGAGAAAACGGTCCGCCATGGCTTGGAAGAAGCGGCTGGAACGGGTCCCGGACGGCGGCGCCGCCGGCTTTTCGGGCCAGCAGACGTCCGGCCGCCTCGCGAAGGCCGCCTCGGCCCGGGCCAGGGCCTCGGGGACATTGGCGGCGGAGACCCCCGGCTGGCAATCCGAGAGGTGGCCGAGAAAAGCCAGCGTCGCGCTGTCGAACTCCTCGACGTCGCGGAAATCGAGGATCACGGGCCCGTCCCCGGACCGCCGGCCGAGGTCGCCGAGGACGGCGACGAGCTCCGCCGCCCGCAGCCTTTTCGGCAGCCGCAGGATCTCGGACGGACCCGGGGTCGACGCGGTCTCGCTCATTTCACCACCGGAAGGACGATGACGGTCTGGTTCAGCCCGGGGGCGGTCGCCGGGAAGAGCGCGGTCTCGCCGCCGGCTTTGACCTCGACGTAGTACTCGATCGCCCCGGGGGGAGGCGGGAGCGCCGCAGTGAACACGCCGCGGGCCTTGTGTTCCAACGGGACGCTCCGGAATTCGCCGCTGCCAAGCTCGCGCCAGCGGACGGCCGCCGTATCGGGCTGCCCCTCGCTGAGGACGACGGCCTTGATCTTCCAGGCTTCGCCGGCCTCGAGCGACGCCCGCACGGCCGGCACGAAAACCCGGAGCGGGCCGTCGTAAGCGCGGGAAAGGAGGACGTCGGCCGGAAGCTCGCTCCCGAGCATCTGGGCGAGCTCGGCCTCCGGCCTCTCCCAGGCGCCGGGGAGAAGGTGCTGCTCCCAATTGGCGATCGTCCCCAGCTCGCCCGCGTTGCCGACGGCGAGGAGAAGGGCGCCGAAGATCCGTTTCAGGACGATGGCCATCTCGGCCCGGATCGGCAGGGCTTCCTCTGTCAGGACGGCCTTCCGCGCCGGCTCGACCTTGGCCGCCTTGGCCTTCTCGACGGCCTTGTTGTAGGCGGCCCAGAGGCCGTTGAAGCGGGCGACGTCCCGCATGTAGCGGAAGCTCGCCAGCCAGTAGCCGAAGCGCTCTTTGTGACCGGGCCCCGTGACTTTGGGCTCGAGGGCGGCGAAATCGTCGGCGAACGCGTAGGACGCCTTGACCTCGTCCCAGGGCCGGGGGTCGGGCTGGATATTGCCGGGCCCGCCGATCCAAGTGACCGGGACAGGATGGCGGCCATCGATCCCGGCGAAGACCGCCGCGGCCTCGGCGGCCGCCTCGGGGCCGAACTGGGCCCGGCACCAGTCCTCGTAGAGATCGAGCGACGGGAGGTGGCGGGCGGTCTCCGGCCAATCCGCCTCGTAATCGAGGACGGCCGGGCCGCCGCAGTTGACCTTCTTGACGAAATCCCGGCCACGAACGACGATGCCGGCCAAGGCCGGGTAATGGATGCGGTCGGCGAAGTCGACGGCCAAGCGGCCGTCCGTGACCTCGATCCCCTCGAAGGTCAGGTCGAGGGCCCGGAACTTCCCGGCGCGGGCGAAGATGTCGAAGTTGTCAAGGACCCGGCGGCCCTGGAGGAGGACGTCGAAGACGCGGCCGCGGGCCCGGTCGACGGAACCCTCGACGAACTGCAGGGTGACCGTGTAGGTGCCGTTCGGGACCGGCAGATGGTAGGCGAAGACGCGGTCGCGGACATCGCGATAGACCGCCGCCGCGGCCCCCGCCCCGGCGACGGCTTGGTCCCCGAAGCTCACGAACTGGCCGGTGATGGGCCCGACGTCCTCGGCGACGCTCTTCGGGAGGGTGTTCCAACCCTGGTCCCAGGCCGCCCGGGCCAGCGAGAGGACATTGGCCGAGAGGACGCGCGTCCGCCAATGGATGCCGAGGAGCCCGTCGCAGCCGTAACGCAAGGCGTCGGCGGCGTCGCGGCGCATCCGGCCGGCCCAGAGCTGGGGCGAGGTCAGGGCGGGGTCGTCCTCCATCCAGGGGATGGCCCAGAGGGAGCGTCCCGAGATCCGGGAGAAGCCCGGATCGACGGGGGCCTTGCCGACCTCGCGGTTGATCGTGCTCATGGCCACGTCCTTGGGCAGGACCTGGTCGAAGAGGGTGCGATCGGATGGCGGGCCGAGGACCCAGCCGCAGGTGGCCAGGTTGAAGGGCGGCCGGACCTCTTTCCAGGCCTGGACGGCCATGTCGAGGTCCGTGGTCACGGCCTTGATGGCCTCGGGGGAAGCGTCGTCCCAGGTCCAGCCTTCCCAGGTCCAGAACCAATAATAATCGATGGGATAGGCCGCGGCGATCCGCCGGAACATGGCCTGATAGATGTCCTTGACGACGGCCGGGTCCTTCGGGTCGCGTCCGGAATCGGCCAGGCGCTTCTTGACGAGATCGGGAACGGTCAGGGGCGTCTCCGTCCCGACGCAGGTCTTGACGCCGAGCCGGCGGGCCAGGATGAAGGCGTCTCGGAAGACGGCGGCCGCCCGGTTGAACACCTCGTTCGAGGCCTCGTCCGTCGCCGGGCCGGGGCTGAAGCCCGCCATGACGTCGTTCCCGAAATCGTCGCGGTCGAAAAGGAGGGCCGCGCCGAAATGGAAGTCCGATGTCTTCTTGGACTCATATCCCCAATTGCCGCGGGCCGTGTTCTGATAGCTCGCCGGGTAGCTGGCGACGACGCTGCCGTCCGGACCGGAGTCGGCCGCGCGGCCGATCCAGACCGTGGGCTCGGCGCTGGGCGTCGCGCCCTTTTCCTTGCTGGGGTTCTCGGGGTAGGTGTGGAGGCCGAAGAAGTTCATCCGGAGCTTGGGAAGCTGGCCCAGGACGGCCTTGTAGTCCTCAAGGGTCCACCAATCCGGCCCCTCGGGGAAGTCATGGAAGGGCTGGATGCCGCGGACGGCGAAAAGGGGGCGGCCGGTCTCGTCGAGGTCGAGCTCCGGCGCGGCGATCCGGGCGTCGGGGACGACGTCGCCCTCGAGGCCGAACCGGACGCCCAGCTTCTCGGCCAGCTGGTAGGCGCCATAGAGGACGGCGGGCCCGCTGCCGCCGGCGACGAGGACTGTGCGGCCGGAACGCCGCGGCAGGGTCTTGAGCCAATAATCCTCGCCGCCGAGGGAGGCGATCTTCGCGGCGGTCCCGGCGTCGTCCAGGCCGAGGGCGAGAGAGCCGCCTTTTTCCATAACCGCCACGGATCGGGCCGGGACCCGGGCGAACGACCGGACTTCCCTGATCTCGGGAAGCTCGCCGGTCCTGAGATAAAGGTAGCGGCGGATCTCCGAGGCCGCGGCGCGCTCGTGCCAGGAGGCATCCGCGGCGATAAAGACGCCGGGAACGGCGCTTTTGCGGGCACAGCCGGAGGCGAGGAGGGCGGCGAGGCTCAGGAGGACAAAGAAAACCCGAAACCTCGATCCGATACTCATCTTACCTGCTCCGATCCTGGTTCCATCCATTCTATTACAGGCAGGGTCCCTTTTCAACGCCAGGGCGCGGGGGGCCGCCGGGTTGACGGACCTCGGCCCCCGGGATATTATCGTCCCACCCATGACCACACGAGAACGCTTCAACAGGGTCTTCCGCTGGGAGAAGCCGGACCGCGTCCCGGATATGGAGTTCGGCTACTGGGACAAGACGATCGCCGTCTGGCACGAACAGGGCCTGCCCCGCGACTGCCGGACGAACGAGGACGTCGAGCGGCACCTGGGGCTCGAGGGGATCTCGATCATCCACGAGGTGCCGATCCGGAAGGGCCTCTTCCCAGCGTTCGAAGAGACGACCATCGAGACGAGGGGCGAGCGGCGCATCGTTCAGACGAGGGACGGCGCCCTCACCGAGATGCTCGACTACGACTCCTCCATGCCCAAGTTCCTCAAGTTCGCCGTCGAGACCCGGGCGGACTGGGAGAAGCTGCGGGACGAGCGTCTGGATCCCCGGCGCCCGGGCCGGGTCGGCGACGTCCGGGCGGCCGTCGACGCGGCCCACGCGGCCGGGATGCCCATCCTCTTCCACTGCGGCTCGCTCTACGGCTGGCTCAGGGACTGGATGGGCCTCGAGAACCTGTCCATCGCCCTGATGACCGACCGGGACTGGGTCGAGGAGATGATGGAGCACGTCACCCGGATGGACCTCGAATTCATCGAGCGCCACATCCCGGGAGGCGGAGAGGTCGACGTGGCCTGGTGGTGGGAGGACATGTGCTACAACCACGGCCCGCTCATGTCGCCGAAGCTCTTCGAAGAGCTCATGGTGCCGCGCTACAAGCGGATCACGGAGGCCCTCCGGGCGCGCGGCATCGAGGTCAACGTCCTCGACTGCGACGGACGGATCTATGAGCTCGTGCCCGGTTGGCTCAGGGGCGGCATCAACTGCATGTTCCCCATCGAGTCCCTCCACACAGACCCGGGGAAGCTCCGCGAGGAGCACGGGGACAAGATCCTTCTCTTCGGCGGCGTCGACAAGATGGCCCTGATCGCCGGAAAGGAGGCCATCGACCGGGAGCTCGAACGGCTCCGCCCTCTCGTCAAGCGGGGCGGCTACCTGCCGTGCGTCGATCACCGCGTCCCGCCGGACGTCACCTACGAGAACTACCTCTACTACCTCGATAAAAAGAAGGCCATCCTCTAAGGATCAGCCGCTTTCCGAGGTCAGGCCTTGGCCACACGCTCCAGCCGCTTCATGATGGAGAAGATGAAAGCGGCCGAGAGGATACAGGCCCCGGCCAGGATGGCCCACACCGCCGAGAGCGGCAGGCGCTCCCAGAAATAGGCGGTCACACCGACGAGCGAGTTGCCGACGGCCGTGGCCGCGAACCAGCCGCCCTGCATCAAGCCCTTGTACTTAGGCGGGGCGACGCGGGAGACGAACGAGATGCCGATCGGGCTGAGGAAGAGCTCGGCGATCGTCAGCATGAAGTAGGTCGAGATGAGCCACCAGACGGTGACCTGGGAGCCCAGCGGGGCGACTTGGCCGCCCAGGGCCTTCGGGCTCAGCAGGCTCAAGGAGCCGATGATCAGGATGGCGTAGGCCGCGGCCGTCGTCAACATGCCGAAGCCGATCTTGCGCGGCGCGGAGGGCTCCCGGCCCTTGCTGTTGAGCCGGGCGAAGAGGGCGACGACGAGGGGCGTCAGGACGACGATGAAGAACGGATTGAAGTGCTGGAACATCTGCGGCTGGAACGGATTGACGGCGTCGTAGCCGCTGTAGCGTAGGTAAGCCAGGACGCCGAAGCCGGCGAACGCGGCTCCGCCCAGGAGGCGGGTCAGCCCGCTCGAAGCCTTTCTCGCGAGGAAGAAAAGCCCGAGGAGCGACAGGAAGGCGGGCAGCAGCCCCGTCATGTCGAACAGCAGGTTGGTCGCCTGGCCGACGCTGGGCACGGTATAATCCCGGGCGAAATAGGTCAGGGTCACGGCGCTCTGGTGGAAGGCCATCCAGAAGAAGATGACGACGAAGAAGACGAGGCCCAGGGCGACCAAGCGCTCGCGCGTCTGGGCGGGCGTGAGCTCGACGACCTGAGACTTGAGGGCCTCGGACTTGGCCTTTTGGCGCTCGGTCAGGGCGGCCGTCTTGTAGTGCTTGCGAAAGCCCCAGAAGACGGCCATGGAGATGATCAGGCTGATGCAGGCGACCCCGAAGCCGAAGTGATAGGACTTGCTCAGGGTGTTGATATAGTCCGTGGCGAAGCGGCCCAGCGTGTCCAGGGTGACCGAGGCGTCCTGGCCCTGGGCGATGGCCAGGAAGGACGACGCATCGGCCAGCTTGCCCTTGAGGAGATCATTGGCCAGGGCCGGGATGCGGGCGTCATAGGCTAGGCCGGACTGGCCCATGATCCAGTTGCACACGGCCATGGACGCCGATGGCGCGAACATAGCCCCGATGTTGATGCCCATGTAGAAGATATTGAAGGCCCGGTCCCGCAGGGGCGCGTATTTGGGATCGTCATAGAGGTTCCCGACCAGGGCCTGGAGGTTGCCCTTGAACAGGCCCGTGCCCAGGGCGACGACGGTCAGGGCGGCGACGATGAGCGCGAACCCGGTGTTCATCACCGTCGGCAGGGCCAGCAGGACATAGCCGATGAACATGACAACGAGGCCCAGGCCGATCGTCCGGCCGTAGCCGAGGAAGCGATCGGCCAGGAAGCCGCCGAGCAGGGGGAAGATGTAGACGCCGACGAGGAAGGTCGCGTAGAGGGAGCCCGCGGCGGCCGCGGACATACCGTACTTCGCCTGCATGAACAGGACGAAGATGGAGATCATCGTGTAGAAGCCGAAGCGCTCGCCCATGTTGGCGAAGAACGCCACGAACAGGCCCTTGGGATGTCCCTTGAACATGGTTCACCTTCCTTTCAAGATCGAGCCGAGGACGCCGCGGAGGATGGAGCGGCCGAGCTGGCTGCCGACGGAGCGCGCGGCGCTCTTGGCCATGGCCTCTACCAGAGTGTCCCGGGAGCGGCCGGCCGGGCGCCGGGGGGCGGGGGGATAGCCCGGATAGGACCGGGGCGCCCGGCCCGGTTGGGGCGCCGGCGGATAGCCGTAGGGGGCCTGCCGGGCCTGCGCCTCGGCTTCCGCCTGCGCTTGGGCCGCGGCCGCCGCCTCACGGTCGGCCCGGGCCTTGAGCATCTCGTAAGCCGACTCCCGGTCGACGGCCTTCTCGTAATGCCCGAAGACGAGAGAGCCGCGGACGGTCTCCTGCCGCTCGGCCGGCGTGACCGGTCCGATCCGGCTCCACGGCGGCAGGACGAACGCCCGCTCGACGATCTCCGGCTGGCCCTTCTCGTCGAGGAACGAGACCAGGGCCTCGCCGGTGCCGAGCTGGGTGATGGCCGTCTCGACGTCGACCTTGGGGTTCTGCCGGAACGTCTCGGCCGCCGACCGGACGGCCTTCTGGTCCCGCGGCGTGAACGCCCGGAGGGCGTGCTGGACGCGGTTGCCGAGCTGGCCGAGGACGACGTCAGGCACGTCGAGAGGGTTCTGGGTGACGAAATAGACGCCGACGCCCTTCGAGCGGATGAGCCGGACGACCTGCTCGATCTTCTCCAGGAGGACCTGGGGCGCGTCCGTGAACAGGAGGTGGGCCTCGTCGAAGAAGAAGACGAGCCGCGGCTTCTCCAGATCGCCGACCTCGGGCAGGCGCTCGAAGAGCTCGGCCATCAGCCACAGGAGGAAGGTCGAGTAGGCCCGGGGGGTCAGCATGAGCTTGTCGGCCGCGAGGATGTTGATGATCCCCCGGCCGGCGCCGTCGGTCTGCATGAGGTCGTCGAGCTCGAGCGCGGGCTCGCCGAAGAACCGGTCGGCGCCCTGCTCCTCGAGCGTCAGGAGGCCCCGTTGGATGGCCCCGATGCTGGCCGGCGAGACCCGGCCGTATTCCGTCTCGAACTCCTCGGCGTGGTCCCCGGCGTGCTGGGCCAGGGCCCGGAGGTCCTTGAAGTCGAGGAGATGGAGCCCCGAGTCGTCGGCGATGCGGAAGACGATTGTGAGGACCCCGCTTTGGACGTCGTTGAGGTTGAGGAGCCGCGAGATGAGGAGCGGGCCCATGTCGGACACGGTCGTCCGCACGGGGTGGCCCTGCTCGCCGAAGATGTCCCAGAACGCGACCGGGCTGCCCTCAAACGGATAATCGCCGAGCTTGAGCAGGCCGACGCGCTCCTGGATCTTCGGCGTCGCCGCGCCCGGCCTGCTGACGCCGGCCAGGTCGCCCTTGACGTCGGCCATGAAGACGGGGACGCCGAGGCGGCTG
>Ga0154759_1095_pt1 | contig 20424 bp, 24 predicted proteins | sample Rifle2008BG16ft_FD_105767 | JGI IMG/M metagenome (GOLD analysis project Ga0154759, IMG submission 105767) | Candidatus Aminicenantes bacterium RBG_16_66_30 | reverse complement strand
GGGGCGGGAAGCGCAGGCCCGAATCGTCGCCGTGGACCATGATCAGGGCCCCGATCGTCCGGGTCGTCATGCCCCAGGACGTCTGCCAGACGTGCTGGAGGGTCTGGTTGCGATCCTCGAATTTGATGTCGAAGGCCTTGGAGAAGTGCTGGCCCAGATTGTGCGAAGTCGCCATCTGCAGCGCCTTCCCGTCGGACATGAGGGCTTCGACGGCGTAGGTCATCGAGGCCCCGGCGAACTTCTCGCTCAGAGACTTACGGCCGGTGAGGACGGGAATGGCCAGCTCGGACTCGCAGACGTCCCGGTAGAGGTCGAGGATGCGGAGCGTCTCGGCCTCTCCCTCCTCGGCCGTCTCGTGGCAGGTGTGGCCTTCCTGCCAGAGGAACTCCGTCGTTCGGAGGAACGGCCTGGTCACCTTCTCCCAGCGGACGATGTTGGCCCACTGGTTGATGAGAACGGGCAGGTCCCGCCAGGACTTGATCCATTTCGCGTACATGTAGCCGATGATCGCTTCGGAGGTCGGCCGGACGGCCAGCCTTTCCTCGAGCTCCTCTTTGCCGCCGATGGTGACCCAGGCGACCTCGGGCGAGAAGCCCGCGACGTGCTCGGCCTCCTTCTTGAGGAAGCTCTCCGGGATGAACAGGGGGAAGTAGGCGTTGACGTGGCCGGAGGCCTTGATGCGCAGGTCAAGCGCCTTCTGGACGTTCTCCCAGACCGCGTATCCGTGAGGACGGATGACCATCATCCCCTTCATGGGGGTGTAATCGGCCAGCTCGGCCTTCTGGACGACCTCCACGTACCACTTCGAGAAATCCTCGCTCTTGGGCGTGAGCATCTTCACTTGCCGGTCCTTCTGGTTCACGACATCTCCTTGTCTTTGAGCGTTTTACGATTCTAGCGGCGGGTCCGGGAATTGTCAAGAATATCCCCCAGGGGTTCACCGTTAGGGGTGATTGACCGGCCGCGCGTCCGCATGCGATGCTGGAATCGCCAATTCAAGGAAAAGGAAGCCGCTATGCTGAGCAGGATCACCTGGGAGTCCAGGCCCATCCGTCACCGCCCGACCGGGCGTGGCTTCAAGCTCTCCCTGCCCATGAGCGTCGAAGGTCCGGACCCCGACGGGGCCTTCTTCCACGAGGAGACGACCCTCGCCTACATGAGCCATCAGGGCGCCCTCTTCCCTCTCCGTAACGCCGTGGCCCTGGGCTCCCGGCTGAAGCTCGTCGTCGCCCTCCCGCCTAAGCTGGGGGAAGGGCGGCTCCTCAAGCTCGTGGTCAAGGGCACGATCGTCGACGTCGAGGCCGGCGAAGGGGACGGCGCCCCGCCCCAGGTCGCCCTCCGCCTCGAATCGAGGTATATCATCCAGGCCGACGCCGATGAGAGCGCCTCCGGGCCTGTGCCGCCGTCCTCCGCGCCTAGCCTCTAACGGTGAGGCGCGCGGCCCGAATATGACCCCGCGATTCCCCACGAAAAGTGATTGTTCCCGCCTGTGAGACATGGGAAAATGCTTCTCGATATGGATATGGCGAAATCTCTTCATGATCCCTCCACACCCCCCGCGGCCAGGACCGGGAAAAGGGAGCGCTCCTTCGAGCTCTCTCTCCCGGCCCTGGTCAAGGGCCTGGACGCCTCGGGCCGGAAGTTCGAGGAACGGACGTCGGTCTGCGGGATCAGCGCCCAGGAGGCCCAGTTCCGGCTCAAGGCCCGGCTCGGCATCGACACGCGGGTGACCCTCTTCCTGGATATCCCGAGGACCCTGATCCTCGAAAGCCCGCTGCGGATGGTTCTGTCCGGGGCGGTCGTCTATGTCCGACTGGAGGACACGGGCGACAAGTCCCAGTTCATCGTCGTCCGGCTCGACCGCGGCTTCCGCCTCCACCCGAACAGCCTGCCGCCGGCTTAGCCTCCGGCGGTCCGCCTCACCCCCCCTCACCCCCCCCGCTTGACAAGCCTCAGCCGATTGACTATGATTCCGGCGACCCGATGGACAAGCCGTCGAAGCCGATCAAAACGCAAAAAGGGGCCGAGGCCAGCATGGAGAAAAAGAAAACCGCCGTTGCGAACCCTCAGAAGATCACCCTCCTCGTCTTCTGCCCGTCCGAAATCATCCTCGCCGGCATCCTGAGAGCCCTCGAGGCCGACACGGACCTGGACATCCTCAACATCGAGAAGAACACGATCGAGTCGTTCATGGATTCGATCCGGAAGCTCAAGCCGGAGGTCATCCTCTTCGCCCACATGGAGGCCCTCCCGAACCTCCGGGAGATCTGCAAGGCCATCCGCGAGATCTCCAAGGCCCAGGGCAAGTCGGAGCTCCTCCTCCTCGGCAGCATCCCGGCCCACGAGGAGATCGTCAACCTCATCAACGCCGGGGCCCGGGGGTATTTCGATCTCAACGACGCCTCGAGCCAGCTTCCGGAGGCGGTCCGCGGCATCCACAAGGGCGAGATCTGGCTGCCCCGCGACAAGATGTCCAGCATCATGGACCGGATCATCTCCGTCGTCGGCCGGGATCTCAAGGAGAAGACGCTCGATCAGCTCACGCCGACCGAGTTCCAGGTCCTGCGCCTCATCGGCCAGGGCAAGAGCAACGACGAGATCGCCGAGCTGATGTTCATCAGCAAGAATACCGTCCGGTCGCACATCAAGAGCATCTACGCCAAGCTCGACACCCACAGCCGCCTCCAGCTGGCTCTCTACGCCATCAATTCGGCCCTCTTCTAAAAGCGAGGAATCGAGGACGCCATGACAAAGACAACCGCTCCCAAGAAGAAAGCCGCCCCCAAGAAAAAGGCCAAGGCCCTGCCCGAGGACCTGGAGATCAACCGCCGCCGGGAATGGCGGTTCGACTTCCCCTTGGAGACGCTCATCGAAGGGAACCTCGCCGACGGGCTCAAGTTCAAGGAGCAGACGAGCCTCGAGAACATCTCGTCCGGCGGGGCCTATTTCACCCTGGATTCGGGGGTCGTCGTCGGCTCCAAGCTCAACCTCTACATCGAGCTCCCCGAGAAGCTCGCCGACGGCAAGAGGCTCCGGCTGCGCGTCGGCGGCATCACCGTCCGGCTGGAAAAGCCCGACAAGAGAACGAAGCGGCAGGGCGTCGCCGTCCGGTTCAGCGATGACATGTTCAAAGTCGTCCCGGTCCGGAAAGAGCCCAAGAAGAAATAGCGTCCTCCGCGTCGCCCTGACGGGGGGGATCGCCTGCGGCAAATCGGTCGTTTCCCGCATCCTCGCCGAGAAAGGCTGCGTCGTCCTGTCGTCCGACGCGACAGCCCACGCCCTCATGCTCCCCGGCCGGCCCGCCTGGAAGGCCGTCGTGGCCCGCTTCGGGCGCGGCATCCTTCGCGCCGACCGGACGATCGACCGGGCCCGCCTCGGCCCGATCGTCTTCGCCGATCCGGCCGCCCGCCGCTTCCTCGACCGGCTCGTCCACCCGCTCGTCCTGGCCAAGCACGAAAAGGCGGCTCGCCGGCTCGAGCGCGCGGGCGGCGGCCCCCCCCGGATCTTCGTCGTTGAGGCCGCCCTGACCATCGAAGCGGGGTACGCGCGCCATTTCGACCGCGTCGTCGTCGTCCACTGCGGCAAGGCCGAGCAGGTCCGGCGCCTGCGCCTCAGGGACGGCCTCAGCGGACGCGAAGCGCTGCGGCGGATCGGGACGCAGATGAGCCGGAGAGAGAAGCTGGCCCACGCCGATTACGCCATCGACACGTCGGGCCCTCTCGCGGGAACGGTCGAAGAGGCCGAGCGTCTCTACGCCCAGCTCGTCCGCGACGCCGAGCTAAAGATTTGATCCCTTCTTAGATTAGGAGGGTTTGGCCTTGGACAGGAGCGTTTTTAGCTCCTGGCCGGGGCGGAACTTGATCCGCTGGCCCTTCTCGATGCGGATCTGCTTCTGACGGCGGATGTCCCGGCCGAATCCGGTCTTCTTGGGCACGACCTTGAAGCTGCCGAAGCCGCGGATCTCGACCTTTTCCTTGTTCGTCAGGGCGCTCTTGAGGGCTTCGAGGACGCCCTCGACGATCGACAATGATCTGGCCCTGTTGTATTCCGTCTTCTTTTCGATCGCCAGGGCGATATCATTCTTGATCATCGAAAAAGCTCCTTGCTGCGAACGCGAATATTATATTTAATTTATTGAAAATAAAAAGTCAAGAATAATATAATGGAGGCGCAGTGAAAGCGCGGATTCTCCTGGTTTTGGCTCTCGCGGCCCCCCTCTCGGCCGCGGCGGCGATCATCAGGATCAAGGTCGACGCCCCCATCCATCCGGTCACGTCCGAATACATCGTCCGGTCCCTCGAAATGGCCGACCGGGACGGGGCGGACCTCGTCGTCCTGACCCTCGACACGCCGGGCGGGCTCGACACCTCGATGCGCGAGATCATGGCGGCGATCGTCAACGCCAAGACCCCCGTGGCGGTCTTCGTCGGCCCCAGCGGGTCGCGGGCCGCGTCGGCCGGGTTCTTCATCGCCCTGGCCGCCGACGTCTTCGCCATGGCCCCGGGCACGAGCGCGGGCGCCGCCCATCCCGTCGGCGTCTCGTTCACGGGCCAGGCCATGGACAAGACCATGGAGGAGAAGGTCGTCAACGACGCCGCGGCCTATATCCGGACGGTCGCCGAGAAGCGGGGACGGAACGTCCGCATGGCCGAGGACGCCGTCCGCAAGAGCCTCTCGTACACGGAACGGGAAGCCCTGGAGGGCGGCCTCATCGATCTCGTCGTCGGAACGGAGGAGGAGCTGGTCGCCCGCCTCGACGGCCGCGTCCTCAAGCGCTTCGACGGCTCCGCGAGGACGCTCGCTCTCGCCGGCAAGCCCCTGGTCGATCGCCCCATGACCTTCCGGCAGAGGTTCCTTCTCACGATCGCCAATCCGAACCTCGCCTACATCCTGCTCATGATCGGGCTCCTGGGCCTCTATTTCGAGTTCTCCCATCCCGGGGCCATCCTCCCGGGCGTCCTGGGCGGGATCTCGCTCCTCCTCGCCGTCTTCGCCTTCCAGATCCTGCCCATCAACTACGTCGGCCTGGGCCTCATCCTTCTGGCCGCGATCCTGTTCGTCCTCGAGGTCAAGGTCCAGAGCTTCGGAATGCTGGCCGTCGGAGGGATCGCCGCCATGATCATCGGGTCGCTCATGCTCATCAAGGCCCCCATCACCGAGCTCCGGCCCAGCCTGCGCATCGTCCTGCCGGTCGTCCTCGCCGTTTCCGTCATCGTCATCTTCCTCCTCACCCTGGTCGTCCGGGCCCATGCCCGGCGCTCGCTCTCCGGCCGGGAAGGGATGATCGGCGAGAGAGGGACGGCCAGGACCGGCCTCTCCCCCTCGGGCTGGGTCTTCGTCCACGGCGAGCTCTGGGAAGCCGAGGCGGAGGAGCCCGTCAAGGAGGGCGAGAAAGTCAAGGTCGTCGAGGTCATCGACGGCCTGAGAATAAGGGTCGGCAAAGTCTGACCCGGCAACTTCGACGGGGCCCGACGGCCTCGACAAGGAGAAGAACATGAACCTTTTGACGGCGCCTATCATCATCGTCGGTCTCATCGTCCTCTACATCCTGAACTCCATCAAGGTCCTGCGGGAGTACGAGCGGGGGGTCATCTTCCGCCTCGGCCGCGTCCTGCCCCAGCCCAAGGGCCCCGGCCTCATCCTGGTCTTCGCCCCGATCGACCGCATCGTCAGGATCAGTCTCCGGCTCATCACCATGGACATCCCGCCCCAGGACGTCATCACCAAGGACAACGTCACGGTCAAGGTCAATGCCGTGCTCTACTTCCGGGTCATCGACCCGCTCAAGTCCGTGATCGACGTCCAGGACTATCTCTACGCCACGTCCCAGCTGGCCCAGACGACCCTGCGCAGCGTTCTCGGCCAGGTCCCGCTCGACGACCTCCTCTCGGAGCGGGACAAGCTGAACCTCCGCCTCCAGGAGATCATCGAGCAGCACACGGATCCCTGGGGCATCAAGGTCCAGCTCGTCGAAATGAAACAAGTGGACCTGCCGGAGAACATGGTCCGGGCCATCGCCAAGCAGGCCGAGGCCGAGCGCGAACGCAGGGCCAAGGTCATCCACGCCGAAGGAGAATTCCAGGCCGCCGACAAGCTGACCCAGGCCGCCGACATCATCTCCCGGAATCCGCAGGCGCTCCAGCTCCGTTTCCTGAGCACGCTCGCCGAGATCGCCACCGAAAAGAACTCGACCATCGTTTTCCCCCTGCCCCTGGAAATCCTGAAGGCTTTCACCTATGATAAGGGCCAGGAGAAAAAACAGAGCTGATGAAGAACAACAATTTCCGGGAGATCCAGGTCTCGAGCTCCCTGCTCGTCGTCATCTTCCTCGGCGTTCTCGCCCTGGGCGTGTTCATCTTCCTGCTCGGCGTCTCGGTCGGCAAGAAGCAGGTCCGCCTCTCGGCGCCGGCCCAGGTCGTCACCCAGCAGATCCCCGAACCCGTCAAGGAGGTCCCGGTCAAGCCGACCTCGGCCGAAACGGAGTCCGCGAAGTCCTCCGCGCCTTCGGGCGCCGGAACGTCCCAGCCGCCCGCGGGCGGGCTCGCGTCCAAGACCTCGGCCAAGGACACGGCCGTCAAGGCCCCCGCCTCCAAGCCTCCCGCCGAGACCAAGGCGGCCCCGGCCTCCGGCCCGCTCTACTATGTCCAGGTGGCTGCGCTCACCGATCGGACCCAGGCCCAAACGGCCGCCGACACCTACCGGAAGCAGGGATACACCGTGTTCGTGACCGACCCCAAGCCTTCCGACACCCGGACCTGGTACCGGGTCCGGCTGGGGGGATACACGTCCAGGGACCGGGCCGTCAGCCTGCTCGACAAGCTGAACGCCGCGGCCGGCAAAAAGACCGACTTCCGGATCGTCCAGGACTGACCTCCAAGTCCCTAAAGGAACAACGACGCCATGACACCCGCCGATAGCAAGACGCTCGACCTCAAGGCCCGGCTCAACGGCCTCTTCGCCAAAGTCGAAGAGGTCCGAGGTTTTCTTTGACCTAGACCACAAGACGGCTGAGCTCGAAGCGACGAACGTCCGGCTGGCCTCCCCCGAGATCTGGCAGGACCAGAAGGCCTCCCAGGCCCTCCAGCAGAAGAAGAAGCTCCTCGAGAAGGCCCTTCAGTTCTTCAAGCGCATCCTCGGCCAGAAGGAGGAGCTCGAGGTCCTCGCCGAGCTCGCCGCCGAGGGAGAGAGCGTCCAGGCCGACGTCGAAGCCGGGATCTCCCGGCTCGAGAAGGACCTTCAGGAGGCCGAGCTCCGGGCCCTCTTCTGCGACGAGGACGATCCCCGCAACGCCATCCTGACCGTCCACCCGGGCGCGGGCGGCACGGAATCCCAGGATTGGGCCCAGATGCTCCTCCGGATGTACCTGCGCTACGCCGAGCGCAAGGGCTTCAAGGCCGAGGTCCTCGACCACCAGCCGGGGGAAGAGGCGGGGCTCAAGAGCGCGACCATCCGCTTCGAAGGCGACTACGCCTTCGGCAATCTCAGCCAGGAGACGGGCGTCCACCGGCTCGTCCGCATCTCCCCCTTCGACGCCAACAAGCGGCGCCACACGTCCTTCGCCGCCGTCTTCGCCTATCCCGAGGTCGACGAGGACATCGAGGTCGCCATCAACCCCGACGATCTCCGGATCGACACCTACCGGGCCTCCGGCGCCGGCGGCCAGCACGTCAACCGGACCGATTCGGCCGTGCGCATCACCCATATCCCGACCGGCATCGTCGTCCAGTGCCAGAACGAGCGCTCCCAGCACAAGAACAAGGCCATGGCCATGAAGATCCTCAAGGCCCGCCTCTACGAGCTCGAGAAGCTGAAGCAGAACGCCAAGATGGAGAAGCTCGAGGACGCCAAGTCGGACATCGCCTGGGGGAACCAGATCCGCTCCTACGTCCTCCATCCCTACCGGATGGTCAAGGACATGCGGACCCGGCTCGAAACGGGCGACACGGACCGCGTCCTCGACGGCGACCTGGACGAGTTCATCAAGGCGGCCCTCGTGCTTCGGAAGAAGTCAGGCGCCGCTTAAGGCGGATCCGGGTCGATGATCCTCCGGGCGGCCTTGAACTTTGGCCGCCGTCGCGGTAACATGGCCCGGACGGATGCCCCGAAGAAGGACGCTTCCATGACCGATGACGACGTCAAACCCAAGGACGAAACGGCCGGCCCCGGCGGCGAGGAATTCCTGCCGCCTCTCGAGTTCGGCTCGGTCGTTCTCCTTCTCTACTTCCCGGCCCTCGTCCAGCTCGGCCTCGTCGAGGACCCGGCCACGGGCCGGATCCAGGAGAACCTGGGGCTGGCCAAGAGGAACATCGACCTCCTCGATCTCCTCAAGGACCGGACGAAGGGCAACCTCGAGCCCGAGGAGGAGAGGTTCCTCACGAGCGTCCTCGACCAGCTCAAGATGGCCTATCTCAAGAAGGCCGACATCGTCAAGATGTAGGCGCATGCTCGCTTACCGCGGTCTCGATGATCCCCGCCTCTCCCCCCGTCCCGCGGCGGTAGCCGTGGGGAATTTCGACGGTCTCCACCTCGGCCACCGGAAGATCCTCAGCCGGCTCTGCGCCCTGGCCCGCGAACGAGGGCTGCGGGCCCTCGTCCTGACGTTCGCTCCCCACCCCGAGCGGGCCCTCGGCCGGTCCTCTGTCCGGATGATCGACACGCCGGAGGACCGCCTCCGAAGGCTCCGGGAGACCTGCGTCGACGCCGTCGTCGTCACCCCCTTCGACGCGGCCTTCGCCCGGCTCGGCTGCCGGGATTTCGTCCAAGGCGTCCTCCGCGGCAAGCTGGGCGCCCGCGAGGTCGTCGTCGGCCAGGGCTTCCGCTTCGGACGAAACCGGCGCGGCGACGCGGCCCTCCTGAGGGACCTGGGCCGGAAAGCGGGCCTCCGCGTCCACGCCGTTCCCCCGGCCCGTCTCGACGGCCGCGTCGTCAGCTCGACGGCCGTGAGGCGCCTGCTCGAGCGGGGCCGGGTCGGCGAGGCCGCCCGCCTTCTCGGCCGCCCCTACGAGATCCGCGGCCGGGTCGTCCGGGGCGAACGCCGCGGCCGGCGCCTCGGCTTTCCGACGGCCAACCTTGATACGCCGAACGAGATCCTGCCCGAGGGCGTCTTCATCACCGAGACCGTCCGCGGCGGCCGGGCCTATCCGTCCGTGACCAGCGTCGGCACCAATCCGACCTTCGGACCGAGCCCCCTCCGCGTCGAGACGCTCCTCATCGATTTTCGCGGCTCCCTCTACGGGGCCGAGATCGCCGTCCGCTTCCTCCAAAGGATCCGGCCGACGCGGGCCTTCCCCGACGCCGCGGCCCTCGCCGCCCGCATCCGCGAGGACTGCGAGCAGGCCCGGCGCTGGTTCGCCCGGCGGGATTGACATTTTTTCGGGCTTCATGCATGTTCAAGGGGCCCGAAGCCGAGTCGAGGAGTGGCCCCATGCAAGAAAAGACAAAGGCAAGGATCATGGACGCGACCAAGATCCGCCGCGTCCTGGCCCGGGTCGCCACGGAGATCATCGAGAAGAACCGGAACCTCAAGAACCTGGCCATCGTCGGCCTCAAGACGCGGGGCATCACCATCGGCCGGCGCATCGCCCGGCTCATCGCGGACCTGGAGGGCGTCGACATCCCCGTCGGCATCATCGATATCAGCCGCCACAGGGACGACGTCCCCGTGGCCCGCGCCAAAGCGTCCCTCGAAACGGGGGATCTGCTGTTCACGGTCGACAAGAAGGACATCCTCCTTATCGATGACGTCCTGATGACGGGGCGGACGATCCGGGCGGCCATGGACGCCCTCATCGAGCGGGGCCGGCCGCAGACGATCCAGCTCGTCGTCCTCATCGACCGCGGCCACCGCGATCTCCCCATCCGGCCCGACTACGTCGGCAAGGTCCTGCCGACCTCGCGCCGTGAGGTCGTCCGGGTCCGCCTCAGGGAGATGGACGGCGCCGACGAGGTCATCATCGCGGAACCCGTCAAGACGAGCGGAGCGAGGAAACGGTGAGGCTCCTCATTCGGGGCGGCCGGATCGTGGATCCCGCGACCGGGACCGACGGCCGCCGGGACATCCTCCTCGAAGGCCCGGCCATCGCCGCGGTCGGGGCGGACCTGGCCGCCGCCGCGGACCGGACGGTCGACGCGTCCGGCCTCGTCGTCGTCCCCGGCCTCATCGATATGCACGTCCACCTGCGCGAGCCGGGATACGAGGCCAAAGAGACGATCGCCACGGGCGTCCGCGCGGCCGTCCGCGGCGGTTTCACGACCGTCTGCGCCATGCCCAACACGGATCCGGTCAACGACCGGCCCGAGATCATCGCCCGGATCTTGGCCGAGGCGCGGCGCGTCGGGCTGGCCAACGTCCTGCCCATCGCCGCAATCACGCGCGGCAGCGCCGGCGAGGAGCTCGTCGACATGGCGGCCTGCGTCGCGGCCGGCGCGGTCGCCTTCTCGGACGACGGCCGGCCCGTCCCTTCGGACGCGATCATGCGCCGGGCGCTGGCCGGGGCGGCCGCGGCGAAGAGCCTGATCATCGATCACTGCGAGGACCGGGTTCTCGCCGCCGGCGGCGTGATGCATGGGGGCCGGGCCTCGGCGCGCCTGGGCCTTCCCGGCATCTCTTCGGCTTCCGAGGAGGTCATGGTCGCCCGGGACATCGCCCTCGCGGAAGAGCTCGGCGCCCGGGTCCACATCGCCCATCTCTCGACCTCGGGAGGGGTGGCCATTGTCGGCCAAGCCAAGACGCGCGGCGTCCGCGTCTCCGCCGAGGCGACCCCTCACCACCTCCTTCTCACCGACGAGGACCTCCGGACGGCCGACCCGGATCTCAAGATGAACCCGCCCCTGCGCTCCGCGTCCGACGCGGCCGCCCTCGTCGAGGGCCTGCGGACGGGCGTCATCGACGCCATCGCCACCGACCATGCCCCGCACACGGCGGCGGAAAAGGCCCGGGGCTTCCGCGAGGCCCCGTTCGGCATCGTCGGCCTGGAGACGGCCGTCTCCCTCATCCTCGACCGTCTCGTCGCGGCGGGCGTGATCCCGATCGGCCGGTTCGTCGAGCTCTTTTCGACGAACCCGGCCCGCCTGCTCGGCCTGGCCGCGAAAGGCCGGATCGCGGCCGGAGCCGATGCCGATCTGACCATCCTCGACCTTCACCGGTCCGTCACGGTCGACAAGTCCGCGTTCGCCTCCAAGGGACGCAACACGCCCTTCGACGGCTGGACGCTCGTAGGCGGACCGGTCATGACCATCGTCGGCGGCCGGATTGTCCACTCCGCCCCCGGCGGGAGCGTCCCATGAGAGCCCCGAGCCCGGACAAACGAAGGATCGAACGTCTGGAAAAGACCATCGGCCACACCTTCAAGGACCGCGCCCTGCTCCTCCGGGCCCTAACCCACAGCTCCCTCGCCTACGAAACGAACCCGGAAGCGCCCGAGGACAACGAGGTCCTCGAATTCCTGGGCGACTCCGTCATCGGCCTGTTCGCCGCCGATCACGTCCTCGCCGCCTATCCGGGAAGGAACGAAGGGGAGCTGTCGAAGCTCAAGGCCTCGGCGACGAGCACGCTGGCCCTGGCGGAACGGGCCCGGGCGATCAAGCTCGACAAGGCCGTCCTGCTCGGGCGCGGCGAGGAGAGGAGCGGCGGGCGGAAGAAGCCGTCCATCCTGGCCGGGGCGTTAGAAGCCCTGGCCGGGGCCGTGTACCTCGACGGGGGATTCGAGGCGGCCCAGCGGGTCGTCCTCTCGGTCGTCGGGCCGGCCCTGCGGCCCATCAAGTCGGGATCGCAGACGGTCAACAACTCCAAGTCCGCGCTCCAGGAGATCTGCCAGAAGGCCGGCCTCGCCGCCCCGGATTACCGCCTCGTCTCGGAAAAGGGACCCGCCCACAGCCGGACGTTCGTCATCGAGGTCCGCCTCGGGGAGAAGGCCCTGGCCAAGGCGAAGGGGGCCTCCAAGAAGACCGCCGAGCAGGCGGCCGCGGAGAAGGCTCTCAAGGCGATCCTGGGGCGGAAGCTCAAGAGATTGTCGTCCGAGGCCTTCGTCATCGAGGCCGAGGACCTGACCCTCCCCTGACCTCCGGGCGCCCCCTCAGGAGCCCATCATGACGGCGATGGGCCGAAGGGACGGCACGTTCTGGCAGACGATCTTGATGACCGCCGTCAGCGGCACCGAAAGGATCATCCCCGGGATCCCCCAGAGCCACCCCCAGAAAACGAGCGAGAAGAACACGAGGAGAGGGCTGAGGCCAAGGCCCTTGCCCGTGATCCGGGGCTCGATGACATTGCCCAGGATCATGTCCAGGCCGTTCGTGATGACGAAGATCCAGAAAGGCACCCAGAACGTCCCGAACTGGAAGAAGGCGAAGGCGACGCGGAGGACCGTGGCGATCCACGAGCCGATGTTGGGGATGTAGTTGAGGAAGAACGCCACCAGGCCGAAGAGGGCCGCGAAGTCGACGCCGAAGCAGACGAGGACGATCCAGACCATCACCCCGTTGGCGATGCTGACGGCCGTCTTGATGACCAGGTACTTGCGGATCTGGGCGTCGATCCCCGCGATGATCCCCCGGGCCCGGCCGGCCCGGCCCTCGTCGAGGGTCCCGGCGAGCTTGGTCCCGAACCGGCCCCGGCCGGCGACGATGACGACGAGAAAGAGGAAGACGAGCAGGATCTTTCCGAGGATGCCGACGAATGGGCCGATGGCCCTGAGGATGAACGCGCCGACCTTTCCGATATCGAGGCTGTCGAGCGCCGAGGACAGGTCGACCTTGAACGGGCCCACACCGTTCTCGAGGAACCGGCCGATGTCGTTCAGCCGGTCCTGGTATTTCGGCAGCTCGGCGACTAACGCCTTGCCGCTCGTATAGGCCAGGACCCCGAAGAGGTAGAGGGTGACGAACATCAGGCCCAGGGCGATGAGCACGGCCCCCGGCCTGGGGCAGCGGCACCGGGTCAGGAAGGTCAGCGCGGGATCGATGATGAAGGAGAGGAAGACGGCCAGGATGAACGGGATGAGGACCGGCCGGGCCAGCTTGAGGACGACTCCCAGGATGAACAGGAGGACGGCGGCCAAGGCCGCCTTGAAGTACCGGTTATCGTCCACGAGCCCCCTTCCCGGCCACGCGGCTTCAGCCCCTTCTTGTCATTTCGAGGCCCTTCGCTCGGCCAGGGCGACCGTCAGGGCCCTGAGGAGAGATTGGCCCGCCGCCTCGAGGCCGTCGGGGACGCGCATCGCTCCGCAGAGGACCGGACCGACGCGTCCGAAGAAGAGGTGCTGGCCGAAGCGGGTCCGGACGCGGTGGCCCAGCGGGATCTTCTCCGTGGACGCCCCGTCCTCGGTCAGGGCTCCGAGGAGCTTGGACGTCATCTCCTCGGCGTCCTCCTCGGAACGCCCTTCGATAAAGAAGCCTTCGATCTCCCGGTCGCCGGCCTTGTAGGCCGCCACATAGCCGTCGCGGAGGAACTCGTAGCCCATGACGTTCCTCTTGATATATCTCTCGCTGCGGGCGACGAGGCCGGCCTTCGGGAAAGCCGTGACGAGCTTCGGAAGCCCGCCCCCCGACTTGATCCCGGAGGCGACCTTGAGGCCGACCTGCCGGAGGAACGGCTCCGTGCCGTCGCCGAGGCCGAAGGCGAGCATCTTCACATAGAACCTCCCGGCCAGGAAGTTCAGCGCCTCGCCCTCGAAATAGCCCAGATCGCCGACCGGGACGGCGGCGTTGTCCGGATAGCGCTCCGCGCCGAAGATGCCGAAGGCGTTGACCGCCTCGCCCATGTCGTAGATCTCCAGGGTCAGCGTGGCTTCCGTGCCCGTCCGGCCGAAGTCGGCGACGGCGAGCTCGCGGAAGTCGTAGCTCAGATAGCTTTCAGCGGCCCCGTTGATGTACTCGAAGAGGTCGTCGGGGAAGAAGCTCCGGACGGCTTCGGTCGGCGACCAGCCGTCGAGACGCGGCACGAGCGCGGCGAGCTCCGGACTCCCCCGGCGCTCCTGGGGGCCGGCCGCGGCCGGGACGAGGACAAGCGACGCCCCAAGGGCGGCCGCGAGGGCCCATCCTCCGATCGTCCGAACTCGCTTCATGCTCGACCTCCAATCCGGCGCTGGGATATGATATCATAAAACCGCCATGGGCGCTTCGCGCGTCGTCATCATCAAGTCCCCCGGCGTCTTCGCGGCGTCCGGGACCCCCGACCCCGCCGTGGTCGCGCGGATGTTCGCCCGCGGCTTCGCCCTCCTGACGGGAGAAGGTGCCGGCGCTCGCGCCGCGGCGGCCCTGTTCCGCTCCGGCGACCGCGTCGGCATCAAGGTCAACACCATCGGCGGCAAGGCCCTCAGCACCCGGCCCGAGGTCGCCGACGCCCTCGCCTCCTGGCTCGCGGGGAACGGCCTCGAGGAGAGGAACATCGTGATCTGGGACAGGACGGCTCGGGAGCTCCGCGAGGCCGGCTACGCGCCGGGTTCCGGTCGCCCGGGCTTCAGGGTCCTCGGCACGGACACGGACGGGGTCGGCTACGAGAGCGGACTCGTCTCTCACCTCGATGTCGGCAGCCTCTTCTCCCGGATCCTGACGGAATACACGACGGCCTCGATCAGCCTGGCCATTCTCAAGGACCACGGACTGGCCGGAGTGACGGCCGGGATGAAGAACTATTTCGGGGCCATCCACAATCCCAACAAGTATCACGACGACCGCTGCGACCCGTTCGTCGCCCAGGTCTTCGACGCCCCGCCGGTCAAATCGCGGCACAGGCTGACCGTCGTCGACGCCCTCTCCGTCCAGTTCCACAGGGGGCCGTCCTATCACGCCCGGTGGGCGGCCAAGCCCGGGACACTCCTCTTCAGCGTCGATCCCGTGGCCGCCGACAGCGTCGGCTGGGCGCTCATCGAGCGGCTCCGGGCGGACGCTGGCCTGCCGGCGCTCGAAGCGGAGGGCCGGGCTCCGGGCTACCTCGCGACGGCCGAGAAGATGGGGCTCGGCCGGTCCGCGGCAGCGGCGATCGAGACGATCGAGGAGACGCTCTCGTGAACAGGCGCTCCTTTCTCCGCGGGGCGGCCGGGGCCGGACTGGCCGTCGGGGCCGGACTGCCCGCCCTTTGCGCGCGCCTGGCCGCCCAGACCGGCCGGCCGAACCTGTCGCGCGTCGAGGCGCGCTATTATGTGAAGCTCCCCGACCGCGAGATCGAGTGCCGCCTCTGCCCGAGGCTCTGCCGCCTCGGCGATAAGGAACGGGGCTACTGCGGGGTCCGGGAGAACCAGGGCGGCGTTTATTACACCCTCGTCTATGGGAAGGCCTGCTCCCTCAACGTCGATCCCATCGAGAAGAAGCCGTTCTTCCACGTCCTGCCCGGGACGACGGCCCTCTCCATGGCCACGGCGGGCTGCAATGTCAACTGCAAGTTCTGCCAGAACTGGGAGATCTCCCAGGTCCGGGCCGAGCAGGTCGAGCATTTTGACCTCCCGCCCGAAGCCGCCGCCGCCAAGGCGGTTTCGGCCGGATGCCCGTCGATCGCCTATACCTACTCCGAGCCGACGGTCTTTTTCGAGTACATGTACGACACCGCCCTGCAGGCCCGGCGCAGGGGCGTGCGGAGCCTGGTCGTTACGGGAGGCCACATCAACCCCGAGCCGCTGGCCGACCTTCTTGCGGTCGTCGACGCCGTCAAGGTCGACCTCAAGGGATTCACCGAGGGGTTCTATAAGGCCTATGTCCGCGGCGCGCTCAAGCCCGTTCTGGAGGCGATCCGGACCGTGGCCAAGTCGGAGGCCTGGCTCGAGATCGTCTACCTGGTCATCCCCACGCTGAACGACCGGCCGGAGGACATCCGGGAGATGGCCCGGTGGGTCGGCAACGAGGCCGGAGCGGACGTCCCTCTCCACTTCTCCCGCTTCCATCCGATGTATCTCATGAAGAACCTGCCGCCGACCCCGCTCTCGACGCTGGAGGCAGCCCGCGAGACGGCCCTCGGCCAGGGACTGCGCTTCGTCTATATCGGCAACGTGCCCGGCCACGAGGCCGAGAGCACCTACTGCCCCGGCTGCGGGCAGGCGGTCATCAAGCGGGTCGGGTATTCGATCGAGGCGGTCCGGCTGAAGAAGGGGAAGTGCGCATCGTGCGGGACGGCGATCCCCGGCATCTGGGCCTAAGCGCCCGGCTCCCGGCTTTTCTGCTCGGCTTCATGGCCGCGTCGTTCCAGGTCTATCTTCTCAGGGAATTCTCGGCCGAGTTCACCGGCAACGAGCTCACCTTCGGCTTCGTCCTCGGCGCCTGGCTCCTCTGGGGAGGGCTCGGGAGCCTGGTCCGGCCTCGCCGGGGGGCCGTTCGGCCGGAGCCCCGGCTGGCCCGGCTTTATGGCGGGGCGGTGATCCTCTTCTGCGGGGGCCTCGTTTTGCTGAGATTCTCGCACAAGCTTATGGGCATCCTCCCGGCCGAGGCGACGGGGCTCGTCCCGGCCCTCGGCTTCGCGCTCGTCCTGGGACTCTTCCTGAGCTTCCCTCTTGGCCACGCCTTCGTCCTCAACGCCGGCTTCCTCGGCGATGACGTCGGACTCGTCTATATCCTGGAGTCGGCCGGCGCGGCCGCGGCCGGGTTGATCGTTCACTTCCTGCTGATCCCCCGGATGTCCAATTGGCTTGGGGCGGCCATCGTGGGCGGCGGCGCGGCCATCCTCACCCTCGTCGCCCTGAGGCCACGCCGGTCGAAAGCCATCCTCGCCGCGGCCCTCCTTCTCTCGGCCGGCCTGGCGATATCCGACCGGACGGCCCTCAAGGCGGCCTGGAAGCCGCTCGATCTCGTCGACGCCGAGGACACGCCCTACGGGAAGCTTCTCGTCATCCGGAACGCGGAACAGGTGACCCTGTTCGACAACGGCCTGGCCGTCTTCAGCCGCCCGGACGTCGGCGCGGCCGAGGACGCGGTCCACTTCGCCATGCTCCAACGGGACGACGTCGAGCGGGTCCTGCTCGTCGGGGGGACGGCGAGCGGATGCGTCGAAGAGGTCCTGAAGTACCCCGGCGTCCGCGTAGACTGCGTCGAGCTCGACCCGGCCGTCGTTCGGTTGGCCCGGAAGCAGCTGCCCCCTGCGGCGCTCGCGGCCTTGGACGACCCGCGCGTCCACGTCTTTGCCCAAGACGGGAGGGCCTTCCTCGAGCGGACGGCCGAGCGCTATAACGCCGTCCTGCTCAACCTGCCGGACCCGTCTACCACACAGATCAACCGGTATTACACGCGGGAGTTCTTCGCCGAGGTCCGGAAGAAGCTCGAGCCCGGCGGCGTTCTCAGCTTCGTCCTCACGGGCCCCGAGAACTACGTCAGCGGGGCGTTCTCGCGTTACCTGGCCTCGATCGTCTGGACCTTGCTCGACGTCTTCCCGCCCCAGCCCGTCGTCGTCCCAGGACCGGGCGTCGTCGTCCTGGCCTCCGACGGCCCGCTTTCCCTCGATCCGGAGCTCTTGTCGGCGAAGATCGCCCGTCTCGGTCTCGAGACGACATACGTCAGCCCGGCCATGCTCCCCGCGCGTCTCGATCCCGGGCGCGTCGACCGACTGACCTTGACCCTGACCGTCGCCGCCGCGGAGGGAAGGATCAATCGGGACCTCGTCCCGGTAAGCTACTACTTTCAGTCCCTGCTCTGGGCCGGCCAGTTCAGGGGGATCGAAGCCCGCTTGCTCGTGGCCGCGGGGAGGATCCCCCGGGCGTGGATCTTGGACGCGCCTCTGGCCTTGATCGCCCTGGCGCTTGCCGTCCTGGCCTGTCGTCTCAGGCGATCCGCCGCACGGTTCCTCGTGCCCGTGGCCGTCATGGGCATCACATCGATCGTCGTCGAGGTGGCCGTGTTCATCGCCTTCCAGGCCAACTTCGGGTATGTTTACGGAAAGATCCCGCTGCTCCTGGCCGCCTTTATGGCCGGGCTCGTCATCGGCGCAGTCCTCGGCCGCCGTAGGAAACGACCGGGACAGGCCGACCTACCTTTCGTCCAGGGAGGCTTCGTCCTCCTCCTCGCGGCGACGCTCGGCGCCTTGCCGGGACGCGGCGGGGAGCCCGTACCTTTCGTCCTGCTCGCCGGCTTCGGGGCCCTGAGCGGGTACCTCTTCGTCGCGGCCAACAGGCTCGTCCTCCGCGAAACCCCGCACCCCGGACTCGGGTACGGCGTCGACCTCATCGCCTCGTTCGCCGGCGTCGTCGTGGCCTCGGCCCTCATCATCCCTCTCTTCGGCATCCCGGCCCTGATCCTCCGCCTGGCCGTCCTCAATATCCTCGGCCTCGCGTTCGTCATGGTCACGTCTTCCCGGTAACGGGGGACATGTACCTTTGGTACGTGTCCCCAAATTGAAGAAAGGGGACACGTACCCGGGGTACATGTCCCCTTTCAGTCCTCTGCAACTCTTCGGGGCCGCCCGGGATTGTACTATAATAGCCCCCAAGGTTTATCCGCAAATGTTCGAAGACACTCTCGCGCCTGAACGGAACGGCCGGTCGCGCCGCGAACGCCTGATCGGCGTCCTGGTCACCCTGCTTTTTCACGGCCTCCTGGGGCTGGCCATCTACTACGGCCGGTTCACGATCAAGATCCTCCCCGTCGATAAGGGAGAGGAAGTGCGCGACATCGTCATCGTGCCGCCGCTCACGGTATCTATTCCCAAGGTCATGGGGGGCCGGGACCTCGCGGCCGAGCCGGTAGAGGCTCTGGGCCGTCCAGGCCCCCGAGGCGCCGTGGCCCAGCCCGAGGCGGCTCGAGAAGAACCGGCGCGTAAGCCCGACGAGGAAGCCGGGGGGCCGCCCGGCCCGGCGTCCGGAGGAGAGGGGCCCGCCCCGCCCGGCGCCGGAGCGATCATCCCTTCGCTATCCTCGAGATTCCGGGAATCCATCGCGATCCGCGGCCGGTCGGAGCTGACCATCCCGCTCGCCCCGCCCGGCACGCCCCCTGGCCCGCCGGGGATCTCCGGGGGCGCGCCCCTCCCCGACTTCTCGAAATACGGCAGGGGCTCCACCGGCGGCGGCGGATACGGGACGGGCCGGGGCCGGGTCGGGACCGGAGGCGGCGGCGGGTCCCAGCGGATCGGGGTTTCCATCCCGCTCAAGGGCTATGACCTCCTTCCGTGGGCGACGGCCGTCATCGACCGGCTCCAGGTCCATTGGGACCTGCCCTCGGTCATGTCGCTTCCCAAGACGGCCAAGGTCAGCTTCATCGTCGTCGTCAAAAAGAGCGGCGAGCTCGAATCGATCGAAGTCCTCGAGGGGACCACGGTCGAGGTCCTCGACCGGGCCGCCCTCGAGGCCATCAGGGCCTCCCTCCCCTTCCCCGCCCTGCCGCCCGATTTTCCGGGCGATCTCCTGGAGATGACGTTCGAGTTCGTCTACAATGACTAAGCGCCGGAGGATCGCGGCGGCCCTGGCCCTCTTCCTGGCCCTGCCGGCCGCGCTCCGCGCGGACTGGAAGTCCGAGCTCAACTCACGATTGGGCCGCTCTCCCGACTATCGGGCCGCCCGGGACTACCTCGCCGAAGAGGCGAAGAAGCTCGAGCCGGAAGACCGTCGGACGGCCGCGCTCATCCTGGCCTTCCTCACCGCCAAGCTCGGCGAGAAGGACCGGGAGATGGACCTCGTCGCCGACTACTTCGAAGCCTATCGGGACTACGATCCCGACTTCGGCTTCCTCGACGATTACACGATCCGCGACTTTCTCTCCTTCTGGGCCCGGTGGAAGCGGTCCTATCCCCTCGTCTCCGACATCTCGCTCCTCGCTTACGACCGGGGGGTCGCCACGGGCATCCCGGGGTCGGTCGATATCGGCCTCGATATCCTCAATGAGGCTTTCTACCGCGTATCGCTCGGGCCCTATATCCTCGAGGGCGGGTACTGGCCGGCCGGATACCACATCCTGACCATCCCCCTCCGCGGCCTCTTCGAGCGCTCGGAGTCCTACGAATTCGTTCTCGACCTCAAGTCGGCCGACCTCATCGTGAGAAAGCCGATCCGCCTTCGGGTCGACATCGCCGATGTCTCCGCGCCCGTTCCCTCGTCCCGGCGGGAGGCCCGGTCGACCGCGGCCGGCGTGCCGCTCAAGCCCATCCAGGAGGGCGAGCTGTCTCTTTACATCGACGGGAAGCTCGTCCTGAGGAGCCGCAAGATCGCCGCGAAACCGGCGTCGTTCGCCTTCCCTCTCGGCGGTCCCCTCATGCCCGGCCAGAAGCCCTACATGCCTCCGCCCAAAGATAATCCCATGGCGCATGGGGTCGACGTCATCTCCGCTCTCGCCCTGGCCTACAAGGCGCTGAAGGACCTGGTCATCAAGAGACCGCCGCCGGTGTCCCCGCCCTCCTATCAGAAGGTCTCCAGTCTGTCCTTCGCCTACCCCCGGACGACGGCCGAAGGCGAGACCGTTTCGGCCCGGGCGTCATTGTCCCTCTCCCCGGCGCGCGGGATCATCCTGAGGGAGTGAGGT
>Ga0154759_1008_pt1 | contig 20778 bp, 16 predicted proteins | sample Rifle2008BG16ft_FD_105767 | JGI IMG/M metagenome (GOLD analysis project Ga0154759, IMG submission 105767) | Candidatus Aminicenantes bacterium RBG_16_66_30 | reverse complement strand
AAGCACCCCAAGGCCTTCGACGACCTCTACTGCAACCTCATCGCCTCGGGCGAGCAGTCGGGCTCCCTCGACATCATGCTCCGCCGGCTGGCCGAGTTCATCGAGAAGAACGTCCGCCTCCGAGCCAAGATCAAGCAGGCCATGATCTACCCCGTGGCCATCGCCGTCTTCGCCATCGTCGTGGCCATCTTCATGCTCTGGAAGGTCATCCCCGTCTTCGCCACGATCTTCCGCGACCTCGGCGCCGAGCTGCCGGCCCTGACGGCCTTCGTCGTCAACCTGAGCGATTTCGTCGAGAAGAACATCTTCTTCATCTTCATCGGGCTCATCGCCTCCATCCTGGCCTTCCGCTATTACCGGAGCACGACGCCGGGCCGCTGGACGACCGACCGCCTGCTCTTGAAGATGCCCCTCTTCGGGGGCCTCATCTACAAGGTGTCCATGACCCGGGTGACGCGGACCCTGGCGACGCTCATCTCCGGCGGCGTGCCCATGCTCGAGGCCCTCAAGATCACCTCGACGACGGCCGGGAACGTCATCATCGAGAAGGAGATCGTCGACGCCCGCAGGCTGGTCTCCGAGGGCAAGACCATGGCCGAGTCCTTCAAGCTGTCCGGCCGGTTCCCGACGATGATGCTCCAGATGATCAACGTCGGCGAGGCCACGGGAACCCTCGACGAGATGCTGAGCAAGCTGGCGAACTTCTACGACGAGGAGGTCGACACGGCCGTGTCCGCCCTCCTCTCGGTCATGGAGCCCATCATGATGATCTTCGTCGGCGGCATCGTCGGCGGCCTGGTCATCTCGATGTACCTGCCGATCTTCAGCCTCATGCAGCAGTTCTAGGGGGGCGACGGGCATGGAGACAAGGAGCCGAGCGCGATGATGACCCGGGAGCGGACGGGCGAAGGAGCAGTTGAGAGACGGAACGTCTTCCTCTACAACGTCTACCGCCTCGTCGTCCTGACGTCCCTCCTCGTCTCGGCCATCATCATCCAGCTATCCTCCCCCGACACGCAGCCGAACCCGCCCTTCTACTATCTCATCCTCGGCGCCTACGGCTTCTCGGCCGTCTTCTTCGCCCTCTACGCGGGCGGACGCGGGCTCGTCGTCCAGGCCTACGCCCAGGTCGTCTTCGACCTCCTCCTCATCACGGCGTTCGTCTATCTCTCGGGCGGCATCGCCTCCTCGATGTATTTCCTCTACGTCTTCCCCATCATCGCCGCCGGCCTGGTCATCTCCGGGCGGGCCGGCTTCCTGGCCGCGTCGCTCTCGGCCATCCTCTTCGGCGTGCTCGCCGACGGCATCTATTTCGGCTTCATCCCCAGCTTCCGGCCCGAGCACGCCGTCCGGACGACCCTGGGATCGATGCTCGTCACCATCTTCATCGCCTGGGGCGTCTTCTTCGTCATCGCCGCCCTGATGAGCCGGCTGGTCGGGAGCCTCCGCAAGACGCGCGAGGCCCTGCGGGCCGCCGAGAGGGAGCTCCTCGTCCGGGAGCGCCTGTCCGAGGCCGGCCGGGTCTCGGCCAGCCTGGCCCACGAGATCCGCAACCCCCTGGCGGCCATCTCGGGCTCGGTCCAGGTGCTCAAGAAGGAGCTCTCCCTGAGCGCCGAACAGCGGGAGCTCATGGCCATCGTCCTCAAGGAATCCGAGCGCGTCTCCCAGAGCCTGGAGCAATTCCTGGACTTCGCCCTGCCCGCGAAACAGGTCTTCGCCCCGATCAACCTCCGCGACATCCTCGACGAGACGGTCAAGATCCTGCAGGCTGGAGGCGAGCTCGACGGCAAGATCGAGATCCTGGGGAATTACCGGACGTCGGATGTCCCCTTTTATGGCAACGCCGGCCAGTTCAAGCAGATCTTCTGGAACCTCATCAAGAACGCCATCAAGGCCATGCCCCAGGGCGGGCGCCTCCGGCTCGAGTTCCCCGAGCCCCGGAAAAAGGACCTCCGGATCCTCGTCGCCGACACGGGCCGGGGGATGTCCGACGCGGCCAAGGAGCATCTGTTCGAGCCCTTCCACTCGGGGTTCGAGAACGGGCGCGGCCTGGGCCTGTCGATCGTCCGCAAGATCGTCGACGACTACGAAGGCCGGATCGAGGTCCGCTCCGAGCTCCGCCAGGGGACGGAAGTCTTGATCACCCTGCCGCAGCGGAAGGCCGCGGCCCCGGCGAGCTAGCGCCATGGAAACGATCCTCATCATCGACGACGAGAGGAGCCTCCTCGACCTCCTCACGGTCATCTTCAAGAAGGAGGGCTACGCGGTCAAGGCCGCCCAGACGGCGGCCGAGGGGTTCGAGGTCCTGGCCAAGGAGGACGTCGACCTGGTCGTCACCGACATCAAGATGCCCGGCGCCGACGGAATGGACATCCTCCGCTACGTCCGCGAGAACCGGCCCGAGCTCCCCGTCATCCTGATCACGGCCTACGGCAGCATCGCCCAGGCCGTCGAGGCCCTCAAGGCCGGGGCCCTCGACTACGTCGTCAAGCCCTTCGATGTCGAGGAGCTGAAGATCATCGTCGGCCGAGGGCTGGCCTCCCGCCGCCTCCAGCAGGAGAACCTCCTCCTCAAACGGGACCTCAAGGACCGCTACGGCTTCGAGCAGATGATCGGGAAGAGCCGGACGATGCAGGAGATCTACATCCTCATCGAGAAGGTCGGTTCGACCGACTCGACCGTGCTCATCACGGGGGAGAGCGGCACCGGCAAGGAGATGGCCGCCCGGGCCGTCCACCTTCAGGGGGTCCGGCGGGACCACGCGTTCGTCTCCATCAACTGCGCCGCGCTCCCCGAGAACCTTCTCGAGAGCGAGCTCTTCGGTCACGTCCGCGGCTCCTTCACCGGCGCCGTCTCCGACAAGAAGGGCATGTTCGAGCTGGCCCAACGGGGCACCCTCTTCCTCGACGAGGTCGGCGAGATGTCGCCGTGGACCCAGGTCAAGCTCCTCCGGGCCCTCCAGGAACGGAAGGTCCGGCGGGTCGGCGGCGCGGACGAGGTCCCCGTCGACGTCCGCATCATCGCCGCGACCAACCTGGACCTGAAGAAGCGGATCGAAGAGGGCAAGTTCCGCGAGGAGCTGTACTACCGGCTGAACGTCATCTCCATCGACATGCCCCCCCTCCGGAAGAGGGTCGAGGATATTCCGCTCCTCATCGCCCACTTCCTCCAGAAGTATTGCGACAAGATGGGCAAGAAGCCCAAGCGGTTCACCCCCGAGGTCGTCGGCCTTCTCGAGGGCTATGCCTGGCCGGGCAACATCCGCGAGCTCGAGAACGTCATCGAGCGCATCGTGGCCATCGAGGACCGCGAGACCGTCACCGCGAGCTGCCTGCCCCAGGAGATCGTCTCCCCCCAGAAGAAGAAGCTCGACACCCAGGAGCTCTTCTCCCCGGGTTTCAGCCTGACCCACCACCTCGACGAAGTCACCAAGAAATACATCCAGGAGGCCCTGGCCGTCACGGGCGGCAGCCTGCAGAAGGCGGCGCCTCTCCTGGGCTTGAGCTACCGGACCATCCGTTATCTCATCGGCAAGTACGACCTCAACCAAGTCCGCAAGGCCGAGCGGCGGAATGGGAACGGTGAGCGCAACCCAGTCTGATCGACAATAAATGTCTAAAACGACAAAAGTTGGCGTCTTTTTTTCTGTAAGGGGTCGGACAATTTGTGTATGTTGTTTAATATCTATAGTTTATAACTGAGTTAAAGTTGGCACGGATATTGCTATAATGGTGGTGCCAACTAAGAGTGGCAAAACAACCCGGCTGAGGAGATCAGCCAGGGAATTTCAAGGAGGTTCAAATGTTTAAAAAGATGAGAGGATTCACCCTCATCGAGCTGTTGATCGTCGTCGCGATCATCGGCATCCTGGCTGCCCTTCTCGTCCCGAACGCCCTGCAGGCCCTCCAGAAGGCCAAGCAGAAATCGTGCATGAAGGAGATCATGACGGTTTCGACCGGCGCGCTGGACTACATCACGGACAACGGCGATTGGACCGCCGCGGCCCAGGACGGCGCTCTGGCCCAGGGCAACGCCTTCATCCAGGCGCTCTCTCCGTTCTATGTGAAATCCGTCCCGGTCAACGACCCGTGGAACACGACGTATTTCGTCCACGTCGGAACGGCCTGCTCCGGCAATATCGGCAACGTTCCCGATGATGAGCTGGGCGACGAGGATTTCGTCATTTACAGCTTCGCCCGGGGCGGCATTGCTGGTCCTGACATCTCCTTCATGGATTATGACATTGCGAACCCCGAGGCCACGTTATACTCCGTGGTCAACATGGCGACCTTCCAGAACGACCTGGCTGCCTGGTCCGGCAACTGGATCGTCGCTCCCCGCGCCACCGCCGCGGACGCTACCGGCGGCAGCACCACGCCCTGACCTTAGCTGAACGGTATCGCACCCGTGAAGGGGCGGCTTCGGCCGCCCCTTTTTTTATTCTACGATTTCAACGGGATCGCTGCGGCCGCATGAACGCGAATTCGGGATCCAGGGCGAATTCGGTCCGGACCCGTTCGACCCGCTCGCCGACGACGGAGATGTCCTGACCGCGGAGGGATCCCAGGCCGGCCCTCTGGGCCAGGGCCATGTACTCGACGAGCCCGGGCTCCACGCCCATGATCCGGGCGGCGGTGGCGTCGGCGGCCAAAGCGCTGTCGCCCATGACCAGGACGCCGGCCTTCCGGGCGGTGCCGAGGATCGGTCCGTAGCCCTCCATGCCGACCACCCCATCGATGATCGAGAAGTGCGTCTTGACCGTCCCGTTGATGTCGCAGATGCTTTGCGGGATGCCGTTCCAGTGCAGGACGTTCTTCGGCCAGCCGTATATCATCCCCGGCAGGATCCCGAACATGTTCTTCAGGCTCAGGGTCACCCCGGCGAAGCGGTGGGTCTTCATCTTCGGCACGGAGATGAGGACCTCGGCCGATAGGACGGTCTCCGGCACATGGAACTCCCGCAGGATGGAGGCCCGGGGGTTCGGGTTCCGGACCGGCCGGGAGTCATCATAGTTGAGGTCGATGAGGGCGATGTCCTGCCGCTTGGCCACGGCCTCGAAGCCCGTCCGGCGGAAGAGCAGCTCGGTATCGCGGTTGTGGGGAGGGCCTTCGGCCAGGACGATCGTCCGGGCTTCCAGGGCCTTGAGGTGCTCCACGAGGGCCTCGACGAGCCGGGCGTCCGTATGGATCGGCCGGTCCGGCGAGAAGTCGGCGAGGTTCGGCTTGATGACGACGCGCTTGCCGCGGACGTCGGGCGGGCGCGACGCCTTCCAGCCGGCGCGGAGGGCCTCCCGGAGAGTCTCGGGGCCGTAGTCGGAGCAGAGAACGAGGCCGACCCGGCTGGGGACGCGCGCATCGGGTCGCGGCGCGAGCTGCGAGCCTCCGTTCGGGAACGCGGAGGCGGGCAGGGTCGCTAAGGCGGCCGCGCCGAGGGCGCCCACGGCCTCCCTTCGGGTCATGGGCGTCCTTCTCATGGGCCCTTCCCGGGGACCCGGATGATGCGGGACGCGTCCTCGAGTGCGAGAAAGGCCAGGGCCGATTCGAAAAGGTTCCCGCGGAAGCCGCCGTCGGTTCCCGCGAGTCCGGCCAGACGCGCGGATACGCCGGGGACGAGCCTGTCCCCGGCGGGGATCGATAGGAGAGCGATCAGGGTCCAAGCGAGAGATACGGTGCTGACGTCCCCGGCCAGGCGCGCCTCGATGAACCGGAGCCCCGCCTCCACCGCGGGCTTCGTCGCGGGGGTGCCCGCGGCCGAGAGCGCGGCCAGGGCCAGGGAGGTCGAGAGGAGGGTCGCTTCGAGCTCGTGGGCTTTGGAGAAGGGATTCCCGAAGTTCCAGCCCCCCGAGGGGACGCGGCGGTCGATGAGGAGCCTCAGGCCGGCCTGGATCCTGGGCTCGGTCGAGGCGACCCCGGCGCGGGTCAGGGCGAGGATGAACATCGCGGTGGGTTCCACCCAAGCGGTCGTCCCGGGGGTCCAGGGCCAGCCCGGGATCGAGGCGTCGTACCGGTAGGTCCTCGCGATGGACTGGATATCCGCCGGGGCGAAGCGGCGCGAGGCATCCTCGAGGCCGAGGATCCAGCCGATAAGGCGGGCCGCTTCGGCTTCGGCGCCGAACGCGTGATAGGCCAGGAGGGCGGCATAGGCCATCCAGCCGCCCCCTTGGTCCTTGGGAGAAACTCCCATCCCTCCCGACGCGCTCTGGCAGGCCTTGAGCAAGGCCAGCCCGCGTCCGGCCGCCGCGCGGTCGCCGCCCGCGAGTAGGGCCATCGCGCAGAACGCGGAGGGCTCGACCCAGCTCGCGCCGCCGGGCCGGTAGCCCCAGCCGCCGTCCTCGTTCTGGCCCGCCCGGATGAATCCGAGGGTCCGGGGAAGCGTCGCGGAGGACATCATCGTCTCCGGACCATTATATCATCCAATTCGTCGCCATAGTGGTCCCGCAGCCGGCCCAGCAGGTCCCCGACGACGTCGGGACGCTCGGCGGACATGTCCTTCCGGCACTCCGGGTCCCGGCGGACATCGAACAGGGATATCCGCGCGCTCTCCCGGCCGCTGCGGACCAGGATGTCGTACGCCAGCATCCAATCCGGGGTCAGGATGGCCCGGTTCCGGCGGCGGACCAGGATGTCGTGGAAATCGTCGCGGACCGTGATAAGCCCGGCCCGGTCGAACTCGTAGAACTTGCTGCCCTGCTCGATCAGGGACTGCAGGGAGAGCCCGATCCCGCCCGGCGTATCCAGGGAGAATTCGGTCTCCATGATGACCGAGCCGGGGCCCTCGGCGGCCGGGTCCTCGGTCCCTGTTATCCAGGGTTTCAGGCTCAGGCCGTCGAAGGGGAAGCGCCGGGGGTCCTCGCCCAGGAAATCGAGAACCGTCGGGGCGATATCGATCGTCCGGCTCAAGACGGGCACTTCCCGGTGGACCGGGGGGCCCGGCGGCTTCCAGGCCAGGAGGACGCGGTTCTGGGCCAGATCGCGAAGGTCGGAGCCGTGGCCCTCCGCCGATTCCCCGTGGTCGGAGAAGACGACGAGGAGGGAATCGTCGTAGAGCCCGTTGGCCTTGAGGGCCTCGATGATCCGGCGGAATTGACCGTCGACCTTGGAGACGGCCGAATCGTAGAGCGGCATGAGCGGGTCGGCCCCGGGCCGCCGGCCGAGATCGCGGGGCGACGCGTGGACGTAGGGCCAGTGGGCGATGCACAGGTGGACCGCCAGGAAGAAGCGGCGCTCGCGCCTCAGCTTCGCGATCGAGGACACGACGTCGTTGAGGAAGTAGCGCCCGTCGTAGAGATGGGCGACGGCGCGGTTCACGTCCAGGAAGGGGAAGATCCGGTAGCCCAGCGGATTGTTGAAGAAGACGTTCGTCAGGCTGAAGTCGTGGAAGCTGCCGAAGAGAAAGTCCTTGACGCCCATGGGCGGGTGGCGGAGATGGCCGAAGCCCTCGTCCTTGGTGATATTGCTGAACCGGACCTCGTCCGTGAAATGGCTGGTCGAATAGCCCATGCCCGTCAGGATGTGGCCCAATCCCTGCCCGGCGGACCGGATGTTCTTGCGCTTGATGAGATTGAGGCGGACGCCGCTCGTCCGCGGATATTGCCCGGTCAGGATCGAGTACCACGCGGGGAACGTCCGGGCGATGGGCGTGTAGCAGTCCGCGAAGACCACGTTCTCCTTCAGGAAGGCGTCCAGGTTCGGGGTGATCGGGAGCGGGTATCCGGCATAGCCCGTGTGCCGGGGGTTCAAGGAATCCAGGCCGATCAGGATGATGTTCGGCCCGGCGTTCGCGCTGGCCGCCTTGCGGGGCCAAAGCCGGCCGACGAGATAGGCCGGATCGAGCGGCGCGATGAGGAGGCCGATCCACAGGACAAAGCTGACGGTCCGGGCGCCCCTCCGGGCATAACGGGCGCTCAAGATGAAGAACCCGAGAAGGAACAGGCCCAGGAGGATCGTCGCGGCGGTCTTTAGGACGGGACCTCTCCCGGGCGATTCCAGGCCGCCGCCGGCTCCGATCGCCAGGTCGGAGGCGGGATAGAGGGCGGTGTTCATCATGTAGACGGCGACGAGGAAGGTCCCGTGGACGACGAGAAGTGCGAGACCCGGCGCATATCGGGCGAGCCAGGGGCGCAGGCGTACCAGCCGCTCCGCGAGGAGGGCGGCGTAATGCCCGTTCAGGCCCGCGAACAGGAGGTAGATCAGAACGAGCGTCAGGACGTAGAGGGCGGCGTCGAGCCCGCACAGCCGCACGGCTTCGCCGATCTTGGCCATCAGGGAGGACTGGACGACGTCGCTCGCGTATTCCAGGCGGATCGCGAAAAGCTTGGATGCAAGCTCCGCCAGCCACAGGACGAGATAGAGCGCGGCGGAGAGGAGATAGATCCTTTTCCTGGCGTTCGCCGGACGCGGATCCATGCCGGCATTATAGCATCGTTCGGCGTCCCGGCCGACTGTGCTATAATCGGGCCCGCTTCGATGCGCACCGCCCTCGTCTTCGCTTTGTTTGTTGTTTACCTGGTCTTTCTCGTCCCGGCGCTCCCTCTCTGCGCCTTGCTCGGACTCCGGGAGCCGCTGATCTCCGTCGGCCTGGCCTTCGCCCGGATGGGGCGGGCTATCCTCGGCGTCAAGATGGAGATCTCGGGCCTGGACCGTTTCGACCCCCGGGCGCCTTATATCTTCATGCCCAACCATGCGAGCTTCCTCGACGGACCTCTCGCCATGATGGCCATCCCCGGGACAGCCCGGGTCATCCTCAAGAAGTCGATCCTGCGCGTCCCGGTCCTCGGCCTGGCCATGCGGCATGTCGGATTCGTCCCCGTGGACAGGAAGGGCGCCGAAGGAGGGAAGAGGAGCATCGCCCGGGCCGCCGCCCTCATCCGCGAGCGAGGCTACTCGTTCCTGATCTTTCCCGAGGGGACCCGGAGCCGCGACGGGAACCTCCAGCCCTTCCGGCGGGGCGGCTTCTTCCTGGCCCTCGCCGGCGGGGCGCCCATCGTTCCCGTGACCATCCGCGGGACCTTCGAGCTTATGCCCAAGGGCCAGCGGTCCGTCCGCCGGGGGAAGGTCGGGATCGTTTTTCACCCGCCGATCCCGGTCGCCGGCTATACGCCGGAGACCATGGGTCGGCTCATGGATGAGGTGAGGCGGGCGATCCTGTCGGAGATGGGGAGGGCGACATGAACGGAACGATGAAAGACGCCGCGGCGGAGCTGAAAGAGATCCTCGACCGCTTCCTCGAGACCCGGTCGAGCTTGCTCGAGGCCGCGGCCGAGGCCCTGTCGGCCTCGCTCCGGGCCGGCGGCAAGATCCTCGTATTCGGCAACGGCGGCAGCGCGGCCGAAGCCCAGCATTTCACGGCCGAGCTCGTCAACGGGCTATCGCGGCGCGACCAGGCCCCCATTCCGGCCGCGGCCCTGACCACCGATACGTCCTGCCTGACCGCCATCGGCAACGACCGGAGCTTCGCCGAGATCTTCAGCCGCCAGATCGAGGCCTTGGGCCGGCCGGGCGACGTGGCCCTGGCCCTGACGACGAGCGGCGGATCGCCGGACGTCGTCGAGGCGCTGAGATCGGCCCGGGCGAAGGGACTCGTGACCTTGGCCTTGACGGGGTCGGGGGGAGGAGAGGCGGCCGGCCTGGCCGATCTCCTGCTCGACGTACCCTCCTGCTCGGTCCCCCGCGTCCAGGAGGCGCACCTCTTCCTCCTGCATCTTTTGGCGGAGAGGCTCGAAGCCGGGGTCTAGCGCTCGGGCTCGCCGGGGGCTTTCCGGGCCGTCGTCTTCCGGCTGATCTGGTCCTCGATGCGGGCTTGCTGGGCCTGGGCTTTGAGAAGGCGCTGGTTCGTTTCGTCGAGCTGCTGCTGGATGACGTAGCCGGGGACCATGGCGTCCTGGAATTCGAGCTGCTGGCGGAGAGCGTTCATCTTGGTCGTCAGGAGATCGACGAGGTTCTTGGACGCTTGGAGCTGAGCATCGAGGGTCCCGCCGCCCTCGGCCTGGTCGCGGTTGGCCTCGCCCGTGATGAGGGGGCCGTCCGGGCCGACGCGGGGTGTTATACGGCGTCCCGAAGGCGCGCCGGATCCCGACGGCTCGCTGGCCGTCCCGCCTCCCGTCGCGCCGACGGGCTCCTCGCCCTCCAACGCCTCGGTCATCTCGGCCTCCGGAGGGGCGACCTCGACGGCCGGGGTCTTCTGCACGCGCAGGAGGTCGGCGTTCTTGATGACGACGGCGCTGCGTCCCTTGAGGCTCTCGCGCCGGGCCTTTTCCTTTTTGGACAGCTCGGCCAGGGACTGCGCGCCGAGGGAAGCGGCCAGCCCCAAGATAGCGATGAATAACAATAATCTCTTCATGGCGGATCCTATCCCATTATGGCCTCCCGGCCGCCGCGTGTCAATCGCCGCGGACGGGAGGCGTTCGACGTCTTACCAGATGATCCGGTAGATCTCCCTCCAGGACTTTATCCGGAGGAGCGACCCGATGGGCTGCTCCAGCTTCTCCAGGGTGGAGTCGTATTCCTGGACGTAGATCTCGCGCTTGTTGACCCGTCCGGCCACCCGCTCGGCCTCGCCGACGGTCACGGCCCGGCGGGCCTTGCTGATGAGGTCGAGGTACTCGGGAGGGCTCCCGGAGGTCGCCTTGAAGGCCGTGCCGCCGACCGGGATGGCCGACGTGTACCTCACGTAGCGGGCGTAGAGGCGGCCCGCCTCGCCCAGGTTGACGCAGGGATTGACGGCCTCGATGCTGCCGCGCAGGGTGCTGAAGTAGACGACCTGGTCGGCGATGACCGGATCGGCCCAAACCTTGCTCCCCAATCCGAGCTCGCCGCGCTGGTAGGACTCGCTGAGAGCGAGCAGGGCCGGCACGCCGAGATACCATTCGATGGTCGCCGCGTTCCCGCCGTTATCGATGAGGGAGACGAACGAATAGTCCCGGTCCGTCGGGGCGGCGTCGTCGCCGCCGGTCCCGAAGTAGACCCGCGCCCGGGTCGGGCCGCCCTCCAGGGGATCGACCCAGACGGCCGGCTTGGTGATGATCGGGTAATAGAGGTTATCGGTGTAGATGGCCGTGAGGGTCCAGCCGGACGTGTTCGTCCCGGTCACGTCCATGCGATAGAGGCGGCCGTCGAGGTCGCCGACGAAGATCGAGTCGAGGAATCCGTTCCCGTCGAGGTCGATGGCCGTCGGCGAGCCGGGGATCGCGGCCACGATGTTGGGGTAGCTGTAGGCCGACCGGGCGCCGGAGAGGCTGGCCGTGTTGACCTGGGTGATCTCGGGCGTGTACCGGATGACCGAGCCGTTATCCACGCGGACGGCGTAGAACCTGCGGCCGACGTTGTTGCTCGTGTCGTTGTCGTATCCGGAGCCCATGAAGGCGACCCAGCGGGCCACGCCGCCCGGGTTGACCTTGCCGATGGCCGGCGTCGACCAGGTCTCGCCCATCGTCCGGTAGGTCCTGCCTCCGGAGACGTACGTGTGGCTGAGCTCCCAGAGGGGCAGGGGATTGGCCGGGTCGGTGACGTCGAGGGCCCAATAGTAGTTCAGGCCGCCGCCGAGCGTGCTGCCCATTCCGGGGCCCTGGCCGATGACGAGGACCGTCCTCCAGGCGCCGCCGATCTGAACGTCGGCTACGGCCGGGGTGGCGTCGCAGTAGATATCGTGCGCGTAGTAGCGGCTGTTGTTCGCGGTGTCGACGGCGTACATGTTCTTGAGCTTCCGCAGGAGATTGTAGGGGATGAAGCCCCAGAGCTCCTCGCCGGTCGCCACGTCGAAGCAGTGGAGCATGCCGTCGTTGGCCCCGACGTAGAGGACCTTCGGGCGCGACGCGTAGGCGGCCGCGAACTCGGCGTAGCCCGTTCCCATGTAAGTGGGATCCTCCACGGGCGGGCCGATGACGATCGGTGTCGAGTGGTTGATATCGCCCAATTTCCAATACCGGTCCGTGCCGCGGACGAAATCGATGAGCCCAGCGTTGTCGTTCTGCGGGTCCTGGAGACACCAGGCCAGGCTCCCGGCCGTGGCCAGGTTGCCGACGTTGGCCCGGGTGAAGTCCCGCCGGGTCAGGGCGCCGGTGACGCTGCCGTTCGCCCGGATGGCCGTGTAGATCGTCCGGGTGTCGGGGCTCCTGTCGTTGAGCATCTGTCCGGCGTCCCAGAAGACCTCGGCGCCTCCGATCAAGGTCCGGCCCGTGGCCGCGTCGAGGTCCGAGGTCGTGATCGTCCGGAGCTCCGATGTCGCCGAGGCGGAGAACGCGACGGCCGAGACGTCGTAGGCCCGGAGCTGGCCCTCCCAGCCCGGGAAGATGAACGACGAGCCGATGACGAGCTTCTTGTTGATCCCGCTCGACGTGACGATGGTCGCCGCCGCGGAGGCGCGCGAGTACTCCCGCCGGTCGACGTAGATGAACTCGATCTCGAGGTCTCCGACATAGGGGGTCTCGAACGAGGCGTTCTGGTAATCGACCATATCGTCGTCCTCCGCGGTCAGGACGATCCGCCAGCGGAGGTCGGCCCCGAAGTTCTTGAAATCGTACCAGGGGAGGTTCGTCGCGTTGACGATCCCGGCGCCGGAGAAGGTCTGGTAGGTCTCCCAGCTCCTGCCGGCGTTGTTGGAGAAGAGGACCTCGACGTCCAGGCCCGCGCTCGAGCCGCCGAAAGCGCCCTGGCGGATGGAGCTGACCCGGATGCGGGTGATGGCGTGGACGCGCGGATCGAGGAGGCCCGCGCCGATGTTCGTCGACTGGGCCCGGCCGTAGAGCTCGTAGACCGAGGCGAGCTCGTTCTCGATGTAATAATAGTCCCCCGAATGGTTGGCGTCGGCGATGACGAGGTCCATGTCGCCGTCGTGGTCGTAGTCGAGGGGCGTGGCCATGTCGATGTCGTAAGGGGACGGGGTCGGGGCGGTGCACCCGTTGAGGCAGCGGAACAGCCAGTCGACCTGGCCGTCGACGACGCCGCGGTTCCGCAGGAACCAGATCCGGGCCTCGGTCGTCCCCCCCCTGTAGGCCCGGTCGGTGGCGACGAAGATGTCGGCCCGGCCGTCGCCGGTGAAGTCGTCGGTCATGATACCGACCGCGCCGACGCAGGTCGCGTCCGGGATAGCGATCTCGTTGCGGGTGAAGTGGCCCGTGCCGTCGTTCTCGTAGTAGACGAGGAAGGCGGTCCAGCCGACCGAGCCGGCGACGACATCATAGTCGCCGTCGCCGTCGAAGTCGCCCGCGGCCACGGCCGAACCTCCAGGAAGGCCCGTGTAGCCGGTCGGCGCGTCGTAGGGCAGCTCGGCGACGTCCCAAGCGTCCAGGGTGAAGCTCCCCGCTCCCGGGTTCCGGAGGAGGTAGATCTTGTCCTGGCTGATGGCCAGGAGGTCGACGTCGCCGTCCATGTCGATGTCGACGGAGTGGAGGTGGTTGGCCGCCCAGTAGATGTAGATCGAGAGGGCCTGGAAGCGGGCGGTGAAGTCGAGGTTCGGCATCGCGGTGTGCTTCTTGAAATCGGGGGCGTCGGCCGTGCCCGTGTTGATGTACATCGCGGCCAGGAAGTTCGTGTAGCCGAACTGGTCGGCCGAGTTGCGCATGAAGAAGAAATCGAGCAGGCCGTCGCCGTTGTAGTCCCCGACCGTGAGCGCCGCCGGGCCGGTGTGATCGTCCCAGCTCTCGTAAGAGGTCGCCATGTCGACCGCGAAGAGGGGCGTCGCGCCCGCGTTCGTCGGATAGAGGTTCCGGATGAGGCGGAGCTCGGACCAGGCGACGCCGGGGGCGACCGGGAACTCGCCGGTTATGTCGAGCCCGATGAGGTCGGGGTAGCCGTCGGCGTCGAAATCGCCGGCGGCGCACTGGTAGATCCGGCGGCCCATCCGATCGGCCGCGCCGACGACGAAATTCGAGCCGAGCGGCGGCAGCGTGATCGGCCCCGACGGCCAGCGGGCGACGGAGCTCATGCTCAAGTCCTTGTAGTCGATGGTGTCGAAGTTCTCCCCGAAGGCCCGGGTGTATTCCGTACAGGCCTGGACCGCCTGCGGCCAGAGGCGCGGCGCGATGACGGCCGCGGCTATGGCGACAGCGAGGAGGACGAGAACAACAAGGCTCCCTTGGCGCTTCAAGCCTTTGTTCTTCATGGCGATTCCCCTTTCGACGGGTCTCAGGACCCGACCTCGATGACGATCTCGAGACGTTTGAAGGTGTTGCGCGGCCCCCGGCCGATGCAGACGAGGATGCAGTCCCGATCGTCGACGGTGATCGTCCCCGGCGCCTCGTCGTTGATGAGGAAGACGGTGAACGCGCAGCGCGGATCGGAGGCCAGCGGCTCCGAGCTGAACAGGGCCGGGTTGGCGGCCGTGTTGTCCGCGGCGATGTCGGCGACGAGCTGTCCGTCGGTCAGGCTGCGGAAGTAGTGCGGGCTCGTCGGGTCGTCCAAGCCGGGCGCGCCGCCGAAGTTCGCCCGGTATTGGCCGTTGAACGACGAGGTGACCTTGTTGAGAAAGTTGTCGTTGAGGATGACCCAGGCGGCGTTGAAGCCCGCTTCGGCGGCGTCGAAGGCCATGCCTTGGAGGCGCATGCTGTCGGCGGCCTTGGGGCTCGTGCCCGTGACGGTCAGGAGGAGCATGCCGACAGCCATCATGAAGGCGACGATCATGATGATGACGATGAGGCCCGATCCCCGCTCGCAGCCGTGATCTTTCGCGCGTTGGCTCATGGGACGCTCCTCATCGCTGGCCGAGGTTGTAGAGGTTGAGGCTCATGTTCCGGACGTTGGACGTCGAATCCAGGAGATACCTCTTGTGGAAGTCGTCCGCGGCGGCCGCGGGGGTGTTGGACACGGCCGGCCGGCGGTAGACCTGGACGGGCGTCGTTCCGGGGACCTTCCCCCCGACGGACGTGAAGGCCTGCGCGGTCCGCCCCAGGACCCAGACCCGGACCTGCTGGATCCGGGCGGTCTCGGCCAGGGTCCACGTGTTCTGCCAGGGCGACCAGCCATCGAGGAGAAGATCGTTGTCCATGTCGCCGTTGTACTCGACCTGGAAGTTCTCGATGTTCCGGGCCAGGGGGAAGTGGACCGAGTTGTGGGTGCAATAGAGGACGCCGGCCTGGCCGCCGCCGATGTAGCCGTCGAGGCCCGCCGTCAGGCCCGGGGTGTTGCCGGTGACGTCGAGCCAGTACTCCTTGACGTCGATAAAGCTGATCGTGCCGCCGTCGTAATCGTTGGGGCTCGGGCAGGTCCCGGACAGCCCTCCGGGCGGGTCGATCCCGGGGGCCAGCCCCGGCGAGAAGTTGAACCGCTCGTTGGCTCCGCCCGTGTTGTGGGTGACGTGGGTGACCCTCCGGACCTCGCCCGACCAGCAGCCGGACTCGGGATTGGGCAGGACGATGACGAACTGATTGTCGTAGTACGCGTCGGGATAGGGATACTGCTCCAAGCTGTAGTCCTCGACGTCGAGGACGACCGACGAGCCCTGATAGTTCCGGATAGGCAGGTTGAGGGGGTCTTCGATGTTGCCCATGAGCGTCACCCGGTCGGGGGTGACCTCGGGGCCCTGGTCCTCATTGTCCCGCCCTTCGATGAAATAGGAGGAGAACTCCTCCGGCAGCCCGGCCCCGGCCATGCGCAGGTCCCGGGTGACGAAGAACATGGAGGAGCGGACGTCGTTCTGGGCCTCGGTGACCATCTGCTGCTCGACCGAGACCTTGTTGCTGCGGGAATAGATGAGCAGGGCCCCCAGGACGGCCACGAGCATAACGGCGCTGCCGATGAGGAGCTCGATCATCGTGAAGCCCGCGGCCCGTTGTGTCGGAGAGTGTCTTCGCGTTCTCACGGTTCTTGCTCCTTCATCGCGTGATGAGCGTCGAGATCATAGCCCGGGGCCGGTATCGGCCCATATCCCCGATCAGCGTGCCCGAGCCGACGACGTTGACGTTCTCGGCCGAATAAACGAGGATCTGGACCCGGAAGGTGTCCTGATCCTCGGTGAAGAGGGTGACTCTCCGGTAGTCGCTCTTGCCGTCCACGTTGAGGTCCATGGTCTCGTCGCGCGATTCCAGGGTCGTCCCGGCGTAGGCCGTAAGCTCGTCCAGGGTGAAGCCGCGGAGCCAGTCGATCTGCTGCTGGGCCAGGAAGGTCGCGTTGGCGATGCGGTCGGCCCGGAGGTTGTTCGAAACCGCGACGAGGAAGACCTGGGCCAGGCCGATGACGGCGACGCCGATGAGGAAGATGCCGACCAGGGCCTCCATGAGGCTGAAGCCGCGTTCGTGCTTGGGTGTGTTCATCTCAGGAGCTCTTTCGCTTGTCATATTGGATCGATCCGCCCATGAACAGGCTGATGACCCGCTGGTCCATCTGGCCTCGCGCGAGCAGCCGGGGGCTCTGGACGATGATGGCGTTCTGGTCCACGGCGAAGTTGGCCACGGCCCCGACCGGGGTGAAGATGGCGATGGGGTCCGAGCCGGCCGTCGGCAGGGTGATCGTGACGTTGTACCGGCGGGAGATCGTCTTCCGCGGCGGGCCCTCGACCCGGTCCCAGGTCCCGTCGACCTGGAGGCGCTCCATCTCGTAGACCCAATAGCCCCCGTCGGCCAGATAGAACCGGACGCGATGGACGATCTTCGTATCGACCGCCCGGAGCTTGGTCTGCTGGAGGTAGCTCTGGATCTGGCGGGTCGTGTTCTCGAGGTTCCTCACCGCCATGGTGTTGAGGATGCTCGGATAGCCCACGGCCATAAGGATGCCAATGATGCCGACGACGACGAGGACCTCGATCAGAGTGAAGCCCCGGACGCCCGGCCGGTGTCGCATGTGCTTGGTCATGATCTGTCCCTCTGTCTATCCTGTTTTTCCTCATTTATATAGCAATTGCGGCACCGGTTCAAGACGAGCCCCTCTGGGTTTCCCACGCTCCGCATTATCCGGCGCCCCCGGGGCCGGGGCAATCATCGCGACTGGTGAAAGGATGGGTGATTTTGCGAGGAGGGACGTCACCCCGCCCGGCTAGCCGGCGAAAGGCCTGTCAGCGGCCCGGCGGGACGAGGTCCTTGAGCTTGTCCGCGCCGGCGACGCCGCTGTTGAAGAGGACGCACCTCGCGGACTCGAGGAGCCGGCCGTAGAAGGCCCGCTGGGCTTCGATCTTCTCGGGGCCCGCCCCGAGAAGGTGGGGGTTGTAGAAGGGCTGGACCTGGCCCGCCGCGAGGGCCTTCCGGGCCCCGGCCGCTTCGCCGGCCTCGAGCGTCCTCAGGGCCTCGTCCTTCGAGAGCTCGACGACGGCCGGAGAGGTCGCGTCGTTCCGCAGGAGGATGAGGGCCTTCAGGTCCGTCCGCTTGACCGCGGCGGCCGGGCCGCCGAGCCAGTCCGGGTCGAGCAGGGCGTGGGACTCTTTCCCGGCCCTGTAGCAGTAGGGCGAGCCCCGGTCCAGGCGGCAGTCGTCGGCCCGCTGGCACTCCGCGTCGGCGCAATCGTCCTTGTGGACGACGACGTTCTCGCACTTGCTCCGGTCGAAGAGCGGGGCCAGCCGGGCGTCGAGCTCGACGGCCGTCGTCGGCATGTAGAGCTTCCGCTCGACCCGCTCGGCCGCCGCCCGTCCCCCGGCGATCTCGACGAAGACGACGTCGTTCGCATGGAGCTTGAAACGCCGGTCGGCCAGGAGCCCGAAGAACAGCTCCGTCTTTTTCGTGCCCGCGGGGCCGACAAGGATGAGGCCGCTGCCGTCGAGGTCGGCGGACATGCCCCGCACGGCGCCCGAAGCCCCCGCGCCGCCCGTCCGGGCGGCGATGTCCATGGCCAGGCCGATGGCCAGGCTCCGGAGGGACCCGTACCAGTCCGTGTTGACGAGGACCCCCGTCTGCGTCCCCTCGTGATAGAAGCCGCGCGGCTCCCGGCCGGCGATGCCGTCGACGGCGTATACGACGCCGTGCGGCTTGACGTCGCCGCCGCCGGCCGCGGGCGGGAAGTTCTCGATCCAGAAGTCGTTGAGGTGGGCGACGTTGGTCCGGAGCTGGACGACGGCGCCGCCGATCCGGGCGTTCCACTCGTAACGGCCTTCGTAGCCGAGGTGGCCCTCCATCTCGGCGGCGAGGGCGTCGCGCATCCGGGCGTCGGCCACGAGCTCGACGGGGACGGCCTTCTTCACCCGGGTCACGGCGTTCGACAGGGCGACGCGCTTGACCGTCTTGGCCGTCTTGAGCTTGCCCAGGGCCTCGACGATCCGGTCCATGCTCTTCTCGAGGTTGGCCATCGAGGTCGCGTAGGACAGCCGGATGTGGTCGTCGGCGCCGAAGGCGTCCCCGGGCACGACGGCCACCCGGGCCTCCTTGAGGAGATAGTAGGCCAGGCCGTAGGAGTTGCGGATCTTGGCCCCGTTCGCCTCCTTGTCGTAGAAGGACTTGACGTTCGGGAAGAGATAGAACGCGCCCCGGGGCTTGAAGCAGGACATCCCCGGGACCGCGGCCAGGCGCATGAGGCAGTAGTTGCGGCGGCGCTGGAACTCGGCGACCATCTTCGCGACGTCGTATTGGGGGCCGTCGTAGGCCTCGAGGCCGGCCTTCTGGGCGATGGAGCAGGCGTTCGAGGTCGTGTGGCTCTGGATCTTGGACATGCCGTCGATGACCTCGGCCGGTCCGGCGGCGAAGCCGATCCGCCAGCCGGTCATGGAGTAGGACTTCGACACGCCGTTGATGACGATCGTCTTCTTCTTGATATCCTCGCCGAGCGCGGCGAAGCTCGTGAACTTGAAGCTGTCGAAGACGAGGCTGGCGTAGATCTCGTCGGAGATGACGTAGATGTCCTCGCCCTTCACGACCTCGGCCAAGGCCAGGAGCTGGTCCTTACCGTAAGCGCCGCCGGTCGGATTGGACGGGTTGTTGAGGATGAGGGCCTTGGTCGCCGGGGAGATCGAGGCCTTGAGCGCCTCGGGGGTCAGGAGGAAGCCGTCCTCCTCGCGGGTCGGGACTATGACGGCCTTGCCCTTGGCCAGCGCGACGCACTCGGGGTAGGTCACCCAGTAGGGCGCGGGGATGATGACCTCCTCGCCCTCGTCGACGAGGGCCTGGACGAGGTGGAAGAGGGAGCTCTTGGCCCCGGCGGAGACGATGATCTGCTTGGGCGCGTATTCGACCCCGAAGTCCTCCTTGAGGCGCTTGGCGATGGCCTTGCGCAGGGCGAGGATGCCGTCGCTATCGGTGTATCTTGTGAAGTTGTCGCGGATGGCCTTGATCCCGGCCTCCTTGACGTTCTCGGGCGTCGGGAAATCCGGCTCGCCGACGCTGAGGTCGATGACGTCGATGCCCTCGGCCTTCATGGCCTTGGCCGAGATCTTCAGGGTGGGGGAGGCGCCGATGCGCTGGACTTTTTCAGAGATCATGGTTCACCTGCCTCGACGCCCGGCCGGGCGCTCACTTCTTCGCGTCTTTGGCCTCGGGAGAGAGCTTGGCCTTGAGGAACTCCCGGATGTCGGCCCCCGTCAGGGACTTGACGACCTCGGGCATCTGGGCCAGGACTTGGGCGACCTGGCCCGTGATCTTGGTCGTGCCGAGGTCCTTGTCCCCGCTGACGATGACGATCTTGTCGACCTTGGAGAGGGGCTCCGACACGGCTTTGGCCAGCTCGGGCAGGACCTTGATGTAGCTGTCGAGGACGGCGGCCTGGGTGTATTTCTCCCAGGCCTGGGCCTTCTTCATCATGGCCTCGGCCTCGGCGCCGCCCTTGGCCCGGATCTCGTCGGCCGCGGCCAGCCCCTCGAGCTTGAGGGCTTCGGCCTTGCCTTTCGCTTCGGCGACGATCCGGTATTCCTCGGCCTCGGCCTCGGCCTTGATCTGGTACTTGCGGGCGTCGGCCGGCTTGATGACGGTCGCCTCGAGCTCCTTCTCCTTGCGGGCGATCTCGAGGCTCTCGATCTTGATGGCCTCTTCCTTCTCGACCTGCTTGACCTTGGCCTCCTCCTTCTTGAGGTCCTGGCCCAAGCGGTGGCGCTCGAGCTCGTAGGAGAAGTCGGCCTGGGCTTTCTTGGTGTTGACGAAAACCTGGGACTCGGCCTTCTTGGCCTCGTTCTCCCACTGGGCCTTGGCGATCAGGGCCTCGGACTGGAGCCGGGCGACCTCGGCTTCCTTGCGGGCCATGGACGATTTGATGATCGATTCCTTCTCGGTCTCGGCCTGGGCGATGACGGCGTCCCTCTTGGCAGCGGCGATCTGGGGCTTGCTCAGGGCGTCGATATAGCCCTGGGTGTCGCTGATGTCCTTGAGGGCGAAGGAGAGGATGACCAGGCCCATCCGGGCGAAATCGGCCTTGACGGCGGCGACGACCCGGTTCGAGAATTCCTGACGGCCGCGGTAGATCTCCTCGACCGACATCCCGCCGATGACCTCGCGGACCTTGCCCTCGAGGACGTTGATGGCGACGTCACGGATGCCGTCGCGCCCGATGCCCAGGAACTGCTCGGCCGCGAGATGGATCGTCTCGTCGGAGGAGTCGATCTTGACCTGGGCCGACGCCTCGGCCAGGATCGGGACGCCGCCGTGGGTCAGAACCTCGGGCGTGCGGATCGAGACGGGGATGACGTCCATCGGGAGGACGTAGACCTTCTCCATGCCCGGCCAGACAAAAACGCCGCCGCCGAGGCGGTAACGGTAGCCGACCCGGCGCTTGGTCCCGTCGGCCAGGGTGATCGTCCTCTTGCCGCCGCCGGCGATGATGAGGGCTTCGTTGGGCCCGACCTTCCGATAGCGCAGGGCTAGGACCAGGATGACGAGGGCGAAAAAGGCGACGACGGCTCCGGCGATGATGAGCCAGGATGTCAGGTTCATGACGACCTCCT
>Ga0154759_1090_pt6 | contig 20849 bp, 22 predicted proteins | sample Rifle2008BG16ft_FD_105767 | JGI IMG/M metagenome (GOLD analysis project Ga0154759, IMG submission 105767) | Candidatus Aminicenantes bacterium RBG_16_66_30 | reverse complement strand
CCCCGCCGGGCGTCCCGCAGCACCGGGAGAACGGACGATCTGGCTCCTCTTCGCCGCCGGCCTCGCCGTGAGCGCCGCCGTCGAGATCTCTGGGCTCGCCGGCGATCTCACGTCGATCGGGCGGCGATGGGCGCAGGAGGGGCGCATCTATGAATACCGCCGGCCCTTCCAGAAGGCCATCATGGCCGCGGTGGCCGCGGCATCTGTGGGGCTTCTCTTCCTTTTTATAAGGGCGGCGCGGCGGCCTGGTTCGTACCGCGGCCTGTGGTGGGCCGGGATCGGGCTCGCCGAATACGTCGCCGTGTCCTCCGCCGGGGTCCTGTCCTTTCACGCCGTCGACGTCTTCCGGAGCCTGGCCTGGCACGGCGTCTCCCCGTTCGACGCGCTCCGCGGCGCCGGGGCGGCGACGGCGCTGATGGCGGCCTATCTCTCCGCCCGACGGAAGAACGGACCGGGCCTTACTTGAGGTTCCGCGGCGGGAACATCTTCGGCGTCTTGCCGAAGACGCGAGCGTAGACCTCCGGGAAGGCGTCCTTCCCCCCCAGCAAGAGACAGGACAAGGGCATGACCCTGCGGGCCAAGCGCGACATCTCGGCCGCGACCTCCCGGATCTCCCATTGGGCCGTGCCGTCCTCGCGCAGACGGGAGATGTGATAGAGCTCGCGGACGTTGAGCTTGAGCAGGGCCCGGCGCCGGTGGGCATTGGTCAGGACATAGTCGGCGGCCGGCCCGATCTCCTTGGCGAGAACGGCATGGGCCTCGTTCGTTCTCTCGACGACGCTCAGGAATTCCTGTTCCGCTCCGATCTCGCGGACCGACGGCGGCACGGTGACGCCTAAGGACGGGTCGTACCGCTGCCAGGTCAGGGTGGCCATCCGGTGGCGCTTGAGCTGGGCGAAGCATGAGGCCGAGACGACGAGGTCGTAGACGAGGTCGGCATGCTCGAATTCGCGGAGGGGGAAATCGTAGAACTCCATGCGCGCGAAAGCCCTGCGGACGAAATCCTTCCGGGCGGCGGGTCCGGCCGCGGCGGCCCGGGCCAGGCATTCCTCATAGGAGTCGCGGGTGGCCGCATGGAGCAGGGCGGCCAGGACGCGCGAATCCCCGTCGGCCGGAAACCCGGCGAGCGTGACCGCCTTGGCGGGGCCCCGCTTCCGGCCGCGCCGGGCCGGGGCCGGCCACGCCTCCGCCGCCGCGGCGAGATCTGCGTAGGTCTCGGCGTCGAAGGGGCTCGGATCGGTGAAGAGGATGATGGACGGAGCGACGGCCTTGGCCAGGTCGTAGAGGCGGGCGTTGATAGCCCGGACCTCTTCGAGGCCCTTGGCGGCGAAGCGGCGGATGAGGAGCTCGAGGTTGCGGGCGTTGACGGTCAGGCCGAGCTGGCCTTCGGTGGCCAGGCTGACGATATAGCGGGCGTCTTCCTTGGCCCAGCCGTCCAGGACAGCGTGGTTGCGCGGCTCGGCCGCCTCGTCGGCGTATTTCGCGAAGACGTGCGGCTTGAGACGGGCGTAGAGCCGGTGGTAAAGGGCGTTCTGGGCTTTGACCGTCCCGACGAAGAGCGGCTCGCGTCCGGCCCGCCGGACCTCCTCGGGAACGACGAAGTCGTCGCCGAGAGTGATGTACCGCTGCGACTTCTCGGTGAAGGAGAGGAGGCGGAAGCGCTCGATCTCCTCGATGGCCAGGCGGCTCACGCCGATGATGTCGAAGTTGAAGACGGCGTGCTCGGCGACGGAGTGGTGGCCCATCTTGAAGATGATCATCTCGTTCGAGCGCCGGGCCCGATCGACCTCGGCCCGGGCCGCGGCGCGCAGCTCGTCGACCGGGCGGGGATCGCGCGAGATCCGGGCGTAGGAGGCCGAGAGGGTTTCCGGGGTGACGTCCCGGCGTTCCGGCGCGCGGCTTTTGAGCTCGTCGAGGACGGCGCTGTCGACGTTGTAGCCCGCGAGGAGGATTCTCATCGAGCCTCTAACTTAGAGGCCCGCTCCGGAATTGTCAACCGGCCGCGCTTCCCAGCATATCTACAAAGGAGTACTCTAATGACAGAGGAGCGGACGATGAAGAAATCAGGGATCGTTGCGGGGACCATATTCTTAGTGGCGGCGGGGATGATCGTCGCGCAAGGGGTCGGAGGGACGGCCGGACAGACGGAGCGCGAAAGGGCCCTGGCCTCCCTCGTCGAGGCCGAGCGGGCCTTTTCCAGGACGTCGGACGAAAAAGGCATTCGCGAGGCCTTTCTGGCCTGGCTCGCCCCGGACGCGATCGTCTTTCGGCCTACTCCGGTCGAGGGCCGGCCGGTTTATGAAAAGATGGACCCGGCCAACCCGGCCCACCTGATCTGGGAACCCGAGGTCGCGGAGATCGCCGCTTCGGGCGAGCTCGGATATACCTCCGGACCGTACCGGCTGAGTCCCCAGCGCGGCGCCGAGCCGACCCGCTTCGGCCATTACGTCTCGGTCTGGAAGAAACAGCCGGACGGGGCCTGGCGGGTCTTCCTGGATATCGGCGTCCAGCACGACCGGCCGGCATCGGCGTCGCCAATCACCGACGTCGCCGCGCCGCGGCCCGAGCGAGAATTCGAAGCCCTTTCCCTGGAGGCCCACAGGGACGAAAGCGGTGTCGTAGCCAAGCAAATGGCCGAGTTCGATCTGGCGGTCGGCCAACGCGGATATCGCAAGGCCCTCGCCAAGCTCGCCACTAACGACGTCCGGGTCTACCGGCCCGGCAAGTTCCCCGTGACCGGGAAGGACCGCATCAAGGACCTTGTCCCCGGCTCCGCAGGCAGGGTCGATCCTCCGCGGGGCCCGACATCGCCGGACGCGCGCAAAGCCTACCAAGGGCGTTTCCAGGTCCATGTGGCCTGGTCCGGAGACCTGGCCGTCACGTTCGGAAGTTCGGAACAAACAAAAACGAATTCGGACGTCGAGACGGCATCGTTCCTCAAGATCTGGCGGAAGGGTCTTTCTGGCACCTGGAAGATCTGTCTCGATATCGAGATCCCGGTCCCGCCGGAAAAGGAGAAGACCAGCTAGCCCTTCATGACGCCGATCGGAACGACCTTGGCGACGAGGCGCCCGAGCCCGACCTGGTCCGAGACACGAACGACCTCGTCGACGTCCTTGTAGGCCTCGGAGGCCTCCTCGGCCACCCCTTTCCAGCTCGTCGACTTGAGCTCGATGCCCCGGCGGGCCATATCGTCCCGGATCTTCTCGCCCCGGAACCGGCGGAGCGCCTCGTGGCGCGACATCACCCGGCCGGCGCCGTGGGCCGTCGAGCCGAAGCTCAGGCCTTCGGCCTCCTTCGTTCCGGCGAGAAGGAACGAGGCCGTGCCCATGCTCCCGGGGATGATGACCGGCTGGCCGACGGACCGGTAGCGCGCGGGGACCTCGGGGCGCCCCGGCCCGAAACTGCGCGTCGCCCCTTTGCGGTGGACCACGAGCCGACGCGACCGGCCGCCGTCCTCGTGCTCCTCGACCTTGGCGACGTTGTGGCAGACGTCGTAGACCTGATCCATCCCTTTGGCGCTGCCGAGGACGCGGGCGAAGACGTCGCGGACCCAGTGGGCGATCATCTGGCGGTTGGCGAACGCGTAATTGACCGCCGCGCACATCGAGCGGTAATATCGCTGCCCCTCGGGCGACATGAAGGGAGCATGGACGAGCTCGCGGTCGGGAAGCCCCGCGACGCCGAACGCGTTCTCCATGGCCTCGATGTAGTCCGTGGCGACCTGATGCCCGAGCCCGCGGCTGCCGCAGTGGATCATGACCAGGACCTGGCCGGCGGCGTGGAGGCCGAAGGTCCGGGCCGCCGTCTCGTCGTAGATCTCCAGGACCTTCTGGATCTCCAGGAAATGGTTCCCCGCTCCGAGCGTCCCGAGCTGGGGGATGCCCCGTTCCAGGGCCCGCTCCGAGATCCCGTCGGCCTCGGCCTCGGCCATCCGGCCGCGCTCCTCGGTCCGTTCGAGGTCCTCGGCCCGGCCGTAGCCGTTCTCGACGGCCCACTCCGCCCCCCGGACCAGGACCTCCTTGAGGACGCTGCGACTGAGCTTGGTGACGCCCCCCTTCCCCACCCCGGCCGGGACCTCCCGGAAGATCTCGGCCAGGAGCTCCTTTCGCTTGGCCGTGACCTCGGATTCGTCGTAGTCGGTCTTGAGCAGACGGACGCCGCAGTTGATGTCGTAGCCGACGCCCCCCGGCGAGATGATGCCCTCGTCGAGGCCGAACGCAGCGACGCCGCCGATCGGGAAGCCATAGCCCTGATGGGCATCGGGCATGACGTAGGAGTACCTGACGATGCCCGGTAGGCAGGCGACGTTGCGGGCCTGGGTCAGGGTCTGGTCGCGGCGGATGTCCTCGAGGAGCCGCGCCGACGAGTAGATGACCGCCGGCACGCGCATCTCGCCTTCCTTGGGGATCTCCCAAGTGTTGTCATCGATCTTCCTGAGCTCCATGATATCCCTCACATATCGACGACGACCTGGACGGTGAAGCCGTCGCACGCTTCGATCTTCAGGTCGTGATAGGTCACCGCTTTGACGTCCCCGTGGAGCTCGTGGGCGTCCGAGAGGACCTCCCCCTCGAGCAGAGCCTCGAGGCTGAGCCCGGAGAACTCCGGGCGGATGCGCAGCCCCTCCACGCGGCCGAGGAGGAAGCTCTTCGTCCCGAAAAGGAAGATGATCTCGGAGAGGAACTTGACCAGGAGCTGTTCCCGGTCGATGGCCTTGACGTGGATGAAGTGGCGGACCCGGCGCCCGACCTTCTCCCAATCCCACATCAGGGAGGCCATGGCCAGGGCGGCGTTCCCGAAGGCCTCTTCGAGGGTCCGGCCGAAGGCTTGGAACTTGCCGTCGGCCGTATGGGGAAGTATCCGGTATCTCTCCATGGCGGGACGCGCCCCCTCCCTGGACATACTACCCCAATCGGCTCGAAATGTCAGCCAGGCCGACGGCAGAAGGGCCATTGACGGCTTGCCCCGCATCGCATACAATGCCACCCGGGTGCGCAGGGCATAGGGCGCTGCGTAGGTTTTCGCCAAACGGATGGTCGGGCCGCCATCCATATCGTTCAGGGCGCGTCGCCAGAATCGCCCTGATATCAGCGCCCGCAGGGAGCGCCGATATGGAGGCCCCCATGCCCGTCCAAAATCCTCAACTGCCCACAGAATCCGAATCCGGTCGCGGTTGTCTACCCGCGCTGGCCCGCCTAACCTGGATCTTTGGTGGGATCGCTTTGGTCTATTGCGCCTTTTATATTGCCCAACGCAAGGGCACCGTCATGACAGACTTGATCCTGCTCCTTATGGCCCTGGGGCTCATCATGGTCCGCTTTGTGGACATCAGGTATCTCAAGGGAGAGACCCTGAACAACCAGCCGGCGACGCTCAAGCATTGGGGCCGCTATGCGCTCAAGATCGTGATCGCCGCGGGGCTTCTCTACGCACTCGCGAAGTTCATCGCACAAAAGAACCTTCTGTGACGGCTCTCTAGCCGGCTATCGGGCACGTCCGTTCTTCCCGAGGAGGTCTCATGACTCAAGGTTTGACGACGAATGGCTGGATCTTCTTCGTGCTTGGGTGGGGCTTTATATTGGCCCTTTCCTTCTATTGCTTTCGCCGCGTTCTCTTCGGCAAGAAGCCGGAGATCGTCGTCGAAGCTGGAGGCCGCGAGCAATGGGGCTCACGCGTCGGCCTGATCCTGGCCGTGGCCGGAAACGCCATCGGTCTCGGCAACTTCCTCCGCTTCCCGGTCAAGGCGGCCGCCAACGGCGGCGGCGCCTTTATGATCCCCTACTTCGTCGCCTTCATCCTGCTGGGCATCCCGATGATGTGGGTCGAGTGGACGATCGGCCGCATGGGCGGGGCCCACGGCCACGGCACGACGCCGGGCATGTTCCACATCATGTGGAAAAAGGCGCCGTCGAAGTACCTGGGCGCCCTGGGCATCGTCATCCCCTTCGTCATCGTCATCTACTACAACTTCATCGAGTCCTGGTGCCTCGGCTTCTCCTGGTTCTCGATCACCGGAAAGTACTTCGGCCACGCCAACCGCGAGGCCATGGGCAAGTTCTTGCGCGGTTTCCAGGGAGTCGAGTCGAACGAGTTCTTCAGCTCCCTCGCCCCGATTCTCATCATCTGGGGCATCACCATCGCCCTGAACTTCTTCTTCCTCTACAAGGGCATCTCCAAGGGCATCGAGGTTCTGGCCAAATACGGCATGCCGCTGCTTTTCATCTTCGGCGTCGTACTCGTAATCAGGGTTCTGACCCTGGGGACCCCCGACCCGTCCCAGCCCGAGCTCAACGTGGCCACGGGACTGGGCTACATCTGGAATCCTGATTTCAGCCGCCTGGGGTCGGCCTCGGTCTGGCTGGTTGCCGCCGGCCAGATCTTCTTCACCCTGAGCCTGGGTCAAGGCATCATCAACACCTACGCCTCCTACGTTAGAGAAAAGCAGGACATCACCCTGAACGGCCTGACGACCTCTTCGGTCAATGAATTCGCCGAGGTCATCCTCGGCGGTACGATCGCCATCCCGGCCGCGGTCATCTTCTTTGGCCTCGCGGAAACCCAAGTCATCGCCAATGAGGGAGCTTTCAACCTCGGCTTCCAGGCCCTGCCGGTCATCTTCCAGAAGATCCCATTGGGCCAGATCTTCGGCGGCATGTTCTTCTTCTTGCTCTTCATCGCAGGCATCACATCATCCGTGGCCATGACCCAGCCGGCCATCGCCTTCCTCGAGGACGAGTTCAAGTGGAAGCGCAAGAAGGCCGTCATTGTCGTCTTCTCCGTCCTCGTCACCCTGACGGCCTTCGTCATCGCCTTCTTCAGGTTCGGCTTTCTCGACGAGCTCGACTTCTGGGCCGGAACTTTCGGTCTGGTCGTCTTCGCCGCCATGGAGGTCATCCTCTTTTCCTGGATCTTCAAGATCAAGAAGGGCTGGGTGGAGATGCACAAGGGCGCCGACCTCAAGGTCCCGAAGATCTTTAGGTTTATCCTGACCTACATCACCCCCGTCTACCTGCTCGTGCTTCTCGGGTATTGGTTCTTCACCGACGCCATAAAGGAATTCCTGATGAAGGACAAGGACCCTGTCCGCCATCCCTACCTCTGGGGCGCCCGGTTCATGATCGTCGCCCTCCTCCTGGTCATGCTCCTCCTCATCCGCAAGGCTTGGAACAAGAAAAGGGCCGAACAGCAGGGACTATGAGGAAGCTGGCCCGTCGCGTATGCCGACCGCATAGAGGCCACGACGACGCCCTTTCCCGCATTTACCGCGGGGCCTGGCTCTACGGAGGGATTCCGTTCCTCATCCTGTCCGCAGTTCTCATCGCGACGCGTAGAGCCCCAGGCCTCGCCGATTTCATTTTCTGGCTGGCCGCGATATGGATCGTCATCGTCCGCTATGTGGAATGCGGCTGCTCGTCCGGGGAGTTTTTGCGGCCGACCCGGCCGGCGCTACGGACATGGCGCCGCTTTTCTGTTATCCTATTAATAGCCGCAGCGTCCCTTTACGCCCTGGCTAGGATCGCGGCCTCTCTGGGTCGATCATGAAGCGCCGTTTGATCGTCTACAGTGACCTCGACGGCACCCTTCTCGACCATCGCACCTATTCCTTCGAGCCTGCCCGGCCCGCTCTCGACGCCTTGCTAGAGGCAGGCATCCCCCTGGTCTTCTGCACCAGCAAGACCCGTCTCGAGACCGAACACTGGCGCCGGGCTCTGGCCAACGTCCACCCCTTCATCGTCGAGAACGGCGGGGCCGCCTTTGTCCCGGAGGGATACTTCGGCCCCGAAGCTCGATTCGATAAGCGGGCCGGCGGATTCGGCGTCCTGGAGTTCGGCCGGCCGTACTCCGAGCTCAGGCGGGCGCTCGAGAGGATCCGGGCCGCGACCGGCCTCCCCCTGCGCGGCTTCGGCGACATGACGGTCGAGGAGATCGCGGAGCACGCCGGCTTCACCCGCCAGGACGCCGAACGAGCGATGATGCGGGAATACGACGAGCCCTTTATCGGCGTCGAGGAGGGCCTGCTGCCCCGTGTCGTCCGCGAAGCCGAGGCCCTGGGGCTTCAGATTGTCAGCGGCGGCCGCTTCCATCACCTCGTCGGCGGGAACGACAAGGGCCGGGCTGTCCGGGCCCTCCGGTCTCTTTACGAGGAAAACCGGGGACCCGTCCGGACGGTCGGGCTGGGAGACAGCGCCAACGACCTGCCGATGCTCCAGGCGGTCGACGTCCCCATCCTCGTCCGCAAGCCCGACGGCGGCCGCCTCGACGCGACGCATCTGCCCGGGCTCGTCGTCGCTCCCTATGCCGGCCCCGATGGCTGGCGAGAGGCGGTTTTGCGGGTGCTGGGCGGCGTGATCTGACCGCCCCTGCGGCGCGCCGCTGGGGCGGGATCGGGAAAGGAGGACATCATGGCCGATTTTTATCAGACCGGGCTCGTGGCGACCTTCCACAGGCTCGGCCCCCTCAACTTGGCGCGCTTGGAGAGCGACCTGGCCGAGTTCAACCGCCACAGGCCGCTCGCCCTCGTCCTGCCGACGACGCCCAAGGAGCTCGACTCCCCGGCCTTGCGGGACATCCTGGACGTCCTCGAGGAGATCGCATACCTGAACGAGATCGTCGTCACGCTCGGCCGGACCGACGACCCGGCCCATTTCCAGCAGGTCCGCAAGCTCCTCGAACCCCTGCCCCAGCCGCACAAGGTCGTCTGGGCCTCGGGGCCGAGGTTCCTCGAGCTCTACAAGCTCCTCGAGGCGAACGATCTTTCGGCCCGGGAGGACGGGAAGGGCCGGTCGGCCTGGACGGCCTACGGCTACGTCCTGGCCCGTGACGAAAGCAAGGTCATCGCCCTTCACGACTGCGACATCGTCAATTACTCCAGGGAGATGCTGGCCCGGCTCTTCTACCCCGTGGCCTCGCCCCACATCGACTACGCCTTCTGCAAGGGCTACTACGCCCGGGTGACCGACCGGATGCACGGCCGGGTGACCCGGCTGTTCGTGACACCGCTCGTCCGGAGCCTCATCAAGCTCTTCGGCTACCTGCCGTTCCTCGTCTACCTCGACAGCTTCCGCTACGCCCTTGCCGGCGAGTTCTCGATGATCACGGACCTCGCCCGGATGAACCGCATCCCCGCCGACTGGGGGCTCGAGGTCGAGACGCTGGCCGAGGTCTATCGCAACTACTCGCTGCGCCGGATCTGCCAGGCCGAGATCTGCGAAACCTACGAGCACAAGCACCAGCCCCTTTCCGCCGACGACCCGAGAACGGGCCTGATGAAGATGGCCGTCGACATCGCCAAATCGATCTTCCGCAACCTGGCCGTGGAGAGCATCATCCTCAGCGAGAGCGCCCTGCGCACCCTCGTCGTCAACTACCGGCGTACGGCCGAGGACGCCGTCAAGCGCCACAGCGACGACGCCGCCTACAACGGGCTGGCGTTCGACTATCACCTCGAGACGATCATCGTCGAGGCCTTCACCCAGGCCGTCCAGATCGCGGGAAAGGAGACGATGGACAGTCCTCTCTATTCCCCGCTCATTCCCAGCTGGAACCGGGTGATCTCGGCGATCCCCGACTTCCTGGACAGGCTCCGGGAAGCCGTCGACGAGGACGACGCGCGCCTCGGCTGAGGCGGTCGGGAGGCGGCCTGTCAGAGGTGCTTGAGGCCGTCGCCCCGGTCGGATTCCCCGGACTTCTTGAACCGCTTCTCCAAGAAGGACCTGGCCAAGTCCTTCCCCCCGAGCCCGAAAGCCAGGGCCAGCGCCAGGACCGCCCCGCCGAACACGATCGCGAACGCGGCGATCACCGTGCTCCGCCCGATGCCGAGCTGTTCGAAGGCCATGACGAAAGCGAACAGCAGGACGGCGCCCTTGATCCCCTTGCTGAGGGGCCCGGCGGCCTTCATGCCGGCGTTCACGGAAGCGATCAGGGCGGCCCGGCCGAGGAAATTGCCCAGGAACCAGCCGATGGCCAGGACGACCAGGGCCACAAAGATGTTGGGCAGATAGAGGAGGAACTTCTCGAGGAGCTCGTCGATCACGGGCATCCGCATGACGCTCAGGGCGAGGATGAAGAAGATGAACACGACGAGCCAGTAGAACATCCGCCCGACGAGCTTGGCCGGCGTGTCCTTGACGGCCATCTTCTGCAGGGCCTCGGTGACGCCCGAACGGGCGAAGGCCGCGTCCAGCTTGAGGATCCTGATGATCCGGACAACGAGCAGCTTGACGAGCCAGGCGAGGACGACGCCGGCGGCCAAGACGACGATCCCCGTCAGGAGGCTGGGCGCGAAGGCCGACAGCTTCTGGAAGACCTCCCGCAGCGGCTGGATGAGGATCTTGTCGATGAAGGCTTTCATGGCGACCTCCTGGGCGGAGCGGAAGGCTCAGGCCGATCCGTTCCACCTCTCGATCAGATAGTCCTTTTCGTTCTCGAAGGACCGGCAAAGGTCCTCGAGCCGCCGCTCGACCTCTTCGGCGGTGCTCTCCCAGGTCTCGATGACGAAGGAGGCGACCTTGCCGAGATAGAGGGGCGTGAGCGACTTGAGGATGTGCTCGCGGCTCACGAGCTTCCGGTGACAGGCCAGGACGAAGTGGATGATGGTCCTCACCCAAGCGGCGTCCGGGTAAGAGAAGGCCCCGCGGTCCGGCCGGGCGGCCAGGTCGTTCAGGAAGGCCAGAATATCGTCGGGCAGGAACGATCGATAGAAGGGAGCGAGCTCCCGGACGCCCATCTGGAACTTCTCGATCATCTTCTCCAGGTTGACCGGGATGGGCTCGAGGCCGACGGAGTAGACGAACCCGAACGTGGCGACGGGCTCCGAGTCCCGGACCGTCCGCCAGATATCCGCGTAGTCCTCCATGAGATCGAAGACCGAGCCGACGACCTGATGGAGCATGGCGCTGAGGTCGGCCGCCGGATCCTTGGCGTCGTGGATCTTCGCTCCGAGAAAGGCCTGGCAGATCTTGAATCCGTTGGCGACGGCCGTCGTCGTCATCCAGATGTCGATGCCGAACCGGGCCACGTCGCTCGCCCAGACGTCCTTGCCAAGATAGAACGAGGCCAGCTCGCCCGAGAAGCCGAAATCCCCGCCGATCGGCTGGCGGATCCGTTTGCCGTAGAGGGCCCGGGTCAGCGGGTAAACGATCGTGTTTGTGATGGTCCCGTCGTACTTGTGCCTCATATAATACGGCGCAACGTAGTCGTAGCCCTCCTCGAGGACGGGCTTGATCAAGAGCTCGACCCACTCGGGCGTGATGCTCCGCAGGTCGGCGTCCACGACGGCGCAGGCCTTGACTTCGAGCTCCCGGGCGATCTCGAAGACCGTCCGGAACGCGCTCCCTTTGCCGGGGATGCCGTGATAGGGAATGACGAGCTTGCGGAAGCCGCCTTTGCGGTGATCGAGCAGAATGGAGTCAAGGTCGAGGCTTGCGTCCCTGACGACATCAGTCGTCCCGTCGGACGATCCGCCGTCGGAATTCACGAGGACGGCGCGGCGGCCCGGAAAGTACTTGGTGAGCCCCGCCTCGACAGCCCGGACGACATGGCCGATCGTCCTCGCATTGTTGAAGCTCGGAATGCCGACGAGGATGTCGACGTTCTTGAGGCCGGCGGTCTTTGCCCGGCCGATTCCAGCCGCATCCGGTGTTTTGCCCGACATCGTCCTGGGAGCGGTCTCCTCGTGCCCATTATAGGGGAGGTGTTCCGGCCGGGGCAACGAAAATCGCCAACCTCGGAATATCCGGATCGCCGGGCTTCCTCCGAAATCGGTATTTCGGCGCCGTCAACGCAGAAAATACAGCAGGACGATATTGACGACAAAGACAAGAGAGATGCCCATCGTATCCCAGGACAAGCGGTAACGCTTCTTAGGAGATCGATAGATGAACCCGGCTACGGCCAGGCCCGTCATGGCGACCGCGGACATTACCGCGATGAGATGCTGCTTCTCGACGGCGGCAAGAATCGGCGACTTGACATAGAACAGATCGTCGACGGCCAGGATGGCCATATTGAAGAGGTTACTCCCGAAGAGATTGCCTACGGCCGTGTCGATCGCTCCCAGCCTGAAGCTGGCTAAGGTCACGACTAATTCTGGCAATGACGTCGACATAGCGACGAAAATGGTCCCGACGAACGTCGTGCCCAAGCCCGTCATCTCGGCGATGCCCTCGGCGATCCGGGGCAGGAAGATGGCCGCTCCAACGACCATGGCGGCGTTAACGGCATAGCCGACGACTGCTCGTTTCAGGGTGACCGCATGGTACAGTGACGTACCGTTTTCACCCAGCCCAGTGGCTGGAGCGATGCGCTTCTCATATCTAAAGGCCAACCGCATGGCGCTCAGATAACCGAATAGGAGGAAGGGCGTGTACAGGCCGATCCAACCGAGGCCCGGCAGGCGGTCGCCGGCAAAAAGGCCAGCCCCGACGGCGCCGAGCAGCAGGAGGGACATTCCTGCCATCAAGACGTTCCCCTGATGGGCCCGCGAGGCGAGCGGCGTTTTTTTCGACATCACGTCGAGGATGCTGAGGAGGAACAGGTTGAATACGCAACTGCCTAGGATGTCCCCTGCAGCGACGTCGGGCAGTCCGGCCACGATGACCGAGCTCAAACCCGTAGCCAACTCCGGCAAGGAGGTCACCGCGGCCATTAGGACCATGCCCAACCAGAGCCGGCTCAGACCGGTCTTTTCAGCTATCATGTCTCCGTAGCGGCTCAGCCGGCTTCCCGAGTATAGGATCAGCCCGGTGACGAGAACGAACTCAAGCCAGATGATCATTCTCCGCTCCTCTTTGGCGATTCACCGGCCAGTCCGTCAAGCCTTCCTCAACATAACGCTGGAATGCCGATCGAAGCCCCGAAGCGCTGGCCCGCCGGACCGGCGGACGGCCTACCGGACCTCGGCGACGGCCGCGTTGAGGACCTTCAGGGTCGTCCTATCCTGGACGAAGAAGACGACCTTGAGGCCGCGGCGCGGTATAACGTGGCGGCGGACCTCCCACTTGAAATCCGGTATCCGGGTGTAGGATTTCTCGAACGCGCTCAGGTATTCGTCGGCCGCCTTCTCCGACGCCGCCAGGTCGAACCTCGCCGTCCGGGGCCCCTTCGGATCGATCGTGAGGAGGTCGCGGACGACCATCTTGTGAAAGACGATCCCGTTGCCGCCCTGATGCTCCTGCTCGTCCTGGACGAGAACGAGGTTGTACACGGCCTCCGGCACGGCCTCGCCGGGATCGAAGGAGACGTTGACCCTGTCACCCGAGAGGGACGCCCGGACCGTCGGAACGACCGCCGGGAGGGCCGGGAGGAGCGGCTCGATGGCCGCCCGGTATTCGGCGAACTTGGCTTCGGCCATGGCGCGGCTCCCGCCCCCGGAGCCGCTCTTGACGCCGTCGATGACGACCGTCGGCGTGCTGCCGACGCCGTAATAGTCCTGGCGCGCCTCGGTCGCCGGGTTCATCATCGGGTCGGGCCTGGGGATGGGCAGGTGATAGACGAGAACGGCGACGTACTTCGCCGGGAAGGTCTCGACGAGGCCGTCAAAGCCGAGGTCGGCCCCGACGCAGGGCGGGCATTCCGAGCCCGTGAACAGCTCGGCCAGGACGACCTTGCCTTTCCAGCCGGCGGGGGGCGCGAACGGCTCGGGGTGGAACGGCAGGGCCTTGAGCCTGGCCGCGAGGGCCGCTTCGAAGCCGTCCGGCCGGCCGTGGATCTTGACGTAGAGGGTCTTGGCCCGGGCGGCGGAGTCCTCGAAATCGTCGACGGCCGCCGCGAGATAGGCCTCGTAAGCCTCCTGGATCGCGCCGGTCGATTCCTTGATCCCGGCCAGCATGTACTGATAGTTGCTCCCGGTCTGCCCGCCGGCTCTTTTATAAGCGTCGAGAGAGGCCGTGGCCTTGACCGCGTCGCCGGCGTTCAAGTGGGCCCTGGCGGACGTGAGCTCCATGGCATTCAAGACCTGGGCCTTCAGGAAATCCCGCTGGTTCGCGGGGATGCCTTCGTAGCTCGCCGGGTCGGCCGCGGCGGCGGCGAGCGCGTCCCGGTAAGCGAGAATGGCGGCGAGGACCTCGGCTTTATCGAAGCTCGCGCTCTTCGAGTGCTTGAGCAGCTGGATGGCCAAGACGACGGGATTCTGGAGCCGGGCCGGTCCCTTGCCCTTGGCCATATAGTCCTTCTGGAGGCCCAGGACGGCGTCGAGCGTAACGGCAAGCTCGACCTTGGCCACGACGATGCTGGACTCGATCGCCTCCATATATTGGCTGTTCGGATAGGCCATCTTGAGGCGCTCGAACTCCTTGAGCCGGGCGGCGGCGTCCGGGATGTTGTAGGCCGCGACGAGCTGCTTGTATTCGGGGGGCGGGGCCGGACGGGCCTGGGCGGCCGCGCCGGCCGGACCCGCGAGGGCCAGGGCCAGGATCACGAGCAGGGCGGCGGCCGTCGCTCTATGGAGATGGACGTTCATGGGGCCTCCTCGGAATAGGCCATTATAACGGAAATCCCCCTGTGCTGAGAAATACCCCCGGAAAGCAATTTTTCAAGATATCTCGCAGAATCGCGGCTTCGAGTGCTCAGCCACGATTCTGCCCGGTCGCTCCTAAGAATTCGCTTCCCGTTAGAAGCGGCCGGCCAGCCGCGTCCCGCAGCGCGGGCACAGGGAATCCCTGAGCGCGTTGGCGACGACCGCGAATCCCCGCCGCCGGATGAGGTCGAGGCCGCAGGACGCGCAGCGGGTGTCCTCCGATTCGCCGGGGACGTTGCCGACGTAGATGAAGCGGAGGCCTTCCCGGCGGCCCGTTTCGGCGGCGGCCCGGAGGGTCGAGACCGGCGTCGCCGGCGCCTCGGTGTACTCGAAGTCGGGGTGGAAGCGGCTGATGTGCCAGGGAATGTCCGGATCGACGGAGGCGATGAAGCGGGCGATCGCAGCGAGCTCGTCGGCGCCGTCGTTCATCCCCGGGACGACGAGCGTCGTCACCTCGACCCAGATCCCGAGCGTCTTCATCCGCCGGATGGACTCGAGGACGGGCTCGAGCCGGGCGCCGCAGACCTTTTTATATGTTTCGTCCCGGAAAGCCTTGAGGTCGACGTTGGCCGCGTCGAGGGTCGGGCGGATCGCGTCCAGGGCCTCGGCCGTCATGTAGCCGTTGGTCACGAAGTTATTGAGCAGGCCGGCCTCCCGGGCGAGCTTGGCCGTATCGTGGGCGTACTCGAAGAAGATGGTCGGCTCGGTGTACGTGTAGGAGATGCTCCGGCAGCCGGCGTCGAGGGCCGCCCGGACCACGTCCTCGGGCGCGAACGGCTCGCCGGCGACGCCGCCGCCCTTCCTCCGGGGCGACTGGGAGATCTGCCAGTTCTGGCAAAAGCCGCAGCGGAAGTTGCAGCCCGGGGTGGCGATCGACAGCGCTTTCGAGCCGGGCAGGAAATGATAGAGGGGCTTCTTTTCGATGGGATCGACGTGGGCCGCGATGACCTCGCCGTAAACGAGGGTCACGAGCCGCCCGTCGCGGTTCTCCCGGACGGCGCAGACGCCGAGCTTTCCCGGCTTGATGACGCAGCGGTGGGCGCAGAGATGGCAGGCGACATCGCCGTCCTGAGCCGGGTCCCAGAGCATGGCTTCGCGGGTCATCGCGTCCTGAGCTCGGGAAAGAATTTCACGGCCGAAGGGCAGAGCTTGCGGAGAAAGCACTCCGGACAATTCGGCCGGCGGGCCTGGCAGATGGCCCGGCCGTGCTCGACGAGAAGGAAATTGAAATCGAGCCAATCGGCCTCGGGCACCAGGGCCATGAGATCGCGCTCGACCTTGACCGGGTCCTCCTCCCGGCTCAGCCCGAGCCGGCGGGACAAGCGCCCGGCGTGGGTGTCGACGGCGATCCCCTCGGCCTTCCCGTAGCCCGCGGAGAGGACGATGTTGGCGGTCTTGCGGGCGACCCCGGGAAGGATCAGGAGCTCCTCCATGGAATCCGGGACGACGCCGCCGTAAGCCTCCTGGATCCTCTGGGCGGCGCCGATGATGTGCTTGGCCTTGTTCCGGAAGAAACCGGTGGAGTGGATCTCCCGCTCGAGCTCGGCCCGGTCGGCCCGGGCGAAGGCCTCGGCCGTCGGGTACTTCCGGAACAGGGCCGGCGTGACCGTGTTGACCAGCTTGTCCGTGCTTTGGGCGGCCAGGATCGTGGCCACGAGGATCTCGAGCGGATTGCCGAACTCGAGAGCGGTCCGGACCTGCGGATAGTGCTTCCGGAGCGACCGGATGATCGGCTTGATGCGCAGCCGCGCGGCGTCCATGGGCGCCTCCGTGCCGTCCGGCTCAGGGGCCGACGTGGAAAAGGTCCTGGGCGATGTGAAAATCCTCGACGTCGTAGTAATCGGGGAATTTGCGGATGAGCTCGAGCTCGGCCCGGATCATGGCCTGGTGGCTCCGCTCGACCCGGCCGAGATAGGCCAGGGTCCTGCGGCCGGCCTCGTCCTCCGCCCTCTCGCCGGCCTCGCTGTAATAGGCCTCGGCGGTCTCCTCGGCCTTGAGGGCGGCCTCGAACAGGTCGGGGACGCCCGGCTCCGCGGGGAGCGCGACGCCGATCGGCGGCATGAGCGAGGATTCGGGCGCGTCCTGGGGCTGGCCGGGGTATTTCTGCGCGAGGAGCTTCTCGAGGATCTTCTTGTGGTGCTCTTCCTCGAGGGCCAGGAACTTGAGCTTCTGGGCGAGGAGGACGTTCTTGACCCGGCTTTGGAGCCGCGAGTAGAACGCGGCGGCGTCGATCTCCGAGCGGACCGCCACGCTCAGGATCTGCCAGGCGGTAAGGTTTTTGTCGATGGACATGGGTACCTCCTCCGGGCCGCGCTCAGAAGGCGACGAACTTGTCCTTGGCCGTGCCGCAGACGGGGCACTTGTCCGGAGCGTCGCCTTCCATGGTGAATCCGCAGACGGAACAAACGTGAATGGCCTTGTATCCGATGTCGCGGCCCGAGGCCGCGGCCTCGCGGGCGGCCCGGTACATCCCGGCGTGGACCTTCTCGGCGGCCAGGGCGTAGCCGAAGAACGTCTCGGCGGACTTCTCGCCTTGGCTCTGGGCCGTGACGATGTATGTGGGGTACATCTCGTCGATCTCGAAGGACTCGCCGCCGACGGCCGCGTCGAGGTTGTCCTTGGTCGTGCCGAGGCCGCCGAGGATCTTGACGTAGTTCGACGCGTGGACCTGCTCGGCGTAGGAGTTGGCCTTGAAGGTCCGGGCGATGTTGGGCAGCTTCTCGGTCTCGGCTTTCCAGGCGAAGGCGGCATACTTGACATGGGCCTGGCTCTCGCCGGCGAGGGCGGCCTTGACGTTCTCTTCGGTCATCTTCTTCATGAATGGGACTCCTTCTTGGAGATATCAGGATATTCTGAGCATGGCCTGGATCGCGCCCCGGGCCCTGTCGGCGATATCGGGGGGGACGGCCACGCGGAAAGTGTCGGTCTCGAGGGCCCGCAGGACCTTGGCCAGCGTCGTCTTCTTCATATTGACACAGAGGGCGGTCTCGCGGGCCGGGTAGAAGGTCACGGACTGGTTCTCTTTCGCTAAGCGATAGATGATGCCTTTCTCCGTACCGATGACGATCTCGCGGCACGACGTCGTCCGGGCCTCGAGGACCATCTTCCCGGTCGAGAGGGTCTTGTCGGCGAGGGCGATGACGTCAAGGGGGCATTCGGGGTGGACCCAGACCTCGGCCTTCGGGTGGAGACGCCGGGCCTCCTCGATGTCCAGCGGCGTGAACCGGTGATGAACATAGCAGTAACCGTCCCAGCCGATGATCCGCTTGCCCGTCTCCCGGGCCACATAGGCGGCCAGGTTCTTGTCGGGGACGAACAGGAGCTCGTCGACGCCGAGCGAGTTGACGACGCTCACGGCGTTCGAGGAGGTGCAGCAGATGTCGCTCTCGGCCTTGACCTCGGCGCTCGTGTTGACATAGCAGACGACCGGCAGCCCGGGGTATCGCGCTTTCCAGGCCCGGAGCTCGCGGCCGTTGATCATGTCGGCCATGGGACAGCCGGCCTCGATCTCGGGGAGGAGAACGGTCTTCGCGGGCGACAGGATGGCGGCCGTCTCGGCCATGAAATGGACGCCGCAGAACACGATGACGCCGGCGGCGAGGTCGGCCGCCTTGCGGCTGAGCTCGAGGGAATCGCCCACGAAATCGGCCGCGTCCTGGACCTCGGGGACCTGGTAGTTGTGGGCCAGGATGACGGCGTTCTTGCGGCTCTTGAGCTCGCCGATCTTCTCCAGGACGTCCGTCCCGCTCATCCTCTTTCTCCCGCGCCGGAAGGTCTCAGGAGGCCTTCCCGAGCGGCGCGCCGCAGTGGATGCACTTCGCGTCGCCCTTCTTGGTGATCCCGCTGCAGGCGGGGCATTCCTCGAACTCGACATGACAGGCCCGGCAGAAGGCCTTGTTCTCTTCCTCGAGCGCCGTGTCGCAGTAAGGACAGGCGCAGGCTTCGCCCTCGTGCTCATGAAGGTCGCCGGCCGGCGCCGCGGCCGGGACGCGGCCGGCCCGCTTGTCCTCGTAGTTCTTGATGGCCTCGTGGAGGGCGTCGGCGCCGAGGTTGGAGCAATGCATCTTGTTCTTGGGCAGGCCGCCGAGCTCCTCGGCGACGAGGTCGTTGGTGATGGCCATGGCCTCGGCCAGGCTCTTGCCCTTGGCCATCTCGCTGACCATGCTGGAGACGGCGATGGCCGCGCCGCAGCCGAACGTCTGGAACTTGACGTCGGCCAGGCGGTCGTTCTGGACCTTGATATAGAAGGTCATCATGTCGCCGCAGACGGGATTGCCCACCTGGCCGACGCCGTCGGCGTCGGCGATGACGCCGACGTTGCGGGGGTTGGCGAAATGGTCCATGACTTTGTCGCTGTACATCACGATCCTCTCTTTTTCAGGTGTTCCGTCCAGAGCGGGGACATCCGCCGCAGCCGGTCGACGATCGGCGGGAAGACCTCGAGCAGGCGGTCGATGCCGGCGGGCGTCGTCGCGTCGAGGAGGCTGAAGACGAGCGAGCCCTGGGCCGTGGCGTGGTCGAGCCCCATGGCCAGGAGGACGTGGGAGGCCTTGAGCGCCTTGGACGTGCAGGCCGATCCGCTCGAGGCGGCGATGCCCTGCATGTCGAGGCTGAGGAGCATGGCTTCGCCTTCGACGAACTCGACGCAGACGCTGGCGTGATGGGGCAGCCGGTCTGTCCGGGATCCCGTGACGAGGACGCGCTCGATCCGCCGCGGCAGCTCGTCGAGGAGCCGGTCGCGCAGGGGAACGAGGGCCGCCCGCCGCGCTTCCATGTCCCGCGCGGCCAGACGGGCGGCCCGGCCCAAGCCGACGATGGCCGGGACGTTCTCCGTCCCGCCTCGGCGACCGCCCTCCTGGATGCCGCCGTCGATGAGGGGCAGGATGCGGACTCCCTTGCGGACGAAAAGCGCGGCGCCGCCCTTGGGCCCGTAAAACTGGTCTCCGGCCAGGCTCAGGGCGTCGATCCCGAGCGCCTGAACGTCCAAGGGAACGCTCCCCGCCGCGGCCACCGCGTCGGTGTGGACGAGGATGCCCCGCGGCTTCGCGGCCGCCGCGATGGCGGCGATCGGCTCGATCGTCCCTATCTCGCTGTTGGCCGTCATCACGGAGACGAGGGTCGTGTCCTTGGTCAGGGCCTTTTCGACGTCGGCCGGATCGACCCTCCCCGAGCCGTCGACCGGGACGAGGGTCGCCGTGAAGCCCTGTCTCTCCAGGGCCTTGATAGAGTTGAGGACGGAGGAATGCTCGATCGCCGAGACGACGATATGCCGGCCCTTCGCCTGATGGCCGAGGGCCAGGCCTTTGATGGCGAAGTTATTGGCCTCGGTCCCGCTCGCCGTAAAATAGATCTCCGCCGCCTGGGCCCCCACAAGGACTGCCACGTCCTCGCGGGCCTCTTCGACGGCCTCCTGGGCGAGGCGGCCGGCCGCGTGGAGGCTCTGGGGATTGCCGAAGGCCTCGCCGAGAAAGGGGCCCATGGCCTCCCGGACCTCGGGAAGGAGCGGTGTCGCGGCGATGCGATCGAGATAGACGCTTGTCATGATCCCCCCGGACAGCGGAATCGCTCAGACGGCTTCGACCGATACGACCTCCGGGACCTCTTTCTTCAGGTGGCGCTCGATGCCCATCTTCAGGGTCAGCTGGGACATCGGACAGCCGCCGCAGGCGCCTTTGAGGCGGACCTTGACGACGCCGTTTGCGCCGACCTCCACGAGCTCCACGTCGCCTCCGTCGGCCTGCAGGGCGGGACGGACCTTGTTCAAGGCCTGTTCGACTCTTTCTTTCATCGATGACTCCTCGCTTTTCAAGACGACAACTCACCCTATCTTACGCCGCTCGTCGCGGCAAAACAAGAAAACCGATCCGCCCGCCGGGGACAGCCTTTACTTCTTGGCCATGGGCTCGCCGCAGCAGATCAGGACGTGCTCCTCGGCGCAGCCGCAGGTCTCGTCGACGATGACCCGGTAGCCGCAGACGTGGCATTCGAGCTTGTTCGCGGGCTTGGCCTTGGGCTTGGCTTTGGCCTTGACCTTGGGCTTGGGCTTTGCCGCCGGCTTGGCTTTTTTCCGAGTGGCCATGGTGTCTCTCCTTCCCTGATCGATATTCTCAGCATCGCCCTCGGGGCGATGTCAATCGGGCCCCGTCTCGCCGCGGTCCCAGTCGAGAAGACGGCGTTCCCCCTGGAGGCGACGGAACGCCGTCACGTCCTGGCTGACCTCGAGCGTCCCCTTGTAGGTCCCCGCCTTGTCCCGCATGGCGTAGTAACGGATGTCGATGAGCTTGCCATGGGACTCGATCCAGAACTCGGCCACGTCGCGCTCCCCCGACCG
>Ga0154759_1127_pt3 | contig 20979 bp, 17 predicted proteins | sample Rifle2008BG16ft_FD_105767 | JGI IMG/M metagenome (GOLD analysis project Ga0154759, IMG submission 105767) | Candidatus Aminicenantes bacterium RBG_16_66_30 | reverse complement strand
ACACGGCCTGCTTGAAGCTCAGGGAGATCTTCTTGGCCTTGGGGTTCAGCCTGATGATCTTGGCGTTGCGCTCGTCGCCGACGGCGAACGCGTCCGAGGGCTTCTCGAGCTTCTTCTCGTCGAGCTCGGCCGTGAAGACGACGCCCTCGATGCCCGGGACGATCTCGACGAAGGCGCCGAAGTCGGTCAGGCGCACGATCTTGACCTTGACGATGTCGCCGGCCTTCTGGCGGCTGAAGAAGCCCTCCCAGATGTCCCCCTCGAGCTGCTTCATGCCCAGGGAGACCTTCTGCTTGTCGATGTCGATGTTGAGGACGAGGGCCTCGACCTCCTGGCCGGCCTGGAGCTTCTCGGAGGGGTGCTTGACCTTCTCCCAGCTGATGTCGGAGATGTGAACGAGCCCCTCGATGCCCTTCTCGACCTCGACGAAGGCGCCGAAGTCCGTGAGGCTGGTCACGGTCCCTTTGACCCGGGCGCCGACGCCGTGCTTCTGCCGGAACGTCTCCAGGGGGTGGGGGGAGGCCTGTTTGAGGCCGAGGGAGATGCGCTTGGTCGTCGGGTTGACGTCGAGGATGGTGACGACGACCTCTTGGCCGGGGGTCAGGACCTTCTTGGGGTGGACGAGCTTGCGCGACCAGGTCAGGTCGGAGATGTGGACGAGGCCCTCGACGCCTTTCTCGAGCTCGACGAACGCGCCGAAGTCGGTCAGGCTGGAGACCTTCCCGGTGACCTTCTGCCCGGTCTGGTACTTCTGCGCGATGTCGGTCCACGGGTCCGGCGTCAGCTGCTTGAGGCCGAGGGAGATGCGCTCCTCCTTCTCTTTGAAGTCGAGGACCACGACCTCGACCTCCTGGCCGACGGTCAGGTGCTCGGACGGATGCGTCCCCTTGCCCCAGGAGATGTCGGAGACGTGGAGGAGGCCCTCGATGCCGCCGAGGTCGATGAAAGCGCCGAAGCTCGTCAGGGACTTGACCCGGCCCGTGATCTTCTGCCCCTTGGCCAGGCTGCCGAAGACGTGACGCTTCTTCTTTTCCCGCTCGTCCTGGAGGAGGATCCTGCGGGATAAGACGGCGTTCTCGGTCTTGCGGTCGAACTTGATGACCCGGAAATTAAAGGTCTGCCCGACGAGGCCGGCGGGATCCCTGACCGGCCGGATGTCGACGTGGGACTCGGGCAGGAAGGCCATGATGCCGACGTCGACGTTGAACCCGCCCCGGGTCCTCTCCGTGATCGTCCCCGTGACCGCCTGGCCCTGCTCGAAGGCCTGGTCCAGGGTTTCGATGGCCCGGATGCCGTCGGCCCGCCGCTTGGACAGGACGAGGTAGCCGTCCTTGAGGTCGGTCTTCTCGAGCATGGTCTCGACCTCGCTCCCGGGCTGCAGCGCGGCCAGGGCCTGGGGGTCGGTGAAGTCCTCGTTGGGGATGATGCCCTCGGTCTTGAACCCGACGTCGACGAGGACGTGGGTCGGCGCCCGCTTGATGACGCGGCCCTTGAGGACCTTCCCCATGGTGATCTCTTTGGTGGTGTACTCGTAGCGGTCCAGCAGGTGCTCGTAGTCTTCGGACGACATCTTTGTGTCGTCGCGGTCCGGCTGTTTGGTCGGCTCGGTCATGGCGCGATGCTCCTCGATCGGGAATTCGGGGACGTCCGTCCGGTCCGGGCCCGGAAAGAACGACTCATACTATCCGAGAAACTCCTTGTTGTCAACTCTAAGTCAATGCGCGGCCTATACTTAGGGGCTAGGCGTCGACGGCCTTCTCCTCCTCGAGGATCTTGGCGATCTCCTCCTCGGAGGGGAGCTCGTCGAGGCTGTTGAGCCCCAGGTAGAGCAGGAACTCGTCGGAGGTCCGGTAGACAAGCGGATTGCCCGGGGCCTTCTTCCGGCCGACGATCTTGATGAGCTTCTTCTCGAGCAGCGTCTTCAGGGCGCCGGTCGAATCGACGCCGCGGATGGCCGAGACCTCCGACTGTGTCACCGGCTGGCGGTAGGCGATGGCCGCCAGCGTCTCGAGCCCCGCCGACGAGAGCCGGTTCTTGCGCTCGATCTGGAGGAGCTTGCGGACCTCGCGGTCGTGGTCCGGCTTGGTCGCGAAGAGCCAGCCGCCCCCGACGCGGATGACGTGGATGCCCCGCCCGGCCGCGCCGGTGTCGGCGACGAGCCCGTCGACGGCCGACTGGATGTCGGCCGCCGGGACACCCTCGAGGACGGCCTGCAGCCGTTCCATGGTCACGGGCTCCTGGGAGACGAAGATGAGGGCCTCGACGAGGGTCTTGAGATCAGTCATGGGCGGCCGTCCTGCGCGCGTCCTTGCGGAGCCAGACCCGGATCGTCCGGAAGAGCTCGTCCTGGACGGCGACGGCCACCCGGGACTTGACCAGCTCGAGGATGCAGAAGAATGCGATCAGGGCCTCCTCGAGCGAGGCGTGGGCCTCGAAGTACTCGAGGAAGTCGATCATGTGCCGCTCCTGGAGGAGGCCGACGAGCTCCTTCATCTTGACCTCGACCGAGACGTCCCGGCCGCGGATCGTCCGGGTGTTCTCGGCCGCGCGGCGCTTCATGAGAAGGAAGAAGGACTCGGCCAGGTCGAAGAGCGAGAGCTCCACGGGCTCGAGCTCGCTCTCGCCGTGGAGCGGCGGGATGAAGTCCCTCTTCCACTGGAGGATCTGGACGTCCTCCCGCTCCCGGAGGAGGGAGCAGGCGGCCTTGATCCGCTCGTATTCGACGAGGCGGTCGACCAGGACCCGCCGGGGGTCCTCGCCTTCGGCCAGGTCGGTCTCCCGCGGCAGGAGCATCTGGGACTTGATGTAGATCAGGAGCGCCGCGATGAACAGGAACTCGGCCTCGCGGTCGAGGTTGATCTCGGTCTTGCGCTCGAGGTAGCCGAGGTAGTCCCGGGTGATCGCGGCGATGGGGATGTCGTGGATGTCGATCTTCTTCTTGCGGATGAGGAAGAGGAGGAGGTCGAGGGGGCCTTCAAAGACGTCGAGCCGGACCTGGTAGCCGTCCGGCGTCTCGGCGGACGGCGGGAGGGCGGTCTCCTCGACCGGCGGGATCGCGGCGGCGTTCTCGGGCATGCTAGCGGAAGAGCCTCAGGATCAGGGCCTGCGCGGGCGAGAAGATCAAGGTCAGGACCCCGCTGTACATCAGGAGGATGAGGAAGAGGAAGCCGTAGGGCCGGAGCCGCTCGTAGCTCGCGGCGGCCTTCTCGGAGAGGAGCCCGGCCAGGATGCCGCTGCCGTCGAGAGGCGGGATGGGGATGAGGTTGAAGACGGCGAGAGAGATGTTGATCAGGGCCGTGAAGAGCAGGATGACGCTCAGCCCCTCGAGCGGCCGGGAAAGGGCCGAAGTGTCGGTAACCCGGGCGCCGAAGGGCTTGAGGAGCCGGAAAAGGAGCACGGCGGCGGCCGCGGTCAGGATGTTCGAGATCGGCCCGGCGAACGAGATCCATAGGCCGCCCTTGCGCGGATGGCGGAGATTATAAGGATTGTAGGGGACGGGCTTGGCCCACCCGAACACGGGCATTTTGAAGATGATGAGGAGGAGCGGGAAAAGGACCGTGCCGATGGGGTCGATGTGGACGAGAGGATTGAGGGACGCCCGGCCCAGGGCGGCGGCCGTCGGGTCGCCCATCCTCGACGCGGTCCAGGCGTGGGCCGCCTCGTGGATGGTGATGGCGAACAGGATCACGAACACCTGGACGAGGATCAGTCGGATATCCATGGGCTCAAAGAGCATCCTTTATAGCATAGAACGGAGAATCCGTAAACCGGAGGCGCCGTCAGTCCGCGAACGCCGGGTCGCGGTAGACGGTTCGGCCGTCGAGGAGGGTCCAGAGGACCTTGATCCGGGAGATCTCGTGGGCCGGAGCGGCGAAAAGGTCCCGGTCGAGGACGATGATGTCGGCCGCCTGGCCGAGCGCGAGAGTGCCGCGGGTCTTTTCGTCGCGGCTGAGCCAGGCGCCGTTCACCGTGTAGGCGCGCAGCATGGTCTCGAGGCCGGTCCGCTCCTCGGGGATCCAGGGCTCGCCCGGCGGATCATCGGGGCCCCTCCGCGTCATGGCCACCTCGATGGCCTCGAGCGGGTTCATCGAGGAGACCGACCAGTCGCTCCCTCCGGCGATCGTGGCCCCGGTCCGGGCGACGCTCCCGATCGGATAGAGCCAGCGCGAGCGGCCGGGCCCGAGGATGGGCAGGGTCAGGTCGGTGATATAGGGATCGGCGTAGGCCCAAAGCGCTTGGAAGTTGGCCGTGACGCCCAGGCGACGGAAGCGCGGGATGTCCGCGGGATCGATGAGCTCGAGATGGGCGATGTGGTGGCGCATGTCCCGGAAGCCGTTGGCCCGTCCCGCGGCTACGAAGGCGTCGAGGGACATGCGGATGGCCCGGTCGCCGATGGCGTGGACATGGATCTGGAAACCGGCCCGGTCCAAGGCGACGGCCAGGGCCTCGAAGGCCTCGGCCTCGAGGAGGGGCGTCCCCCGGTCGCCGGGACGGTCGGCGTAGGGTTCGAGGAGGGCGGCCGTATGCGACTCCACGACCCCGTCGATGAAGATCTTGGCCGCGCCCGCCTTGAGCCGCGTCCCTTCGAAACGCCGGCGCAGCTCGGCGAGCCGTCCGGCCTCGGAAACGCCTCGTCCGGTGTCCACGTGAAGGGACGCCAGGACCCTGACGCTGAGCTCGCCGGCGCGGTCGAGAGCGGCGTACGCCTCCAGGATATCCGCGTCGGCCCGGGCTTCGATGATCGAGGCTATGCCGTAGCGGTTGGCCAAGGCCAGCCCGGCCTTCAATCCCCGAATATAGTCCTCCGGTCCGAGCTCGGGGACGTGCTTCTCGACGAGGGCCGCCGCGCTCTCGCGGAGGGTCCCCGTCGGCTCGCCCGTTCCCGGATCGCGTTCGATGCGGCCGCCGGCCGGATCGGGCGTGTCCCGGTTGATGCCGGCCAGGGCCAGGGCCCGCGAGTTGGCCCACGCGGAATGACCGTCGGCCGCGTCCAGAACGGCCGGCCGGTCGGGGACGAGGGCGTCGAGGTCTTCCTTGCGCGGATTCGCCTGCGGGAATAGAGGCAGGGCCCAGCCGCCCCCGGTCACCCAGGCGAGCTCGGGGTGGGCCGCGGCGTATTCCCGGATGCGGGCGAAGACCGCCTCCTTCGTTCCGAGCTCCGTGAGATGGCAGGCCAGGAGCTCGACGCCGCCCATGACGAGATGGATATGGGAATCCTGGAAGGCCGGCAGGACCGTCCGGCCGCCGAGGTCGAGGACCCTGGTCGAGTCGCCGCGAAGCCGCGCGGCCGCTTCGCCGTCGCCGACGAAGAGGATCCGCCCTCCGGCCACGGCCACGGCCTCGGCCCGCGTCCGGCCTTCGGCCATCGTCACGACCGCGGCGTTCGTCAGGATGAGGTCGGCCCGTCCGTCCGGGCGTCCCCCGCCGCACGTGGCGACGGCGAGGGCGGCGAGGAGGGCCAGGACGGCGGTCCGGAGCTTCGGCATCGTCCTCGTATGATATCCCATCGAAAAGCCCGGCGCAAAGCGCGACGGTCGGTCACAGCACCGGGAGATAGCGGCGGATCTCGTAGTCGCTGACCTGCTTGTCGAACTCGCCCGAGACGTTCCGGCCGTATTCCTCGACCTCCTTGAGCTTGTTGGCCACGAGCTTGGCGAAGATGTGCTCCCCCAGGGCCTCCCGAACGACGGCGCTCTTCTCCATGATCCGGACGGCTTCCTCGAGGCTGCGGGGCAGGACCCGGATCTCAAAGTGCTTCTGCCGCGCGCCGCTCATGTGATAGATGTTCTCCTCGACCGGATCGGCGAGCTCGCTCTTCCTCCGGACGCCCTCGGCCCCGGCGGCCAGCATGACGGCGAAGGCGAGGTAGATGTTGCAGGCGGGATCGGCCGCCCGGAGCTCGATGCGCGTCGCATGCTCTTTGCCCGGCTGGTACTCGGGCACGCGGATGTAGGCGGACCTGTTCTTCTGCCCCCAGGCGATGTAGACCGGGGCCTCATAGCCCTCGATGAGGCGCTTGTAGGAATTGACCCACTGGCTGAGGATGGCCGAGATCTCCCGGGCATGGGTCATCAGCCCGGCCATGTACCGCTGCGCGAGCAGGGACAGGTGATAGGGCCCGCTCTTGTCGAAGAAGAGGTTCTTGCCGCCGCGCCAGAGCGACTGGTGGACGTGCATGCCGCTGCCGTTCTGGCCGTTGACCGGCTTGGGCATGAACGTCGCGTACAGCCCGTGCATGCGGCAGACCTTCTTGACCATGTAGCGGAAGATCATGGCCGTGTCGGCCATCTCGACGGCGTCGAGGAAGCGGAGGTCGATCTCATGCTGGCTGTGGGCGGCCTCGTGGTGGTCGTACTCGGTCGCGATGCCCATGCGGTGGAGAAGGAGCTGGATCTCCTTGCGGACCTCACCGTACTTCCCGCTGAAGAAATAGCCGCCGACATCGGTCAGCGCGGGAGCGTCGCTCGACGGGAAGATGAAGAACTCGAGCTCGGGCCCGCACTTGAAATCCTCGATGCCGAGGTCCTTCCGGGCCCGGGCCAGGACGCGCTTGAGGGCGGCCCGGCTATCCCCCTTGTAGACGCCGCCGTCCGGCGCCAGGATGTCCCCGAACATAACTGCTTCGCGCCAGCGGACGCCCTCGGCGAAGCCCTGGTAGGTCCAGGGAAGGATCCGGAAGGTCTTCGGGTCGGGCTTGATGACGAGGTCGGACTCCTCGATGCGGACGAATCCCGCGACCGACGAGCCGTCGAAGCCTTTGCCCTCCTTGAACGCGGAAGCGAGCTCGGAGGCGGGAATGGCGAAGTCCATCTGTCGCCCCAGGATGTCGGGGAAGATCAGGCGGATGAACTGGATGTCGCTGGCCGGATCGCGCAGGACCGCTAGGACGTCCTTCTCATCCCTCGTTCCGAACGCTTTGAATGCCGTGGGGGTCGCCGCTTTGGCCATATCCTCTCTCCTCTCGGGCCCGGCCGGCCGGGCCGCGCGTCATATTTAATGTTATTCAAATAGGACAAAAACAGTACGATTGTCAATATATAAAAATAAAATATTTACAATAACGTCATTTTATGATAGTAAAAGTGATAATTGGAGGTGCCGCCCATGATCGGCGAACTGGACAGGAAGATCATCCGCGTCCTCAACGCCAACGCCCGCAAGAGCTTCCGGGAGGTCGCCAAGGAGGTCGGGACCTCGGTCACGGCGGTCATCCACACGGTCAAGAAGCTCGAAGCGGCCGGGGCCATCCGCGGCTACGTTCCGGTCGTCGACCCCGAATATTTCGGTCTGGGCCTCACCGCCGTCGTCGCCGTCCGCATCTCCAGGGGCCGGCTCATCGAGACCCAGAAGCGGATCGCTCAGGACCCCCATGTGGCCGCCGTCTACGACGTCACGGGGGACTGGGACGCGTTCATCATCGGGCGGTTCGCGGGGCGCGAGGACCTCAACGGCTTCGTCAAGGGATTGCTGGCCATCCCGCACGTCGACCGGACGGTCACCCACCTCGTCCTCAACGTCGTCAAGGAGGAGCCCCGGATCGCCTTGTGAGGAGGCGCCTCGCCCCCGCCCGGCCGTCCTTGACAGATTCCCCGGTTGTGCCATAATCATTTTTCGATCTTTACGGAGGAGAACGCGATGGTCAAGACGGCCCACTTTCCGATCGGTCACCATTACATCGTCGAGGCCTCGGGCTGCGATCCCAAGGTCATCGGGAGCGTCGAGAAGGTCCAGCAGATCCTCGTCCGGGCGGCCGAGATCGCCGGGGCCCATGTCTGGTCCATCTCCTTCAGCAAGTTCCCGCCCATGGGCGTCAGCGGGGTTGTCGTCATCTCCGAGTCGCACATCTCCACCCACACCTGGCCGGAGATGGGCTATGCCGCCCTGGACATCTACACCTGCGGCGCGTCGGTCAAGCCCGAAAAGGCCGTCGTCTACGCCGTCGAGGCGTTCGGCGCCGAGACCTCGCACATCACCGAGATCACGCGAGGCATCGACGAGGGCGACGCCGTCTTCTACCACAGCTTCATCACCTGGGAGGAGCGCTTGAGGAAGCCGGCATCGAAGAAGGACCGCGAAAAGGACAAGAGCTGAGAGGGCCGGAGTGATCATCGAATTCAGCATCGTCCCGCTTGGCCGCGGCGAGGGACTCGCCGGGCCCGTGGCCCGCGTCCTCGACCTCGTCGACAAGAGCGGCCTGCCCTACCAGCTGACCGCGATGGGGACGATCGTCGAAGGGGAGTGGGACGAGGTTCTCGGCCTCGTCCGGCGCTGTCACGAGGCGACGCGCGGCGAGGCGGCGCGGGTCGTCACGCACATCACGATCGACGACCGGGCCGCGACGGCCGATCGGATCACGGGCAAGGTCCGCGATGTCGAAGCCGTCCTCGGCCGCGAGCTCAAGAAATAGCCCGCTGGCGTAAAATTTATTTACGTTCCGTTAGGCCGCCGCCCTCATTCCCCTTCAGAAACCGCGGGATCCCCGGGCGTCATGCCAGCTCTTCCTTGGCACGAAATCGGCTTTTGCAGCCGATAGTGCCACGTCAACGATGCTATAATAAGGTCGCCGTGAAGAGAGCGGTCCTGGGAATCCTCCTCCTCTTGACCTTCCGGCCTCTCGCCGCCCCGGGGCAATCCGGGCCACAAGCGGCCCCCGAGACGGTCCGGGCCTTCGTCGGGCGCCTCCAGGACCTCCTCCGGGCCCGTGACCTCGACGCCTATCTGCTGCTCTTCGAGCCGGAGCTCCGGGTGACCGAACGGGCCCGCCTGGCGCTTTACTTCGACGATCTCCGGATGAGCGGGGTTTCGCTCCGGACGGCCGGGGTACAGGCCCCGGCCGAAGGTCCCGCCCGCGTCTTCGTCCAAGCGTTCTACGAGAACGACCAGAGCGCGGTCATAGAGTCCTGGACGCTCACGCTCGTCCGGCGGGAGGCGACCTGGTCCATTACGGCCTCGGACGTCCAGGGCACCCCGACCCGGCTGTACAAGATCGGCATCCCCGCGGAACGCGCCGAGCGGGCCCGCCGGATCGAGGTCAGCCATATCGACATCCGCCTGAGCTTCGACGACGCGGCCGTCTTTTACGACAACATCGCCGATCTCGAGACGGCCCTGGTCATCGTCGGCCGGGGGAGGGTCGTCTTCACTCCCTCCAGCGCCAACGAGAAGCACCAGATGGAGCTCCTTTACAAGAGGGACCACCTCGAGGACGACATCGACTCGCTCTATATCCGCGGCTCGTCGGATTTCTTCGCCGCCAATGTCCGCATCGACCCGGCCGGCGGCCCCGCCGCCGTATCCGCCGCCGAACGGGCCAAGGCCGCCGCGGTGTTCGCCCGGAACTACCCCCGCTCGTTCACCATCGAGAGCTCCTTCGACGGGACCCTCCTCTCCTTCCTCCCGCGGAACGACGAGGCCGTGCTGGAATTCAAGGGCCGCAAGACCGGCGAGCTGGCCTACGTCCATTTCCCGTTCGCCGACGAAGAGGTCAGCGTCTACGACCACGCCAAGGACCGCGTCCTCAGCCTCTACAGCCCGGACCCGGAAGGGGGCGTGGCCCTGAAGCGGATGTTCATCTCCTTCGAGGAGAAGTTCGACATCAGCGCCTACGCGCTCGACCTGGCCTATGCGCCCGCCTCGTCGTCGCTCTCGGCCAAGGCCCGCATCGACATCGTGCCCCAGGTGGACAATCTCGACAGCCTCAAGTTCCGGTTCGATCCCGCGCTCGAGATCCTCAAGATCACGGACGCCGAGGACCGCGAGCTCTTCTATACGCAGGACAGGCTCCGCAAGATCCTCTACGTCTATTTCCTGGTCCCGGCCGCCCAGGGCGCCCCGACGTCGATCCAGGTCTACTACCGGGGGCGGATCCGTCCGGCCGCGCCGACGACGGACGTCATCGCCCAGGCCACGACCGGCGAGAGGGTCCGGATCCAGCCGCGCTACGACACCTATTTCTTCTCCCACGCCGGGGCCTGGTACCCGGCCCCGGCCGGGGAGGACTACTTCCTGGTCCGTCTGACCCTGGTCGTCCCGCCCGAGTACGATTGCGTCGCCAACGGGGAGCTCATCGCCACCGGGCACCGGGAGGACCTGGACGACGTCATCGCCATAGAGAAGGCCGGCAGCGCCGTCTACACCTTCGCTACCCGCATGCCGGTGAAATACATCTCGTTCCTCGTCGGCAAGCTCGACCGCCTCAAGGAGCGCCCGGGCCCGGTGCCCATCACCGCCCAAGCGTCCTCGGAGATCCTCCATTCGCGCCCGGGCATCGTCGATCAGGCCGCGGACATCCTCGATTTCTACGTCCGGTCCTTCGGGCCCTACCCGTACGAGAAGCTGGCCATCGTCCTCAGGCTGTGGCCGGACTTCGGCGGACACAGCCCGGCCTCCTTCATCGTCCTCAACGAGGTCCCCTGGTCCGGGGAATCCGGTTTCCGGATGCCCGGGGACACCCCCGTGGACCTATCGAACTGGGAGGAGTATTTCCTGGCCCACGAGATCGCCCACCAGTGGTGGGGCCAAGGCGTCTCCTTCGGCAGCTACAAGGACCAGTGGCTGAGCGAAGGGCTCTCGCAGTTCGCCGCGGCCTCCTATCTGCGGCACCGGTTCGGCCCCGCGGCCTTCGCCACCATCCTGAAGAAGTTCTCCCGCTGGACCGGGAAGAAATCCTTCCGCGGCCCGATCACGATGGGCTCGCGCCTGAGCTATGAGGACTTTTCGGCCTACCAGGCCCTCGTCTACAACAAGGCCGCCCTGGCCCTGTTCATGCTCCAGGACCTCATCGGCGCGGACGCCTTCGGGGCCGGCCTGCGTTCGTTCTTCGAACGGAACAAGTTCCGGGCCGCCCGGACGGGCGATTTCATGAAGGCCATGGAGTCCGCCTCGGGACGGGACCTGCAGGCGTTCTTCAAGGGCTGGTTCTCCGCGTGGGAGCTGCCCGAGGTCCGGACGACAAGGTCCGAGACGGCCGTCGCGGAGGGCGTCCGCGTCGACATCCGGCTCATCCAGACGAAGGGGCAGTTCGTCTTCCCGCTCTGGGTCGAGTGGGTCTCCGGCGGGAGGACCGGCCGGACGATGTTCGTCGTCGACGAAACGACCGAAACGCTGAGCCTGACCTTGCCGCGGCGGCCCGACAAGATCCGGATCAACCCGGACCGGGCCGTGCCCGGCGACATCCGCTAGCCTGACCTATTCATAAAAACGCCCCGTATTTTCTCCATCGCCCTTTTTATAGGGCGTTTTTACCCTCTGGGCGAACCGATCCGACCCCATCTGCTTCGTTCTCGGGGTTCGCAGTACTAAAGAGTACAGCTTCACCCCTCGGGCCTCGCATCTGAGGGCCGCCTCGATTCGTGAATATTTCAGGCTAGGACGGCGTGTTCCCCGGCTCGATCCCGAGCCTCTTGATCATCTCGTTCAGCGTCGTCGGCTTGAGCCCGAGGAGCTTGGCGGCCTTGTTCTGCACGCCCTTGGTCTTCTTGAGCGCCGCCAAGATGATCTTCTTCTGGAAGGCCTGGGTCCGGTCGCGGAGGTCCAGCGATTCCTCGGCGGCGCCGAGCAGCGTGTCGTCGATCCCGTCGCCGCGGAGGAGGAACGGCGGCAGGTTGGCCCGGGTGATGATCTTGGCCCGGGCCAGGACGACCGCCCGCTCGATGAGGTTCTCGAGCTCGCGGACGTTCCCCGGCCAGGCGTGGGTGTCGAGGATCTCGAGGACGTCCTCGCTCACCCCCTCGATGTCCTTGTGGTTCTCGCGGGTGTAGATATCGAGGAAATGCTTGACGAGGAGGGGGATGTCCTCCTTCCTCTCGCGGAGCGGAGGGATCTCGATCTTGATCACGTTGAGGCGGTAGAACAGGTCCTTGCGGAACGCCTTCTCCGCGATGAGCGCCTCGATGTCGGTGTTCGTCGCCGCCAGGATGCGGACGTCCACCTTGATCGTCTGGGTCCCGCCGAGCCGCATGAACTCCTTCTCCTGCATGACCCGGAGGAGCTTGGCCTGGGTCTCGAGGCTGATCGAGGAGATCTCGTCGAAGAAGATGGTCCCCTTGTCGGCCGCCTCGAAGAGGCCTTTCTTCAGGGCCACCGCGCCCGTGAAAGCGCCCTTGACGTGCCCGAAGAGGTGGCTCTCGAGGAGGTCGGGGGGGAGGGAGCCGCTGTTGACGGTGACGAATGGGGATTCGGCCCGGTTCGAGTTCAGGTGGATGGCCTTGGCGACGAGCTCCTTGCCGGTGCCGCTCTCGCCCTGGAGGAGGATCGTGCTCCGCGTCGGGGCGGCGGCCTTGACCAGGTCGAAGACGTCCTGCATGGCCTGGCTCTTCCCGATGATGTTGGCGAAGCCGAAGCGCTGCCGGAGCTCGTCCCTGAGGCGGACGTTCTCGTCCTGGAGGCGCTTGCGCTCGAGGGCCTTCTCGATGGCCAGGAGGAGGACGTCGTGCTTGAACGGCTTCTGGACGTAGTCGAGGGCGCCGATCTTCATGGCCGCGATGGCCGATTCGACCGAGCCGTAGGCGGTGATGATGATGACGGCGGCCTGGGGGTCCATCCGCTTGATCCGCCGGAGGACCTCGATGCCGTCCATCCCCGGCATGAGGAGGTCGAGCAGGATGACGTCGAAGGACTGGGAGGGGAATTTCTCCAGGGCCTCCTCCCCCGAGGCCGAGATCTCGACCTCGTATCCCTCGGCCGTCAGGAGCTGGGCCAGGACGTCGTGGATGACCGGCTCGTCGTCGATGACGTGGATGATGCCCTTGTTGCTCATGGCTCATGTCCTCGGGGCCGCGGGCGGCGCGCCGCGGGGCCCGCCCCGGCCGATCGGCAGGGTGATCGTGAACGTCGAGCCGCGGCCGACCTCGCTCCGGACCTCGAGGCGGCCGTCATGCTCCTTGACGATGGCGTAGCTGATGGACAGCCCGAGGCCGGTCCCTTTGCCGACCCCCTTGGTCGTGAAGAAGGGATCGAAGATGCGCGACAGGTGCTCCGGCCGGATGCCCGTGCCCGAGTCGGAGATGCGGACGACCGCGGCCCCATCCTCCCGGGCCAGGCGGATCCCGAGCGTCCCGCCCCCGGGCATGGCGTCGAGGGCGTTGAGGATGATGTTGATGAAGACCTGCTGGAGCCGCTCGCCCTGGGCGTAGATCGGCGGGACGTCCGCGAGCTCGAGGTCGAGCCGGATGTTCATGTCTCGGAGCTTGTAGTCGATGAGCGACAGGATCTCCTCGAGGCTCTGCTTGATGTCGATGCGCTGGAACGCGGCGTCGGACGGGCTGCGGGCGAAGGCGAGGAGGTTCTTGATGATGCGCGCGACCCTGTCGGTCTGGGCCTCGACCTTTCCCAGGATCTGGGCGTAGTGGGAGTCGGTGAGCTTCTTCTGGAGCATCTGGATGTAGCTCGAGATCCCGGTCAGGGGCGTGTTGATCTCATGGGCCACGCCGGCCGAGAGGAGGCCGATCGAGGCCAGCTTCTCCGAGGTCAGGAGCTGCTGCTGGAGGCGGACCTTGTCGGTGACGTCCTCGAAGACGATGATCGTGCCGTAGGGCCGGAGGGCGTTGTCGAGGAGCGGCGTCCGGGCGATGTCGAAGACCTTCTTGCCCCCGCCGGCCGTTTCCAGGGTGATCTCGGTGAGGAGCCGGAAAGCCGGCTGGCCCTCCTGCGGGAAGAGGGCCCCGTACGTGGCCGGGCCGAGGACGTCGGGGAGCTTCCGGCCCAGCGCGGCCTCCTTGCGGATGGCCAGCTGCTCCTCGAGGACCCGGTTCCAGCCGATGACGACGTCGTCCTCGTCGACGACCGAGACGCCGACGGTGAGGCTCTCGATGATGTCCTCGCTGTAGTCCTTGAGCCTCTGCATTTCCATGGCCCGGACGATCTCGCGGCCGTAGAGGTCGGCGTTCTCCAGGGCCAGCGCGGCCGACCCGGAGATCGTCGTCAGGAGCTCCCAGTCCTCCCGGGAGAAGAAGGAGCCGTCGGTCTTCTTGCCCATGACCAGGGCGCCGATGACCTTGTCCTCGATCTTGAGCGGAAGGACGTGGAAGAAGCCGAGGGCCGAGAGCTTCTCCATGGCCGCCCGAGCGGGCTCGGATTCCGAGGCCGAGACGAAGGAGAGCGTGTCCCGCTCCCCGACCTGGGCGACGAGCCAGTCGTCGAGGACGAGCCGGCCGGGCAGGACCGCCCCTTCGCCTTTCGCCCGGAGGACCTTGAACGACCGCGGGTCCTTCTCGTCGGCCAGGAGGAGGGCCAGGGTCTTCAAGTTGAGGGCGTTGGCGATGGCCTCGAGGAGCGACGGGGCGAACTTCTCGAGATCCCGCTCGCGCCCGAGATCGCGGGTGATGGACAGGAGAGTCTTGCGGTACTCGTAGCTCCTCTTGTAGATGGCCCGGTCGAGGAGGCCCTGGAAGAGCCGCTTGAGCGGCGTGAACAGCGTCGCCCCGAGGACGATGGCCAGGACGCCCAGCATGACGGCGTTGAGCCGGTCCTCCGAGAAGACCCGCGTCCGCGACCCGACCAGGAAATAAAGGGAGGCGATGACGAAAAAGGAGAAGATCAGGGTCGCCGCCTTCTTGAGGAAGACCTCGATGTCGACCAGGCGGTAGCGGGAGATCGAATACGAGAACACGAGGGGGATGAGGGCCTGGAGAAGGACGGTCAGCTCCCCGGCCATCGAGGGGCGCCCGCCGGCGACGAACGGGACGACATAGAAGACGGTCGACGGGATGATGCCGCAGGCCAGGCCGTAGACGATGATGCGGAGCTGCTTTTTGACCAGGATGTTGGGGGCCCGCCGCGTGCTGTGGGCCAGGATGACGAGCGTGACGAGGGTGAAGACGGCGAAGTGAAGGAGATCGAGGCGCTCGAGGCCTTCCTGCGTCCGGAGGATGGCCGCCTCGCTCCACCGGGACGGGAGCGGGATGTGCAGCCGCATCCGGGCGAGGAGGAGGAAGGCGGCCGGAGCGTAGAGGAAGGGGAAGATCCCCGGCCGGTTCTTGAGGAAGCTCTTGCGCAGGGGGAAGATCATGAAGAAGTGCATCAGGAGCGGCGGGAAGGCCAGGAAGCCGAGCTTGTCCAGCCCGTGGAAGACCATGTCGGCCGCCGTCATCTCCCCGGTCGGCGAGAAGATCATGCCCGCGGCGAAAGCGAGGACCAGGAGGTAGAAGAAGATGTAGGGCAGGGACATCTGTCCCCGCGAGTTGAAGAAGACGGTAAGGCCGATCGCCAGCGTGGTCACCCCGACGAGGACGAGATAGTAGTAGATGGGATTGACCGCCCTCTTTTGCGGATAGAGGGTCGGATAGATCTGCATGCCCTCTTTGTTGATCTGGTACTTGACGGGCTGGTCGGTCGCCGCCGCCTGCCAGAGGCTCTTGAGGACGTCGATCTTCGTCCGGACGGGGACATTGTTGATGGCCGTGAGGATGTCCCCCTTCTTGATGCCCGAGCGCAGGAAGGCTTCGCTCTCCGGATCGACGCGGATGGCCCGGAGGCCCGTCTCGGCGGCCTTCCAGGTCACGCCGTCGGTGACGTCCCTCCACTTCGCCTTGCGGACGACGTTCAACGCGCCCAGGGCGAGGACGGCGACGAGAAGAACGAGGAAGACCGCGTGGGTTCTTTTCATCGTCATCCAAAAAATTGAATCCAGCGCATAAAAAAAAATCCCTTAGTCGAGAACGTGCCGCGACCCGGCCCTGATCGCCCAGGCCACGGGCCCCTGGCCGAGCATTCTGCGCGCGGCCGGGTCTTCCTTGAGCCCCAGCGGGCGCGTGTTCCGGGACAGGAGCCCGCTCATGTAGTCGTAGCTCGGCTTTTGGACTTCCTGAGGCGGGGGATCCTGGGCGGACGTCTGCGGCCCGGAGCGCATGTCCAGGAGTCCGAAGGACAGGGCCAGAAAGGCGCCGGCCAACGTTCCGACGACGGTCCGCTTCGTCCTGGTCACGGCACTAAAAGTTATCCCTTATCCGCCGCTTTGTCAATATCGCCGCCTTGCGGGACATCCCCTGAAGGACCCTATCCCGGGTGGGGTTTGACAATAATTGCGCCCTGGAATAGATTAGGAACGGTCTTTTCTAGCGGAATTTTGACAAGATGCCGTACTATCAGTGCCGCTTGGCCGGCGACGACGGCCGGATAGAAAGCCGTTCGGTCCTCGCCCCGTCGGTCGAGGATTGCCGAAAAAGCCTCGAGGCCGAAGGGCACCTCGTCCTCTCCGTCCGGAGGGATTGGAACAGGATCGGCGCTCTGGGCCTCCAGTTGGGCCGCAGGATCAAGGACCGGGACATCATCCTGTTCAACCAAGAGTTCGTCGCCCTGATCAAGGCCGGGTACCCGATCCTCAGGAGCCTCGAGACCCTCACCGCGCGGACCAAGAGCATTCCCCTGAAGGAGATCCTGATCAAGGTCTCCGGCGAGGTCAAGCGGGGCAAGGCCCTGTCCGAAGCCTTCCTGCCCTTCGAGAAGATCTTCTCGCCCGTCTACACGGCCAGCCTCATGGCCGGGGAGAAGGGCGGCAACCTCCCCGCCTCGATCGGGCGCTACATCCAGTACATGAAGATCATCGTCCAGACCCGGTCGAGGATCAAGTCGGCCATGACCTACCCGACCATCCTCATCATCTTCTCCTTCTTCCTGATGGGCATCCTGATCAACTTCGTCCTGCCCCAGTTCGCCGACTTCTATAAGAGCTTCGAGGCCGAGATGCCCCGGTTCACGCAGTTCGTCATGGATTCGGCCATCGCCCTGAACCGGTATTGGTACATCCCCTTGGCCCTGATCATAGGGGGGGCGGTCCTGGTCGCGCGGATGAGGCGCCATCCGGACTTCCGCTATCACGTCGACCGGACCAAGCTCCGCATCCCGTTCGGCCGGACGGTCTGGCTCGAGTCGGGCGTCAGCCTGTTCAGCCGGACGCTCGGCCTCCTCCTCGAGGCCGGCATCTCGCTGCTCGGCGCGATCGACATCTCCATCCAGGCCGTGCCCAACGTCTGGATCGTCCGCCACATGAAAGAGGTCCCGTACCACATCAAGAACGGCGAGAGCCTGTCGGAATCCGTGGCCCAGGCCGGGACCTTCCCGGCCTTGGCTCTGGACATGATCCGCATCGGCGAGAACTCGGCCAACCTCCAGGGCATGCTCGCCGATATGGCCGACTTTTACGACGAGCGCGTTCGTGGTAAAATCGAGACCCTGGTCACCCTGGTCGAACCGGTGGTCATCATCTTCATGGGATTGGTGGTAGCGGCGATGCTTCTTTCCGTGTACATCCCGATCTTCAACATCATCCGGGTCGCCCGATGAGCGTCCCGGGAGGCGCGCGGCATGGGCAAGGATAAGGCGGACATCCTCGGCGGCGAAGAGCGGGACGTCCGCGCCCTGGCCGCGCGCTACCGCGTTCCCTACATCGACCTCGAGGCGGAGCGCCTCGACCGCAACCTCATCCAGTCGTTCCCCGTCGAGTTCATCCACCGCCTCTCGTTCGTCCCCCTCGGTGACGAGGGCGGGGTCATGAAGATCGCCGTCGCCGATCCCTCCGACATCTCCTCGATCGACGCCATCGAGGCCTTCCTCGGGAAGAAGGTCAAGGTCTTCGCCGCGTCCAAGAGGGCCATCCTCGAGGCCTTGCGGAAAAGCGAGACGGCCATGCAGGTCCTGCGGGACGCGACCGAGGGCTTCATCACCCAGGTCGTCGAGCGGGAGACCGGCGAGGAAGAGGACGTCATCTCCATCGAGAAGCTCGCCGACCAGGACGGCTCGATCATCAAGCTCGTCAACACGATCATCTTCACGGCCGTCCAGAAGCGGGCGAGCGACGTCCACATCGAATCCAAGGACGACGACGTCAAGATCAAGTTCCGCATCGACGGCGTTCTCGGCGAGGCCATGGAGGCCATCGACAAGAAGTTCCAGTCGCCGATCATCTCCCGCATCAAGGTCATGTCGGACCTCGACATCGCCGAGCGCCGCGTCCCCCAGGACGGCCGCTTCCGGCTCAAGATCAGGGACAAGACGATCGACTTCCGCGTCTCCATCATGCCCTGCATCTACGGCGAGGACGCGGTCATCCGCATCCTCGACAAGGAGATGATCACCCAGGCCATCCGCGAGCTGCGGCTCGACGTCCTGGGCTTCTCCGACGAGATCCTGAAGAAGTTCCGCAAGTACATCGCCCAGCCCTACGGCATGGTCCTGGTCACCGGCCCGACCGGGAGCGGCAAGACGACGAGCCTCTACGCCGCATTGACGGAGATCAAGTCGCCCGAGGACAAGATCGTCACGATCGAGGACCCCGTCGAGTACCAGGTCGACGGCATCACCCAGATCCCGGTCAACGAGAAGAAGGGACTGACGTTCGCCCGGGGACTGCGGTCCATCCTCCGTCACGACCCGGACAAGATCATGGTCGGCGAGATCCGCGACCCGGAGACGGCCCAGATCGCCATCCAGTCGGCCCTGACGGGGCACCTCGTCTTCACGACCGTCCACGCCAACAACGTCTTCGACGTCATCGGGCGCTTCCTCCACATGCAGGTCGATCCCTACAGCTTCATCTCGGCGCTCAACTGCATCCTGGCCCAGCGCCTCGTCCGGGTCCTCTGTCCGCTCTGCAAGCTCCCCGTCCGCTACGGCGCCGCCCAGCTGGCCGAGTCGGGGCTCGACCCCTCCCGGCACGCCGACACCGTCTTTTACGAGCCCAAGGGCTGTCCCGAATGCAACGCCACCGGCTATCAGGGCCGGACGGCCATCGCCGAGATCCTCGAGCTCTCCGACCCCATCCGCGAGCTCATCCTCGAGAAGCGGCCCCTGTCGGAGGTCAAGAAGCGGGCCAAGGCCGAGGGCATGGTATTCCTGCGGGAAGTCGGCATGGACAAGGTCCTGGCCGGGGTGACCGGCCTCAAGGACCTGAACAAAGTGACCTTCGTGGAGTGACCGCGTGACGATCGGTAAACGGCTCCAATCCCATTTCACGGAGCGGCTCCTCGCCGACGCCGTCTTCCAGATCGCCCCGGGCTACCTCAGCGGCATCCGCGTCGCCCGGGCCGACCGGTCCGTCAAAGGCGGCTTCGTCCTTCCGTTCCGGGAGCGTCCCGTGGCTCCGTCGTTCGACCGGCCCAACGTGACCGACCCGGCGGCGCTCGAGGCGGCCATCGCCCAGGGGATGAAGAACCTCCGCCTCAGCTCCGGCACGGCCGCCCTGCTCATCCCCGAGCCGTCCGTGCGCGTCTTCGTCTTCGCCGTCGACAACTTCCCGGCCTCCGGCAAGGAGCGCGACGCGTTCATCCGCTGGCGCATCGCCAAGCAGATGCCGCTCATCCCCGAGGACGCCCGGTACGACTACGCCGCGACGCCCGGCCGCGGGGCGCGGAAGGTCATCGTGACCATGGCCCGTCAGGTGGTCGTCTGGGAGTACGAGGCCCTCTTCGAGAAGGCCGGGCTGAAGCCGGTCCTGGTGGGCGTCCCGTCGCTCGCCCTCGTGAACCTCGTCCGGGGGGACGGGGCGAGGAACGCGCTCGTCCTCAATCTGGACGACGAAATCCTCACGCTATTGTCCCTCGCGGACCCCGGCTGGTCCCTCTACCGCCAGAAGGGGGTCGGCCCGGCCGGGGGGACCGGGGCCGAGGAGCGCGCCGATACCATCGTTCGGGAGGCGGAGAACACGATCCGCTATCTCGAGGACAAGGAGAGGACCAGGACCGAGAGGCTCTGGATCCGTTCCGCGGCCGCGGCCGAGGTCCCGGAGATCGTCCGCCGCCTCGGCGAGAGGATCCGCCTGCCGATCGAAGCTCTGGACTACGAGGCCCCGCGCGAGTGGACCGAGGCCCACAAGGCCGTCCTCGCCCCCCTCATCGGACAGGTCCAATGACAACGACGCCCGCGCTCAACCTGAACCTGGCCACGCGGCCGCTCCGGAACCGGCGCCTCTACCACGTCTTCCTGCGGGGATTCGTCTTGCTCCTGGCCGTCCTCGCCGGAGCGACGGCGTTCGTCCTCCTGAAGTACGGCGGCGAGGCCCGGAAGCTCAAGGCGACCAGCGCCGAGGCGCGCGCGCTCCAGGCCGAGGCCCAGCGCGAGGACCGGCGCCTCGCGGCCGACATCCGCAGGGTGACGGACCTCAGCCGGCTGCGCGTCGAGCTCGTCAACGGGATCATCCTGAAGAAGTCCTTCCTCTGGACGGGCCTGTTCTCGGAGCTCGAGAAGGCCCTTCCCGGACCGAGCTACATCACCGCGCTGACCCCGGCCTTCACGGCGGACGGCTCGGTGGCCATGCACATCCGGGTGACGTCGCGCAGCCTCGACGACCTCATGGCCTTCATCACGAACCTCACCGCCCGCGGCTTCAAGGACATCCAGGTCGGAGGGGAGACCCGGAGCGACGAGGGACGGCTCATCGCGGAGATCGATCTGAGATATGAACGCGCTCTTTGACCTGTTCAACGACACGGAGCGGAGGACGCTCGGCCGGATCGGCCTGGCCTCGCTCCTGGCCCTGGTCGTCTTCCTCATCCTCTTCGTCCGGGTCCGGGGCGGGCTGGCCAAGGAGCGGACCACCGCGGTCCGCGCCCAGGAGTCCGCGCAGAATGCCGTCAAGGCCCGCGACGAGGCCCGGACCCAATGGAAGCAGTGGGAAGACGCGGGCCGGGACTTGGCCGAGCTCCGGACGACCTACTTCTACGATGAGCAGGCAGGGGTCCAGGTCCTGCGCCAGGACCTCGAGAAGATCTTCGCCCGGGCGGGAACGGCCATCACCGACCTCGCCTACGGCTACGCCGATCTGGAAAAGGAGCAGGTTCGTAAGACGCTCGTCACCTTCACGTACAACGGCACGTATGCGGGCCTGAAAAAGCTCCTGGCCGTCCTCGAGGCCTTCCCGAAGTTCCTGGTCATCGAGAAGGTCGAGTTCCCCCGGACGGGCTCGGGCGGCGAGCGCCTGAGCGCCAAGATGACACTGGCAGGCTATTATGGCATCTAGACGATCGACGGCGGCGGTCCTCGTCCTCG
>Ga0154759_1081_pt1 | contig 21363 bp, 18 predicted proteins | sample Rifle2008BG16ft_FD_105767 | JGI IMG/M metagenome (GOLD analysis project Ga0154759, IMG submission 105767) | Candidatus Aminicenantes bacterium RBG_16_66_30 | reverse complement strand
GGTCGAGGACGACCCAGAACTCGTCCCGTCCGGTGTGATACTGGAGGGACAGCCGGCCGCCCGGATTGACGGTGATGATCTTGATGCTGCTCGCGCCTTCGTGGGGGAATCGGCGGAACTTGCCCCAGGGCCGGACGTCCTCGATAATGCGGCTGCGGAAGGCGGCCTCGGGAGAGGGTTTGTCGCTCACCGGTCAGAAGGGGATGTCGTCGTCGCCGCCGCCGCCCGACCCGCCGCCCGCGTCATCGAACGGGGCGGGCTCCTCTTCGGTCGCGGCCCCGCCGCGGTTGGCGCCGCGCCCGTAGTCCTGCGTGAGATCGCGCGTGTCGGAGCTGGCCGCGCTTTCATCGCGCTTGCCGAGGAGGATGATGCTCAGAGCCTCGACCTCGGTCTTGTACCGCTTGTTCCCCGTATCCTTGTCCTGCCAGCTGCGCGTCCTGAGCTTGCCCTCGATGAGGACCTGGCGGCCCTGGGCGAGGTACTTCTCGCAGAACTCGGCCAGCTTGCCGAACACGACGATGTTATGCCACTCTGTCCTGTCCGAGGACTCGCGCGTGTTGGGATTGAACAGGCGCTCGTTGGTGGCCAGGGTGAAGCTGGCTTTCCAGCGGTCCTGCTGGGGCATGCGGAACATCTCGGGCTTCTGGCCGAGACGGCCGACGAGGATGACCCTGTTCAGACTGTTGATATCTCTCATTTCTCTGTGAGCTCCCTGATCTTGTCCTGGGCGATCCGGCTCTCCTCCTCGAGGGGGTACTTGGCGACGAGGATCTTGAGCGCGGCCAAAGCCTCGGGCTTGCGCCCGAGCTCGACGAAGCTCAGGCCTTTCTTGAGATGGGCCGCCGCGGCCTTGTCCCCCTGGGGGTAGGCCAGGATGAGCTCGTCGAAGCTGTCGATGGCCTCCAGGAACTTGCGCTGGCTGAAACGGCATTCGCCGATCCAGTAGAGGGCGTTGTCGGCCAGGGGGCTGTCCGGGAACTGCTGGCGGTAGAGCCTGAAGCTCTCCACGGCCAGATCGTAATTGCCCTTGAGGTAATCGTTGTAGGCCACGGAGTAGGCTTCCTGCGGGGACATCGTCGGGGCCGTGGAGGGCCGGGCCGGAGCGGGCTTGGGCGGGGTCTTCGTCTCGACCGGCGGGTTCGCCGGAGGCTCGGCGGGGGGCTTGGCCTCTGTGCCGGGCGTCGCGGCCGGGACGACCGGGACCGTCCGCGCGGCCAGGTCGGCGGACACGCGTTGGACCGCGAGGGTCAGCTGATCGAGCTTACGGACGATGTCCTGGTACTGGGCGGGGACGGCCCGAAGGCCCTCCTGGGCTTCGGTCTGCCCCGAGAACGCCTGCCGGACGAGATCGGCCAGGGCTTTGACCTGGTCCTGAAGGGCCCGGATCTCCGCGGCGTTCCGGTCGAGCCGGGCGCGGAGGTCGTCGACCTGCTGCTTGAGGACCTGGACGTCGTCGTAGACGAGCTCATAGGCCTTCTTGCTCTTGTCCTGACCGGCCGCGGCCAGGGTCAGGACGGCCAGCAGGAAGGCCCCGAGTCTCGCACGGCGCACGAGTTACTTCTCGATGACCACGAACTGGGCCCGCCGGTTCATCTGCCAGGCCGACTCGTCGTGGCCGGGGTCGATGGGCTGGCTCTTGCCGTAGGAGATGATCTTGATGCGGTCGGAGGCGATGCCCATGGACAGGAGGTAGTCCTGAGCGCTCTTGGCCCGCTTCTCGCCGAGGGCCAGGTTGTATTCCTCGGTGCCGCGCTCGTCGCAATGCCCTTCGACGAGGATCTTGGCCGTCCGGAACTGCTTGAGCCAGGCGGCGTTCCCGTCGAGGACGGCCCGGGCGTCGTCACGGACGAGGGCGCGGTCGTAGTCGAAATAGATCGTGCCGAGGGGCTTCTCCCGATTGATCTGGTCGAGCGACTTCTGGAGGAACATCTCCTCCTCGGTCAGCTGGGGCTCCTGGACGACGGGCGCCTCGACCTTCTCGACCACGGGCTGTTCCTGCTGCTGCGGCGGGGGCGGCGGGGGGACTTCCTTGGGTTTCTTCTTGCAGGACACGGCGAAGGAGAAGATGAGGACGACCGCGAGGGTGTAGATGAGGAACTTTTTCATTGAGCCTCCTAAAATTCTCGTCCCGGGCCCACCGGAGCCTACGGCACGACACAATTGTTCCGCCCATCTTATACCCCGCTAAGGCGGGGCGTGTCAATACGTTCGGGCCCGGTTTTTGCCGATTTCCCCCCTTTCGGCTACTCCTGGGGCCCAGGTGTCGAGCGACCTGATATCCGCGAGACGACCGCTGAAACGGGGCCGAGGGGCGTCGCCCGAAGGAATGCGCCCCGCGCAGGGGTGTTCCTGGAGGAGGCCGTGGGAGGGCGGAGCGGGCACGGATGAAGACCGGGGACGCCAAGATCGGGGACACGTACAAGTACATGTCCCGTTCGTCCCCGGTCTTCAGAGCGGAGCCCGGAGACGAAGCGAGCCGGCTCGCCGGGCCGGCGAGCGGCCGACGGAAGGAATAGCCCGAGCGTAGCAGGGCGGATTCCTTCGGGCGATATCCCGAGGCTAGTTCGTCCAGTTGGGCAGCTTGTTCTCGCCGCGATCGGTCAGCTTCCGGAGGTTGGCCCCGTCGTAGTCGACCGTGTAGATCTGGATGGAGCCCGAGATGTTCGAGGCGAAGACGACGTGGCGGCCGTCGGGCGACCAGCTCGGCGTCTCGTTGCGGACGTTGTTCTCGGTCAGCTTGGTGATCTGGTTGGTCCGGAGGTTGAGGACGTAGATGTCGAAGGTGTTGTCGACCCGGGAGACGAAGGCGACGCGCTCGCTCGTCGGGGCCCAGGCCGGCGCGTCGTGGTAGTTGCCGCCGAAGCTGGCCTTGCGGACGTTCGAGCCCTCCGCGTCCATGAGGTAGATCTGGGGACTGCCGGCGCCCAGGCGGTCGGTCGTGAAGGCCAGCTCGCGGCCCGTCGGCGACCACGATGGCGCCGTCTCGGTCGCGGCGTTGAAGGTCAGACGCTTGGTCTTCTTCGTCTCGAGGTCCATGGCGAAGATGTCGGCGTTGCCCTCCTCGGCCATGGTCGAGCAGAAGGCCAGCTTCCGCCCGTCGGGGGAGAAAGCCGCTGAATAGCTCGTGCCCTTCGTGGCGACCGGCGTCTCCGTGCCCTCGTAGATGTTGCGGAGGTAGAGGCCGGCGGTGAAGCCGCGGTAGGACGTGAACGCGATCGTCCGCTGGTCCGGCGACCAGGCCGGCATGTAGTCCTTGATCTTGTTGAAGGTCACCCGCGTCGCGTTGGCCCCGTCGTAGTCCATGATGTAGATCTCGTCGTTGCCGTCGCGGTTGGAGACGAAGGCGATCTTGGTCGTGAAGAGGGGCTTCTCGCCGTGGAGCTTGAGGAGCTCGTCGGCCATCTTGTGGGCGACCAGGCGCAGGCCGTTCTTTTCGGTTTGGTAGAATTTGCCGATGAGGTACGTTTCGCCTTTGACGTCGTAGATCTTGCTGCTAAAGGAGATGCGCCCCCCATCCTCCTTGACCTCGCCGGTGACGAGAAGTCGGGCCTGGACCGAGTCCCAGTCCTTGAAGAAGATCTTGTCCAGGTCGAGGGGCCGGATGTAGCCGTAGTGCTCCTTCGGCAGGGGCTGGAAGATCCGGGTGTACTTGACGTCCTCCATGAGGACCTGGTGGATCTCCTGGGCGGCCGCCTGGGCGGCCGGCGAGCCCCCCCGGACGACGAATTCCGGCAGGGCCAGGGTGATCATGGGCATGCCCTCGCTGATCTTGAGGACGACCTCCTGCTGGGCGAAGGTCCCGGAGGCGGCGGTGAGGGCGACGAGGAGTCCGAGGAGTTTCTGGAGTGGTTTCATTTGGCGTGCTCGAAGATGAGGGTGATCCCGAGGTACTGGCCGTCGTACTCGTTCGGGAGGGTGGCGAAGGGTGCCGCGGCCTGGATGGCCCGGCGGGCCGAGAGGTCGAACGACTCGACGCCGCTCGAGACGTCGATCTTGACGTCGGAGATCGAGCCGTTCCGATAGATGCGGAAGTAGACCTGCGTCTGGAGGAGGCCGCTGACGCCGGGGTCGACGAGCGACTGGAACCAGTTGGCGGTGATCTTGTCCGAGATCATCTGGAGGTAGAACTGGAAGGGGAACCCGGCGACGCCGAAGGGGTCGCCCGCGCCGGCCCCCGTGCCGCCGCCGACGCCGCCCGTCCCGCCGCCGCTCCCGCCCGTGCCGAAGCGCAGGCCGTAGCCCGCGCCGCTGGTGGCGCCCTCGGCGGCGGCGTTCGCGGCGTCCGCCGCGGGCGTGGCGGGCGCGGGCTCGGGCTTGGAGATGGCCGCCTTCTTGTCGGGCGTCTTCTTGTCCGTCTTCGGCTTGTCGACGGGATGCGTCAGTTCGCTCTTGGGCTCGGCCTTGAGCTTGGAGGGGACGGTCAGGTCGCGCAGGGCCGGTTTCTTCGCGGGCGGGAGAGGCTCTGTCTTGGCGACGACGCTCCCCCCTCCGGCCTGGCCGCCGCCCGTCCCGCCTCCTCCGCCGATGAAGTTGACGTATTGGACGAGGCCCTTTGGCCGCGTCCGCGAGAACGAGGGCGAGACGGCGATGAGGATGAGCAGCCCGACGTGGAAGCAGGCCGAGATGATCACGGCCCTCTTGAACGCCTGGGGCAGGGCCGCTCGGGTGGGGCTCATTTCCTCTTGTCTTTGATGTCGATGGGCTCGGTCAGGACCCCGACGAGCTCGATGCCCGCTTTCTTGGTGATATCGAAGACGCGGACGACGACCCCGAAAGGCAGGTCCCGGTCGGCTTGGAGGTAAACGACCTTCTTCGGCTTGTTATAGAAATATTCCGTCAGGCGGCGTTCGAGGAGGTTGATGTTGATCGTCGAATCGCCGATGTGGACATATTGGTCCTTGGTGATGGTGAGGGTCAGGCCCTCCTCGGCCGGCTTGGAGTCGGTCTCCGCCTGGGGCAGGTTGATGCCGATGCCCGACTGCATCATCGGCGCCGTGACCATGAAGATGACGAGCAGGACGAGCATGACGTCGATGAACGGCGTGACGTTGATCTCGGAGAGGTGCGTGCCGACCTGCCGCTTGCGCGGGCCGGACGGAAGGCCTTGGGCGCTAAGAGCCATGGAGTCTCTCGGCGATGCTCAGGAATTCGAGGGAGAAGTCCTCCATGTCGGCGATGAGGTCCTTGATCCGGCCGAGGAAGTAGTTGTAGGCGATGACGGCCGGCACGGCGGCGAAGAGGCCGACCGCCGTGGCGATCAGGGCCTCCGAGATCCCCGGGGCGACCGTCTGCAGGCTGGCCGAGCGCATCGCGCCGATGCGGAAGAACGAGATCATGATGCCCCAGACCGTGCCGAAGAGGCCGATGAAGGGCGAGACGCTCCCCGTGGTGGCCAGGAAGAACATCATCTTCTCCATGCGGGCGACCTCGGAATTGGAGGCCTTGAGGAGCGAGCGGCTGAGGCTCTCGGTCTTCGCGCCGGTCCAGCCGTTCTCGCCGGTCGACTTCGACTGGTAGGCCAGCTCCTTGTTGCCGGCGAGGAAGATGACGGCGAGCGGGCTCGCCCGGAGCCTCTTGGCCGACTCGTTGACCTCGGTCAGGCTCTTGCTCCGGCGGAAGGCCTCGAGGAAGCGGTCGGACTGCCGGGACGCGGACTTGAGCGTCTTGTGCTTGAAGAAGATGATGGCCCAGGAGAAGACGGAGAAGAAGACGAGCAGGAGGAGGATCAGCTGGACGACGATGTCGGCGTCGGCGATGATCTTGAAAATGTTGATAGTCATGATTATCCGTTGGAAAACGTAGCACACGGCCCCGGCTCTGTCAAACTCGGATTCGCCGATGGGGCTTGCACGAATTCCGGGACATGAACGAAATCTCCGGATTTCGTATCGTGTCCCAGGAATTCTTTATCGGCGAATACGGGTCAAATGACCGGCTTGATGGCTGATCGATTTCCGTTATATAGTCGTGCCGTGCGACCCTGGGACAGGATCAAGAAGCTCCTCCTCGGCGGCGAGAAGAACGTTCGCGACCCGGGGACATTCCACAGGATGGCGCTCATCGCCTTCTTCGCCTGGGTCGGGCTCGGCGCGGACGGGCTGAGCTCGTCGAACTACGGCCCGCAGGAAGCGTTCCTGTCGCTCGGCGACCACCGGCACCTGGCCCTCTACCTGGCCGTCATGACCGCGCTCACGGTCATCACCATCTCGCTGAGCTACTCCCAGATCATCGAGCTCTTCCCGACGGGCGGCGGCGGCTACGTCGTGGCCACCAAGCTCCTCGGGCCCGCGTTCGGTCTCGTCTCGGGCTGCGCCCTCGTCGTCGACTACGTGCTGACGATCAGCATCTCCATCTCGAGCGGCGTCGAGGCCGTCCTGAGCTTCCTGCCGCCGGCCTATTTTCCGCACAAGCTGACATTCATCCTGGTCATCACCCTGGCCCTCGTCCTGCTCAACCTGAGGGGCGTCAAGGAATCGGTGGCCGTGCTGACGCCGATCTTCCTCTTCTTCTTCGTCTCCCACGTCGGCCTCATCCTCTACGGCATCTTCTCCCACGTCTCGGCGACGCCGACGCTGTTCGCCGACACCATCCGGGAGACGCGCCAGGGCATCCAGAGCCTCGGATTCGGGGCCATGGCCTTCATCCTCCTCCGGGCCTACAGCCTCGGCGGCGGGACCTACACGGGGATCGAGGCGGTCGCCAACGGGCTCCAGATCCTCCGGCCGCCGCGGGTGAAGACGGGCAAGAAGACGATGCTCCTGATGGCCGCCTCCCTGTCGTTCACGGCCGGAGGGCTCCTCGTCTGCTATCTCCTGACCGACGTCCAGCACATCGCCGGGAAAACGCTCAACGCGTCCCTCATCGAGACGCTCCTCGGGACCTGGAAGATCGGGGGATTCCCGCTGGGGGTCTGGCTCCTCGGGCTCATCCTCCTGTCCGAGGGGGCCATCCTCTTCGTCGCCGCCCAGGCCGGCTTCATCGACGGCCCGCGGGTCCTCGGCAACATGGCCATCGATTCCTGGGTGCCTAACCGGTTCATGCACCTCTCGGAGCGGCTCGTCGTCCAGAACGGCATCCTGTTCATGGGAGTGGCGGCCGTCATGATCCTCATCTTCACGAGGGGATCGGTCCAGACCCTGGTCGTCATGTACAGCATCAACGTCTTCCTCGACTTCTCCCTGGCCCAGCTCGGCATGTGCCTCCACTGGATCAGAACTCCGGCCCCCCATCGGGGCAAGAAGCTGGCCATCAATCTCATCGGCTTCTTCATGTCGCTCTCGATCCTGATCGTGACGGTCGCCATCAAGTTCAAGGAGGGCGGCTGGATCACTCTCCTCATCACCCTCTCGTTCATCGCGGTCTGCATCCTCATCCGGCGGCACTACAACCGGGTCAAGGCCATGATGAGGCGCCTGGACGACGTCCTGGGCCAGGTCGGGCAGATGGCGGGCCAGCGCGACGCGCCGGACAAGGACGTGACGGCGCCTACGGCCGTCCTCTTCGTCCGCAGCTTCGGCGGGCTGGGCATCCATTCCTTCCTCAACATCCACCGCATCTTCCCGAACTACTTCAAGAACTTCGTCTTCTTCTCCATCGGGGTCGTCGACTGGAAGAACTTCAAGGGGGCCGAAGAGGTCAAGAACCTGGAAACCCACATCCGGGGGGAGCTCCAGAAGTACGTCCGGATGTCGAACGATTTCGGCTTCTACGCCGAGTCCATCCACTCCGTCGACATCGATACGCTCGACGTCGTCGAGCAGCGCTGCGATGAGATCCAGCGGAAGTATAACAAGGCCGTCTTCTTCGTCGGCAAGCTCGTGTTCGAGGAGGAGAACCTGTTCACCCGCTTCCTCCACAACCAGACGGCGTTCAGCATCCAGCGCATCCTTCAGTTCCGGGGCATCCCTTCGATCATCCTGCCGATCCGGGTCATCAAGACCGTGAAATAAGACGGGGTCTTTTCTTAATTGACCTGGTGCGAGCGGGGGGTCTCCAGGCCGAGCAGGCCCTGGAGGAGGATCCGGGCGACCTTCTTGGCCTCCTTGCCGCTCTCGTTGGTCGCCCCGGTGCATGATGGGCAGCCGTCGCGGCAGGGGCAGGCCTCGAGCGTCTTGAGGGCGTGCTCGAGGAGGCGCCCCTCGAGGGAGAAGAGCGAAGGACTGAGGCCGATCCCGCCCGGGAAGCTGTCGTAGATGAAGATGTTCGGCTCGAAGTCCGGATCCATGGCCAGGGGCGTCTCGTCCTGGCCCTGGACGGCCGGGCCCGGCCGGGCCGGCGCGAGCCGCGGCGGCAGGGATTCGCCGGTCGTGTTGTCGCCGATCGACACGCCGACGTCGTGGAGATCGCACATCATGAAGATGGGCGAGACGTGGTGGAGGATGTAGGCGAGCCCGAAGAGGCCGTTGATCCTCTGCTCGGCCGGGAAGGGGACCGCCTGCATGAGCGCCGAGGGCACGGTCAGCCAGTAGGCCGTCGTGTGCATCTCGTTCTGGGGCAGCTGCAGGTCGCCCGCGCCGACGTTCTCCATCGTGTGGAACTTGATCTTCTTGAAGCCGACGACCTGGGTCGCGACATGGACCTCGCCGTGGGAGATCCGCCCCGCGCCGGCCTCGATCCCCTTCTTGTCGAAGATGTCGAGGACGGTGATCTTCGTGTAGTCGATGGCGTCCGTGTAGTAGTCGATGTCCGTCTTCTTGACGTAGGCCTTGCGCTCCTCGAAGTCGAGCTTCTCGACGAAGTACTGCTCGCCCTCGACGATGTAGATGGCCTTGGGGTGGAGGGCCGTCAGGGCGGCCGTGAAGTCGACCTCGGCGATGACCTTGGCCTCGCCCGTGATGTCGACGACGACGAAGTTGTCGGAGCTGATGCTGCGGAGGCTGATGGCGTCGGCCGGGTAGGCCTCGGACGTGTAGAACCACTTGTCCTTGGAGTGGTGGAGGAGCTTGTCCTCCTCGAGGAAGTTGAGGATCTCGCCGATCTCGGCCCGGCCGAACCTCTCGCCGTCCTCGAACGGCAGCTCGAAGGCGGCGCACTCGACGTGGCTGACGAGGATGGACAGGTTGTCCGGGTTGATCAGGGCCATCTCGGGCGACTTGGAGAAGAAGTATTCCGGGTTGTTGATGATGAACTGGTCGAGGGGCGAGCTCGTGGCCACGAGGACGGCGGCCGAGAGGCCCGTCTTGCGGCCGGCCCGGCCCGCCCGCTGCCACGTGCTGGCGATCGTCCCCGGGTAGCCGGCGAGCACGGCGACGTCGAGCGTCCCGATGTCGATGCCGAGCTCGAGCGCGTTGGTCGAGACGACGCCCAGGATCTCGCCCGACCGGAGGCCCTTCTCGATCTCGCGCCGCTTCAGCGGCAGGTAGCCGCCCCGGTAGCCGCGGATGAGCCCCTCTTTCTGGATGTTCGTCTCGATGTCCTCCTTGAGGTAGGTCAGGAGGACCTCGGTGATGAGCCGGCTTCCCGCGAAAACGATCGTCTGGAGGCCGTTCCGGAGGAAGATCGAGGCGACGCGGCGCGACTCGTTGACGTAGGAGCGGCGGATGCCCAGGGCCGCGTTGACGACCGGCGGCGTGTAGAAGACGATGTACTTCCCGCCCCGCGGCGCGCCGTTGTCGTCGACGAGGGCGACCGGGGCCTCGATCATCTTCTCGGCCATCTCGGCCGGATTGGCGATCGTCGCCGTCGACAGGATGAACTGCGGGTCGGCGCCGTAGAACCGGGCGATCCGCCGGAGCCGCCGCAGGACGTTGGCCAGGTGGCTGCCGAAGATGCCGCGGTAGCTGTGGAGCTCGTCGATGACGATGTACTTGAGGTTCTCGAAGAGCTTGATCCACTTCGTGTGGTGCGGCAGGATGCCGGCGTGGAGCATGTCGGGATTGGTCAGGACGATGTGGCCGCGGGCCCGGATAGCCTTGCGGGCGTCCTGGGGCGTGTCGCCGTCGTAGGTGAAGACGCGGATCTCCTCGGGAAGGCGCGCGTTGATGTCGTCGAGCTCGGCCTGCTGGTCCTGGGACAGGGCTTTCGTCGGGAAGAGATAGAGGGCCCGCGTCGAGGGGTCCTTCATGATGGCGTCGAGGACCGGCAGGTTGTAGCAGAGGGTCTTGCCCGAGGCCGTCGGCGTGACGACGACGACGTTCTTGCCCTCGCGCAGGGCCTCCCAGGTCGAGCGCTGATGGGAGAACAGCTGCGTGAACCCCTTGGCCGCGAGGGCCTCGCGCAGGGCCGGATGGACGCCGTCCGGGTAGTCCCGGTATTTTCCCTCCTGGGCGGGGATGTGCTTGATGGCCTTGATCGAGTCGCTCTTGTAGCCGATGTCCTTGAGGAGCTCGAGCGACCGGAGGATCTTCTCTTCGTTCGACATGGGGGCCCTCTCATCCTAGCGAAATTGAAAGATGGGGTCAAACCTACTGCCGGGAGCGGATTCCGACGAGCTCTAGCAGTTTTCATCCCCTCTTGTGCTAAAATAGATAGATTATGCTGGACGAGATACGCATCAAGGGGGCGGCGCAACACAATCTCAAGCGCATCGACGTCGCCCTGCCCCGGAACAAGCTGATCGTGGTCACCGGCCCGTCCGGCTCGGGGAAGTCATCGCTCGCCTTCGACACGATCTTCGCCGAGGGCCAGCGCCGCTACATCGAGTGCCTCTCGGCCTACGCCCGCCAGTTCATCGACCAGATGGAGAAGCCCGAGGTCGAGTCCGTCGAGGGCATCTCGCCGTCCATCTCGATCGACCAGAAGACCATCTCGACGAATCCCCGCTCGACCGTCGGCACGACGACCGAGGTCTACGACCTCTTCCGCCTGCTCTTCGCCCGGGTCGGGACGCCCCACTGCCCGAGCTGCGGCCGCGTCGTCTCGTCCCAGACGCCCGACGAGATCCTGAAGCGGATCGCCACGGACGCCGCCGGCGCCAAGATCCGCGTCCTGGCCCCCGTCGTCAAGGGCCGCAAGGGCGAATACCAACGTCTCTTCGAGCGCCTGCGCAAGAAGGGCTTCCTCCGGGCCCGCGTCAACGGCGTGCTCCGCGACCTCGAGGACGACATCCCCCTCGACAAGAACCGCAAGCACACGATCGACGTCCTCGTCGATACGCTCAAGGTCGGCCCCGACGCCGAGCGCCGCCTCCGCGACGCCGTCGCCCGGGCCCTCGACATCGCCGAAGGCGAGGTCCTCGTCGTCGACGAGTCCGGCCGGGAGCGCTTCTTCTCGCTGACCCTCCTTTGCCCCTATTGCGAGGTCAGCCTGGCCGAGCTCGAGCCGCGGAACTTCTCCTTCAACAGCCCCTACGGCGCCTGCCCGAAGTGCCACGGCCTCGGCCACATGACGACCCACAACGAATGGGGCGAGATCGAGCTCACCGACGACGTCTGCCCCGACTGCGGCGGCGCCCGTCTCAGGAAAGAGAGCCTCTCGGTCCGCGTCGGCGGCCGGAACATCCACGAGATGGGCGAGCTCCCCGTCCGCGACCTCCTCGCCGCCACGGCCAGCCTCGAGTTCCCGCCCGCCGCGGCCCTCGTCGCCGCCAAGATCCTCAAGGAGATCGCCTCGCGCCTGGCCGTCATGGAGGAGCTGGGCATGTCCTACCTCCAACTCAACCGGACGACCTCCTCCCTCTCCGGCGGCGAGGCCCAGCGTGTCCGGCTTGCGGCCCAGGTCGGGGGCCGCCTCCGCGGCGTCCTCTATGTCCTCGACGAGCCGACGATCGGCCTCCACCAGCGCGACAACGGCCGCCTCATCTCGCTCCTCCGGAGCCTCCGCGACGAGGGCAACTCGATCGTCGTCGTCGAGCACGACGAGCAGACCATCCGCTCCGCCGACTACATCCTCGACCTCGGCCCCGGCGCGGGCGAGACCGGAGGCTTCAAGGTCGCCGAGGGCCCGCTCGCCGCCGTCCTCGAGTCCCCCGACTCCCTGACGGCCCAGTACCTCCGCGGCGAGAAGACCGTCCCCGTCCCGACGGCCCGGCGCAAGCCCGCCGGCTGGCTCGTCATCCGCAAGGCCCGCGAGCACAACCTCAAGGGGATCGACGCCCGCATCCCCCTCGCGGCCATGACCGCCGTGACCGGCGTATCGGGGTCGGGCAAGAGCACGCTCGTCTACGACATCCTCTTCAAAGCCCTCGAGAACAGGCTCCACAAGGCCCGCCAGCGCGTCGGCGCCCACGACCGCATGGAGGGCGTCGACGGGATCGACAAGGTCGTCGCCGTCGACCAGAAGCCGATCGGCCGGACGCCGCGCTCGAATCCCGCGACCTACACCGGCCTGTTCACGGCCCTCCGGGACCTCATGGCCCGCACGCCCGAGGCCCGCATGCGGGGCTATTCCTCCGGCCGCTTCAGCTTCAACGTCGCGGGCGGCCGGTGCGAGGAATGCGAGGGGGCCGGCGTCAAGCGCATCGAGATGCACTTCCTCCCCGACGTCTTCGTCACCTGCGACCGCTGCGGGGGCAAGCGCTACAACAAGGAGACGCTGGCCGTCGCCTACAAGGGCAAGTCGATCGCCGATTACCTGGGCATGACCGTCGATGACGCTTACGAGCTCCTCAAGGCCTACCCCCAGCTCAAGCGCAAGCTGGCCACGCTCAAGCGGGTCGGGCTCGGCTATATCCGCCTCGGCCAGCCGGCCCCCACCCTGTCCGGCGGCGAAGCCCAGCGCATCAAGCTGACGAAGGAGCTCGGCCGGCGCGCGACGGGCCGGACCCTCTACCTCCTCGACGAGCCGACGACCGGCCTGCATTTCGACGACGTCCGCAAGCTCCTCGAGGTCCTCTCGGAGCTGGCCTCGCTCGGCAACACGGTCGTCATCATCGAGCACAACCTTGAAGTCATCAAATATTGCGACTATATTATCGATCTGGGCCCCGAAGGAGGGGAGGAGGGGGGCCGGATCGTGGCCCAGGGAACGCCGGAAGAGGTCGCCGCGTCGCCCGGCTCCCATACGGGAGCGTATCTCCGGAAGGTCCTCGACGGCCGGCGGCCGGCGCGGAAGGACGGCTAAGGACATGGCCTTCAAGGACGTCGCGGGCAACGTGCGGGTCAAGAGGATCCTCAAGCTCGCCCTCGATCGCGACCGCGTCCCCAACTCGCTCATCTTCGGCGGCCCGGCCGGCGTCGGCAAGACGGCCATGGCCCTGACCCTGGCCAAGACGCTCAACTGCCAGACCCTCACCGCGGATTCCTGCGACGCCTGCCCGTCCTGCCGGGCCATCGACGAGGGCCGCCACCCCGACGTCATGACCTTCGCCGCCGAGGTCCGGGACGTCAAGATCGAGCAGACCCGCCTCCTCAAGCAGATGGCCTATCTCCGGCCGATGCTGGGGAAGCGGCGCGTCTTCATCATCGAGGAGGCCGAGAACCTCAACGACGCCTCGGCCAACTCGCTGCTCAAGGTCCTCGAGGAGCCGCCGTCCTTCACCCACGTCTTCCTCGTGACGGCGAGCCCGTTCCGGCTCCTGCCGACCATCCGCTCGCGCTGCCGGACCCTCGCCTTCTCGGCCATCGGCCGCGAGGAGATCGAGGAGATCCTGCTCGAGCGGGATTTCAGCCGGGAGCAGGCCCGCATCCTGGCCCTGCTCGTCGACGGGAACCTCGAGCGGGCCCAGGAGCTCGCGTGGGACGACGTCCAGGCGCTCAAGGACGAGGCCTGGTCCCTCTTCGAGTCGCTCGCGTCGTCCGACCGGGCCAGCCGGTTCCTGGAGCGGTTCGGCGCCGTGCCCAAGGCCGTCCAGGAGGAGTTCGGCGAGGTCCTCGAGGTCTTCTCCTCTTTCGCCCGGGACATCCTGCTCCTCCGCCTCGGCGGCGACCCCTCGCTCCTCCTCAACCCGGACCTCGAAGGCCGCCTGCGCGCGACCTCGGGCTCTTGGAACGCAACCCAGATCCTCGGCGTCCTCGATGAGATCGACCGCGCGCTGACGGACCTCCGCGGCAACTTCAACAAAGGCCTCTTGGCGATAGCCTTCTTTTCCAATTTCACGGAGCTGACCCATGTCTGACATCATCTGCGTCCGATCCGAGATCACGGGCCGGATGGTCCGCGCCCGCGTCGGGGACCTGGCCCTTCACGTCGGCGACCGCTGCATCATCGAGTCCGAGCTCGGCGGCGACCTGGCCATCGTCGTCGACGAGACGAGCAGCTACTGCCACAATTCCAAGGCCGCGAAGCTCGCGGTCCAGGTCCTCCGCCGGGCGACGCCCGAGGACGTCCGCAAGTTCGAGTGGCTTCGGGAGCGGGAGGGCCGGGCCTACGACCTCTGCCTGCAGCGGATCGCCGCCCACGACCTGCCCATGAAGCTCGTCGCCGTCCGCTACTTCTTCAACGAGAAGAAGGGCATCTTCTACTACACGGCCGACGGCCGGATCGATTTCCGCCAGCTCGTCAAGGACCTGGCCAAGGAGCTGCGCATGCGTATCGAGATGCGCCAGGTCGGCGTCCGGGACGAGGCCAAGATGATCGGCGGGCTGGGCGTCTGCGGCCGCTGCCTCTGCTGCTCGAGCTTCATGACCGCCTTCGAGCCGGTGACCATCCAGAAGGCCCGGAAGCAGCAGATCGTCATCAACCCGACCAAGATCTCGGGGCTCTGCGGCCGGCTGATGTGCTGCCTGGGGTTCGAGGAGCAGACGCGGGGGCGGATGGTCACGCCGGGGGACGACCGGCCGATCGAGGACTAGCGCTTGAGGCCCAGCCGGGCCAGGATCCGGCGCCACAGGGACGGCGGCCGATGGACGTGTTCGCAGGCCTCCCCGGGATCCCCGAGGACGCCTTCCTTCCTCAGGATCTGGACGATCTCGCTCTGCTGGTCGAGCTTGGCGAAGCAGTGCGGGCAGATGAAGTAGTGCTCCTCGAACGCCGCCTGGTCCTCGGGCTTGAGCCTATCGAGGAGATAGCCGTCGATCCAGTGTTCGTACTTGCACTTCTTCATGGCCGCAGCCTTCTCAGGCTTCACGGATTTAGTCGGGCGAACGCGCGGCAGAACGGACAACCTTTCCCCTATTTTCGGACGGCCTTCTGGATGAGCTTGAGGGCGTAGTTGACCCGTTCGGAGACCCGGCGGGGCGAGATGTCCAGGGCCCGGGCGACCTCGTCCCGCGAGAGCTCCCTGTAGTAGTAGAGGTAGAGGACGTCCCGGAACTTGGGCTTGAGGCCGTTGACGACCTGCTCGACCTGCCGGGCCCGCTCGCGGTGCTCCATCTCGTCGTGGGGATCGGGATAGGGGGCCGGCTCGGGGGCGTGCCTGAGGACGCGCGTCTTCTGGCGGATGTAGTCGATGATCCGCCGGCTGGTGATGGTGTAGAGGAACGTCCCGATCGAGGAGTCGCCCCGGAACTCGCCGCTCTTGATCTTGGCCACGGCCTGGGTCAGGATCTCGTTGACGACGTCCTCCCAGTCGGGGTTCGAGCTTCCGAGGGCCTTGCGGACGCGAAAGGAGATGACCGCGCGGTACTTGAGGACGGCGTCCTCGGGCGGGGCGGTCCTATCCTCTTGGGTCATCTGCGTCATTATAACGGCGGGGCCGGGGATTCCGCAAGGCCGCCGGCTTCGGACTCAATCTTCGGGGCCCCGCCCCGGCTCGCCGGCCTTCATCCGGACCCGGTCCTTGAAGAAGTCCTTGCGGTCGACGAGGATCTCGCGCGGCTTGGCCCCCTCCGACGGGCCGATGAGGCCCTCGCCTTCCATCTGGTCGATGATCCGGGCCGCCCGGGCGTAGCCGAGCTTGAGCCGGCGCTGGAGGTGGGAGGCCGAGGCCTGGCCGCTCTGGAGGACGGTCTCGACGGCCTTGTCGTAGAGCTCGTCCTTCTCGCCGTCCCCCGCGAGGAGGTGGTCGGCGTCGCCCTTGACGACGTGGAGGATGCGCGTGTCGTAAGTCGGCGTGCCCTGGCTCTTGACGTGCTTGACGAGGCGCCGGACCTCGGGGATGGAGATGAAGGAGCAGTGGAGCCGGACGAGGCGCGGGAAGTTCGGCGGCAGGAAGAGCATGTCGCCCATGCCGAGGAGCTTGTCGGCCCCGCCCGTGTCGATGATGATGCGCGAGTCGACCTTGGAGGGGACGCGGAAGGCGATGCGGCAGGAGAAGTTGTTCTTGATGGTTCCGGTGATGACGTCGATCGACGGCCGCTGGGTGGCCATGACGAGGTGGATGCCGACGGCCCGGGCCAGCTGGGCCAGCCGGCCGATGAAGAACTCGACCTCCTGGGCCCCGACCATCATCAGCTCGGCGAGCTCGTCGATGATGATGACGATGTAGGGGAGCGGCTGGAGCTTCTCTTTCTCCTCGTCGCTGAGCGGGCCCTTCTTCTCGGCCATGAACTGCTTCATCTGGGTGTTGTACTGGTCGATGTTGCGGACCTTGACGCTCTGGAGCTTCTTGTAGCGCTCCTCCATCTTGCGGACGATGTCCATGAGGACGACGTGGGCCTTCTTCGGGTCGTTGATGACCGGGCAGAGGAGATGGGGGACGTCCTCGTAGAGCGTGAACTCGAGCCGCTTGGGATCGATGAGGACGATCTTGACCTCTTCCGGCGTGGCCTTGTACATCAGGCTGGCGATGAGGGCGTTGAGGGCGACGCTCTTGCCCGTGCCCGTCGAGCCGGCGATGAGGAGGTGGGGCATGACCGCGAGGTCGGTGACGGCGACGCCGCCGTGGACGTCCTTGCCCAGGGCGAAGGTCAGCTTCGACGGCGAGCCCTGGAACTTCTCCGACTCGATGATGTCGCGGAGCTTGATGATCTCGCGCTTGTCGTTGGGGATCTCGACGCCGAGCGAGGATTTGCCCGGGATGCGCTGGATGCGGACCGATTCGGTCTCGAGGGCCAGGGCCAGGTCCTCGGTCAGGTTGGCGACCTGGGCGACCTTGATCCCCGGCGCCGGGAAGAACTCGTAGGTCGTGATGATCGGGCCGGGGTGGTATTCGCGGACCTCGCCCTCGATGCCGAACTCCTTGAGCTTCTCCTCGATGCGGCGCTTCTTGTCGAGAAGCTCGTTCTGGTCGATCTTCTCGGCGGGCCGCCCCGGCTCGAGCAGGGTGAACGGCGGGTAGCGGTAATCGCCTTTCTTGCCGGGATCGGGGAAGAGGAGCGGCTGCGGGGCCGGCGGCGCGGCCGGCTTGGGCGGGGGAAGCGGAGCCTTGACGGCCCTGCGGGCGTCTCGTTCGAGGCGGCGGCGCTCGCGCTCGCGCTCCCGCTCGGCTTCCTTCTCGGACTTGCGGGCGGCCCTCTCGTCCAGCGGGTCCGGTCCGGCGGGTTCGGCCGGCGCCTCGTATTTCTGGCGGACCTTCTCCCGCATCTTATCCTTGGCCTTGGTCTTCTGATAATCGGTGACCCGGATGCGGACTTCCTTGGCCGTCGAGTCGAAGGCCCCCTTGGCGAAGCGGAGGGTCTTGGCGAGCGACCAGCGCGTCGAGAAGAGGAGGAACGCGGCCGTCGCGGCGAGGAGGAAGACGAACGAGCCTATCGTGCTGAGGTAGCGGACGAGGAATTCCAGGATGACGGTGCCGATGATGCCGCCGGCCGGGATGGTATTGCCGCGGAAGGGGAACGACTCGAAGATCAGGGCGAGGAATGGGCAGACGATGAAAAGCCCGAGGGCGATCGTGCCCAGGCGCTTCATGAGGTGGGCCGAGGTCCCGCGCAGGACGGCCCGCAGGGCGGCGTAGCCGAGGGCGAAAGGGAAGACGAAGGCGGCCAGGCCGATGAACCACAGGATCCCCTGGGCAAAGTAGGCGCCGGCGCTCCCGGCGAAGTTCCGGACGCGGTAGCCGGCCTCGGTGACGTTGGCGAAGGACGGATCCTTGGCGTCATAGCTCACGACGCTGATGAGGCCGAAGAGGGCCAAGAAGATGAGGACGACGCCTGTGATCTCGACGGCCAGGGCGCTTTTCTTGTTCGCGGCCCGGCCGGATTTCCCGTTCTTGCCGTTCGGGCCCTTGGCGCCCCGCACTCTCCGCTTTTTCACGGCCGGATTATAGCACATAAGGCGGGGACATGTACCCTTGGTACGTGTCCCCGGTCACTCCCCGCCATACCCTTGGTACGTGTCCCCGATTCATCCCTGACGCCCGGCGGTCAACAGGGCTGGTTTTGGAGCGCCCGGAAGAGGGCGAAAAGCTGATCAGACGACAATTGCTCGGCCCGCACATTCCGGGCCAGGCCCAGGGCCTCATAGGCCGCGGTGATCGCGGTCGGGGTCGCGCGTCGGGCCAGGTTCTTCCAGAGCATCTTGCGGCGCTCGGCGAAGGCGGCGCGGAGGAAGGCGCGATAGGGCTCGTCGGCCGCTCCGGGGTGAAGCGGAGTCGGCCTGCGGCGGAGCGTCAGCAGCGCCGACTGGACTTTAGGCGGAGGGGAGAACGAGCCTGGCGCGACCAGGAACGCGATGCGAGCTTCGAACTCGTTCTGGAGCAGGATCCCGAGCGGGGCGTAGCTCTTCGAGCCCGGCCCGGCCGTGACCCGCTCGGCCACCTCCTTCTGGAGCAGAAAAACGCAGTCGGCGAGAAGCTCCCGTTCGTCGAGGGCTCGAAAAAGAAGAGGAGAGGAGATGGAGTAGGGGATGTTGCCGACGAGGCGGAGCGCGGGAACGCCGGCCTTCTTCAAGATGGCGCGGAAGTCCGCCTTCAGGACGTCGGCGTGAACGACCTCGACGTTGGCCGGCATCGTTTCCCGGAGCGCCGGGATGAGCCGTTCGTCCTTCTCCAAGGCGACGACGCGGCCGGCCTTCTCAGCCAGCCGGGCCGTCAGGACGCCCCGCCCGGCCCCGACCTCGACGATGACGTCCCCGGGCTTGGGATCGATGGCGCCGACGATCTTGCGCAGGACGCCCTCGTTGGTCAGGAAGTGCTGTCCAAGGGCGTGGCGGCGGGATCTGTACATGGGACGGGCTCATCATAGCGTTTTTTTTTCAGAATCGCTATAATTACGCCTGCACCCGTGCCATGGCCGAGAAGAAGATCCTGGTCATCGATTACGACGCCGGGAGTCTGGAAAAAACCGCTAAACTACTGAAAGCGCATAAATACCGCGTCGTCAAGGCCGCCGACGGCCAGGCCGGCTACGAGGCCTTCCGGACGGAGAATCCCGACCTGGTCGTCACCGAGGCCATGCTCCCGAAGCTCCACGGCTTCGACCTGATCCAGAAGATCTCCCGGGAGACCCAGGGCCGGGTTCCGGTCATCCTCATCACGGGCCTTTATAAAGGACCGAAATTCCGCCAGGAGGCGACGAGCGGCCTCGGCGCTTCGGAATTCTTCGAGAAGCCGCTCGACACGGGGGCCTTCATCGGCGCCGTCAAGCGCCTGCTCCACGACGAGGACGACTTCGAGGAAGAGCTGCCCGATTCGAACTCGGTCATCGAAGCCCTGAGCCGCCGCGGCCGCGGGCATACCGCCCCGCAAGGGGACGGGAAACCGGCGCACAAAGGATAACGCCCATGACAAGCCTTTGGACCCGTTGCAACAACTGCCAGCGGATCCTTTACAAGCAGGACATCCTCGACAACCTCGCCGTCTGTCCCGCCTGCAGCTTCCACTTCCGCATCTCGGCCGAGGAGCGCCTCCAGATGCTCTTCGACGAGGGCGCCTATGAGGCCCTCGACGCCAACATCCACTCCGTCGACGCCCTTCACTTCGTCGACCTCAAGCCCTACGCCGACCGCATCGCCGACAACGAGCGGAAGACGGGGCTCGCCGAGGCCATCGTCACGGGCCGGGGGTCGATCGGCGGCATCCCGGTCTACATCCTGGCCATGGAATTCGGCTTCCTCGGCGGCAGCGTCGCCTCGGTCGTCGGCGAGAAGATCGCCCGGGCCTGCGAGCGGGCCCTCGAGGACCGCCGGCCGGTCATCATCGTTGCCTGCTCCGGCGGAATGCGCATGCAGGAAGGCATGCTCTCGCTCATGCAGATGGCCAAGACGAGCGCGGCCATCGCCCGCCTGGGCGAGGCCAAGATCCCCTACATCTCCGTCCTGGCCGATCCGACGACGGGCGGCACGACGGCGAGCTTCGCCATGCTCGGGGACATCAACGTGGCCGAGCCCCAGGCCCTCATCGGCTTCGCCGGGCCGCGGGTCATCGAGCAGACGATCAAGGAGAAACTGCCCAAAGGCTTCCAGCGGGCCGAGTTCCTCCTCGAGCACGGCATGGTCGACGACGTCGTCGAGCGGAAGGCCCTCAAGCCGTATCTCGTCAGGGCCTTGCGCCTCTTCCTCAACCGGCCTCAATGACCCCGTCCGAGGGCCGGGACTATCTCGGCCGCCTCCAGCATTTCGGGATCAAGCTCGGCCTCGAGAACATCGCGACGCTCTGCGCGGCCCTGGGCAACCCGCAGAACCGCTTCCTCTCCATCCACGTGGCCGGGACGAACGGCAAAGGCTCGGTCTCGGCCATGCTGGACGGGATCGCGAGGGCGCACGGGCTCCGGACGGGGCTCTATACGTCGCCGCACCTCGCCCGAGTCGAGGAGCGGATCCGTATCGACGGGCGATCGATCGCGCCGGCGCGATTCCTGGCGCGGCTCTCGGAGCTGAAGGCCGTGATCGACGGCCTGATGGCCGAAGGCCGGCTCGCCTATCACCCGACCTACTTCGAGGTCCTGACGGCCCTTGCGTTCGTGGAGTTCGCCGAGCGCGGGATCGACGTCGCGGTCCTCGAGGTCGGGATGGGCGGCCGGTTCGACGCGACCAACGTCGTCCGCCCTCTCGTCTCGGTCATCACCACGATCGCCAGGGACCACGAGAAGCATCTCGGCGCGACGCTCGGGAAGATCGCCTTCGAGAAAGCCGGGATCATCAAGCCCGGCGTCCCCGTTGTCTGCGGCGTTCGGGGAGGGGTGGCGCTCCGGGAGATCCGCAGGGTCGCCCGCGAAAGGGGCGCGCCCCTGACCGAGGTCTTTGGCCCCGGGCGGACGCTCGAGGCCCGGACCGGGCGCGGCGGTTTCCGGTTCGCCTACATGGGTGAGCGCGGCCGCTATGCCTTTTCTCCCGCCTTGGCCGGGCTCCATCAGGGCGCGAACGCCGCGACGGCCATCGCGACGACGGAGGTCCTGTCGCGGGTTTGGAAGCCCTTCGAAAAAGAAAAGATACGCAACGCCATCCGCGAAACACGCTGGGAGGGCCGCCTCGAAACGGTCCGCCGGCGGCCGCTCGTTCTCCTCGACGGCGCCCATAACGTCGAGGGCGTAACGGCCCTCGCCTCCTACATCAAGGAGGTCATCCGCCGGCCCGTCGTCCTCGTTTTCGCCGCCATGCAGGACAAAGACCTGCGGTCCATGACCCGCATCCTGTTCCCAGCCGCGGCGACGGTCATCCTGACCCGGGTGCCCTACAAGCGGTCGGCGACTCCGGAGGAGCTCCTGGCCGCCGCCCCGCCCTTCAAGGGCC